>Ga0206871_10104_pt1 | contig 22666 bp, 21 predicted proteins | sample Alteio_BWOrgCont_33_FD_152627 | JGI IMG/M metagenome (GOLD analysis project Ga0206871, IMG submission 152627) | Enriched cells from forest soil in Barre Woods Harvard Forest LTER site, Petersham, Massachusetts, United States -... | ecosystem: Environmental > Terrestrial > Soil > Temperate forest >...
TGTTTTTTGAATTCATTAAAAGATTCTATTAAACGTTTAATATTTTTTCGCGGATGCATAGATCCTACAAAGAAAAAGTATGGTTTGCCACTACTCCACTTTTCCCGTGTCGCAATTATTTTCTCTTGCGGTAAAGGATAAAAATTTCCATTTATGCCACAAGAAACGTTGTCAATAGTATCTAACGGGATTGTATAAAAGTTGCTAATATCCCGTTTGCTATATTCTGAAATAGTAATGATACGCTTCGCTTTGCGCGCAAATTTTTTGAAAAAATAACAATAATAAACCCTGTTTTTCCATTTTAGTTCTTCAGGTTTATGTTCAAAATTTATATCACAGATCAAAGGGATCTGCTTGCAATTTGATATCAAACTCAGAAAGCCATCCATTGATACAAAAACATCGGGTTTATATTTTTTCAAAAAGAAAGGGAGTATAAATTCCATATAAAAAACATACAACAATGGATGGCGGTATGGTGGAAAAATATGGTGTTTTGATACGTTAGGAAAATCAAAATAATTTTCAGTGAAATTTTTATCACACAAAATTTGAAAATGTACCTGTGGATTATTCCTGATAAGTAATGAAATAGTATTTATGGTAAAGTACCCTATTCCATCGATATTTTTATTTCGAAGTATCCAACAGTTTAATGCAATTTTTACAGGCAGATTAAGTGATGATGAATTAAAGGATTTATTAGGTGCCGCATTCGCTTTAAGTTTTGTGCCGATTTTTGAAGGATTTGGATTGCCCATTGTTGAAGCTATGCAAAGTGGCATTCCTGTAATTTGTTCTAATGTAACGTCTATGCCTGAAGTCGCCGGGGATGCTGCTATATTAGTTGATCCATTTTCTGTTGAAAATATTACAGTAGGAATGGTAAAATTATATACTGATAAAAGTTTATCGCTGCAATTAATTGAGAAAGGTAACAAGCAAAAAGACCAGTTTTCGTGGAACAGAACAGCACATTTATTTATGAATTCTATCAATAAAGTGATACAATAATTATTTACTGAAGTTCATGCTGCCAATAATCAATAATATCAATAAGGCTTTTCTCTAATGATATTTCAGGTTGCCAGCCTAAGATCGTTTTTATTTTTTTGTAAGAACCTATTATTTTTTTATTTTCATTTGGTCTTATCAATGCAGAATTAACTTCTATAGTAATATCCATTTTTAATAAACTACTCATCTTTAAAACGATATCATTTAAAGCCGTTCCTTTACCAGAACAAATATTATACACTTCGCCACTCGCACCCTTTTTCAATAAAAGATAATAAGCCTTTACTACATCTCTTACATCCAAGAAATCGCGGATAATAGCTAAGTTGCCTACAACAATTTTGTTAGCAACATCCTTTTTTTTAGAAAGCTGCACTAATTGTTTTGCAAAAGATGAGATAACGAAATGATCTTTTTGTCCAGGGCCAATATGGTTAAAAGATCTTGTGATAATGATCTGTTGGTGAAAGCCATCTGCATAAATTTTTGATAACATTTCTTGTGAAACTCTTGCTACAGCATACGGACTTAAGGGTTTTAGTGCATGTTCTTCTGTTAACGGCAATAAGCTTTCTTCCACTTCACCATATTCTTCCGAAGAACCAACAGATAATATTCTACATGGAATTTTATTGATACGTATTTGTTCCACCATATTAAGAAAAATATTGGTGTTATTAACAAAGCTATCTAAAGGCGTAGCCCAACTTTGCGCCACACTGCTTACAGATGCAAGGTGTAATATATACTCAGGCTCAAATTCGGTCAAGACTTCATCAACAGCATTTTTATCAAGAAGATCTACATTTCTAAAAAGCACTGTAATGTTGGGGTAAATAGAAAAATCAGTTGTGGGTGTATTTTTGTCTATTCCAAGAACTGTCGCATTGGGCTCTACTGTATTCAAAAGTTGTAAAAAATGCATGCTTACAAAACCTGTAAAACCTGTAATAAGAATTTTCATTAAATAACCAATTAAATATTTCGAGCAGCTTTTAAAGCTATATTATTCCAGTAAAAATGCTCAAAATAAATTGCTGGAATAGATGAATTGATGTTGATAGTAATTATCTTATTGGCAAATAGTATCCAATCGTTATCTGCAATAATAATCATTTTTTCTCCAGTTATACTTACAGGAATACCAACAGCTCCACTTTTTGTACTGACTACTGAAAGATTATAACCTAATGCTTCTACTATTTTTGTTTTAATACCACCGCCTTCTATCACTGGGTTAATAAAAATATCTACGCCTTTAAAATAGGGGGAGATATCATCTACAAAACCGGCAAAAATTATATTTTTATCACGATACTCATTCAGTTCATCATAAGCTGCCGGAAGATTTTTTCCGCAAATAATTATTGTATATTTAAAATTAGTATTATTTAAAAGAACCGGGGTTATTTTTTTAAGAATGATCTCTAGTGCTTCTAGATTAGGTTTATAATTTAATGTGCCGTTAAATAACAAGAGCTTATCCTGGACATCAATTTTATATTTTGATTGCAGAAAATTTTTGGCTATAGTTTTCTCTTGCGAAGATGGAGGTTCACTTAATTCAAATCCATAAGTTATTGTAGTGCATTTATGTTTCTCAAGATTGAAATATTGAACAGCATATTCCTTGTCTTCATCATTAATAAAAAAACAAGTATCGGCACTTTTATAAGTCAATTTTTCATAATAAGCCAGTATTCTCCACCACCATTTACCTATGCTTTTAAAACGCTCACTTTCAATATTATGGGAATGTACAACTAACGAAATATTACAAAAATATTTCAAAAGAATACCAAGCCAACCATAGTAAGGATGTTCTAATACTATGTGTGTTATATTTTTTTCTTTCACTATTCTCCTTAAAGTAAAAAAATAAAACAAATTAATATAGCGGAACTTACTATTTGATAAAATGTTTCTCAATTCATATCCTTCCGCACAATATGGATCGTTATTTTTTGTTGTAATGCAAGTAAAATTTACCTGCTTGCAAAAAAAAAGATTAAAAAAAGCGATACCTTTTTGTCCGCCCATTTTTGCAGGGAGAAACTGATAAGATACAATACTAAGAACATTTTTCATTTGTATACTGATTGGAAATTAGGAAACATTCTTTTGATCATTTTTCCTGTTTTTCCAGATCATGAAACCACTCAATAACAAAAAGCCCCATGCAAATATATTTGCAAATACGCTAAGCTTATCTCCAAGATCTACAAATTTAGAATCAAATTTAAATTCAATAGAATGCTTTCCTGCAGGAATAGCTAATCCACGGAGAACATAATCTACCTTACAATAATCAACCTGTTTTCCATCGATATAAACTTGCCAACCTTTATCGTAATATATTTCGCTAAATACGGCAAATTGATTTGTAGATGAATTAAAATCGTAGCTTATATCATCGTTATCATTTTTTATTAACCTGATGTAAGCAGATGAATCGTAAATAGGTTCAGCCGAAACCTCGCTCTTAAAGCTTTGGTTCATTACGACAGTCTTTGCAGGGTCAATACTATCTAAAGCATTTATTTCTTCATCTGCATTATCAACATACTTTATCTCTTTAACCAGCCAGCAACTGCCCAAAGCATATTTATTAGGAATAGCAATAGTTTGCTTAGGATTATTTTGATCAGGCAGTATAACATATTTCATATTCAACATATTCAATACCGGGAAACTATCTTTTACCTGACCGCTCGTTGATAACCACGCCTGAATATTCTTATACAATTGTTTAGTGATAAGATCATTATAAATCCCCAACTTAGCAGGGCTATATCCACCAATCATATTGTGCTTATAAGAAGCGATAGCATCATTAAATGTATTACCTATTGATAGTTGAAAAGTGCCATCTCCGGTAGTGGCAGCAAGATTTAATACCCTGAAAAAAGCGGGATCCCGATCAATCTGATCATCAGCATTGTAATTTTTATATGTATCCGCGTAATCTGTAGGATCAACAAAATTATCGTCGGTTAGATAACGTTTACCAACACTAACCAGATCAATTGCAGTTAGCAAAATTAATGCGGTATATAAAATAGCAGGCTTTATGATCTGTTTTGTATAAAGATATATGACTGCTACTCCTGCTATTATGAAACCTAGCGTACGCCACATATCTGCTAAATATAATGCTTGTCTGTCTTTAACAATTGCGCCGATATATGCGTTTACAAATTCATTATTATTGTTTTGCAGTGCATTACTTAAATTCTTTCTTAATTCATTTGTTTCTTCATTTTTAAAATCTGCAAAAAAGTAAAATAAAATCAGAACTGCGGCAATAGAACCGCCGATAATCAAACTCTTTTTGCCTATAGCAATTAATCTTTCTTTATCTGTAGTTTTAACTAATTCATTTACAAAAATGACTCCCAGCAGAGGTACTGTCAATTGCGGAATAACCAATGCCATTGCCGGTGTTCTAAATTTATTATAAAAAGGCAAGTGATCAAAAAGGAAATAGTTGAGTGATTCAAAATTTTTTCCTAGGGCTAATAATATACCTATTAGCGTGAGGGCTAGTAGCCACCACTTATGTTCACTCTTGGATAACACTAATCCTAGTAAGAATAAAAAACACATTATAGAACCAAAATAAACAGGACCTGATGTTCCGGGTTGATCACCCCAATACATACTTGCAGCCTGATATAGTTGTTGTTTCAACTGATCCGGAATATTGGGTGTTTGCTGAAGTACATCCGCTACTTTAGAATCATCGCCTAAACTAGTTGAAGATCCTCCTCCTAATGCATTGGGAACTATAAATGTTAAGTTCTCTGCTCTTCCGTAACTCCATTGAAATGCATAATCCTTATTTAGGCCACCTTTGGTTTGATTTGTTTTGTCTGTAGATGCAAGCGCACTTCCTCCACGCATACTTTCGTTGGCGTATTCATATGTAGCAAAATAACCAACGGAACAAATTAGTAAAGAAATTATAGCTAATGTACCGGCCAGTAATAACGATATAGTTAGGTGTTTATAATCTTTCTGTTTTACTGTCTTAATAATAAAATATACAACGATACAAAACACCATTATTAAAGTATAATAAAGTATCTGTTGGTGATTTTGTGCAATAAAGCAGGTCGAAAAAATTAATAATAATGATCCACCTATCCAATATTTTTTATCAAAAATTAAAAACATAGAAGCTAATATAGCTGGTGCATAGGCCATCGATAAAAGTTTTGTATCATGGCCCACAACTACTAATATCGGATTATAACTACAATACCCATATGCAATCCCTCCTAATATAGAAAGCCAGGGATTAACTCCTATAACAATACATAAAAAATAAAAACAGGCACAAGCAATCAATAAAAAGTACGCCGGCTTTGGTAAACCTAATGTAAATATCTCTGTAAATGAACCGATTGTTATTATATTCGATTTCCCATCCATCATTATTTGGTAAGCAGGCATACCTGAAAACATACTATTCGTCCAACGTGGAAAATGGCCATGTGTTTCTTTATATCGAAAAGATTGTTCTGCCGATGCACGCCATTGGTGAGAATCATTTTGTTCTATTACTTTACCATTAAATATGGGGCTCGTAAATATGACGGATAATAGCAAAAATGTAAAAAAGGCAACAATATGCGGAACCAGTATCTTAAAATTGAATTTCTTCATGTGGAATTTTTCTTTAGGTAGCAAATTAAAAGTTTTATATTGAAATGCGCAATTGTTTATCTAAGGAAACAAAAAATAACAAATTCTAAAAAATTACTCACCATTGTGGAAAATTTTAATCAGTTTCTTTTATTGTATTTACCGAAATTCATAGTCACAACGAACTAACACTTGACAGAAAACAAAGAAATATCGGCCCTTTTTCATTTAATCGATGATCCTGATGAAGATGTTTACAACACCGTTAGTGATAAAATTATCTCTTTTGGAAAAGGAATTATACCTAATCTTGAGCATCTTTGGGAAAATACCGTCAATGAAGAAATACAGGAAAGAATAGAATCCCTAATACATAAGCTTCATTTTCGCGATCTAACCGAAGATTTTATCCACTGGAAAAATGGCAGCTGCGAATTATTACAAGGCGCCTTGTTAACGGCTCAATACCATTATCCTGATCTGCAAAGCATACAAGCATTACAAGAAATCGAAAAATTACGGCGTAATGTTTGGCTCGAACTAAATAGTTACCTGACACCATTAGAGCAGGTGAGTGTACTCACAAGCATTTTATATAATTATTATAAACTATCAGGTACCGAAATTGCTTACGAACATCCTGAAAATTTTTTGATCAATAAAACGCTGGAAACAAAGAAGGGCAATGCTATCAGTAATGGTATAATTTACCTGATCCTTTGTGAATTGCTGGATATTCCGGTAAGAGCTATCAACATACCCAGACAATTTATCCTGGCTTATTTTGATCCCCAGCATGATTTTATGAATCCGGTTGGACATTCTTCAGAAAAAATAAGTTTTTATGTTGATCCGTTGAACGGACAGATCTATTCTCATAAAGATGTAGAGAACTATTTTAAACGTATTTCTGTACCGCCTACAACTTCATATTTTAAAAAGATGAATAATAAACGCATCATTCAATATTTGCTGGAGGAACTAAGCAAATGTTTCGATAATGATCGTAACAGGTATAAGATGGAAGAACTGTTATCGTTAGTGAAATTATTGGACGATGAGTGATTTAATAAGTAATATCTAAATATTGAATATTACATCTTCGATATTAAATAAAAAAGGTAGTCTGTTTTGCAGACTACCTTTTTTATTTGTAAATATTATCTAATTAAAATAAACCACCTTTTCTTAAAGCAACTGTACCGCCACCAATTTTAAATCCATTTTCATAGATCTCTAATTTGTAAGCACCTACTTCAAAGCTAGTTCCCTTCCAATCAGTATTAACTGTTTGACGTTCGCCCTGAACATAATTAACTTCTACTTTTTGAGTATATACCTTTTCTGCGCTGTCTCTTGGCGTAAATGTACCCGAACCTTGAGATTCAACTGATAAAGGTTTTCCGTTTGGAGCAGTAATACAAACGTATAATTGTTTTGCACCTGAAGCAACAATGCGGTTTTCATCAAGATCAAAAGAAATATGAAGCTTGTTTACTTTCTTAGCTTTTGATGTTTCTTTCTCTTTACCACTGTTCTTTACATCAATTCCTTCTACACTAAAATTAGATGCATGTAACGTAGATCCGATATCAATAATGTTATCATTCGATTTTTTGGTAGAATCAAACGTTTTTTGAATTGAATCTCTTTGAACAATAACAGTTGCCTTTTCTTGCGTTAACTGATCATTTTGAGCCTTTAATGCTGCTATTTGTTTTTCATAACCATCTATCTGGTTATTGAAAGATGCGATCTTACGCTTTAATTCTGCTAACTGATGAGCATCTAAATTATTTTTTGATAATAATTTTTTGATTTGCTCTTCTTTATCTGCAAGATCTTTGTCTTTAGAAGCTATCTGGTTGTCTTTGTCAATATCAGTTGTTTTTAAACTGTCATAACGTGTTGTTGCTGCTGTAAATAAAGTTTGCAACGAATCTTTCTCAGAAGTAACAGTTGTTATCTGTCCATCTTTCTGTGCTATTTCTTGTCCAGTCTTATTTTTATCCCAGATGATATAGCCCCATGTAGCTAATAGTAATAGGATCAACGCAATCGTTATCCATTTTTTCGAACTTGATTGTTCTTGAGGAGAATTGTCTACTGACATAGTTTTAAAATTTTGGTAATTGAATGTTTTTTTGAGATAGCGTCAATCGCATTTTACAATGTTACTAAAATATTGTTTAATACTCAACAATAATGTTTAAGAAAATATAGAAAACTTTCTTAATTCTGATTATCTTAATCAATATCGGTGCCTGCTACAATAAAAATAGAAATTAATCGTTAATGTTATTTGCCGTTCATCAAAATATCAAAAAATGTACCACGATACTAATTTTGAATCATCAAGGGTATTAGTATATTTTTGTGGTGCATGAAACACCTCTCTTCACTGAATCGTTTTTTCTGGAACTATCGTTGGCGACTTATGTTGGGAATACTGTTTGTTGTATTGACCAACTACTTCAGAATACTATCTCCACAGCTTGCCGGGTATGTAGTAGATGTTGTTGTAAAAAAGGCAGATCACAGCATTATTGCTACGGCAGCTTCTCACAAACAAAATGATTTTATTGTTCAATTTATTATCGATCATTTACAAACAAAATCTTTTAAACAAAAAGTTTTGTGGAGTGGTATTATGCTGCTCATATTAGCCATTGTCAGTGGTTTTTTTATGTTTTTAATGCGGCAAACAATTATCGTAATGAGCCGCCTGATAGAGTATGATCAAAAAAATCAAGTGTTTGCGCATTACCAGCAGTTAGATACAAATTTCTATAAAACACATAGCACTGGCGATCTGATGAACCGCATTTCTGAAGATATAAGCAGGGTAAGAATGTACACAGGGCCTGCAATTATGTATGTTGTCAATCTTGCTATAACAATTGGATTCAGTATTTTCTTTATGGTAAAAGCCAGTCCCAGACTTACGATTGTAGCTTTATCTCCATTACCAATTTTAGCTTTTACCATCTATTTTGTCAATACAATCATTCATAAAAAAAGCGAACGCATTCAGGCATTACTGAGTGATCTTACCACCAATGCACAAGAATCCTACAGTGGTATAAGAGTTATTAAATCTTTTGTACAGGAAAAAACGATGTTTGGCTTCTTCAACAAAAACAGCGAAGAGTACAGAAAAAATGCGTTGGGATTAGCTAAAACAGAGGCTATCTATTTTCCCAGTATAGCTTTACTGATCGGACTAAGCACGTTAATAACTATTATGGTAGGTGGATTGGATTATGTTCATGATCCGATCCACAATAATGTAGGTACTATTGCTGAATTTGTATTGTATATACAAATGTTAACCTTTCCTGTAAGCGCTATTGGCTGGACAGCCAGCATGATACAAAGAGCAGCAGCCTCACAAAAACGTATCAACGAATTTTTGCAGACAGAGCCAACAATTAAAAATGCTGTTGAAAAAATACAGCCCGCATTAAAAGGAGATATAAACTTTAGCGGAGTAGATTTCATCTATCCTCATACAGGTATTAATGCAGTTAAAAATTTCTCATTGCAGATTACTCCTGGTCAAAAAATAGCAATTGTAGGAAGAACTGGTTCGGGTAAATCTACTATTGCTCAGTTACTGTTACGCATGTACGATCCGCAAAAAGGAACGATCTTGTATGATGGCGTGCCATTGAACAAAATTGATATAGAATATTTACGTTCACAGATAAGTTACGTACCGCAGGACGTATTCTTATTTAGCGAAACAGTTAGCAATAATATTCGTTTTGGATATGACGATGCCTCAATGGAACAGATAGTAAAAGCCGCTAAGCAAGCCAGTGTGCACAATGAAATTGAACATTTTGCCCATCAGTACGAGACCCTTATAGGAGAGCGCGGCGTAACATTAAGTGGTGGACAAAAACAACGTATCTCTATTGCAAGAGCATTAATAAAAGAAGCTAAAATTGTAATTTTTGATGACTGTCTGAGTGCTGTAGATGTGAAAACTGAAAAGGAAATATTAAATGGATTGAATGAATACTTAGATAAAAAAACAGCTATAATTATTACCCACCGTATATTTTCCCTGATAACCTTCGATAAAATAATAGTCATTGATGAAGGCAAAATTGTAGAAGAAGGCACACACGATGAACTATTACAAAAAAATGGCTACTATGCCGATATGTATGCCCGCCAGCAAAACCAAGAGGATAATTTGAACGATATTTCCTCAAATTAGTCGTAAATCGGCCCTATAACTGTGTAAAATGAGGCTGTCCAAAATTTTGCCATTTCAAAAACAACTATATCTTTGCTTCATACAAAATAATTAACCCGAACCAAAATCTAAATTTTACAACAGTGGCGTACGACAACAACGAAAGCAACGACAAGAAAATTGAAAGTGTTTACAGCAAACGCATAAGAGCTGGAAAACGTAGAACCTACTTTTTTGACGTAAGAGAAACTCGTGGGAGCGATTACTATTTAACTATAACTGAAAGCCGTAAACGTTTTGATTCTGACGGATATGACAGACATAAGATATTCTTATACAAAGAAGATTTTAACAAATTTATTAAAGGATTGATCGAAGCTGTTGATTATGTAAAAACTGACTTGATGCCTGACTTCGATTTTGATGCATTCAATCATGATAATCCATACGAAGGTGAAGAAGGTGGTGTATCTCCCGAAACAAAGGCGGCTCAAACAGTAGTAGATATTGTAGCAGAACCTGCTCCGGCTATTCCTGAAAGCTCAGCACCAGTAGATAATGGTAGCACGGAAGAAGTTGACAAATGGTAAAATAGAAAATGATCATAATAAAAAATCCTCTCAAAGCGAGAGGATTTTTTTTATGCAGTAACAACCAGATTTATTTGCGTAATTTTTTATATGCATTAATCAATCCATTAGTTGACGAATCATGAGAAGTAACAGGAGCATCACTTGCTAATTCAGGCAATATTTTATTAGCTAATTGTTTACCTAATTCAACACCCCATTGATCGAAGCTGTAGATGTTCCAGATAACACCTTGTACAAAGATCTTGTGTTCGTACAAAGCAATCAATTCTCCTAAAGAAAACGGTGTAATTTCTTTTACCAAAAAAGAATTCGTTGGACGATTACCCTGGAATATTTTATATGGAATCAGACTTTCTTTTGTTCCTTCAGCTATTAATTCTTCTTTGCCTTTGCCATTCATCAAAGCTTCGGTCTGCGCAAAAAAGTTGGTCAATAATTTTGGATGATGATCACCTAATGGATTATGACTAATTGCCGGTGCAATAAAATCACAAGGAATTAATTGTGTACCCTGATGAATTAATTGATAGAATGCATGCTGGCCGTTAGTTCCAGGTTCACCCCAAATAACAGGCCCTGTAGCATATTGTACAATAGCACCATTTCTGTCAACATATTTACCATTGCTTTCCATATTTCCTTGTTGAAAATACGCAGCAAAGCGGTGCATGTATTGATCGTAAGGCAATATTGCTTCTGATGCGGCATTAAAGAAAGTCGTGTACCATAAACCTATCAAGGCCATAATAACAGGAATATTTTTATCAAAAGATGTATCTCTGAAATGAACATCTGCTTTGTGCGCACCTTTCAATACAGCTTCAAAATTATCGTAGCCGATGGTTAATGCAATTGATAAACCGATCGCGCTCCATAGACTGTATCTTCCACCAACCCAATCCCAAAATACAAACATGTTTTCCGGAGCGATACCAAATTTCACTACATCTTTTTCATTCGTACTTAATGCAGCAAAATGTTTCGCTATATGTTTTTCGTCTTTAGCTGTAGCTAAGAACCAATCTCTTGCAGAGTTTGCATTGGTCATGGTCTCCTGAGTAGTAAAAGTTTTGCTGGCAATCAGGAATAACGTCTCCTCCGGATTTACTTTTTTCAATGTTTCAGCAATATGCGTTCCATCAACATTGCTAACAAAGTATGTTTGAATTCCTTTTACCCAATAAGGTTTCAAGGCTTCCGTAACCATCACCGGCCCAAGATCGCTACCACCAATACCAATGTTAACGATAGAGGTTATTTTTTTACCTGTATAACCTTTCCATTCACCACTATGTATTTTAGCGCAAAAGCTTTTCATTTGTGCTAGAACAGCTTGCACATCAGGCATAATGTCTTTCCCATCAACCAACACAGGCTTACCTGAAAAATTACGCAATGCAGTATGCAAAACAGCTCTGTCCTCAGTAGCATTGATCTTTTCACCGGTAAACATTGCCTCAATAGCTGCAGGAAGCTGGCAATCAGCTGCTAATTGCAATAAAAGTTCTTTTGTTTTATCTGTGATGATATTTTTAGAATAGTCAAATAATATCTCATCAAACTGGATAGAAAATTTAGTAAACCTTTCTTTATCAGCTTTAAACAAGTTACTCATGTGTACTTGTTTCACTTCTGTATAATGCAGCTGTAAAGCTTTCCAGGAAGATGTGTAAACGGGGTTGATTTTAGGAAACATTATGTTGTAAAGTTTAATTTTCGCCAAAGTTATCTATAGAAATCCCAAATAACAAATTCCAAAATACAAAAAGCGAGTCCTCTTAAGAGCAATATGATTGCTTTTTAGTTTGGATATTTTTTATTTGTATTTTGGAATTTACCAGAGGGCTAATATTTAAAATTCCCCTTAAACCTCTTTTTAAACTCTAAAAAATCAGGTATCGAAACATTCTGTACATAAGGATTATTCGGATTGTAATAAATATATTCCTGGTGATAATCTTCAGCCGGATAGAATTTTGTAAACGGAACCACTTGAGTAGCAATTTCAGCATTGTATTTTTTCGAATCTGTTAGTTTCTTTATCTCGGCAATGATGATTTGTTTCTCTTTATCATTGCTATAAAAAGCAATAGAACGGTATTGCGTTCCTTCATCATTCCCTTGTCCGTTGATTTGAGTTGGATCCTGACTTGCGAAGAAAGCCCCTACTAATGTTTGATAGGTGATCTTGGTAGGATCATAATAAACTTGTACCGTTTCTGCATGGCCGGTTGAGCCTGTGCAAACTTCTTCATAACTTGGATTTTTTGTTGTACCACCGGCAAAGCCTGAAACTGCATCGGTTACACCCACTAAACTTTGGAATACGAGTTCCGCATGCCAAAAACAACCTTCAGAAAAATAGGCAACTGATTCTGTAGGAAGATGATTTTTTGAGCCCGGAATAATCTTAAGCGGCTTTGTCTGCGTTTGTCCGCAAGATGCAAAAAGAACGATCGCTAATAATGTAGAAAATATGGCTTTCATAATAATTGATTTGTAGATTTATAAACGATAACAACACACCTGAAGTTTGCTGATAACTGTTAAGATAAATGCAAAGAGGTGAGCAATTTAGCCCGAAAGGAATTATTTTTGTTGAAAAGATAGATATGGGATTGAAAGAATTATTTGAACAGGCACAGGCAGACAGTAAACTTTTGACAAAGAAACCTCCGACAGATGTTTTACTACAATTATACTCTTTGTTTAAACAAGGATCAGAAGGAGATATAAATATCGATCCTCCAACCAATATGTTTGATTTTGTTGCCAAAGCAAAATATGGCGCCTGGGAAAAAATGAAGGGCAAACCAAAAGAAGAAGCTATGCAGGAGTTTATTGATAAGATAAATGAGCTGAAAGCAATTAGCTAATCTGCTGATGCGCTAATTTTTCTCAACTATGAAATTTATTCGGATACATATTGATATGCTATTGCTTATCATTAGCATATTAGCTGATTATTAAGCTATTTTTAAATTAAAACCAATATTATCAATAATAAACATTACCTTCACGAAGTGATTTAGCTCTGTGAGCATATAGTTTTAGATAGATTCGAATTTTTACATTCTCCACTCGTAATAGTTTTCCTCTTTTTAATCGTTTTGTTTACTAGTACCATCACAGGTATTTTATTTTTATTTATTTTAATTTTTAGATTTTATGAACATTTATGTTTCAAATTTGAGTTTCAACACAAGTGATGTTGAATTAAATGAACTTTTTGCAAGATTCGGTACAGTTTCTTCTGCTAAAGTAATTATGGACAGAGAAACAGGCCGCTCACGTGGTTTTGGCTTTGTTGAAATGGCTTCTGACGAAGAAGGTAAAGATGCAATGTTAGGCTTAAACAACAAAGAAGTTGAAGGTCGTGCAATGAGCGTTTCTATCGCAAAAGAAAGAGAAGAAAGAAGCGGTGGCAATAGCTACAGCAACAACCGTAACTCTGGTGGCGGTGGTAACAGAAGATGGTAATCATTAACTGAATAGTATTTCTAAAAAGAGCTCAATTTATTGGGCTCTTTTTTATTAAGTCAAAATTTAAAAGTGAAAAGCTAAAAATTGAGCAGCCATCAATTAAATAGCTTTTTTACTTTTTGGTTTTGACTTTTAACTTTTTAATTAGCTTTGACATTCGATAATTAAAGAATCAACAAAATGGCTCCAAAGCGTAACGCGGCAATATTTTTCATCTTTATTACTTTATTGATTGATGTGATTGGAATAGGATTAATTATTCCTATCATGCCAAAACTGATTACCAGTCTTATTCATGGCAGTATCAGCGATGCTTCTAAATATAGCGGCTGGCTTACGTTTGCGTATGCCTTAATGCAGTTTTTATTTTCGCCAATGCTGGGAAACTTAAGTGATAAATATGGCAGAAGGCCGATCTTATTATTCTCGTTATTCGGTTTAGGAATTGATTATATCTTTTTATCATTCGCGCCTACAATAGGTTGGTTATTTATAGGAAGAACGATTGCAGGAATTGGTGGTGCAAGTTTTACAACTGCCACAGCCTACATTGCAGATATTAGCACTGAAGAAAACAGGGCACAAAATTTTGGCATGGTAGGAGCCGCTTTTGGATTAGGTTTTGTTATTGGTCCAGCAATTGGCGGTTTGTTAGGAGGTTTTGGTGAACGCGTTCCATTTATGGTAGCCGCGGGTTTAAGTTTGTGTAATTGTATTTATGGTTACTTGGTTTTACCGGAATCGTTAGATATGGAACATCGTCGTCATTTTGATTGGAAACGCGCTAATCCTATCAGTTCTTTAAAAAAATTACAGAAATATGGCGAATTGAAAGGATTGATCGTTTCATACTTTTTAATTTTTTTGGGAGGAATGGCCATTCAAAGTACCTGGTCTTTTTTTACTATTCAAAAATTTAACTGGAACGAACGAATGATCGGCATTTCATTGAGTGTTGTTGGTTTATTGATCGCAATAGTTCAGGGAGGTTTAATACGCGTTGTTAATCCTAAACTTGGAAATAAACGTAGCATGTATTTGGGTTATGTGCTATATGCAATAGGTTTATTTTTATTTGCATTTGCCTCACAAAGCTGGATGATGTTTGTGTTTTTAATCCCATATTGTTTAGGAGGATTTTGTGGCCCGGCTTTGCAATCTGTTATGTCTGCACAAGTTCCCAAAAATGAACAAGGTGAGCTTCAAGGTGGTTTAACAAGTGTAATGAGCCTCGCATCGATCATTGGTCCGCCATTAATGACCAATATCTTTTCTTATTTTACAAGAGATAATGCCCCCGTTCATTTTGCCGGTGCTGCTTTTTTCCTGGGTGCTATCATTATGCTTACAGCCTTTGTTGTTTCTTATAAAACATTACATCATAACACTGCTATCTCATAATTTTATTCAATCAATGTAGGATGATCAAAAGTATTGATGATTTTGAAAATGTTTTTTTTATCGGCGTTGCCGGAACAGGTATGAGTGCGATCGCTCAGTATTTATCAGGTATTGGCAAAAATGTAAGTGGCTCCGATAGATATTTTACGCCTGATACTTTTAATGAAACAAAAGAGAAATTAACTGCAGAAAACATCAAATGTTTTTTGCAAAACGGCGAAGGCATTCACGAAAAAACTGACTTGATAGTTGTTTCAACGGCGATCGAAGACACTGTTTTTGAAGTGCAGAAAGCAAAGCAATTAAATATCCCGATCATTAAACGTTCTGAAGTTTTAGCGTTGATCGCTAAAAGTAAAAAAACAATAGCAGTAGGAGGCACATCAGGCAAAAGTACTACCAGCGGAATGTTATTTGATATTTTGGAAAAAGCAAACCTGCAACCAAGTATCATTAGTGGCGCAGGCTTAATAAGCATTATCAAAGAAGGAAAGATCGGCAATGCAAAAGTAGGCAAAGGAGAATGGCTGGTGATTGAAGCGGATGAAAGCGATGGTTCTATTGTTCAATATGAACCGGAAGTTGGATTGTTATTAAACATAGATAAAGACCATCAGGAAATTGATGAGCTGATAGAAATTTTTGGAACCTTTAAAAAGAATACAAAACAGTTATTTATTGTTAATCAATCGAATATTCTAGCAAAACAATTATCAGCAAATATTAAAAACGATTTTACAACAGACGAAAATATTGCTGCAGGATATGTTGCAAAAGATTTTAAGCAGGAAGGATTCAATATTAAATACTCAGTCAGCAATATTCAATTCTCCATAAACACCGTAGGCAAACACAATATGGAAAACGCTTTGGCGGCAACAGCCGTTGCCAACCAATTAGGCGTTGATTTAAAGATCTGTGCGGCAGCATTAGAAAAATATGAAGGGATCTATCGCCGCCATCAAATATTAGGCAATAAGGACGGCGTTTGGGTAATTGATGATTATGCACACAATCCTGCCAAATGTGCCGCTTCTATTGCAGCTTGTCAATATATTGCACCTAAAGTAGTCGCCTGGTTTCAACCTCACGGTTACGGTCCAACGCGTTTTTTGCGCACTGATTTTGTAAAAGAGATAGTAGCTGTGTTACGACCACAAGATGAAATATGGATGAGTGAAATTTTTTATGCAGGAGGTACGGCCGTAAAAGATATCTCATCAAACGATCTGATCACTGATATTAAAGCTTTAGGTAAAAATGCTTTCTTTGTTGAGGATAGAAATAAATTTTTGCAAACTGTTCGTCCGCATTTAACAAACAATACCGTATTATTATTAATGGGCGCACGAGATCCGGAATTAGAACAATTTGGAAAAGATATTTGGGATAAATTATAACTATATTAATCTTCGCGAATGGTTTTGTGAGGACAGGTAACGAGGCGGAGGCAAGTGATATTAAGAAAGTATCACTTTACGACTTTCATAAAAATGATCAGTAATGAGAAAGATAACATTATATATAGTAGTCCTGATTTTCATTTCTTTGCTTAGCTCTTGCAAGGATAAAAGTGTTTACCTCAAGAAGCAATTTTTTGATTCTAAAAATAAATATATAGGAGATAGTATTTTCATAAATAATATTATTAAAACGATCGTATTTAAAGACAGCTCTTATGTTATAGATAGTATTGTTTATAATAGATATAACAATTCAGTTAACAATCTAAAGTCTATTCAAACATTTAAGAATGGCAAAAATATTTTTGAGAATATAGATTACTTTGAAAATGGGAATATTAAAAGATATTCTTTTATTGATGAGGATAATTCAAATTACTATTATCAAAGAAATTATGACAGTAATGGAAATTTCTTAAATACCTATGGATACGTATTTTTTAAAGGATATGTTACCAATATAAATCTAGATAACTTGGAAGTCAAAAAAGGTACAACCATTGACTATAAAATCTTTTATCCAAATCCACCAGATTGCAAAGCTAAAATATATGTTAGAGTTAATGACAGTACTTTATTTGACGTTTTTCATAAAAGTAAATATTTGAATTTTTTACAAACGGTAGTTAAGGATAATAATGAATTGGGAACTTATCAAACTAATATTTTACTTGAACTAAAACAAAATAACAATGATAGTGTTATTCGATATGATAAAACACTATTTTTTAAAGTTGTTCCCTAGGGTAATATAGTAATCTGGGAGAACCTATAATCTAAAAAGATTCACCATGCGTTTGGTTTATTAAAAAATTAACCAGCTTAGGAAATGGCTTTAATGTAGTAATAAAAATATTTGTAACTATTTTATTGCCAAATAATTTTTGAATGATCCTGCCGGCTTTTAATCTTTTGCCAAAATGATGGCTCCATTGTTGAATATATTGTTGCTCCATTTTTTCTCTTGAAATATCATTTTGTAAAAAAGCGTTAACCTGTTCAAATGCAAGCTTACTACCATGTAGCGCCATACTCATTCCGTTACCGCATAAAGGCGTTATCATACCCGCAGCATCGCCAATCATTAGTATATGATCATCAACCTGACTTTTTTTATCAAAGCTTATTTGCGAAATAGTAAGTGGAGCATCATATAAAATTTCCACCGAAGAAAATATATTTTTAAGGTGTGGATTTTGCGACAAAATATTTTGTTCCATCAATTTAATATTTCCGTTGCTCTTTTTAAGATTATTAGCCGTTGTTAAGTAGCAAAGACAATATTTGCCATCTTCAATTTTTGAAATGCCGCAATAACCGTCCTGAAAATTATGCAATAAAATTGTATCTGCGGGTAAATCTGCTGTAACATGATATTTTATACCGACATAATTATTGTTGTTATTTTTTGCAGCCAGCGCAAAAGGACGTTTCCATTTCACATCTAGATTACTTCGTTTACCAAAACTCCCACATACAATTTTGGCTTTGTAAATATTCCCTTCAGTATGAATATCAAATACATCGTTTGCAAAAACAATATCTGTAACCTTTGTATTTTTTTTTATAATTACACCGTTAGATTGTGCAATTTGTGCAAGCGTATCATCCAGTAAATACCTACTAATACCAAATCCGCCTAATGGTAGTGTATGTTGTATAAATTTCCCATTAGGAGCAGAGACTTGTAATTGACTAATACATGATACATTTAATTTATCCAGATCTATACCAAGCGATTGAATAAAATCCCAGGATTCCATACTAATGTATTCTCCACAAACTTTATGAAAAGGGTAGGTTTCTTTTTCAAACAGGATAACACTATATCCTGTTTGAGCTAATTGAATAGAAAGCGACAATCCAGCCAGTCCTCCACCAACAATAGCTACATTGGTTACAGTATGATGTGGAGATATATTATTCATGCAGTAATTTATTATCAACGATAATTAACCAGCGAAATGCCCATTGCCAGATCACTTTGTAATTTTTTATTCCTGCTTGCTGTAACAAATCTAACCATTCATTTTTTGTAAAGCCGCGTGCAACAGATAAGCAGGCATCATTTTTTACAAGATAAGATCTGCTGAAGATTTTTGTAAGGTATTTGATAAAATAATAAGATAGCCAATGGCGCTGAAGATCATTGATAAAAAAAGCGTTGCGACTACTGTATTGCTGCCATCGTAACATTTGTACTAACTGATCATTCGTAAAATGATGACAAAATAAAGAAGAAAAAATAACAGTAGGATTTCGATCAAAAGTAACTGTTGCATAATCACTGCAGATCCACTTACAATTGAGTTGAGGGTATCGTTCACGTGCATAATTAATGCATCCTTCATTTATATCGATACCAATAAAATTTACAGTAATATCTCTTTTCAAACAATATTTATAAATAGCAAAAAGGTTATCTCCACCTCCACAACCAATTTCACATACTGTAATAGTTTGTGCGTTGCCGATAGATCGTTCTATTCCTTGAAGTGTAATGTCGTGACCTCCAAGCCAAGTATTAATGAAATTTAATTCCTTAAGATTCTGTTTCAACGCAGGGAAGGGGATGTTATCTCCATCCAATAATTCCTTTTGATTGCTGCGTTGATGAAGGTTTATCATGCGGATAAAATAAAAGTTTCCATTGTTAATCCGGGGCCAAAAGCTGCACCGAATATTTTTTCTCCCTTTTTTATGTTTGAAGTTGACAATATTTTCTGTAATACAAACAATATTGTTGGTGAGGACATATTCCCATAATCTTTCAAAACATCATAACTGGATTGCAATTGTCCGTTGGTAAAACCAAGACTTTTATGCACCGATTCTAATATTTTTTTTCCTCCTGGATGAATGCACCAATGAGTAATATCCTGCTTTTGTAGTTTTACTGCATCCAATGCATTCACTGCCAGTTCATTAAAATCTTCCTCTATTAAATCAGGAATGTAACTGCTTAAAGTCATTAAAAACCCTTTGGAAGAAATGTCCCAGGCCATATCATTGCTACCTTTTGATGCTACCATAGAATAAAAACTGTCAATATTTATCCCTTCAGCTTTATTATTTCCTGTAACCAGCACCGCAGCTGCGCCATCAGCGAACAACATGCTGCTTGTCATATTTTCAACCGTTGGATCATTTTGAAAATGTAAAGTGCAAAGCTCAGTACAAACAATCAACACATTCGCATTTTCATCAGCCATACAAAATGCATTGGCAATTTTTAATGCGTGTATTGCTGCATAACAACCCATGAAATTTACAGATGTTCTGCAAGTAGTGGGAGGTAAGTGTAATAATTCAAGTAGCTCAAGATCTAGTCCTGGTGCGCTCATTCCCGTACAGCTGACCGTTATTAAATGGGTTATTTTTTCTTTTGAAAATGAGCTGATACAACTTTCTATTGCCTGTAATGATAAAGGCGCAGCACATTCTTTATATATTTTCATTCTTTCTTCTACCGAAGGAAATGGTTCCAGATTTTCAGTAGGAGAATAAAATTTCCAGGAAGCAGCTTCAGAGCTATAATCAGGAATAACAGAATAGCGCGTATCAATTCCACCTTGCATATACAAAAATTGTAGCTTTCTGCTATCGCCTTCAGATAGTGCATATACTTTTTTCATGAACGACAGAATATTCTGCTGATCATGTTTAAAAGTTGGCACGGCTGTACCTATAGATACGATCTTACTCAAAATGGTTCCATATTAATAAAATGATAAAAGCTGTATTAGTACAGGTTGCCGCGATCCAATTCATACGCATTGTATTTTTAAAATTCGCTGCGCTATGATCTTTTTTCACCTGCAAGAACCACCAGGAAAAATAAATTATGATGGGAACAAAAAAAGCAGTGATCAATAATAATTTACTCATACTATTCTGCTGTAGAAAAAATTGCGCCATTAATATCCATGCAATAAAATAAATAATTCCACAAAAAATAAAAGTTCCTATATAACCAAGTTTGTAACTAATTGTAGTAACGCCGTCTGCAGTATCCTGCTTATGTTGATATATCTGAGTAAGCGGATAAAATCCTCCAATCAATAAAGCACAAATGCATAAACCTTGCCAGGGAATATTAATAGTACTTATCGTATTAGTGCCGTTGTATACCATTAAGAATGTTAACGCTCCCTGAAAAATAATTACTGTCAGATACCCAATAATTGCAAACTGCTTTAATCGTATACCTCTATAACTGTATGCCTTAGACGCTATCACATACAATAACATCATCGCAGCAAAAGTAGAGGAGATCAATAAACTCAATAAAACACCTATTGTATCCAACAATATCGTCACGTAAAAAAGTTGCTGTGATGGAACAGGAGGTTTTTCTATGCCGCCGATACTTTCTGTATCTCTATCCATGTAACTATTATAGCCATTGCTGGCAGGGTATATCAAAAAATTAAGGATAACAAATATCAACAAGGCTTTGGTCCAATTGATATCCGGCACCATAGACAACGTAAAAAAATACAATGGTGCCAAAAAGAAAGAAAAAGGAATTCGCAATAATTTAATGCTATCGGCGGATATCATGTAACCTATTTAATTTGTTGGTGTAAAATAATATGAATCATTGATTTCTGTAACAAAATATAGACCGATATTATAAATTACATACGCAATACTATAAAGAACGGATGTAATTGCCTAAACCATAACACATTTTTAAGAAACGTTGTACATGTTATAAAGGATGCCATTCACCAAAAATAATTCAATGGCTACAGGTAGAATATTATTTAAGCGCTTGTACAAACCTTTTTAAGTCTGCAACTTCTGTAGCAGTAAGTGCTTCATTCTTATCGTACTTAATTTTAAGCAGTAATACAGTTTTGTGTTGTGGACGCTTTTCTAAAATGGTAGTTATCATTTCACCAACAACAATATCTTTTTCAAATGAGGCTGGTGGTGCTGATACTTCAGACTTATACCTGGTAGGCATCTTTTTTATTAAAGCTTCCAGCGTAGCTAATTTGCTGGTGGAGATGTTTTCTATTTGGGCGGTTTTGCTATATAATCCTTCTAACTGTTTTTTGCTAAGACTTCCTCGTTGTTGATATTGTTTGTATAGACTGATTACAAAAGAGGATACAGGATAGGCTATGATACACTCCTCTAAGATGTCATTAACGATGTCAATTCGAGGTTTTGGCTTATTCATATACAAATAATAAGTGCCAAGTTTTATGTATAAACTACATAAAACTTAGCACTCAAGCTGTAATAGTTAGATTTTAATATTCATCTTCATTAAAGAAGAAGTCATCCTGGCTTGGATAATCGGGCCAGATATCTTCTAATCCTTCATATACTTCACCTTCGTCTTCTAATTCCTGCAAATTTTCAATTACTTCAATAGGGGCACCACTTCTGATGGAAAAATCTATCAATTCGTCTTTGGTTGCAGGCCAAGGTGCGTCTTCTAAATGAGAGGCTAATTCGAGTGTCCAGAACATCTTCTAAATGGGTTTATTTTCTAAGCGCTGAGAAAGTCCTAGAGTTGATAATAACTCTATTGCCCTTTCATTTACTTCTTTCTTTTTTGTGCCGGCTATCCATCCGGGGATGCAAACATTCTCTAAAGCTGTGAATTCCGGTAATAAATGATGAAATTGAAAGACAAACCCAATATGTTTATTTCTAAAAGCAGCTAATCTTTTGCCGGTAAGTTCATTTACACGCTCATCTTCTAAAGTAATGATTCCTTTTTCAGCTTTATCTAAAGTACCGAGAATATGCAGCAAAGTACTTTTCCCTGCACCCGATGATCCCACAATACTTACAATTTCTCCTTTTTGAATCGTAATATCTACCCCTTTTAA
>Ga0206871_10106_pt1 | contig 22642 bp, 17 predicted proteins | sample Alteio_BWOrgCont_33_FD_152627 | JGI IMG/M metagenome (GOLD analysis project Ga0206871, IMG submission 152627) | Enriched cells from forest soil in Barre Woods Harvard Forest LTER site, Petersham, Massachusetts, United States -... | ecosystem: Environmental > Terrestrial > Soil > Temperate forest >...
TTTTGATGTGAGCGCGCCAGCGGTCGGCGTTGCCGTCGAGGAGGTGCAGAGTGCGGTCGATGTTGGATTCGACGATGTCGGGGTAGACGAGGAGTGCGGGGGTGAGGATGTCGTCGAAGGAGTTGACGGCGTAGGCGGGGTCGAGCGGGTAGTCGTTGACCATCATTTTGTGGCTCATGGGGAGATCATACCGGGAAACAGGCGTTGGCTGAAGATGTCGCGGTTGTGGCGGGACAGGCGGCTTGTGGCCAATTTGGCAAAAAACTACCGGCAGGAAGCCGGCGCTACGAAAACGTGTGTGGGTGCTCGTGTGAAAGAAAGCAGATTCCTCGCTACGCTCGGAATGACACGCTCGTTAGGCGGACGATGGTATCGGGATAGGTGGCTTCAATCAGCCGATCGCATTGACCGAGGTTGCGGGCGATAGTAGGCTTCGCTGCGCTCCATGAACTCTTCGAAGACTGATTCCACGCAAGGCGAGTTGTTGCAGTCGCAGGGTGGCGGGCTCGTGCGCGGGCTTACGCTGCGCGCGGCGACGGCGATCGTGATCAGCGACACGATCGGCACGGGAATTTTCCTTGTGACGAGTGATATGGCGCGCGCGGTTGGATCCGTTCAACTTGTTTTTGCGGCGTGGATTGTGGCCGGGATCATCGTGTTTTGCGGAGCGTTTTGCTATGCGGAGCTCGGAGCGGCGTTTCCGAAGGCGGGCGGCAGCTACGTTTATCTGAATGAAGGGCTTGGACCGCTCTGGGGATATTTGTTCGGGTGGATGAGTTCGGTTCTGGAGCGGCCGGTCGGGATTGCGACGCTAGCGGCGGGATTTTTGCGGTTCGCGGCGTTTCTGTTCCCTGTGATTTTAACGCCGCTCTTCACCACACATATCGGAAGCTACGAGTTTGTTTTCACCGTTGCGCAACCACTCGCGGCGTTGGTGGTGGCTGCCGTCACCGCGGTGAATTATCTCAGCGTGAAGTTTGGCGGCGGGATTCAGGTGTTTCTCACGGTGCTGAAGACGGGGACGATTTTGCTGATCGTTATTGGCGGGCTGTTTTACAGCAGATATTCGCCTAACGATTTTCCGACGACGATCACTGTTGTTCCGACTGGCTTTGCGGTCATCGGCGCGGTTTTGACGGCGATGGTGCCGGCGATGTGGGCGTACAACGGATTTAATGATCTCGGCGATCTGGGCGAAGAGATCAAGGAGCCAGGGAAAAATATTCCGCGCGCGATTATTTTTGGATTGTTGTCGGTGATGACGCTCTACTTGCTCGCGAACGTCGTGTACTTCAGAGTTTTGCCGTTCACAACTGTCGCGCAGTCGATGCATGTTGCGTCGGATGTGGTGCAGCGACTTGCCGGCTCGCACGGTGCGGCCGCGTTGACGGTCGCGATGGCGATTTCGGCGCTTGGGGCGCTGCACGTTGTCATCCTGACGGGAGCGCGCATTCCGTTCGCGATGGCGCGGGATGGAGTTTTCTTTTCGTTCGCGGGGCGGGTGAATCCGCGGTTTCGCACGCCGAGTGGATCGCTGCTCTTTCTCGGCGGCGTCGGGGCTGCTTTGGCGCTGACGGGTACGTACGAGGAGCTCTATTCGCTGTTCGTGTTCGCTGTTTGGATTTTCTTTGCGCTCAACGCCATCGCGATGATTCGGCTGCGTATGAAGGTGCCGAATTTGAATCGGCCTTACCACGCGTTGGGTTACCCAATAACGGCGTATATCTTTCTGATCGCGGCGATTGCACTCACGGTCAATCTCTGGCTCGTGCGCCCGGTTCGCTCGACACTCGGCCTGCTCGTCATTGCCGCTGGCATCCCGCTCTTTTATCGCTGGCGGAAAGCGGCGCCTTCCAACTAGTTCGTCTTATTTCGCGCGGCTTCGAATTCGTCGCCGGGTTGCCAGCCTTGTACGGCTGGGGCTGTTGCGGCTTTCTGGCCGAGAAGTAGGCCGAATTGGGTCATGTGGGCGAGGCCGGTGAAATCCCATTCGGAGCGATATTCGTCGCTGGGCTGATGGTAGTGGTGATCGACGTAGTCCTTGGATTGCGCTTCGCCCCAGGCGTCGTCGTGGCGTTTGTATTTCAATCCTTCGCTGATTGAAAACGATGGGACGCCGACGCGCGCGAGGCTGAAATGATCGGAGCGGTAGTAGTGGCCGGCTTCGGGATGCGCGTCGGGGCGAATCGCGAGGCCCATCTGTTTCGCCACGGCTTCGACTTCGGGGTAGAACGTGGTGCGTTCGGCGCCGCTGACTTCGACTTCCTCGGGATCGCCGATCGGGGGAAGCGCGTCGTAGTTCAGATCGAGCGTGATTTTGCTGGCGGGCACGGGCGGATGCTTGCCGAGATATTCGGAGCCGAGCAGGCCTTGCTCTTCGCCGGTGACGGCGGCGAACAAAATCGAGCGTGGCGGCGCGGGTTTCGCCATCGACCAGACGCGGGCGAGTTCGAGCAAGATGCCGCAGCCAGTCGCGTTGTCGACGGCGCCGTTGTAGATGTTGTCGCCGGCGGCGTCGGGATGGATGCCGAGATGATCGTAGTGGGCGGTGTAGATCACGGCTTCGTCGCTGCGCCTGGCATCGGCTCCGGGTAGCTTCGCGACGACGTTCTTGCCCATGTAGGAATGTAGTTCGCTGACGATGTGCGCTTTCAAGGTCACAGGCAATTCGATAGGTTTGAAATCGTGCGAATTTGCCTGCGCGTACATTTTGTCGATGTCCATGCCTGACATTGCAGCGATTTTTTTCGCAACGTCGAAATGAATCCACGATGCGGCCTTTAGCTTTGGCGTGGCGTCGAGTTTGAGAAACGACTTTTCAGTGCCGAGCGAATTGTGTATGACTTGCCAGCCGTAGCTGGCGAGATCGGTGCGATGGATGATGAGCGTGGCGATGGCTCCCTGGCGAGCGGTCTCTTCGAATTTGTAGATCCAGCGTCCGTAATAGGTGAGGGCTTTGCCCTTGAAGAATTTTGGATCGTCGGAAGTCGGCTCGTTGACGAACAGCAGCGCGACTTTGCCGTGCAGGTCAATGCCCTTGTAATCGTCCCAGTTGTATTCGGGGGCTTTGATTCCGAATCCGACGAAAACGATCGGCGCCTCGACGTCGGCGACTTCGGTCTGTGTTTCGTTGTTGACGGTGAAGTCGTCGAGCAGTTTGAGGTTGACGGCATCGCTGCTTCCGCTCTTGGACACCAGGCTGAACTGCGTGCCCGGCAGAGTTTTCATCGTGACCATCGGCACGTTTTGGAAGAATGTGCCGTTATCACCGGCGGGCTTCAGTCCGTAGGATTCGAACTGCGCGCCGATGTATTCGGCGGCGAGATCGCTGCCGCGCTGGCCGGGGCCGCGTCCTTCGAGCAGATCGCTCGCAAGAAATTTTACGTGTGCCCGAATCATTTGGGGATCGGGCGCGGGGATTGATTCCGCCGCGTGTTTTTCCTTCGCGGCAAGCATCGTGGCTCCGTGACCGCCAAACTGCAGCGCAGCCACAACTTCGCCCAGCAAAAATAAAACGATAAGCTTGTTTTTTGGCATGAATGGCCTCGGATTTCACGCAAGCGGCCCCTGTGCCGCCTGGCGCGTCTCTACAAAAAAATCGGCGCCTTCGAATGTCTACTTCTTGGCGCGATCCTTCAGCAAATTCTTCAGCTCGGACATGAACTCCTGCACGTCCTTGAAGTCCATGTACACGGAAGCGAAGCGGACGTAGGCGACCTTGTCGAGTTTCTTCAGCTTGTTCATGATCATCTCGCCGACTTCGGTGGTGGTCAGCTCGCGCTCGGTCGCGTCATGCACCACGCCTTCGATGTCATCGACGATCGCTTCCAGCTTCGGCGTAGGCACCGGGCGCTTTTCGCAGGCTTTCAGCAATCCCTGCAAGATTTTCTGGCGTTCGAAGCGCTCGCGACGGCCATCTTTTTTGATGACCATGTAGGGAATTTCGTCGATGCGTTCGTAGGTGGTGAAACGGCGTCCGCACTTCAGGCACTCGCGACGGCGGCGAATCGTGTCGCCGGTGCGGCCTTCGCGAGAATCGATTACCTTGTCATCGACGTGGGCACAGAAAGGGCACTTCACTCGGCTGGTTCTCCTCGCCGCATCTACGCGTTACCGCTTTCCAGTTGCTTTTCTTCGCGCTGTTTTTCGCCCTCGGCCAGGCGCTTCAATTCGCCGAGCGACATTCCTTCGTGAATGAGCAGCGGCACGCCCACCACGCCGACGCCTGCAAACGTAACGAGCCAGATCAAGATCGCTGCGGCTGCCGCGGGCTCATTTTCTACTCCAAATATGGCTGTGTAAGCAAGGAAGCAGGCGACTTGCGAGCCGCCGCCGACGCCGGGAAGCTGGATCGCGGAGCCGACGAGGGTGAACGCGAGGATGAGCAGAGCGTCGCCGAAGCCGATCGAGGCGAGGCGGCCGCCGAGGCTGTGGGAGATCCAGACGTAGAGCAGCGCGACGCCGATCCAGTGGAGAGCGGAATAAATCACGGCGAGGGCGAGCTCGCGCCACGTTCGAATCGTTTGCACACCACGTGCGAATCCCATGAGGATGCCAGCGACTTTGGAGCGCCAGCCGCCGGAGTCGCGCCACGGTTGTGTGCGGCGCTCCAGCATTGCGGTGCCGTGCAGACGGAGGTAGACGAGGAAGATGACGGCGCCGAGGACGCCGATGAAGAGCAGGGAGCCTGTGGTGCGTGCGGCGGCTTCGAGTTTGCTGGTCGATGCGCTGGCTGAGCCGGAGATTTCGTGCGAGTGGGATTCGAACAGGACGAGGCCGAGGCCTGCGATGATTGCGGTGCAGGTGGTGTCAAAGAGGCGTTCGAGGAAGTAGAGGCCGAACATATCGGCGACGGGGAGGCGTTCTTTGCGGGCGAGGAGCAGCGGGCGGATCGGTTCGCCGGCGCGGCCGAGTAGGAAAATGGAGGCGAACCCGGCGAGGGTCAGGCGGTAGATCGTCCAGAAATTGGATGGGCCGAGATTCGACTGAAAAACTTGCCAGCGGGCGCTGCGGATTGCATAGCAGACGTAAATTCCAACGAGAGAGAGCAGCAGATAGTACGGATTTGCGTTGCGGGCGACGCTCCAGAGTTTTGCGCCGCTGAAGCCGGCTAAATTAATGAATCCGCTCGACCTGTAAATGATGAATCCCAGGACGGCGACGACAATGACAGCTAGAAGGATCTTCCTTGAAGACGCGCTCATGCGTTTTAGAAGCGTACTGGCGGGGTTTGGTACGCGTCAAGTTAAGCGGGTGTTATCGCAGACAGGAGAGGCGTAAACGCAAACGGAGCGAAGAGAAGATCTAACGCAGAGGCGCAGAGGACACGGAGGAGCGCCGAGAAGGGAATTAGCGCGGCCAGACGCCGGCGGTGAAGGTTCGGATGGTGTTGAATCCGAGGCTCTCGTAGAGGCGCACGGCGGAGGTGTTTTCGGTCGTCACTGTTAGCGTCAATTCGCGGAAGCGCATGCCGCGCAGGGCTTCGGCGGAGGTCTGCATCAGCATGCGGCCTATGCCGTGGCCTTGGTAGCCCGGGAGCACGCAGATTTGCGTGGTGTGGCCGACGCCCGGTGAAACTTCGCTGGTGAGCACGACGGCGATCAACTCATCGTCGCCCGGCTGGCGCAGAACGAAGGATGCGCCCGGGATGAATTGGCCGCAGCCTGGAAGCAAAATAATGTTCTTCAGAAATTTCAGGGCGCCGCTGCGGCTGCGATATTGATCGTTAATCTCGCCGTCGATGTGGTCGGCGTAGCAGAGGTAGATCAGCTTCGCGCAGGGTTCGAAGAAGCGATCGTTCCAGCGATCGAGCCGCAGGCTGCCGGATGGACCGGGCTTTGACTCCGCCGGCTTGCGCAGATCGAGCAGCATGAATTGGCGCGTGTAGAGATGGAATCCTTGCTCGAGGAGCGGGGCGTCGACGGGGCCGCCGAAGGGCATCAGCTGTGCTTCGATGCGGGAAAGCTGCGGCACGGCGCGCATGGTAAAGAGCATTTCTTCCAGCAGGCGTCGGCCGATCGTGGCCTGCTGATACTTGTTTGAAACGTAGAGGCCGCCGATCAGGCCTTTTTGCTCTTCGAGCACATAAAAGGAGTAGCCGGCGGGGGTTCCGTTTTCGAATGCGACCGAACCGCAGAGGGCGTGAGCTTCGAGAAAACGTTTAATGAGATCGAGGGCGCCGCGATAGTCCCAGTGGAGCTCGTCGCGCCAATGCGACGCTTCTTCTTCGAGGAGCGGTTCAAGCTGGCGCACCGAGGTTTGGCGAAGATCGACGATGTTCATGGAGGTCCCAAATGCACCGGCGGCAGCACCCATCATAGCTGGCAACCTGAAGTAAACAAAGCAACGGGCGGCGTCGCGCGAGACATTTTCGAAATTATGGGCCGAAATTTGATAACAGAAGCGAAACCGGTCTTGACAGGGGGTACCCTTTGTGTTACAGTGGCACTTGTATAGAGACCCGGCGAATTGCCGGGTCTTGTTTTCCCGCCTAAGCAGAATTCCCAATAGCGATTCGAATCCGGAATTTGGAAGATTTGTCCGTGCGGCCACGTTCACTCCTTTAAAGAAAGAGAAACCAGATCTTCCTATGGTTGAGATCATGCGGGCCTGGGCGCGGGAGTGCTGCGCCCGTACAAACGCCGGACAGAACGAAGCAGGCACGGCGCGGCAGCTGCGGAACCGAACGTAACAAGCGCGGCGCAGAATGCACGGTACGCATGGGGCACATGGCTCCGACTTGAAAATTTGCACTTTCCGGCTGTGTGCTAGCATGCAAATTGCCGCGTTGATATTCGCGATTTCGCTGAATTTTCGCGGGCGCCCAAACTTCATGGTCACTTTCGCGGAACTGCAAACCCAAGCCCGTCCGATGCGCTGGTATATCAAGCTGCTATCGGCCGTTCTGGCATTGGTGTTTTTTGCGGTGCTGGCGACGCTGGCGATCGCGGGATTTTTGGTCTATCGCATCGTCAAGCCGCAGCGCACGAGCACTGAAATCAACATGCAGAGCTTTCCTGGCCGGCCGGACGCGATTCAGTTTTCGGTCGCGGGCAATCCAAGTTCGCGCGAAGGCTGGTTTTTCCCAGGATTTCGCGGGGCCTCGACGATCATTCTTTGCCACGGCTACGGTTCGAGCAAAGGCGAACTGCTGACGCTGGTTTCGGCGTTGCAGGATCACCAATACAACGTTTTCGTTTTTGACTTTGCGGCGCATGGCGCCAACGATGGCATCACCTCGTTCGGTTATCACGAGGCCGACGAAGTTCGATCGGCGATCGATGTGGTGGCGCAGCGCAACGATGTGAATCCTTTGAGCTTTGGGCTCTGGGGCTACAACCTCGGCGCGTATGCTGCTTTGCGCGAAGCAGAAAATGACAAGCGCGTGAAGGCGCTCGTGCTTGATTCGGTTTATGATTCGCCGGAGCAGATGGTACGAGTCGGCGTCGAACGGCAGGGGCTTGGCGGATTTCCGCTGATGATCAAGTCGGCGGAGTTCAGCTTTCAGTGGCTCAATCACCAGTATCGCGGTGAGCTTCCGCTTTCGAATACGAAGCGCATGGCGTCGGTCACCGGCGTGCAGAAGTTGTTCATTCAAGCCGCTGACGAGCCCGAACTGGGCGACGTGACGCAGCAGATGTATCTCAAGGCGCCCGATCCGAAAGATCAGGCGACGATTCCGCACGGAAATTTCGCCAGCATGGATGATGAAGATAAGCGCGCGTATGAGAATCGCGTGGTGAGTTATTTCCTGCTCCGGCTGCCGCCGACCGGCGGAACAGCACCTTCCCACTAAAACTGTTTCTTAATGTAGGGGCGTGAGATGCAGCAGTGTGATGCCGTCTGAATCAGTGGTGCGCTGCCACATGTCTTCGCATTTCACTTCGGGCGGCATCTTGTCGCAAGTCGCGCGGGCGGTCGTCAGAAGGTAGACGTCGCTGTGTAAAGTTCGGGTCAGGTCGGGTAAATCCGTATGTAGGTAGAAATTCAATCCGTAACGTGTGGAGCGTTTCAGGACGGCCACTCTGAGTTTCGCGAGCGGAACTTCGTCGGCTCGGATTTGGTCGGCAAGGTAACGCGCTGACTGTGACGAGATCGGGGTGAAGGGCAGCGCATCATCCACCATGAACATTGCGAAGAGCACCGGGACGACGGCGGCGATCATTGCTAAATTCCGACGCGGCGCGAGATAGAGGAGCGCGAGAAGTATGTTGGCTGCGCCGATTGCCGCGATCGCGACCTCGACGGCGGGCGTGTACGCGACGGCTTTCTTGAGGATTTGATCGTTATGGCTGAACAGTTCGAAGAAAAGAACGGCGAGGGCGATTCCCGGAACCAGCGAGGTTAGCGCGAAGGACCATCGACGTGTGGGGCCAAGCTTCACGATTGCTCGGGCGAGTAAGAGTCCGATCGCGGGAATCGCGGGCAGGATGTAGCCCGGCAGCTTCGAACGCGAGATCGTAAAGAAGACGAGGCAGAAGCTAGCCCAGCTCAGCAGAAAGCAAGACATCGCGCTCAGCCGTGCGCCTCGTAGCAGCGATCGAGTACCCGTAACGATTGCCCACAGCAGCGCCGGCGTCCACGGCAGCAATGCGATCAACAGAATACCCGCGTAATACCAGAACGGCTGAATGTGCTGAAATTCCGGCGTGAGGAAGCGCTTGAAGTTGTGTTCGAGGATGAAGACACGCAGGAAGTCCGGATTGCGCATAGCGCAGAGCACGTACCAGGGAAGTGCGACTACACAAAACACTGCGATCGCGACGGGATGCAACAGTCGCAACGTATGCTTCCATCGCTTTGTGTACGCTGCCCAGCAAACAACCGCGCCGCCGGAGAGGATAATGGCTGCCGGACCTTTCGCCAGCATTGCGTAGCCTAAGAAAAGTCCGAGCAATGCTGCGGCGATAAGCTTTGCACTGTTCGAAAGCTCAGTCCCAAAATCGCGATCCGCAGAGCGATCTTCCCCTCTCGCGAAAGGCACCATCCCCAGCAGCACACCCGCCGGAACCATGGCGCACGTCAGCATCGCGCTGAAGAGCATGTCGGTTGCCGCGGAGTGCGAGAATCCGATCATGCCGGCGCTCGAAGGTAGCAAGAGCAGGAGCCATCGCGCGGTTGCGCTGCCGTAAACGCGCCAAGCCAGCCAGGCGAGCGTTAGTGTTGCCAACAGCGCTGCGATCGCGCTCGGCAATCGTGCTGATGTTTCGTTGACGCCAAATACTTTGAAGCTGAGTGCGGCACCCCAGTAATACAGCGGCGGCTTTTCGAACCATGGGCTGCCGTAGAGGCGCGGTGTGATCCAATCGCCGCTCTCCATCATGTCACGCGCGATCCAGGCGTAGCGCGGCTCGTCGGGGCCCATGAGGCCGACGACGCCGAGCTGGCGGAAGTAGCAGAAATAAAGGGTGGCGACGATCGCGATCAGCCACAAGAGGCGGGACAAGATCGATTGCTTCGGCGCGGATTCCGGGGTGGCGGGCGGGACAGTCGGCACGGGGCGAGTCTAGCACGCCGCGTTCGCGCGGCGGCGTCGCCAGACGCGCAACCGGGACTCGCGACCGATTCCGAGTGGCGGCCGAATCATAGGAGAATGCATACTGTCGCGGCCTCAGTGCGACACGGAGACGACGCGACAAGAGAAGATGCGAGAGCGCCTTGAATACGCCGCGGTGTGGTTGCTGCTGAAAATCTTTGGCGCACTTCCTCGTTCAGTTTCACGCGCGCTTGGCGCGACCATCGCGTGGCTCGCCTACGCATTGCTCCCGAAGTTGCGCCAGACCGCCGAATTCAATCTGCGGCTGGCCTTTCCGGAAGCGACCGAGGCGCAACGCGCCAACCTCACGCGTGGCATGCTTCGAAACCTTGGCTGGATGGCTTCGGAATTCGCGCGGCTGCCGCGATACACGAGGAAGAATATCGAGCGGTACGTGATGCTCGATGGCCACGAGAATTTCCTCGAAGGACAGCGCCGCGGCAAGGGCGTGCTCTATCTCACTGGCCACATCGGCGCGTGGGAGCTTTCGTCTTTCGCCCACGCGCTCTATGGATTTCCGCTGCACTACATGGCGCGGCCGCTGGACAATCCGCGCATCGATGCGCTGGTAAATCGCTATCGCTGCCTTTCGGGGAACGCGCCAATTTTCAAGAATGAATCGGCGCGGGCGCTGCTACGAATCCTGCATGAGAAGGGAACCGTCGGCATTCTTGCGGACCAGAACACCATGCGCGAAGAAGGCGTGTTCGTCGATTTCTTCGGCAAGCCGGCGTGTACAACGACGGGACTCGCGCGCGTTGCGCTGCATACCGACGCAGCTGTCGTTCCCGGGTATTGCTGGTGGGACGCGCAGATTCGCAAGTATCGGCTGCGGTTCGAAGCGCCGGTGGAACTGATTCGAACGGGCGATGCGGAGCGCGATATCTTCGAGAACACGCAAAGATTTGCCAAAGTCATCGAAGAGATCATTCGAAAGCATCCGGAGCAGTGGGTTTGGATTCACGCGCGCTGGAAGACACGACCTGCGGGCGAGCCTAAGCTGTACGAATTTCTCAGTTAGCGGAAGCGATTCTCAGTCTGCGAAAAACTGCGAGCAGAAACTCGCAAGGCGGAGTGCGATGAAACGAACAGCACAAGAACTTGCAAATCACATCGGCGCGCGCGTCGAAGGCGACGCCTCGATCGAGCTTGGCGGCGTTGCCGCGCCCGAACGCGCCGGCGCCCGCGACTTGATTTACGTCGATTCGCCCAAGAATTTGCCGCGGGCCGCAGCGTCTCAAGCGGTTTGCGTCATCGCGCTCGAGGGCCTCGGGTTGCCTGGGAAGACTGTGCTGCGTCATCGACAGCCCAAGCTGGCGTTCGCAAAAGCTGCAGCGCTGCTGCTCGACGCGCCGGCGATCGCGGCAGCGGGGATTCATCGCACGGCGGTCGTTGCTACGACAGCTCAAGTCGCGGCGTCCGCGCACATCGGCGCATACGCTGTGATTGGTGAAAGGGTTCGCGTTGGCGAACGCACACAGATAGGACCGCACTGCACGGTCGCAGATGGCTGCAGCGTTGGCGCGGGATGCCGTATCCACGCTCGTGTGACGTTTTACGCCAACGTTCGCATCGGCGATCGCGTCGAAATCCACTCCGGAGCGGTGATTGGCGCGGACGGATTCGGTTATGCGCAAGGAGAAGGGCGGCACTGGAAATTTCCGCAGGCGGGCATTGTCGAGATCGGCGACGACGTTGAGATCGGTGCGAACACCACGATCGATCGCGGGTCGCTTGACGACACGCAAATTGGCGAGGGCGTGAAGCTCGACAATCTCGTGCATATTGGGCACAACTGCAAGATCGGTGCGCACTCCGTGATTGCGGCTCTGGCCGGGCTTACGGGTTCTTGCACGTTCGGCAAGAATGTCGTTGTCGGCGGGCAGGCTGGGTTCGGCGAACGGTGCGAACTGGAAGACGGAGCGGTGATTGGCGGGCAGTCTGGAGTGCTCGGCGGAAAAGTCATTCGCACCGGGCAGGTGGTCTGGGGCACGCCGGCGCGGCCGCTCGAACGATTCAAAGAGGAGTATGCGTGGTATGGCAGGCTCCCCGATCTGGCGGCGCGCATCAAAGAATTGGAAGCGAAAGTGAAGGGCTAGAAGGGAAGCGCGAGATGGCGCAATGCGCGCCGAACGTTCGAATCGTCGTGGTCGGCGGGCACACCCGGAGCATCGGCAAGACGCAACTGGTCTGCGACATCATCTCGGCTTTGCCCGAAGCGAATTGGATCGCCGGAAAAATCACGCAGTATGGTCACGGAGTCTGCGCGCAGAACGGAAACGACTGTGATTGCGCTCCCTACGAGCACGTCTGTGCGATCAGTTGGGAGCGCGACGCGAATACCGGCACCGACAGCTCGCGATTTCTCGCCGCCGGAGCGCGGCGGAGTTTCTGGCTCCGCACCAAGCAAGGGTTTCTTGCCGAAGGCATGCCACTTCTCCGCCATGCCCTCGACGAAATTGCGCACCTTCGCCAAAGCGAAGCTCGAGGCGATGTAACGGCCGCTGCAGCGCCGATCAACGTTATCCTCGAAAGCAACACGCTGCTTCAATTTCTCAAGCCGGAGCTGTTCGTGATGGTGTTGCATCCCGGCAAAACCGACTTCAAGGATTCTGCCCAACTGCAACTCGATCGCGCGTCGGCATTTGTCCTGCGCGAACCGCTGCCGTCATGTTCCGGCGCGAAGGTAAACGGAGCCGCGACTTCTTGGGGCAAAATTTCGCTTCAACTCTTGGACGGGAAACCGCAATTCCTCCAACGGGATAAGGAACGAGTGCCCCCATCCCTTGTGGAACTTGTACGAAATCTTGTGTGTACCCCTGCGAAAGTCCCGAGCATCAATCCATAAACCTCACGGCATCTAAAGCATTGACCGAATGTCGTGAGACAAGCGATAATTGAGTAGTACTCGTGTAACCCGAGGCTCCCGGGGGAGCTGGGGCCGAGCCAAGTCCGCTCTCGAAGTATCTGAAACCGCGCTACTTATTGGGCCTGCGCGGCAAAATCTTGTAAGGTTTTGGAGGGGTTGTTTGTCTGCCGGTACCCGCATAGGACTCGATGCCGCCGCTCCTGCCGCAGCCACATTTGGTGCGCGACGGAAGTGGATCTCCGGCCTCGAAAACGCCATCAATAAGGGCGCGGAGCACCTGCTCTCGCTCCAGGACAAGTCCGGCTATTGGCTCGGTGAACTCGAAGCCGATACGACCCTCGAATCCGACTACATCTACTATCTCTACGTTCTCGGCAAGGCTGAGCCGGCGCGCATCGCGAAGCTTGCGAATTATGTGCGGCGGCGGCAGCTTGCGGACGGCGGCTGGAGCATTTATCCCGGCGGCCCGTCGGAACTGAACGCTACCTGCAAAGCGTACTTCGCGCTGAAGCTTGTTGGAGACAATCCAAAAGCGCCGCATATGGTGAAGGCGCGCGATACGGCGCTGCGTCTTGGCGGCCTTGAAAAAACGAATTCCTACGTTCGGTTCTATCTTGCGCTTGCCGGCGCGCTCGGTTGGGAGATGGTTCCCGCGATCCTGCCGGAGATGATGCTGCTGCCGAACTGGTTTTATCTCAACATTTACGAGATGTCTTCGTGGACGCGCGGCATTGTGATTCCGATGGCGATTCTGTCGGCGCTCCGGCCGGATTTTCGTTTGCCTGAGCATGCGCAAGTCGACGAACTTTTCGTCGATCCAGCGCACAAAGCGTCGGCGTTCGATTGGAGCGATTCGCTGATTTCATGGCGGAATTTTTTCCTCGCCGCCGATCGCGCGATGAAGCTTTACGAAAAGCTGCCGTGGAAGCCGTTGCGGGCTCGCGCGCTGCGTGAAGCGAAGGCCTGGGTGCTGGAGCACATCGAGCGAACCGAAGGGCTTGCGGCGATTTATCCGGCGATGATGAATTCGATTTTTGCGCTGATGGCGCTCGGGCACGGGCCCGACGATCCACTGACTTCGCGGGAGATTCGGGAATTTTCGCGGTTTGAAATCGAAGAGAAAGATACGATTCGGTTGCAGCCGTGCGTGTCCCCGGTGTGGGACACGTGCATTGCGATGGTTGCTCTCGAAGAAGCGGGCGTGCCTGCGGATAATGCGGCGCTGGTCAAAGCCGCCGATTGGATCTTGTCGCAGCAGGTTCTTGGGCCTGGCGACTGGCAGATCAAGAACAAAGACGCCGCGCCGGGCGGATGGGTTTTTGAATTCCGCAACGATTTTTATCCGGATGTGGATGACACCGCGTTCGTCCTGATGGCGCTCCAGCGCGTGAAATTCCCTGATCCCAAGCGCATGGAAGCCGCGATTCGCCGCGGCATTCAGTGGCTGCTGAGCATGCAGAACCGCGATGGCGGCTGGGCTGCGTTCGACCGCGATAACTGCAAGAGCTTTCTCAACCACATTCCGTTCGCCGATCACAACGCGATGCTCGATCCTTCGACCGCCGACGTGACCGCGCGCGTTCTCGAATGCCTCGGCCGCTTCGGCTGGACCGCAAATCATCCGGCGCTCAAACGAGCGCTTCAGTTCTTGCTGAAAGACCAGTGCGAAGACGGATCATGGTTTGGCCGTTGGGGCGTGAACTACGTCTACGGCACGAGCGGCGTGCTGCGCTCGCTCGAAACGGTTTCGCTCACAGCCAAAGAGTATTGCCATCGCGCGGTGAATTGGCTGCGCTCTGTGCAGAAGGCCGATGGCAGCTTTGGCGAATCACTGCGCAGCTATCACGAGCCGCAAACCAAGGGCGAAGGCAACAGCACCGCGTCGCAAACCGCGTGGGGCTTGATCGGTTTGCTCGCGGGCGCCGAAACCAGTGATCCCGCGATTCAAAACGCGGTTTCCTATCTCGTTGATCAGCAAAACGCCGATGGTTCGTGGAGCGAAGACGAATTCACCGGCACCGGTTTCCCCTGCGTCTTCTATTTGAAATATCACCTCTATCGCAATTCATTCCCGCTGTATGCGTTGGCGCGTTTCCGCAATCAATCGCAAGACATCAAGCAATTCAGCGCCATGACATTCCAGCCGGCCGAATTCAGGCTGCGCAGCGGATTCTAGAGCCGCGATGCGGTTTCCCATAAGGTTCACTTCAGACTTCCAACTTGGAGTCGCCGCACGCATTGCGCGCACGCGCGGGCGAAAGCCTCTCATTTTGAGGCTGGCGCCGTTTGCTGCTGATGCAGCCGATTGCTTGCCGCCGGTTGAATCCGTTCCGTCGCTCGTGTGGATTGGTGGTGCTGAGCCGCTCGAGTATCCCGAAGTCGCAAAGTTCGCGAACGCAGTTGCCGCGTCGGGCCGCGAAGTCTTTCTTCAAACGGATGGAAGGCTGTTTCGGCGCCGCGTGCATGAGTTTCAACCGTCGCCGCGATTTCGTCTCGTGTTCCGATTTTCTGATGCGGGTGTCAATGCTGTAGAAAACGCTGAGGTGGTCGAAGCCATTCGCATTGCGAAGCTCTCCGGATTTCTTACTGTCGGTCTTACGATTCTCAGCGCCGCGACAGAACTCGAAGACTTGATCGAGCTGCATTCGGAGCTGAAGAAGCTCGATCTCGACGGCTCTTTGATTTTCGCGGGCGACTTGTCTGCAGAACTTGACCGCGCCGTTGCCGCTGCGCGAAGCCGCCTGCTCGATGGTCGCTGGTCGAATCTGTCGCGCCTGTTCAGTTCCGTCGCGCTGCCTGCCGCTGATCACGCGGGCGAGCGCGCCACCGTTCCTTCTGCATCTCGGCGTCACGTCACGCAAACGTCTGCCAACGATATGGACCTTGACGATGGAGCGCAAGCCTGATGACGACGCTGGTCACAGGAGCAGCCGGCTTTCTCGGCAGCCACGTCGCGCGTCAACTCGTCGCGCGCGGTGAGCCGGTGCGCGTGCTGCTTCGGCCTTCGAGCCAGAATCGCGCTATCGCCGATCTGCCGCTTGAATATGTAACTGGCGATTTGCGCGACATTCCGTCGCTTGACAGGGCACTGCAAGGCGTCACCCGCGTCTTCCACGTCGCCGCGGACTATCGCCTGTGGGCTAAAGATTCGAAGGACATCTACGACTCCAACGTCGGGGGCACGAAAAACATTCTCGCGGCCGCGAAGCGAGCGGGTGTGCAGCAATTCATTTATACCAGCACCGTCGCCACGATCGCAGTCGATCGTCCAGCGCCGCCCAACGAAAAGACCGACGCGAAGCTCGAAGAAATGATCGGGCACTACAAGCGTTCAAAATGGATGGCCGAACGCGAGGCGCTCAACGCCGCGAAAGAAGGCTTCCCGGTGATTGTCGCGATGCCGACGACTCCTGTCGGTCCGTGGGACTGGAAGCCAACTCCGACCGGCAAAATTATCGTCGATTTTCTCAATGGCAAAATGCCCGGCTACGTTGACACCGGCCTCAATTTCGTCGGCGTCGAGGAATGCGCCGCAGGCCACCTGCTCGTTGCCGAGAAGGGCAAAGTCGGCGAACGCTATCTACTTGGCGGCGAAAATCTCACTCTCAAGCAAGTTCTGGATATCCTTTCGAACATCACCAGCCTGCCGGCTCCTAAGCTGAAGTTCCCTCATGGCGTCGCGCTTGGCGCCGCTTACGCCAGCACATTTTTCTCGCGCCTCGTCGGCAAAGAGCCGGGCATCCCCGTCGAAGGCGTGAAAATCGCGCAGCACAAGATGTTCGTCGATTGCAGCCGCGCCCAGCGCGAGTTAGGCTTTAAAGTGGGCCCTGTCTCCGCAGCCCTGCAACGCGCCGTGACCTGGTACGAACAAAACGGATATGTGAGCAAGCGACGCGCAAAGCGAATCGCTCGCGCGGCGGCATGACGTGGCAGCCACTACCAGCACAACTTCATCCGGCAAACCGATGTTCGTGCTCGTCACGTTCGCGGTTGACGCCGAATTCGCACCATGGCGCGAGCTTCGCCGCTTCCGCAGGATCAAGCTCAACGAAAAGCACTGGTCCGGCGGTGCCGATGTTTACGAAACACAAGTTGGAGATTGCTGCGTGTGGGTCTCGCTCACCGGGATGGGCATCAAGGCTTTCGATTTCAAATCCGCGACGTGTCTCCGCAGTGCCGGCCTCGACGCCATCATCTCGTCCGGCCTCTGCGGCGGCCTAAACACGCGCTATCGGGTCGGCCAGATCGTCGCGCCAAAGCGCGTCGCCACTCTCCAAGACTCGGCCGGTATTTCGACCGCACACGCGTTAACCGATTTGGCTGAACGCCAGGGCGCCACCGTCATCGAAACGCTGCTCACCGCCGATAACATCATCGACTCGCCAGCAGAAAAAGCGCGCCTATCGCAATTCGCCGACGCCGTCGACATGGAATCGTTCCACATCGTCCACGAATTCTCACTGGAAGCGGCGCCGGTCACCGTCATCCGCGCCATCAGCGATGCCGCCAACGAGACTCTGCCGCTCGACTTCTCGAAGGTCCTCACCAATACCGGCCAGGTCAAAGTCGCTCCGCTACTGAAAGAACTGGTGTTACAACCGACCAAGATCCCTCATCTAACAAGATTCGCGAAACAGAGCAGGCAAGCAGCACGGAATCTCGCCAATTTTCTCGAGGTTTTCTTGCGCGCTCTCACTCACGAACAGATCCACGCCGAAGCGAGAACGAGCGCAGCCGCCACATGAGTTCACCAACCACAACCGCCGCGACCGCGACTCTCGGCGCCATTCCGAAAACGATGCGCGCAGGCGTGTATCGCGAAAAGGGAATCGTCCGCGTCGAAGAAGTCCCCGTCCCCGAAGTCGGCTCGCGCGAAGTCTTGATCAAAGTCGCCGCCTGCGGAATCTGCGGCACCGACATTAAAAAAATCTTCCAGCGTTACGTCGAGCCGCCACAGATCCTGGGCCATGAACTGGCCGGCACCGTCGTCGCCGTCGGCCCCGGCGTAACGAGATTCAAACCCGGCGATCGCGTGATGAGCTTCCATCACACCCCGTGCGGAACCTGCTTCTATTGCGAAAATCGGCTCTTTTCGCAGTGCAAGCAATACAAAACCACAGGCCTGACCGGCGGCTTCACGCCAAACGGCGGCGGTTTCGCCGAATACGTCAAAGCCATGCCCTGGGTCGCGGAGCGCGGCATCGTCCCGCTCCCTGACGACGTCAGCTTCGAAGAAGCCACTTTTATCGAGCCGATCAACACGATCGTCAAAGCCGTCCAGAAAGCCCGCGTCAAGCAGGGCGAAAACGTTCTTGTGCTCGGCTGCGGTCCTATCGGACTCCAACTCCTGATGGTCGCTAACCTCGAAGGCGCCAGGCTTTACACCAGCGACCCTATGGCCGAGCGCCGGGCCAAAAGTCTCACCCTGGGTGCGGTTGAAGCTTTCGACCCGACCGGTGGTAAGCTTATAGAAGAGGTAAAGGCCAGGACCGAAGGCCGGGGAGCCGACGCGGTTTTGGTCGCGGTTGCCCATCCGAGTGTCGTGACAGACGCGCTGGCAGCAGCGCGACCCGGTGGCCGCATCCTATTATTCGCAGCCAACGACCCGGTTACCAGAATCGAGTTCCCGGCAGCAGCAGTTGGGATCGACGAAAAAGAGATCCTGGGTAGCTATAGCGCCGCTGTAGACATCCAAGATGCAGCAGCTGAGTTAGTGCTCTTGCGGAAACTGCCAGTAATGGAAATCGTCACCCATCGGTTCGCGCTCGATAGAATCCAGGAAGCGCTCGATCTTGCGGCGCATCCCTCGGCAGACTCGCTCAAGATTCTGATCACTCACGCATGAGAACAACCACCACAAAAAAGATCGAACAACTCGGCGAAGAAGCCGCCGCGGTAGTACGCGCGCTTTTTCCGCAGAAGATGACGGCTGCCGTACTGTATGGCAGCGAGGATCTGCGCATCGAGAGAATCGACGTGCCTGCTCTGGCTGCTGACGAAGTTCTGCTTCGCGTTCGCCTGGCGCTAACGGATGGCACCGATCTGAAGGTTTGGCAGCGAGGCTATCACGCGCGCATGATCCAGCCGCCCGCCGTTTTTGGCCACGAAGTCGTCGGTGAAATCGCAGCGCTCGGCAAGCGCGTGGATTCCCGCTGGCGCGTCGGGCAGCGTGTTATCGCGGCTAATTCCGCGCCGTGTCTGCGCTGTTACCATTGTCGTCGCGGCCAGGAAAATCTCTGCGAAGACTTGCTCTTCAACAATGGCGCCTACGCCGAATATTTGCGCATCCCCGGCCGCATCGTGATGGAAAACATGCTCGAGGTGCCGCACTCTGTCGATGATGGCAGCGCCGCGCTCGTCGAGCCGCTTGCCTGCGTTCTGCGCGGCATTCACGAGATGGAAGTTCGCACCGGCGACACTGCGGTGGTCATCGGCTGCGGGCCGATCGGACTCAAATATGTCCGCATGCTTTCCCGCCGAGGTCTGCGCGTCATCGCTCTTGCTCGTCGCGCCGCTCCGCTTGAACTCGCGCGCCGCTTGGGCGCCAGTGCGACGATCAACGTCACTGAGGTTCCCGATCTCGTTGCCGCTGTGAAAGATCTCACGGAAGATCGCCGCGGTCCCGACGCTGTGGTCGAAGCCGCCGGCAATCCAGCCACCTGGAAGCAAGCGCTCGCGATGGTTCGCCGCGGCGGCGTCGTGAATTTCTTCAGCGGCTTGCCTGCTGGACAATTCGTCGAAATCGAGCCGGCCGAGATTCACTACTCCGAGATCAAGATTATTTCACCGTTCCATCACACGCCGCGCTTCATCCGCGAAGCGCTCGAAGCGATTCGTCGCGGCGACATCCTCGCCCACGATTTTGTCACCGAAGAGATTCGCCTCGATGAGCTGCCGCAAGCCTTTGAGCGCATGAAATCCCGCAGCGGCGAAATCAAGCTCGCCGTTCGCCCGTGACATTCCGTTTGCCCGTCAATTGATTCTGGAATTGCACCCAATCGGCTTGTGGGTCGCGGCTTCAGCCGCGAGATAAGGGCAAACGCGCAAGAGGGGCTTGAGCCCCTGAAGTAATTCTTCGATTTTCGAGAAAAAGTTTCGAATGCTCCGTCCCAACGAACTCGCTCTCGGCGCTAAGGTCCCGCCTCCAGGCTGCTCGATCGACGACGCGCAAAAATACACGCGCTGGCTCGCGACGCATCACTACGAAAACTTCAACGTCGTCTCCTGGCTGCTGCCCAAGGAACTTCATCAGCATTTCTACAACGTCTACGCTTATTGCCGCTGGGCCGACGATCTTGGCGACGAAATCCCCGACGGTAATCGCGCAGTCGAACTCCTGGACTGGTGGGAGCGCGAACTCAACGCATGCTATGAAGACAAACCGTCGCATGCCGTCTTCATCGCCCTTCGCGAAACGGTTCTTGCGCAAGATATTCCCAAGCAGCCGTTCGCCGACCTGCTCAAGGCTTTCCGCCAGGATCAATTCGTCAAGCGCTATGAAAACTGGGACGCTGTCATCGACTACTGCGTCTACTCCGCCAATCCCGTCGGCCGCCTCGTCCTCTATCTCTGCGGCTATCGCGACGCCGAGCGCCAGCATCTCTCCGACGCCACCTGCACGGCACTCCAGCTCGCGAATTTTTGGCAGGACGTCTCGCGCGACCTCGAAAAAGGCCGCATCTACATCCCGCTCGACATCGCCGCTTCTCACGAAGTTTCCGAAGCCGATATCGTTGAGAAGCGCTTCACGGATGCCTATCCGCGCCTCATGAAAGAGCTCATCGCCCGCACACGCGTTCTCTTTAACGAGGGAATGCCGCTGGCGAAAATGGTCGATACCCGCCTGAGCATCGATCTCGAAATGTTTAGTCGCGGCGGCCTCGCCGTTCTCGACGCGATCGAGGCCGGCGGCTACAACACGCTCCAGCATCGACCGAGCATCGGCAAAGCCAAACAAGCCGGCCTCCTTGGCCGTCTGTTGCTCGCGCACGCCGCGACCAAACTGAATCGCAAGTCCAAAGCCGAACTCGCGGCGGCGCAGCAGCGCTTTGTACCTCCAATCTTGAGGCGCAAAGCATCGGGCTCAACGCCGTCAGCCGGCGGTTCTCCGGTGCCTGCCGAATCCACTATCATCGCCTCCTACGAAGCCTGCCTCCAGATCGCCAAGGCCGCGCACAGCAATTTCTATTACGCCTTCTTCCTTCTCCCGAAATCGCGCCGCGACGGCATCGTCGCTCTCTATGCTTTCATGCGCCTCATCGACGACGTCGCCGACGAGGGCGAAGACGTCGCTGTAAAACAGCGCGGCCTCGCACGCTGGCGCGCCGCTCTCGACGCCGCTGTCACCGGCTCGCCATTGCCGCCGGCCGCAACTCCACAAGGTGCCGCGGAAGTCCTCCCCGCGCTCGTCGATACGATGAATCGCTACAAAATGCCGGCACGCTACTTGCATGACCTCATCTCCGGCGCCGAGATGGACCTGACCGTCCGCGACTATCCAACCTTCGATCGACTGCGCGAATATTGCTACCGCGTTGCCGGTACTGTTGGCCTCACTTGCACGCACGTGTTCGGCTTCACCGATCAGCGCGCGCTCGATCTCGCCGAAAAACTTGGCCTCGCTTTCCAGCTCACCAACATCATTCGCGACGTGCACGACGACTACGCGCTGGGCCGCGTCTACATCCCGCAGGAGGATCTCGAGCGCTACAACGTTGAACCCGAAGACTTCGGGCGCAACGAAGCCACGCTTGGTGTCCGCGAGCTTCTCCGTTTTGAAGCCGACCGCGCCTGGCAAAATTACAAAGAAGGCGCCGAGCTTCTGCGGCTCATCGATCCCGAAAGCCGCGGCACGCTCTGGCTCCTGACTCATACCTACAGCGCGCTCCTCGCGCGTATCGAAGCTCTCGACTTTGCAGTGTTTGGCGAGCGCGTGCGCCTTTCGCGCGCCGAAAAAATGCTATTCATCGCCCAGGCCCGTTTCGGGCGCGTGACGGAAGAGAACATCATTGAAAAGTGTGATCGTGATCGGCGGCGGCCTGGCGGGGCTGGCAGCCGGCGTCGCGCTAGCTGAATCTGGTTGGCGCGTTCGGCTGTTCGAACAGCGTCCCTTCCTCGGCGGCCGCGCAACCTCCTACGTGTTGCCCGACGGCGAACACGTCGATAACTGTCAGCACGTCACGCTCGGCTGCTGCACGAATCTCGACGATTTCTATCGCCGCGTCGGTTCCACCAACAAAGTGAAGTTTTTCGATCGGCTGCTCTTTCTCGATCCGCAAGGCCGCAAGGGCGAAATGGAAGCCGGCATTCTCCCCGCGCCATTTCACATGACCGGCTCGTTCGCAAAGTTCGCGCCGCTCTCGCTCGCCGACAAAATTTCCATCGGGCGCGCGATGCTCACCATTCTCCGCACCAGCGGCCACCCCGCCGGCGTCGACTCACCAGAAGGCATCTCCATGCTCGCGTGGTTGAAGCAGCAGGGCCAAACGCAGCGCGCCATCGACCGCTTCTGGCGCGTCGTCCTTGTCAGCGCACTCGACGAAGAGCTCGACAAAACCGACGCGCGCTTCGGCATCGACGTTTTCTGGAAAGCATTCCTATCCAACAGCCGCGGCTACCGCATGGGAGTTCCCGTCGTCCCGCTCGCCGAGCTTTACGACGGCTGCCGCGCCTTCATCGAGAAAAAGGGAGGGGAAGTAGCCTTTCGCTCGCCCATCCGCGGTATCAAGATCGAAAACAATTCCGTCGTCGCAGTCAGCTTCGACAATAATCGCGAAGAATCCGCTGACGCCTACGTCTTCGCCGTACCTCACGACACCTTTGCCGAACTCCTACCGTCTGAAATCGCGCAAGCCGACGCCGCCTTTCGCAACCTCGACAAAATCAAAGATTCCCCCATCACCGGCGTCCACTTCTGGTTCGATCGCGAAGTCACCAACGAGCCTTTCATCACGCTCCTCGACACCACGGTTCAATGGGTCTTCAACAAAACCGCACTCTTCGGCCCGCTGGCCACGTCTACGAACGGCGACGCGGCAAACTCCAAAACCTCTGCCGCCAAGCAATACCTCCAACTCGTCATCAGCGCTTCCTACGACCTACTCCAAAAGCCGCGCCAGGAAATCATCGACCTCTGCCTCGCAGAAGTCCGCCGGGCACTCCCCGCCGCGCGCGAAGCGAACCTTGTGAAAGCCACTGTCATCAAAGAAGCAGCTGCCACGTTTTCCCCGCAACCTGGC
>Ga0206871_10107_pt1 | contig 22597 bp, 15 predicted proteins | sample Alteio_BWOrgCont_33_FD_152627 | JGI IMG/M metagenome (GOLD analysis project Ga0206871, IMG submission 152627) | Enriched cells from forest soil in Barre Woods Harvard Forest LTER site, Petersham, Massachusetts, United States -... | ecosystem: Environmental > Terrestrial > Soil > Temperate forest >...
CCGTGGAAGTCGGTGTCGTCGAATTTGAAGGGTTGACTGTATCGACCGTGTTACTGATTGCCGAGCCATTGCTCTGCCCGACATACGTCAAACTCACGCTGCTTGCCCCGATGTTGATGAACGAGGAAAGCGCCACCTTAAAACCGTTCAAGGTGATCGAATAGGTATCACTCGTCATGTTGAAGGAAAGTGAAACCGAAGTGACGCTCGCCGTCGCCGCGCCCAAAGTAAGGCTGGCTCCCGTCGCAGTCACTCCCACCGAGCTTACATCGTTCGACCCGTTCAAGGTCATGGTAAAGGTGACCCCCGTGAACGTGATCGCCCCTCCCAGGAGACTCCCGGAGAAGGGACCATAACTCGTGGTGTGTGTGCTCCCGCCGCTCTGGCTATTGGTGTTATTTATATCCGAAATGATCTGGGAAAAGATATCTACCGGGTTTGTCGCATTGGTGACTGGCGTGGAAGCACCCGTGGTTGCGGTATTCGAAGAAGCCGCACTTGAAGTAAATGACTGATTTGCAGACGTTTGCGTTGTTGATGAATTCGCCGGAGGCCCGTTCGCTGTGTTCAGCGATGCCTGGCTTTGTGCCGCTGGCGTTGTGGTAGAACCTGTTCCCGGCGTCGTTGAATTGCTCGATGCCGTTGAAATTTGTGCCGCTGAAGTGTTCGCAACTATCGTCGTTGCGGCCTGCGTTTGGGTCGCGGCGGTCGTGGTGCTTGCAGTGTTGTTAGCCGGAGTTTGCGCGGGGCTTTGGACGGGGTTCGACTCCGTTACCGGCGATTGGATCGTCTGGATCGCTTGGCTCGATACCCCTTCAAAAATTCCTGAAGTCTCATGAGCCGGACTAAGCGCTAAAGAATCCTGAAGTGTCCCCCCGGCAAGATGGTGTACTTCCACCGGCTTATGCGCCACCGCATTGGCAGCTACGACTGATACCAATAAAGCATCCGCCGACAACAGAACCCTTGGTTCTAGCGCCTCTAGCTCGAAAGCATTTTTTGACCGCCTGTTCACAAAATTCCTGCTCTAATGACAGGAGGCTCTTTTATCTTATATTAATACAAAACCGTCAACGTATTTTTCCAAAAATAATCATCTTATTAATTAATCTTGTGTTCTCTTAAAAACATTATAATTTTTCCATCTTCATTTTTGCGTAAATCATTGAAAAACATCGTTTTCCATAAATTATTTACACTTGTATTATCTTGCCCTACAAAAAGATTCTTTCTCTCTTCTCCTATGCCCTGATTCGCCCGATTATATTGTGTCCCCGCCCGTAAATGACAACGCTTCATCCATCCATAAATCGGATCGCAAAACCTCTTTTCGTTGCTTAAACGCAAGTCTTTCCGCCCGTCTTTGTGCCAGCCGGATCGCCTTTTCAGCTATTGTTACCTTGCCTTTGACGCCCCGTCTCCAGGTTTCCTCTACTACTTTCAAAATACTCTTCCCGGCAAATTTTCGTGGTAATTCATCCTCCGCACTGATGAATGCCTGTGCGCTTCCCGGGTCTCCCTGCCGTGCTGCTCGCCCAAAAAGCTGCCTGTCCACCCTTCCAGATTCGTGCCGTTCTGTCGCTATCACGTGCAACCCTCCCAACTCTCCCGTACCCCTCCCAAGCTTGATGTCCGTACCGCGCCCGGCCATGTTTGTGGCGATCACAATCCGCCCGCGTTCACCTGCCATTGCTATTAGCTCGGCTTCTTCTTTGAGCCTGGTTGCGTTCAGGATTTTTGGCTCCAAACCGCGCTGGATCAGCCATTGCCCAAGTCGTTCGCTGGCTAAAACACTCCGCGTTCCCACCAGGATTGGTCGGCCGGTCAAATGGACTTTTTCTATCTCGGAAATGATCGCCTGCCACTTGTCCTCTTCCTCCAAAAAGAACCGGTCCGGCAACTGTTGCCGGATGCATGGTTTGTTCGGGGGGATGGTGATTGTCGGCAGTCCATAAACCTGCCAAAGCTCGGTGGCGGCTTCTCGGGCGGTCCCCGTCATCCCGGAAAGCTTATAAAAACACCTGAAAAAGCGTTGAAAACTTAGCCGCGCAATGGTCTCAGTCGGGTCGGATATCGGTAGATTCTCCTTGGCCTCAACGGCTTGGTGCATCCCTTCCCGCCAGGATCGCTGCGGCATGGGCCGACCGGTGAATTCGTCAACGATAACGATCTTATCGTCTTCAATGATGTATTGCTGGTCCCGATGGAAAAACTCCCGCGCCACAAGGGCCTGAATGACCAGATCCAGCCGGCGATCGTGGCCTCTCCACATCCCGGGCAGATGCGAGGCTTGTTGCACGAGCTTCTGTAAGCCGACATTTGTCATTTCAATCTCTTTATAACGGGAATTGGAATGATAATCCGTCTCAGGCTCAAGGTTCCCTATCATCTGCTGGGCTATGCGCGCCGCTTCCCGTAATATCTGGTTCTCATGCGGGGAAGCGATGATCAGTGGCGTGACTGCTTCATCTATCAAAACACTGTCGGCTTCATCCACGATCGCAGTGTGAAGCCCGCGCAAAACCATCCCTCCTTGGGATTGCCAATCAGGCGCGATCATCCGGCGTATCAACCGCCGCGTGGGGTTCTGAAGCTTGCCCAGATGTAGGCGATCTCGCAGAAAATCCGCCAGCAACTCTTTGCTGGTGACGTAGGTGACGTCGCATCCGTAATTTTTTGCCCGTTCATCGGGATTGCTCGAGGCCACCACAAAACCCACCCGAACTCCACAAAAGTGATAAAGCGGCTCCAGCCATTCGGCGTCCCGCTGCACGAGATAATCGTTTACTGTGATGATATGACACGGATGCTTGGTCCAACCGGCAAGGATTGCTGCCAGTCCCGCGGTAAGGGTCTTGCCTTCGCCCGTTGCCATTTCAGCCAAATATGCGCGATGCAAGGCCAGCGCCCCCATCAATTGCACTGGAAAGGGGCGTAATCCCAATTTCCGGTCAGCCGCTTCCCGGATCGCTGCCAGCGCCGGGTATATCAGTTTTTCCGCTTCCCTGCCGCCTCGCCTGATTTGTGCCCTGAATTCCAATAGCCGTCTCTGTAACACCGCATCTGACATGTCCTTCCATCCCTGTTCCAAGGCAACAATCGCGTCAGCATCACGTTTTATAGTTTCAAGGACTCTTCCGCGCCGCTGATATGTGCCAATAAACCTGTTGACCAACGCATCCAAACCAGCAACGGGGCGCGGCGGCACTCGGTAATCGCTGCGGCGGTAATCCTGGGTGGGTATGGCCAACATTATAGACATTTTACCTCGCCCAAACACGCGGAGTCAATCGGAAGTACATGCGCGCAAATCATTTTTACACGCAAAACATGCCGTATCCTGCAATGACCGGGTAACTCACACGCCTCGCATGAAACATCTTTGCCTTCCAACGACCCCTGATTTTCATCAGGTCCCCGGATGTGGCACGGCTTTGTGCAGGCTCAATGTGTTTCCATCGTCCTTTTTCAATCCGCGAAATATTAACGACGATGTTATCGTCCACCCGCCAAGAACGAGAAATGCCCCGTGAATGCCATGGATCATCTGCGTCGGGCTGGTGTGATATCGGTCGGGAACAAAACATGCCGTCAGAAGCGAAGCGGTTGCGATGCCAAAACTGATGGACATCTGCTGCACTGTGCTCGTGATGGTGCTGGCCCCGCTGGCCTGTTCATCCGTCACATCCGCAAATACCAGGGTGTTCATGCTCGTGTATTGCAGCGAAGTAAAAAATCCGAAGATGAACACTTGCAGGACGATCAGCCAAACGGGTGTTCCCGCCCCGAATGTGGCAAAAGAAAGGATCATCAACCCGATCATGATGGTGTTGGTCATCAAAACACGACGATATCCGAACCGCTTCAAAATCCGCCGCGTCATTATCTTCAAACCCAGCGCAGCCGCGGTTTGCGGCATTATGAGCAGTCCGGATTGGATTGGGCTAAAACCAAGGCCCACTTGATACAGCAATGGGAACAAAAAGGGAATGCCACCGACCCCCAACCGGGTAAAAAAGCTGCCGCTGACCGAAGCTCGAAATGTCCGGATACAAAAGAGATTCATGCGCAATAACGGAAACTCGATTCTCGCCGCCCGCAAGCCATACGCTATGAGACAACTGACCGAAACCGCCAGCAGCCCCAGCATCGCGCCTGTATTCCAGGTAAATTCACCAAAAATTTGCAGGACATAGGCAATCCCGCCAATGCCCGCGCCGAACAGGGCAAGGCCGACGAAATCGAGCGGCCGGATATTTTCTCCACGATAATCCGGCAGGTGACGATAAACTAAATACTGGCCCAGCAGGCCGATGGGCAGATTGATGAAAAAAATCATCCGCCAATGCAGATAAGCGACAATAAGACCGCCGGCGACGGGTCCCAGCATGGGGCCGATCAGGCCCGGTATCGCCACAAAGCTCATCGCGCGGATGAGCTCGGATTTAGGGAACGTCCTTACGAGCGTTAACCGGCCTACCGGCACCATCATCGCCCCTCCAAATCCTTGCAACACCCGGCACGCCACCAGAAGATGGATATTGTTCGAAATGCCGCAGAGGACCGAACCCAATGTAAAAGTTCCGATCGCCCATGAAAACACCCGCCGTGTGCCAAAACGATCGGCCATCCACCCGCTGATGGGAATAAACACTGCCAGGCTCAAGGTATAACTCGAGAGAACGGCTTTCATGCTTAACGGCGCTACGCCCAGCGCCTTCGCGATCGCCGGCACCGCCGTATTCAAGATTGTCGTATCCAGCGCTTGCATGAAGAAAGCGACCGCGACAAGCCAGGGCAGGAATCGTTTCACAGCTGCGATTGATATCGCTGAAGGCGGTGAAATGGTGTTGGCGTTAGTTGCCATGCAACCGTGAAATTTTACCGCAATGATCCAAAGAGTGCGAGCCTCACGGGAAACTTCTCCGTACTATGCCGTTGCTCGGGCACTCCGCGGATATTGCGGTTTCGATGTCCCTGCTGAATCTCCTCACGCCATTAAGACACTATGTGCGTTTCTTCCGCTTGACGCCCCAAAAATCGTGGGAGATAATTGGAATATCAAAGCCAACGACAATTCGCGTCACGCCTTTACGCTGATTGAATTACTTTTAGTGGTTGCAATTATCGCTATTTTGGCGGCCATGCTTTTGCCGGTTCTGGCCAATGCCCGGGAGGGTGCCAAACGTACTGCGTGTTTGGATAATTTAAGACAGATTGGAGTCGGCATGGCCGCTTATGCCCCCGATAATAACGATTATGTCCTCCCCTGCAGATCTGACATTCCCATCACTCTCACCAGCCCCGGAGCGCAGTCGGCCGGGTCGGTTGGATTGAATATCAAATCCAACTCAGCCTCTATCTGGAACTGTCCCGACCGCCATAGCACCCTCCCAAACTTCGAACCCGCCGCCAGCCCGCCGCAATGGGATATCGGCTATTCTTATTTGGGCGGCATGACCAATTGGAACACCGGGGCCGGAACCTTTCCCAGCCTTAGTCCCGTCAAATTGACCGCTTCCAAACCATACTGGGTCTTGGCCGCTGATGCCCTCATAAAAATCGGCTCAACCTGGGCGGATCAAGCAGTCCAAATCACCGATCCTCGATATTACGTCTATGCCAATTGTCCTCCGCATCTGAATGGCACCACCCCCGCGGGCGGTAATGAAGTCTATGCGGATGGCTCGGCTCAATGGCGCCCCATCAACAGTTGGTTCCGTTATTCCTATTGGGATGGCGCCTACGGCCAAACTTTCGTCTATTGGTCCCAGGACGACAATGACTTCGGACCGGCCTTGATGTCCATCCAATCAAAATTGAAGTGACCTGTCATTGGAACCACGGTTTCCGCAGTTTAAAACTTTTCGATCCGGGCTAAGCCAAAAGTACCGCCTTCTCTTTTCCTTCCATTTCCGATCAAATCGCTTTAGTATTTATGAAAATGCTCCCGAAAACTATGATAAAATCCTTCACTCTATTGTTTTATGCGACCAGCGTTTTCTGCCTTGCCGCCAGCCCCACCTTCACCATCGACGCCAGTCACTCTGCCGGCCAGGTCAGTCCCCTCCTCTACGGCCTCATGACCGAAGAGATCAATCATGCCTACGACGGCGGCCTTTACGCCGAGTTGATCCAAAACCGCGCTTTTTTGGACAACGCCTCCGCCCCCGCGCATTGGTCCGTAGTGAGCGACAATGATTCCTCCGCCACCATTGCCCTCGACCCGTCTAATCCCTTCAACGACCAGCTCACCATGAGCCTGCGCCTGTCTGCCAGCCAGGCCTCAAGGGATCATCCCGCCGGCGTGGCCAACGACGGCTATTGGGGCATCCCCGTGTTACGAAAAGCCGTTTACCACGCCACAATCCTCGCCCGGGCCGATTCCAATTTCTCCGAGCCCCTTACCGTCTCAATCGTAAGCGATGACGGCCGCAAGGTTTACGCCTCCGAAAGTTTCTCTGGCCTGACGGCCGGCTGGAATACTTTTGATGTTACCCTCAAGACCGGCCGCGTAGAGCCGACCGCCCAGGCGCATTTTGCCATCACGCTCGACCAACCGGGAACCGTCTGGCTGGGATTGGTCTCCCTCTTCCCCCCCACATGGAACGACCAGACGAATGGTTTCCGCAAAGACCTCATGCAGATGCTCGTGGATTTGAACCCCAAATTCCTCCGTTTTCCCGGCGGCAACTATGTCGAAGGCAATACCGTCAGCACCCGGTTCGACTGGAAAAAGACCATCGGCCCCATCGATCAACGGCATGGCCATCAAGGCCCCTGGGGATATCGCTCGACCGACGGCCTGGGCCTCATGGAATTTCTTGAATGGTGTCAGGACATGAACGCCGAACCCCTCTTGGCTGTTTATGCCGGATACTCCCTCGAAGGCGTCCACGTCAACCCCGGCCCCGACCTCCAACCCTTTGTGCAGGATGCCCTCGATGAGATCGAATATGTCACCGGCGACACCAACACCCAATGGGGCGCCCAACGCGCCGCTGACGGCCATCCCGCGGCGTTCAACCTCCACTACGTCGAGATCGGCAACGAAGATTGGTTCGATAAATCCGGGAGTTACGACCAGCGGTACGCGCAATTTTATGACGCCATCAAGGCGAAATATCCCCAGCTCAAACTCATCTCCACCATCGGCAACGATCAACCCGACCGCCTCCACGTCCAAAGCCGCCAGCCCGATATGACCGACGAACACTACTACCGCTCCGTCGACACCTTCCTGCAGATGTCCCCCGGTTATGCGACCAATTACAACCGCAGCGGCCCGGAGATTTTCGTCGGCGAATGGGCATCCTATGAAACCTCCTTCCCGCCGTGGAATGGGCGTTCCCGCAATGAACCGCCCACACCCAGGCTCAAAGCCGCGATCGGCGATGGTGTTTTCATGGCCGCGATGGAACGCAACTCCGACCTCATCAAGATGAACTGCTACGCCCCCCTCCTGGTGAACGTGAATCCCGGCGCGCGCCAATGGCGTCCCGACCTCATCGGTTACGATGCCATTTCCGCTTATGGTTCACCCAGCTACTATGCTATCCAGATGTTCAGCCGGAATGTCGGCGATCAGATCCTTTCCACTGCATCCGCCGGTACCTCCGTGCAAGGCTGCGCCACCCGCGACAGCCAGACCGGTGAAATGTACGTCAAACTGGTGAACCCGGGAGCAACCGCTCAAACATTGAACATCGAAATCAACGGCGCATCCTCGTTGTCCTCCAAAGGCACCGCCATCACCTTGACCGGAAAACCCGACGACACCAACTCCATCGACCACCCCCGAAACGTCGTCCCCATGACCAGCAAAGTCCGCGGCATCAAACCAACTTTCGATTACACCCTGCCCCCCTACAGCATCGTCGTGCTGAAGTTGAGGACTACTTGATCCAAAACAGGCCAACGGCCTGAACCATTGCAGCCGAGGGCAACGCCCTCGGTATTGTAGCCTTCCGATTCAACCGCACCCTGTTATGGGTGCACCACAATCCGCATTGACACTTTGTTACGCCATGGGCTGCCATCATTGAACTGGTTGATTTTGTCCCGTTTTTTCAAAAAATCCTTTTACTGGGGAAAAATACACCAATCCAATAATCATACCCGTGATTAGCATTGATAAATAATCAAACCCAATTACTGCGCCCGGCTCTATGGTCGGATTAATGAACGAAGCAAGGACTACATCCAACAGACATGAGATAAGTGTTAACATCCGCGCTGGCCTCCAAAACATCAGAAGCCCCACAAAAATCGTTATGTTCAAAATTATACATCCAGCCGCTATGACAAAAAGAGCCAATGGCGAGATTTTGTAGCCTGTCGGATGGCTGGAAATATAATTCAACAAATCAGATGGAAAAATCGTTTTTTTAAGAGAGTCGATAATATCTGCAAATATCTCCACAATAAATCCCAGAGAAACAATGGTCCTGAAAAACGCTCTAGTTATCATACGCATAACTTATTTATGGTGAGCATTGTAACATGCCATCATCGTGATTCCCGCAGCAGCAGTTCCACAAATGGAGCGAATGGTCATTGTACCAGTTCGGGCAGCACCCGTTCTGATAATTCATCTGCCCCGTTTTGCAAGGCGGTTTTGGCCGCGATATGTTCGGCGAGATCCACCGCCATGCTGGTCTCCCGGTCTTCCGCCAGGACTTTGCCGCTGGCGACATCATGCGCGGTGATCTCGATCCGCGCGCGGCAACTCACCAGGTTTCCTTTTTGCATGCCAAATTCGCTGATCGCTTCTCCAGTGATCTCCACGTCGGGTCTGTTGGTCGATTGATCATCCACCACGGTGAATCCGCTCTCGCGCAATAGGAGCGACATTTCTGTCTGTGCCGCGGGGTCGATGATAATGATCGGGCTGATGTGTTGTTCGGTGATTTTTACCGAGACCACCGGCAGCTTCTTTCCGCCCAGCGCTTTTTTGATCTCCGCTACATAATCGTCATGAGTTTTGACCTTGGCCGCCAGGGTGTCGCTCTTTTGCTCCACGTCATTGGCGATCTTCTGGGCCAGTTTCGCCGAGAGATCGGCCAGGGAGCCTTCCGTGGGGCCGTTGACCAATTCGCCATACACCCGGCTCGTTTCAGTGCCAATGACTTTGGCCACGATAAACAACTGGTTGTCAGCCTCAAATACCCGGCCGGTCACCAGCACTTTTGCCCCCGTCAATTGCCCCACTTTGGCTGCTGTGTCTGGCGATACCATTCCGGACAAACCCAATTCCTGTTCGCTAAGGGTTTTCTCCAGTTCCTGCCGGTCCACTGTGATGATATTCGGGTCGGCGGAAAGATTGGCGTTGATGATCGCAGCCACCTTCGGCCCCAGGTCCTGGACCGCTTCATCGGTGGATTCGAAGTCAAAGATGGCGACGGGCAGGATTTGGTTGTCCGCCAATGTTTTGTCGGCGCACGACATTAGCGCGGCGATCAGAATGAGCTTCAGGATTGTTTTCATATGTGTATTTCAAGGTTGCTGGGTCAAATCGGGCAAAACCGTCGGCTGGGGATATAAAGCCTGTTGGCAAAAATAAATCAAGTTGAGTTGTGACCGTGGGTTTTCCGCAAGGTCGGGAACCATCTCCGCCTGGGCCACCAGCACCGCCGTTCGACTCTTCTGCACGGAATAAAAAGAGGGTTGCAGCAAGTCGTTCTCATCGCGCGGAGGTTGGATCCAAACCACCGCCACATTGTGTTTTGCTGTTGCCAGGATCTGTTTCGCAAGGTCTTCAGGTACTTGCGCCTTGGTTGCAAAGGGACCGATGATCGCCAGCTTGCCGGTAAAATGCGCCAACTCCATCTCCCCCAGGTCCACAAACGGGACCCGCTCAGCCTTCAACAAGGGCTTGAGCTGGTCGTTCGGATCGAATACTCCGAAATCATCTTTCTTTAGCGGCGGCAGCAACTCCAAAAGATTTGTCGGATAGATCAGCACACTGGTCGTTCCGATGACCTGATTGGTTTCTTCCAGCCATTGTATCAGAAATCGGGTTTTCGCCTTCACGACCGGAAAATCCAGCGCTGCTGCATCCAAAAATGTTTCATTCGCCGGCACACTCACCTCTTTCCACGGCGCATCGGAAAGAATGACCGTCGTCGCTGAACTCGTTTGATAGATGCATGTGCGGATTTCGCCTCTGAAATCCCGCTCCGTTGGATTGCTGAATACCACTGGAACCGCGCGCGCGTTTCCGGAGAAAAAAAACTCAGGCTCCGGCGATCCCGCGAGTTGCAATTGCGCCCCGGTCGCCGCAAATCCAGCGAGCAAAATCAATTGGCACAGTTTGATACGCAACTTCATTTGATATATCTGACAATTGGCCCCTGCATATTCTTTGACAAATCCATTCATAGTGCATTTTGACCCGCTATGTTTGCACGTTGAATTCATTTATTGGCTAATGCAATAATTGGCGACCATTCCTCCTTTGAACGTTTTGAATAGTCTAACCCAACCAAATAATGAACACCTTGTTCCGTCCAAAAACTGTCTGGGATTTGGCCTGCAAGCCAGCTTCGCCAAGTCGGGCTTGAATAGAACATACCAACTTGCACGGCTGTTCCATTTGATGGGACTTCAACATAACTTTCAAACTTGCCTGATTCATAGGCAGCCACACAAACTTCTTCATCTGGATGCCCAATAACATTCGTTTCCCAAACTCCATTTTTTAAACTGGCAAAACGAATACTTCTCATACTAGACCAAATTTCATTCTGTGTAATATTAGAATAGGTAATATTAATTAGCCAGTTTGCGCTTTTTGTTCGTTCATCCATTATCCCCAAATCGATACAATGATTTGGAAGAGGTGGTGGAAATATCAACACCAAATAGAACCCAAGTAATGACAATAGAAGAATTAATAATATAACGCTTGCTCTAACTAATAAAATTTTCCATCGCTTAATCATCATTTTATTGTTTTGCTATTCCACCCTTCAGACATTCTGTTTCGGAAGCAATACATCTGACAATTAGGCCTTTCAGATTCTTTGTTAATTCGTTCATGGCGTATTTTGGCCTGGTTTCAGCATGCGCGGGCTATGCCAATAAGTATTAACAGCCTCATCAAACCGCGCATCCCAGTCATTCCATGGGACGATCGATGGTGGAACCATCTGTCCACGCAATGCTCCCGACCGCTCGATTTCCGTGAGGGTTCGTTTCTTTAAAAAGTCTGTCAAACCCTTGATATCGATGACGCCATTTGTGTTCTGGTACATAAAAAATGAGGCAGGGGGAAGAAACGGTGTTTGAAATTCTGCGCTGGAATTTATCGCGGCCTGCAGGTTCTCGAATTCCGGCCGCTCAATCACTCCGTCGCCGTTGGCATCGAATTGCTTCATCAGTCGTTCGGCCAGCAGGCGCTCAGTAATTTCGATCCCTGCCTCCTCGTTATCGCTGGGGTAGCGACCATGATTGACATCAAAATACGCAAGCTCTTCGGGATCAAGGATCCCGTTGTGGTTCGTATCGATCAGGTCCAGTTCGGCTTTGATGAAATTTGGATCATCCAAAGCCGCCTCCTTTTCTTCCGGATCAATGACCCCGTTGTGATTCAAATCATATTTTGCCAGGAAATTCATTCTGGCTTTTTCCGCCGCAGCCTTGTCCTGTGCCATTTGACTGAGTTGAACTTGTTTCTCCACCGCAATGGCCGATTCTAGATTCGGGGTGTGAATTGACCAGATTCCATCAAGATTTCGCTCGCAAAAAAATAATTGGTTGTCGGAAAAATGGATGACGGGATTAAGCAGAGCAGAATCCATTGCCATCCATGGAGTCGCTTGCGCCGCTAACGAACCTGATGGTGGTTGTCCCTCATTGGGGTCAAATCTCAAGGGAATGACGATAGGCTCGGCAACATCGGGACTTAGATAAACCAGTTTGGCATGGTAGCCATCCCTTTCGACAACGGTCCGCTGGCCATTGACGTTTTTGATGTCTGAATGATCCACGAAGATATAAAGATTGGTTTGATATATGACTGCCGGCGAACTTGCCAGATATTCACCATCCAACGATCGCCAATACGGATGTAAATTTTGCAGGTTATGTCTCCTGAAAGGCGAGTTGATGGTGCCTGGATGCGGTTTTGGTTTGTCCGTCAGGCATAATTCAGGCGGCAAGGACCCCTTGGTCCAAATCCATAACCGTGACGGATCGTCTGAGCCGAAAGAAGACCTGCTGCGAAAAACGATTGCTTCGTCAAAAATTTCCGGCGGTTGGGAAGCGTCCACGGTCAAAATGTCATGCCAGTCATCACCGTCCCATTGATAGATTTCTTTCCCGATGCTCGCGCAGAGGGATTGACTTGGACCTGCAAACAATTGCACCGCATGGAAACTATCCAGGGAATCCAGTGCGGTCACCGCCGGCTGGCGTCGGGTGCTGGCCAGGATATGTGTGCTTCCGTTCTCAGTGATCTCAAAAATGCCATCGTCATTGGCCGCATACAAATGGCCATTCACGGCGAACAGGCTGGCTTTGTCAGCCCCGGGAACGTCCAGTGTTTTCCATTCCTGTTTTAGAAAGTCGTATTTTTCCGGTGGTCCATCCACGCAAGAATATAAATCGCCTTGGAACAGGATAAGTCGCTCCGTGTCATTTTCGAGCGCCCGCATTCTTGGATTGCCACCCGGAATTTCGGGACACTGGACAAAGGTCCAGGTTTCATTGGTTGGATTGAAAATAGCGATCGCAGATTCGGTCATTACGCTCGTGGACTGCCAATTTCCATAGGAGTCAAATTTATAAACGTCATTATGGTATTCCAGACCCGCCAAAAGCTCTCCTTCGCTCCAACGTTCCGCGAAAATCTGGATGCCGGAACCGTCGTTGCTCAATTGCTCAAATGGGATTTTAATGAATGTTGTTACAGTCAGGATATTGGTTGGATTTTGTGGTAACGGGCTGGAAACTGGTGTTGTCATTGCCGGGGAAGTCGGAAAGATTGGTGGCATTGGCGTGGTCAAATGAGTCCCCGGTTCAAGAGTGGTTGCTATCGCCGGCGGGAGTGCGGATGAGGGTGTCGGTTTGGGCATTGTCGCCGGCGGATTCAGGATCTTGTCGAGTGAGCTTCCTAAATAGAAATCAATCCAATGTGCATTATTATTCGCGTTAAATTTGTCCATTCCCGTGGAGTTTGAGGCTTTTGCCAGGATGTTGGATTTATATGCTTCCATCAGTGGCTTCAATTCGGTCGCCTCTTCTTTTGTATAATCTCTATTTAAAAAAACAGTGTTGAAAGTGTTCCAGTCATAAGGGGTGAAACTCGACAGATATATTTTTTGTTTTTCAAAGCCTGCTCGGTTATTGATTTCTTTCACTTGTTCACTATGTTGCTCAATATAGGCCTGTTGGATTGAGGCGAACTTCAGACTGTATTCGGATTTTTCGCCCAGCAGATAATCCATCCCCCAGCCATTCTGTATAAGATTGCCGTTATCATCGGCCATCGTACTGTAATTTTTAGAAATAAAATCGAGTAACTTGTCGCGGCTGTTTTTCCAGCCTTCGTCGGCATCGGCCAGTTCGGCGCTGCCAACGATGTCCGGGTCTTTCCCTGCCCATGCCTCGTCACGGGCTTCGGCACAAACTAATGCTTCGCCTTCGAATCGAAAAAAACAGTTCGTTGATGCCTCTAATTCATTGATAAAGCTGCTCCAGACTGTCGGGATTCGTTTCTGATCCGTTGCGCTCCAACCGATGAGCTGCGGGCAATATGGCTGACGCTGCCAAAAGTTATCATGGAGGCAAAAAAACAACGGGCTTGCCATCAGCTCGCGATAAAGTTCGATATCATCTTCCGGACGTTCCTGCCAGAATGGTCCCCATTCGACAGTGCATTCAAAAATATTTGGTATCTGTTTTGGATAACGCATTTGCAACAGACCGGATACCCATGCCGGTGAAAATGTTTGCCCCAATTGGTCAGGAGTAATCACGTTATTCCCCACGAAATAACTGTCGTATATTGTCGGTGATTTCGAGATCAACTCGGCAACCGAACGCGTCAAAGCCCGCAATGTTTCCAATTTCCCGGCAACAGGCGGTTGGGACTGCGGATTATAATAATAATGTTGTAGAACTTTGGATGCCTCGACAAGTGTGTTCATCCCCAACAGGTACCAGGTGGGTTCGCGAATGATGTCATCCGGGCCATGATAAAGCATCTTGGGGATCCCTTCCGTGGAAGTCCGGCTGAAATCATAATAGCATTCCAGGGCACTTATCGCTGCGTCGCATTCTTTCTCATCAGGTGGATCAGTGATATGTACAAAGTATGAATTTATTCCCATGTTCGGTGGAAGGATCTCAGGCAATTCATCCAAATAAGCCATTATTCGTATTTGTGCGCATTCTCTGCTCCGCTCCCCTAAAGCCCACGCCGAATCCGCCGACTCTTCCGCTTCGGCATACGATTTCCATTTCAATGCCCATTTTGCCTCGTCAAAAAACTTGGATGCTTCATCCGCCGCGCTCCATTCCGGGGCGGTCGATTGTACCTTCAAAAGAGTGGTCACCTTGTCGGCCAATTCATTGACCACCTCGGCCAGGTTGGTGCGCGAGCCGCTCACTTCAAATGTGAGTGGCACTCCCCCCTTGGGTGGAGTCAGGCGCGCGTCGATCGTGATGGTCTCCACGGAATAACCGTTTTGGTCCACCGTTCCTTCCAGCAGATAGCTGCCGTCCCAGAACTTCGATTCATCGGCATTCAATTCCTTTTCTTCGCCAAGCTGTTGCATCTCTTCCCGTTCCAAAACAAAAAATTGTTGTTCCTGGCTCAATCGTTGGAGGGCCAGTTCCTTTAATTCTTTCTCTGTTTCCGCTTCCTGGTCTGATTGGACCGATGACCGCAAATTGACCAAAGATATAGGAATGGCCTTGCTCGCATTCACCTCCAGTTTGGGCAGGTAGGTATCGAAGTGGTTCGCATATTCATTGGCCCACCCCACAAGGTCTGCTGCCGAAAATTTTTCATCAGCCAAAATCACCCCCGGCTTCACCGCGATCAGCCGGACCGTCAGGTTTGTCTCGACTGGTTTTGGACCGTATAGAGTATTGTTAGATATGACATTGATGCCGATCAACAAAATGCCGTCCGCCCCCAGCAACCTCCCCAGTTTCAGATCATCCCGGTTCTCCGCCGACATCCCTTGTTCCTGATAAACCTTCTCGATTTCATTACGCTCCAGCAAACGCACCTTGTCATTCGCCGAAAGCTGCGCGGTCAGGATGTCGGATGCCTCGGATGCCTCCGGTGATTTTGCGATGATGGCCATTTTGACCGGCTCATTGGTTTGCGCCGGAGACGAAAGTACTGCCAGCAAGATGGCGGTGATTATCAGTAATGCTTTCATAGCCTATAACGCCCGATTCGTTTATTTCAAATTCTGCCAATAATCATCGACCGCATCCTCAAAAAAATTATCGGGGATACGGGACATTGTCTGAACTGGAATATAGAATGATGCTTGTGGGATTCCAGACCCCGCGATTTCTTTTACAGTTTGTCGCTTTAAATATGCAGTAATTCCCTCAACATCGATACACTGATCAGTATTTTTATAACCGTAATATAACATTTGCCAGTATGGCGAATCGGTACTATCAATGTCCTGGATGAGCGATCGAAATTCGTCTTGTTGGAGGATGCCACCCCCGTTTGCATCAAACTTTTTCATCAGTTTTTGTGCGAGGAGGTGTTCGGTCGTTTCGATGGCCGCTTTTTCCACTGCGCTCGGATATTTCCGATGATAGACATCAAAATACGCAAGCTCTTCGGGATCAAGGATCCCGTTTTGGTTGGCATCAATCGTGTCCAATTCGGCGGCGATGAAAGCGGAATCCTTTAACGCCGCCTCCTTTTCTTCCGGATCAATGACCCCGTTATGGTTCAGATCATATTTTGCCAGGATATCCGCTCTTGTTTTTTCCGCCGCAGCCTTGTCCTGTGCCATTTGGGCCAGTTGTTCTTGCTCTTGCGCGGTGATTCCCGATTGAATCTCTGACCAGGGCAGTAACCAGATGCCGGGTTGATAACCAACTCCGAGACGATCGCTCCCGGAAAATGGAACGCCATCTCTGCGCATTTCCAGGCCGAAGAAAAGTTTATTGGCGAGGAATGCCATCCAATGTGGAGGTGGTTGGCCAAAGGCTGGAGACGCTGTTTCGCCACCAGAAAGCGGCGGGCACCCGTCGGGTGATACGAATTGCAAAAACAGGTGCTCGGGCAAAAGTAAATCGGAAGAGAAGTTCAACAATTCGGCATCATAGCCATCTTTAGGAACGATTTTTTCTTGAGTCAACATTTGCTGATCATTGGCTATCTCCCGGATTGCTGAATGGTCAAATAAGATCAACTGGCGGTCCGGCTCGATGGAAACAGATCCTTCATATAGGTTGAGATCTGCCGGAATTTTCCATCGAGGATCTGTTGTCGGGGTTGAGTTGTTGTTCGGGTTGAAACCAAGGATCTGCGGATTTACCCGCTTTTGCCATAAATACAGTTGCGTGGTATTCGTGTTTGCCGCTAAAAATGAAAATTCAGTTTCTGAGCGGAATAGTACACCGCCAGGAAATATCTCAGGTTGGTATGGAGACGATAGTCGATCGAAATCCGGGCGCCAGTCATAGCCTGTCCATGTGTAAATTTTTTTATCAGTACAAACACGAAGCGAATGATCCGGGCCTTCAAATAATATGGGAGTGCCAAGACCTGCAGTGTCCAATAATGACATTGGCGGTTGTCGTCTGACACTGGCCAGGATGTGTGTGGCGCTTCCATCGGGTGTGATCTCAAAAATGACCGATTCATTTGCCGCATAAAGGTGACCACCAACCGCAAAAAGTTCGTAATTGTTTCCGTCGGAAATGACCAATGGTTGCCATTGCCCGCTGGCTCTATCGTATTTCCAAATTTTGCCGGCGTCGGAATGAAATAATTCGCCGTTTAAAAGTGTGGTGCGATAATAAAAATTGTTCTGGCTGCCTAAGTCGCCTTGCGGACAATCGATAACCATCCATTTCCGGGTTGCAGGATCGAACAAGGCGACAGCGGAACCATCTAAATTACGCCCATAGGCGACTTCGCTAACCACGTTAGCGGTATAATGCAGGTCGAATAACAACTTCTCATCAACTACTTGGTGCGTGGTGATTGTAACATTGGACGAATCAAGGTGTTCATAGCTCTGCAATTGAAACAAATTTTCCATGGGAATGGGGATGAATGTATCAACGATCGTTACATTCGTGATAGTCTCCCTTGGTATCGATATTGGTTCCTGGGTCGGTATGGGTTTGGGTGCAAGAGGCGGTGCGGATTTTACAATAGTCTTTGGTTGGTTTTCCGGAGCAGGCGCGGCCGATGGACTCGTGGTGTTGACGATCTTCCTCACATCATCTTCCAGAAAATTTATGTCGCCGATGGTATCCTCAAATTTAAATGCTTGTTGTATTGCTGCCGGCCTCAGATGCATTACATTGGTTCCGATTAGCTGCATGATAGAACGTGCGTCTGAATAATGTCGGATTTGTTGTTGCAATCCGATCACTCCGAGACATTGTGAAATCAGATTTGACTTATAGGCGATGACCAACGGCAGTATCTGTTCTGCCTGGTTATTTGAAAGATGAACAGGTTCAAACAACTCCGTGAACTTCATATCATCGTATGGAGTATTATTTTCCAGATACGCTTTCTGCTGTTCAAAACCAAGCTGCTGCAGGAATTCTTGGTCTATCGCCTTCAATTTTGGTTCGTAATAAGAATGGTACAAGTTCCTCAAGGATTCAGTGATGGGTCCAACGATTCCATAGTTGACGGTCATGCCCAGTGCCGACTGATCGCTGGAGTAGATTTCCGTCACAACTGTTTCCCGCATCATTGCCTGCACCAGTGCGTTCAGTCCCCAATTTAGATTTAAGACCTCGACATTGTTGGTCACGAAAGCGTCGGAATTTTCGAGAACGCCGTTCATGAGGTTGGTAAAGGCTGTCGCCGTCTCCGCCTCGTTGTTTGCATCTGCTAACAATAAGGCCCTGTTTTCTAAACGCAGAAATGCACTGGATGAACCGTCCAGTTCATCCATGAAATGGTTCCAGACAACGGGAATCCTTTTTTGATCATTCTCATCCCACGCGATCAGGCGCGGAGATTGCACCGCGCGCAACCAGAAATCACAATGAATATATGAAAAGACCGGACTTGCCATCAATTCACGGTAAAGCGATAAGGCATCTTCCGGCCTCTCCTGCCAGTAACAACCCCATGTCACCTCGCACCGAAAAATGTTTGGCTGGTCTTCCATGGTGGTTGCAGGTTCGTCATAAGTAAGAGGACGGTCTCCCACAAAATAACTGTCGTGCACCGATGGTGATTCCGAGATAAGCGTCGCTACGGAACGTGCCAGGGAACGCAACTCGGCCAGCTTATCAGCATTGGCGTTTTGTGATTCCAGGCTCAAATTGAAATTTTGCAGCACTCGTGAAGCGGCCACCAGATTGTTGATGCCCAGTTTGTACCAGTCGGAGTCATGCCAATCTTCCCATCCTGGGCCGTGCCAGAGAACTTTGGGTTGGCCATCTGGGGAGTTGCGGCTGAAATTGTAATACAATTCCAGGGCGTGGATGGCCCGATCAACGTTCTCTGCTGAGGGAGGTGAATCCACGAAAGCATACCTCACGGATGTGACGCTTGGAGCGGGATACGCTTCCTTGTACGTTACGCCCCACGGATGGTCGGCCAATATATTAGTGATGTTTAATAGAATGTCAGCTTCAGTAGGAGGCGGGCCTACTGGCTTGCCCTGGGCATCGAATCCAGGTGTATAACTGTTCTCCCCATTGACTATCGCCTCAATATGTGTCGATAAATCGAGATTATAAGACTGTACTCGCACAAGTGCGCATTCCAGGTCTTGTTTTCCCAACGCCCAGGCTGAGTCCGCCGCGGCTTCGGCTTCTGGGTATTCCCCCCATTTCATCGCCCATTTTGCCTCGGCAAAAAAACGGGACGCCTCTTCCGCCGCGCTCCATGCCGGAACATCGGATTGGACTCTTAACAAACCGGCGATCTTGTCGGCCATTTGGTTTATCACTTCCGCCAGGTTCGTTCTCGCTCCCAAAACTTGAAACGAGAGCGGAGCCCCGCCCTTTGGAGGAATTAGGCGGATGTCCACAGTTATAACATCACTCGAATAACCGTTTGGGTCCACAGTGCCTTCCAAAAGATAACTCCCATCCCAAAAAGCGGATTCGTCCGCATTGAACCCCTTTTCCCTTTCCATCTCTTGCATCCGCTCCCGTTCCAAAACAAAAAAACGTTGCTCCTGGCTGAGCCGTTGAATCGTCAGCGACTTCAATGCCTTTTCCGCTTCGACATCTTGTTCCGATGAAATAGCGGACCGCAAGTTTACCACGGAGATCGGAATGGCGCTGCCCGGATCCATGGTTAGTTTGGGCAAAAAGGTGCTCAGATAGTTCGCATATTCAGATGACCACGTTATGAAATCTCCGGTGGAGAATTTTTCATCAGACAGGATCACTCCCGGCTTCACAGCGATGAGACGAGTCGTTAGATTCGTTACTTGCTGCGGAAGCCCGTAGATGGGATTTGTTTCCGTCAGGATTTCAACGTCAAGCATCAACAAGCCATCTGCGCCAAGCAACCGGCCCATTTTTACATCATCCCGGTTCTCCACCGACATTCCCTGCTCGTGATAAACCTTCTCGATTTCATCGCGTTCCAACAAACGTACCTTGTCATTGGCCGAAAGCTGCGCGGTCAGGATGTCACAAACTCCGGAAGCATCAGGCGATTCGGCAACGATGGCCATTTTGACCGGCTCATTCGTTTGAGCGGCTAATGACACTGCGGCGATGAGGTATGCGAAGAAAAGAAAGATTCTCTTCATCTGGTTACATTGTGTTCAATTCCAGGTTTTTCGCGGTGATTTTCCAGTCGTTTTTCGCCATCGCCGGTCCGCCGCTGGACCATGCAAAATCCGTCCCCATCAGGATGATTCCTCCTTGTGCGTCGGATAGCACCGTCATCTTTTGGCCCGCGATCTGGATTTCCTGGCCGCTGAAAGTCACTACCGCGACGACTTCTTTGCCCCTGGAAATACGCACATATAGTGGCGTGGATACCGGCACGTCATCGGTGTCAGACAACACCACATTCAATCCATGTTCATCTTCGACGATCGCCCTTACCTGGCCAGGAAACGCCGCCAGCGTTTCCCGCACAAATTGTGGATTGGCCAAAACATCCTTTGAATTTGCCTCCAGTTCCTTTTGGCCTTTCCAATGCCCGATGCTAAAGGCGATGACTATGCAAACGGCTGTCGCCAATCCCCAGGAAAGCCGTGTGAGCCGGTGATGCGCCGGATGCACCCCTTCTGTCCTCCCTGACCGGGAACGGTTGGTTTGCCGCGCCACTTGTTGCGGTAGTTCAATCCAAAATTCTTCAGGAGGTTGCGGCACGCTTGCCTTCCTCAAGACTGCATCGAGGTCCGTATTTTTCATGGTACTCTTCCTTTCAAAAGACTCTTTAATTTTCGCCGTGCCGTGAAGACACGCCAGGAGACCGTCGCTTCCGTGCAATTCAGGATCGCCGCCGCTTCCCCATGGCTTTGGTTCTCATAAACCGTCAGCACGATGGCCGCCCGCTGTTTGGGTGGGAGTTTGTTCAGCGCTTCCTGGACGCATTGCGAGAGTTCGTCGGGAAATTCAGCGCGCGGTTCCAGGATTGAATCCTTGGCCCATCGCACATGCACGTCGCCGCGCCGATTTTCCCGCGCGCGCCAGTTGATCCCCAGGTTCACGGCGATTTGGCATAGCCAGGTCGAAAATTTTGACCGCCCCCGATAGCTTTCAAGGTGTTGATACGCCCGCAGGAACGTTTCCTGCGTTAAATCCTCCGCATCAGCCATTGAACCTGTCATCCGGAATGCGACTGCAAAAACCATCTTTTGATTCTCTTTGACCAACGTGGCAAATGCCTCGGCGTTGCCGGTAAGGCTGTTTTGAATATGGTCAAGTTCATCCGCCGGGGCCATGCGTGCTATTTTATGCATGAGACCGGTGAAAGCGGCAATTCCTTTGAATTCATTGCCGAATTCTACCACTTTTAATTTTTCACTCCTCCTCCACGGCGCATCATGTTCTGGCTCTGAAACTTATCTGGCATTCTTCTCAATCTACCTCAATATTCACAATCGAACGATTATGTTTCCCAGCAACATTACACTTCCATTTTTTCTGCTAAACTTGCTCCTGATGAATGCGAATTACATCGCAGGCTGCGGCCTGTTTGCCGCGTCGAAGCAAAGCAAAGACACGTGGACTCTGGACTTCCACTTCGGCGCCGGACACTGGACCAATCATCGCGCCCAAAAAATCTGCGTTTATCTGCGAAATCTGCGGATTCTTCCAACTAAAAACTTAAAATTTAAAATTAAAAATTGCCACCTGTTACGCAAATTAACGCGAATTAATGCAAAATACCGTTTAACCATTCACGCTACGTGCCTCACACCTCGCGCCTATCGCCCTATGCCTCATGACCCACGCCTCGTGCCCTTTTATAACAATTTATAACGATTTATAATGATTTATAACGATTTCAAACGATTGCGCAGGCACATTTCGGACCAGGAAACCAATCCGGATCGAAACAGGCATAAGGACTTGCAATTGGCAGGCGAAGCTGAAAACTTTCTGCTGATGAAATGTCTGCGACAAATAGCCTTGTTTTGCTTTCTCTGTTGCACCTCCATTTTCTGTCCCGGCCAATCCGTCACAAATCTCTGGGTCGCCCACCTGGAGGATTACGATTGCCCCTCGTCACCCGCAGTCTCACCCGATGGATCGATTTACATCGGAACTTTCATTGGTGACCTGCTTGCCTTCAATCCGGATGGATCAATCCAGTGGAAGTTTAAGACCGGATTGGAGATCAAATGCTCGCCTGCTGTCGCTGATGACGGGACGATTTATTTTGGTTCGCGCGACCGAAAATTCTACGCCTTGACCCCCGATGGCCGATTGAAATGGACGTTCGCCGCCGGGGCATGGATTGATTCTTCTCCCGCCATCGCCACCAACGGGACGATCTATTTTGGCTCATGGGACACCAATTTTTATGCTCTGAATCCTGATGGCTCGCTGAAATGGAAATTCCCTTCCGGCGGCATCATCGACTCTTCCCCGGCCATCGGCGCGGATGGCACGATTTATTTTGGTTCACACGACCTGGATTTCTATGCGTTATCACCCGATGGCAAATTACTTTGGAAATTTCCGACCAAAGGGCAAATCACATCCTCGCCTGCAATCGCTAGAAATGGCGCCATTTATTTCACTACAACCGATGGAAACCTGTATGCTTTGAATCCCGATGGAACGGAACAATGGCAATATCATACTGGCGGTGCCTCAGAAGCTTCCCCGATAGTTGGTCGTAACGGGGACATTTATTTGATCGCGTATGGAGCTCCTGGCAGTCATCCTTATTCCTTCAGCCCAGAAGGTGAAAAAAAAATGGGAATGGATGACT
>Ga0206871_10108_pt1 | contig 22578 bp, 22 predicted proteins | sample Alteio_BWOrgCont_33_FD_152627 | JGI IMG/M metagenome (GOLD analysis project Ga0206871, IMG submission 152627) | Enriched cells from forest soil in Barre Woods Harvard Forest LTER site, Petersham, Massachusetts, United States -... | ecosystem: Environmental > Terrestrial > Soil > Temperate forest >...
ATATAATTGCCCATCGTATTATCGATTTGAACCACGAGATGGAGCACTGTTTCCACAGCCCTTGCAGGCACAAGCACGAATATGACCTCTTTGATCAGAGGGCCATCAAGCATGAAAAACAGTGTTAGAAACGGAACGAGCAGCATCATTTCAATGAAAGGAAAAATATGCCCCGCCAATACCGGCGTTAGAGCCAGCCATTGTTCTGTTCCGGGGAGCGATGCGGTAATCCGATGGTCATTCAACCAGTCGTCCAGACTCCAATTGCGAAATACAGGAAACTGCTTCGTCAACGTGACATCATTTCTAAGAGCGTTCTGCAACCGTTGGGTATAAAACGGCAGATCGGGCGCCAGCCGGCCCGCTGAGCGCAGCCTTGGCAGGCTTGGTCGTGGCCCTTTTTCAGTGGGGAACCCTAGGAGGGCTTGCCAAAGTCCTGGTCGTCTATCTCGCGATCCGGCTGTTGGACGATTGGTTTGTGGGTCCGTTCATCGTACGCCGCGCCGTTCATATTCATCCGGTGGTCACCGTATTTTCGATGATGGCGGGCGCAACGTTGGCGGGGTTTTGGGGACTCCTTTTCGCCATTCCCGCGGTGAGCATACTCAAGGTGCTTGGTGAAGTGATCTGGGAATGGTATCGATCAGAGTTTGCCCTTCCTTCCCTCCCGAATCGTTCGCAAGAGACGCACGCGCCTCTGAGTTAATTCAATTCGCGTGAGGTGCGAATTGCCCGTTGGCCGCATCCTCCTCGAGTCCCCGACCCACCGCGAATTCACCCAGAGGTTCGCTGCACGCTCGAGACAACATCGCGCAAGCCCGGACTTTCATTTAATGCCGTCCAGGTATTAGACCGATAGAAAGGATATGTTGGACGCATTGCTCACAATTGTTCGATACTTTTCTTGAGTGGGCACGAGAGAGAGCGCGGCGCTTTGTTTGTTGTCACGCATCACCTAAGAAAAGGAGGATGTCATGAAAGTCAACAAAACTCCGGAAACGGAAGGAGCGGTTCGTGATGAGCATGAATTATTAATCCAGGATGATTTCAAGTGGCTGGCCGAGCTTCGACACACCTTGTCTCCTTACTGGGCGTCGAGTGTGACCCGTCACGGGACCTTGCCTCCCATCCTGTCGATTCAAGGTTTAAAAAGAAAAAGACGGTTAGCGCGATGACGAACAATGGGGGCAGTCCGAGATGGCTGATGTCGACTGTCCGGTTTTTGATCGGACTGCCCACGGCAACGGCCTATTTCTATGTAAGACACTTCTCCACAGATTGGGCTTGCGCCTTTCTGGCGCTTGGGCTGGCGATTATGGTCACAGGACTCTTGGGGCACGATTCTAAAGCCGTTCGGAAGCATGCGGCAGAACGTATGGAATTGGCGCCCTCCCCGCTATTAAGCCATGAACGCATGGTGAGCCACTAAACAACAACTATGCGACGCATCATCTTCTTGCTAACGGTTCTTACGTTACCGCCAATGGTTTTTGCGGATGTGCAGTGGTTGCCCGCTGGCGGCTCACTCTTCCCAAAGATTATGGCCGACCCGGAAGAGGTCCAAACGGCAGGGCAGTATTTCAGGAAGAACGGGCAAGACAAGGTCGATTTCTCCGTAGGAAATAATTACGGTATCGCCCAGTGGTTTGCAGATAAGAACCAAACCTGGCCGCTGCAGTTTGACGTTTCTGGTGTCATCATTCCCCGGTTCACGGTCTCCAGTCTGATCACGTTGGATGATGCGGACTACATCGTGAACCTACCGCTGGAAGCCCGCCACGGCATCTATTCCGCGCGGCTGTCTCTCTTTCACAAGAGCTCGCACTTGGGGGATAACTACATCACGACAACCGGCCGTCAGCGCATTGCGTACAGCCGAGAAGGAGTTCAAAGCCTGTTCGCTGCAGAGCCCACCGAGCGAGTCAGGTTCTACGGTGGCTTATCGCAGCTGCTGCACACGGACCCGAACGTCGGTAAAACGACGGTACAGGGGGGCTTTGAACTCCGCACGCGTCCCTTGGGCCACGTCAAACGGTGGCACACCTTTGCATATTTGGCAGAGGATGTTCAGTGGAAACAGGAAGTCAACTGGAGTGCCAATTCCGATACCCAACTGGGGATCTCTCTCGGTTTTGACGGCAATCCTCGCCGATTCCGCGTGTTCTTAAATTATTTCGACGGGCACTCGACTTATGGCCAGTTTTACACCGAACGGGAGCATTATCTCGGCACAGGGATCGGATTTGATTTTTAGCCGCGCAGAAAAGGCATAAACAATAAAATTAAAAAGAGATATCAACGGAGCGCAATACAGGAGGCAACCGAAATATCCCAAGGAGCGATTCGCCAACTCTTTGGCGAAGCTCGCACCCACAGCGCTTGGCTGCCCAAAAAAAGTCCAAGACAGGACGCTTCACGCACTTTGCTGGCCGCGTTCATGGAGCGTGCCCATATCTCGCCCGAACAAGCCGTCCGCGCCGCGGAAGATTTGCATGCCCAAGATGCCATCCCCATGCACAATGGAACGTTTCGGCTCTCGGACGAGGGAATGAATGAACCTGTGCAGCACCTGCAGGCCGCATTGGCGCTTCGCGGAACGTCAGCTCCCCGCTTTCATGTTCTAAAATCTGGCGAGTCTTGGTCGGCGGGTTAATGGAGTGAGAGAAATCAAAACGGGAGGTATTGTATGACGAAGGTATGGTTGGTCACCGGCAGCGCAAGTGGTTTGGGACGTACTATCGCCGAAGCGGTACTTACATCGGGGGATCGTCTCATCGCCACAGCTCGCGATCCTCGTAAGTTAGAAGACCTGGTCAAGAAGTATGGCAATCAAGTTCGCACCGCTGCGCTCGACGTCGCTGATGAGAAGGCGGCCTATGCCGCCGTTCAGGTCGCAATCGACGCTTTCGGCCAGCTTGATGTCGTCGTGAATAATGCGGGCTATGGCGATATTGCGCCGTTTGAGCAACTGAGCGCAGAGAGATTTAAGGCCGTGGTCGATACCAATTTTTATGGCGTTGTCCATGTGACTCGCGCGGCGCTTCCGATCATGAGAAAACAAAAAAGAGGCTGCATTCTCCAAATATCATCTGTGGGCGGCCGTGTGGCCCGGCCTGGAAGCACGCCTTACCATGCCGCCAAATGGGCGGTGGGGGGATTCACCGAGTCTCTCGCTAAGGAAGTGGCTCCATTTGGCGTCAAAGTGTGTGCGCTCGAACCGGGTGGCATGCGAACGAATTGGGGCGCACGCGCAAACCAAGACACACCGGATCTTCTCCCAGACTATAAACCGTCTGTAGGCGCGGCCATCGAGGCACTGAAATCTTACTGGGGTCATGAGACGAGCGATCCGGTCAAGGTAGCGCAGCTGATTCTTCGCCTGGCCGCCAGCGATGATCTCCCGCCGCATCTCCTTCTCGGCAGCGACGCGGTGAGAGCGGCGGAAGAAGCACAAGCGACGCGCTCCGCCGAGGCAGAACGCTGGCAAAAAATGAGCGTCTCAACAGACATCAACGCGGAGGCACCCATGCCGGCCATACGATTCTGAGAGCTATCGTTCGCTGAAAAACCAGGTGTCGACAGTTCGATCCTGTCCCTCGCCACCATCTATCCAAGAAGCCCGGTTCAGATTATGAGTCGGCTTTTTAACATCCAGCGCTACACGATGCCCAGATAGGTGAATCCATCCGTTAATTCAGTTTCGAATTTTGCGACTGAAAAGAGTAAGGTGGCTCGAATCGATGGGGGCACCTTCGAGCCGCAAATTATTCTTCAAACCAACCTGGTATCTTTTCATGCTTCTCAACTGCCGATCTGATTTGTATCAAATGAATTGGGTTTTTCAGAACGAATTTTGGAACATTCGATTGACTGATTATAAAACTCTGTGATGGATACTTTGAAATATCCTCCACGTGCTCCGTCGGATAATTTGTGAAGACGATCATGTTGCAGAAATCCTTTCCGTCCGCATCTCTGACGCCTGCACCTTCGATCGACTGGAGCAATTCTTTAAACCATGGCTTTTGCAATGGATTCCCATCAATGGGCGGTAAGTCCAATTCAAGGAAAATGACCAGTGGGTTACCTCGGAATTTCCGCACAGCGCCCCTTAACAGATCCTCGATCTCCAACTTCACTTCCTCGTCACTCTTGGGTTTTATTGTCCTATTACGTTTTTTCGCTTCGACATCAATTTGTTCGCCGGTATCCCTATGAGTGCCAATAAACTCTGGATGCTTAGCGCGATTATCAGCCTCGTCCTCGTACTCGATATCAAACCCTGCTTTTATCATTGTCGCTGCGACCATTGCTTCATAACGGGCGCCCCAAAAAGCGGTCTTGTCTGCGCGGCGCATGCGCTCCAGAATCGATTCTTGGAGAGCCCGGTTGTCTTCCAGCACAAAGAGATCATAAGCCAGGTTAAAATAGGCACTCATCGGTCCATTTGGAATAGCACCGAAGAGCCCTGCCTCCTTTGTTGAGTGAGCTTTTTGATGCTCATATAATCTCCTTGCCCAAGTCAGGATCGGGGAACATAGAATCTCTGTCTTTTTGGCTTCTGCTAACCACCAATCCTTGCCAAATTTAATTTTTAGATAGTCGTAGAGGAAATCGGTAAACGTTACCCACTTCCCATAGTAGATGGTGCTATTAACAGCCACCACCTTATTACCTTTAAGTTCTGAATGAATGATCGGCCTGACTCTGCCAAACTTGCCTTCCCTTAGTTGCTCACGCATATGAAAGAAATGTTGTCCCGAGAGATATATTTTATGGCATCGGGGGTCACCCTTAAAGATGTTTATATCGACACCAGGTTTTACTCCCACCCTAAATCGTACGGCGGCATCTTTGCTTCTTTGCCCTTCGGGTATCTCGTAGATCACAAGGCGTTTGTCTAAATGTTCCGCCAGCGCGAAGACTGTTATCTCTTCAACAAACGTGAAAAGGTTATGCTGGTATACTTCGACCAAATTCCCGACTTGTTTCTGACCAGTGAACGTCGGCAGCGTAACAGTGAATTTGCCGTCAGGTCCTGCTTCCGAGATCTGGAAATCTTTGACTTGAAAATCCGGTCCTTCCGCGAATGCGATGAGGGCTGTCAAATCGACGAGCCACGGAAAATCTTCATTCAGTAACTTGGATAAAATGTGCTCCTTTCCGAATTTATCAACGGCGAACTCACGTATGTTTACGAAATCATCCCGCGAAAATGTGGACCCCCACAGGGCGTTCATCACGGAAAATATCAAATCCAATATTGGCCGGCACTGGAGAAGAAATTCACGAGATTTTGAAATCTCAATGCATTTAGGTGGAACCTCCGGTTTGCCGTCAGCGTCTTGGAGTAAACCGTGTGTATTAAGTTCTTCAAGAATGCCGTTCACTTCGGAAATTATTGGTTTGGCTATACCCTCTGTTTTCAGCAGCAAGGGAAATGCCTCAAACATCTTGCCTTTAATAAATTCTGTTTGAGCGACGGGTAGCTGCGTGAAATCAGCGATTTCAAACATGCCCAAACCCAATCTGGCGACGATGGGATGCGATGTGCCGACATCCATAAGTTTTTCTACTTTTAGCCCATTGTTGAAGACTGGTTTGCTTTCTTGAAGCTTATCCCCGCAACACTTCTTATATTTGTTCCCGCTGCCGCAGGTGCAGGGATCATTTCGCCCAATCTTTGCCATAGGAGAGTAAGCATACTCATACACTCGTATGGGTGTCAAATTCGCAGAAGAGTTTTCTGCGCGCAACTGGTTCCGACCGAGTACCTGAGTGAAAGAATAACCACTACTTTTGCCTTATTTCCGAAACTGGCCAACGTCTACGTAAGAATCCCCGACAATGTGGCAGTATAATGACTCATAAACGGGAATAATGAAGAAATTCGACCAAGACACCAGCTGGAGTCGGACAAAAGCTATGTCACTTTGCATCTGTGAGCATCGTGAGAAATCCCATCGCCCGATGACTCGAAAATGCAGTTTATGCAGCTGCCCAAAATTCCAGCCAAGACACCCAAATGACAAAAAGATTTGATATCAAAGTCGCAAGGTCACCTGTGAAGGCTGAAGGTAAAATTCAATGATTCCGATTTCAAGGCCTATCAAGGATCACCTTATCCGTTTAAAATATCTTCTTGAAATTCAGATTGACCAATTCATCGGTAAAAATGACGAGGCGGAGGATATATTAGCAATCATAATGTTGGATTATTGTGCAGAAGCCCTGTTAAAAACCGTGTTATCAGCTTCGGGTGGCTCGATGAAGCCGGATGCAATGTTTCATGAAACGTGGGACTATGTAAACGACAAAATCATTAAGGATCCAAAATTTGGCATCGGAATATCGGAATTGCCATACAAGACCGATATCCTCAATCAACGTAAAGTTAGAAACGCAACGCAGCATGCAAACCTCATCCCCTCTCATAGTCAGGCAATTAGTTCAGCAGCTATTACTCGAGACTTCTATGTCAGGGTTCTGGCCGATCTGGCGGGAGAGGCGTACGACGCCCTCAGCCTAATCAATTTAATAAAAGATAAGAATGCGAAAGCATTACTTGAAAAGGCAGAAGATTGGCACCAAAAAGAAAACTGGACGGAAAGTATTTGCTGCAATGCGGAAGCTTTGGATCATATAGTTACTATTGCCCGGTGGTTTTATTCTTCGAGCCTAACTTCAGACATAAATCTCACATTCATGCATAGCGATATATCACAAGTTCAGGATCATGCGACAAAAAAAGTATTCGAAAATATCCAAAAAGTCTTGGAGCGAATCTATGAGACAATCGGAGCCCAAGTTCATGATCTCCTCGGTTCGGATAAAAAGGCTTATCTACGTTACCGGAAAATCACCCCCTATATCCAACGAACAATAAATGGAAAAGTGCATTTCAATATTCGGGCCAGCGGTTACTCAAAAGAAGAATCTGAATTTATGCATGATTATGTCCTGGCAAACATCTTGAGGTTGGAAGGGTATGGTATCGAAGACCTGCCTGAAGGAACAATTCATCACGTGGAGTCCTGAGCGTTATGCCCTCTGGCGATGCAGGGCTATTTTTGGGAGAATGACGACCATCCTATCCTTATGAAATCTCGAACAGACCCCATGCAAGCGACCGAGACCAAAACTCGTAAAGGCTTGATAGATATCCTTCTAAAGAAAGCTGGCTATTGTTTAAGGACTGATCGGGGTCTGACTCAATGGAAAATATGAACCTTACCAGGTCAAAGCAACGGATCGCCGATCATGGGGAAGTTTTTACCCCCGCGTGGATGGTTGAGGCGATGCTCGACCTCGTAAAAGCTGAAAGCGAGAGGATTGACTCGCGATTCTTGGAGCCGGCATGCGGTAGCGGAAACTTCCTTGTCCAGGTTTTCCGCCGCAAGCTCGCCGCCGTCGAAATTAAATTTGGCAAGTCCAACTTTGAAAAGCGCCACTATGCGCTTCTGGCGCTGATGTGCATTTATGGTATCGAGCTGCTGGCAGACAACATTGCAGAATGCCGCGCCAATGTGCTGGAGATCCTCGCCGAGTACTTGAGCCTGGACGGAGCGGACGACCTTTATCGCGCCGCAACTTATGTCCTGTCCCAAAATCTTGTACACGGCAACGCGATGACAATGCGTACCCACGACGGCCAACACATCACCTTCGCGGAGTGGGGATATCTAAGCAAGGGCAAATTCCAGCGGCGAGACTTCCGCCTCGACGCCCTCACGCTCTCGTCGACCTTCAGTGCAGAAGACTCGCTCTTTGCCCACCTAGGAAAGCACGAAATCTTCACGCCGACCAAGACCTACCCGCCGATGACGGTGAGTGACTTGGCCGTCCTTGCGAAGGATGCCACCGCATGAGCACCCAAGCCAGCTTCACATTACGCAGCCGCAACCCGGATGTGCTGACGTGCATCGCAAACCTCTCAAACGACGAAGTTTTCACGCCGCCTGAGTTTGCCAACCAGATGCTCGACACTCTGGCGGAGGCCTGGGCTGCCAGTAATGGCGGCGCAAATATCTGGGCCGACAAGACAGCGAAGTTTCTGGACCCCTGTACGAAATCTGGTGTGTTTCTACGCGAAATTGCCAGCCGTCTCAACTATGGTCTAGCGGAAGAGATTCCGGATCTCCAAGATCGCATTAACCACATCCTGACGAAGCAGGTCTTCGGCATGGGTATTACGCACCTCACGAGCCTGCTTGCGCGCCGAAGCGTCTATTGCTCAAAGTACGCCACCGGAAAACACTCGATTGCCAAGGGCTTCAACAACGACGACGGCAACATCTGGTTTAAGCGCGTGGAGCACACGTGGGTTGACGGCAAATGCACATTCTGCGGTGCCGGAAAAAAGACCCTCGATCGAGGAGCAGGTCTCGAAACTCACGCCTATGCTTTCATCCACACAAAAAATATCAAGACTCGGCTTGCCGAGAACTTTGGAGGTAACATGCAATTCGACGTTATCATCGGTAATCCACCGTACCAGTTGGATGATGGCGGCTATGGCACGAGCGCCGCGCCCATTTATCAGCATTTTGTAGAGCAAGCAAAGGCTTTGGAGCCACGCTATCTTTCGATGATCATTCCTGCCCGTTGGTTCGCCGGTGGTAAGGGCCTGGATGAGTTTAGAGAGTCAATGGTTGCCGACGCACGCCTGCGATCAATTGACGACTATCTCAGCGCATCGGACGTCTTTCCGGGAGTCGGCCTCAAGGGTGGCGTTTGTTATTTCCTCTGGGATCGAGACAATCGAGGACCCTGCAAAGTCGCTACTCATTTCAAGGACTGGCCTGTCTCGACAGCTAGTCGTCCGCTCCTCGAAAAGGGCGCGGACGTGTTCGTGCGGTTTAATGAGGGCCTGTCAATCCTGAAAAAGGTTGTTGCAGTAGAAAGCGGGGAGACTGATTCAGTTTTGTTACCTGAAAGCAAGCGCTTCGAGAGATTAGTTAGTTCGAGAAAGCCGTTCGGCCTAGAGACAACATTTAGGGGTAAGGTTTCCAAGAGCGCCGGAGACGTACTGGTTTATCAAAACGGCGGGACGGGATACGTCGCGAGAAGCTCGATATCGACTGGCGCTGACCTAATCGACAAGTGGAAACTGTTCGCAGGTTATGCCGCACCCGGCACCGGCAACAAAGACACTTACCCGCATAAGATCATAAGCACACCATTCGTAGCTGAGCCGGGAACCATCTCATCAGAGACCTATCTTGGCATCGGCCCGTTTGAATCAAAGAATCAAGCTGAAAGCGCCTTATCCTACCTCTCCTGTCGACTAACTCGTCTTCTGATTCTCTTGCACAAGCCATCCCAACACGTAACCCGCAAGGTTTACTCCTTTGTGCCAACCCAGAAGTGGACGAGACTGTGGACGGATGAGGACCTTTACGTTAAATATGGCCTCTCGGCTAGTGAGATCGCATTCATCGAGAAAGTTGTCCGCCCAATGGACCTCAGCGAATCCTCCGATGATGAGTAAACCCAGCATCGACGAAATACTGGCGCCAAAGCCTGCATCCCGGCCGCGCATCTACGCCTACTCGATTGATGATGAGGCACACCAGGGTCTCCTCAAGGTGGGCCAGACCACGCGCGGCGTTAAGCAACGCGTCGCTGAGCAACTCAAAACCGCAGCGATCAAGAATTACAAGATTGAACTGGACGAGCTAGCAGAGGGCAAGGACGGTACGATCATTACCGACCACCAGGTGCGCGCTGCACTCGCCAAGAAGCGCTTCCAGAATACCGAGTTAGAGTGGGTGCGCTGTACGCTCAAGGACGTAAAGACCGTCCTCGCCGAGCTGCGCACAGGCAAGACTTTCACCGGCACTCATCACGAGACTTTCACAATGCGCCGGGAGCAAGCCGAGGCCGTGAGTAGGACGCACACCTACTTCCACTCGATTTGGAAGGAAAACATGCACGCGGTCCCGCGTTTTCTCTGGAACGCGAAGATGCGGTTTGGCAAGACGTTCACTACGTACCAACTTGCGAAGAAGCTCGGCGCCAAGCGTGTCCTGGTTGTCACCTTCAAGCCCGCGGTGGAGGATGCCTGGCAGACAGACCTCGAATCCCACGTGGACTTCAACGGGTGGCAGTACCACTCCCGAAGTTCCGATACAGATCCGACCAAAATCAATCGCAAGACACCGCTTGTCTATTTCGGATCCTTCCAGGACTTGCTAGGTCGCGACGCTGCGGGAAACATTAAACCGAAGCACGAATGGCTCCACAAAGAGCAGTGGGATCTTGTCGTATTCGATGAGTATCACTTCGGTGCTTGGCGCGACACAGCAAAAGAACTGTTCGAGGGCGAGGACGACGTTGTAGCGGTGCATGAGTCCAAGTTGGAATATGGCGGTGGCCTAGAGCAAGTGAACGAAGATCTCGGTGTGCTATCGGAGAAAGAAGCTGAATTCCTGCCTATTACGACCAAGGCCTATCTGTATCTTTCAGGCACGCCATTCAAAGCGCTTGCCACGGGTGAATTCATCGAGGAACAGATCTTCAACTGGACCTACACCGATGAGCAGCGTGCGAAAGAGGAGTTCGCAGCTAAAAACCCGGGTAAATGGAACCCCTACGGCGCACTGCCGCAGATGCGCCTACTGACGTATCAGATGCCTGACGAGCTCTTGGCGATCGCGAGCGCCGGTGAGTTTGACGAGTTTGATCTCAACGCGTTCTTCGAGGTGTCGGGCACGTACGCCAAGACGCAGTTCAAGCACAAGATTGACGTGCAGAAGTGGCTGGATATTATCCGCGGCGGGTACGCGCCCAGGGCAGTCGAGCATCTGAAGACGGGCAGCCGGCCACCATTCCCGTATTCTGATGTGCGCCTCCTACCTTACCTGCAGCACTCTTTCTGGTTTCTGCCCAATGTCGGGGCATGCCACGCGATGGCAAATCTATTGGCCGAGAAACACAACGTTTTCTGGCACGACTACCGTGTGATCGTTGCCGCCGGTGCCACAGCTGGTATCGGTTTGGAGGCGCTGCCACCCGTTCGCAAAGCCATCGGCAGTGGTTTCGATACGAAGACCATCACGCTCTCCTGCGGCAAGCTTGCTACCGGCGTCACTGTGCCGCAGTGGTCATCTATCTTGATGCTGAGGAACCTCGCATCGCCGGAGACCTATTTTCAGGCCGCATTCCGCGTACAGTCGCCCTGGTCGATTAAGAATCCCAATGGCGATAACCCTCACGAGGAGGAAATTCTCAAGCCTGTCTGTTTCGTGTTTGATTTCGCGCCCACACGCGCACTTCGTCAGCTTTCCGAATACGGGATCGGTTTGTCGCCCAACGACCCAAATCCGGAGAACGCCGTGAAGGAACTCGTGTCATTTCTTCCTGTGCTGGCTTATAACGGCGCGAACATGATGCAAATTGACGCGGGCGCGATTCTCGATACCGCGATGACCGGCACATCGGCCACTCTCCTGGCACGCAAATGGGAATCCGCGCTGCTCGTGAACGTCGACAACGATACCTTACGTCGCATCTTAGATAATCCAGAAGCCTTGGCCGCTGTGGAGCGTATTGAGGGCTGGCGGTCGCTCGGTGATAATGTAATCGAGACGATTATCAACAAGAGCGAGTTGGTTAAAGAACTAAAGAACAAGGCGAAGGAGCGCGATCTCACGAAAAAGCAGAAGAAGCAGCTTACCGATGAGGAGAAGGAATACAAGTCCAAGCGCAAACTTGTCCAGGAGAAGCTGATTAAGTTCGCCACGCGAATCCCAGCGTTCATGTACCTCACGGATTTCCGGGAGAACACACTTCAGGACGTCATTACTAAGCTCGAGCCCGATTTGTTTCTAGCGGTCACTGGCCTCACGGTGAAAGACTTCCACCTGCTTGTTCGCCTCAAGGTATTCAACACGGAGCAGATGAATCAGGCGGTCTTCGCCTTCAGACGCTATGAAGACGCCTCGCTCCGCTACACGGGCATCGAAAGCCACGAAGGCTTGACCCACTACGGGCTCTACGACACCGTAGTTGCGAGGGAGTGAGGTCAGAAGATGCCTAATTCCTTACTTCCTGACGCTGTGGCCGACTTGGGAAAGCCCGAAGAAATTGAAAAAGGGTTTGCAGCTTTCCAAAAACATCTTAGTGGGTAAAAGTGTCTGTCACTTTGATCTCACTGACATCTTAGGAAAGAATGGGAATGGGAGTTTGAAATGGACATTCACCTCACGCGCGTTTATGTGGATGGGTTTAAGCGATTTACTAAGTTCACGCTTGAATTAAATTCAACTTTCAACATTATCGTCGGGGACAACGAAACCGGTAAAAGTTCACTATTGGAAGCTGTAGGACTCGTTCTCACAGGCCAGTACGACAGGCGACTCATTCAATACGCCATTGATCCCTATCTATTTAACGCAACGGCTGTCGCAGACTTCTTTCAGAAGCGCAAGAATGGGGGGCATCTTGCCCCTCCCAAGATTGAGATAGAGGCATATTTTCATGACAACCCAGATGATCCCGTCCTGACAAGACTCAACGGTTCGGCAAACACAATGAACGAGAACTGCCCTGGACTTGTTTTGACCATCGAAGTTGATCCCAATCACGCCGAGGAACTATCCAGCTATGCTGAAGACAGCTCGAACCCTGCCATACTGCCCACTGAGTTCTACAGATCTACCTGGAGATCGTTCAGCGGAGGTGGGGTAAACTTTAAACATTTACCCTTTAGAGTAGCGTTAATAGACACCAGCCTTGCTCGCGTACATCACGGTCCGAATAAATACATATCCCAAGTAGTAGACGATGTACTCAGCGAGGATCAGAGGCGTGAACTTTCACTTGCATACAAGAGATTGCGACATGGGTTCATGCAGGAATCTGGTGTCTTGGCCATTAATCAACATCTGGAGAAGCAGGGCAGCCCCGCAACGACGAAGAAGTTAACGGTCCAAATGGACGTGTCTTCGCGCGCAACGTGGGATAACGCCATTAGTGCGCATCTGGATGACCTGCCCTTTGACTGCGCTGGAAGGGGAGAGCAAAGCCGCGTTCAAATGCGTCTTTCAATTGCCGGAGCGGAACAGTCTCGAGTATTTCTTATTGAGGAACCAGAAAACCATTTATCGCACTCCAACCTCAACATGTTCATGGAGGATATCAGGAAAGATTGTGCAGGTCGGCAAGTTATCATCACTACCCATAGCGCATTCGTGTTGAACAAGCTCGGGATCGACAATCTCAGGCTTGTATCGTCCAGCGGTCAAACGATGTCACTTGCAAGTCTCACGGCTGGAACCAAGGACTATTTCATGAAGTTGCCTGGCTACAACACGCTACGACTGATCCTGTCAAAGCGGAGCATTCTTGTCGAAGGTCCCTCGGATGAGTTGATCGTGCAGCGAGTGTACAAAGACAAATATGGGAAGTTGCCGCTTGAAGATGGGGTCGACGTCATTTCAGTTGGTGCGCTCGCATTTAACCGTTTCCTTGAGATTGCGCAACTGTTAAGTCTCGACGTACGCGTTGTTACAGACAACGATGGGGATGTGGCAGCGCTTAAATCCAAATATGAGAAGTATTTGACCGGATCGTTTTCGACCATTAAGATTTGCTACGACGATGACGATAACTACAAAACACTAGAACCGCAACTCCTGCGGGCTAACTCTCTCAAAACGTTGAATTCGATTCTCGGTACGACTTATTCAGATGACAACTCGTTGCTGAAGTACATGGGTCAGAATAAGACAGACTGTGCTCTAAAATTGTTCGAATCTCTAGCGAAGTGGGCTGCCCCGAAATACATTACGGATGCCATTGAAAAATAACAGAATTATTTTTGCTTGCGCAGGCTCAGGGAAAACAAGGCGGTTGGTTACAGATGCGCTGAATAATCGGGATCGCCGTATCGCTATTGTTACTTATACGAACAACAATCTACGAGAAATTGAAAAGCGATTTGCCGAGCTTAACTCAGGGATTCCTAAGCACGTTGAGGTAATGACATGGTTCAGCTTCCTATTGCGGGAGTGCGCCCGGCCGTATCAGAGGTCGAAGTTCGATGAAAAGCGAATTGAATCGTTATTGTTTGTAAATAAACATTCGACCCAGGGGATCCCTGAGTGCCAAACCAAAAAGTACTACATTGCCGGCGAAGACTTCATCTATTCAGATAAGATCTCAAGGTTCGTAGTCGAATGTGAAGAAAAGTCATCCATGGCTGTAACCTCACGACTGAAGCGTATTTACACAGATATCTTCGTTGATGAATTCCAAGACTTGGCTGGGTGGGATTTTGAAGTGGTCCAGATGCTAATGCGTTCGGGCATCAGCGTCACACTTGTCGGAGATCCTAGGCAACATATATACAGCACCCACCCATCACCGAAGAACAAAAAGTACATTGGAATCGGCTTTGTCGATCTGGCCAAAACGTGGAACAGGAAAGGCGTATGCTCAGTCGAGCACATGAACGCCACTTACAGATGCAATGGATTGATATGCGACTTTTCGAATGGCCTGTGGCCTAATATGGATGCGATGACACCATTACGAAATGACACCATCGATCATCAAGGTGTATATCTTGTCGCCGAGAGCTTAATTAAAGACTATGTTGACCGCTTCAAGCCACAAGTTCTGCGTCATGATAAGCGGGCAAATACATACGGGCAGGAGGCGTTGAATTTCGGAGTTGCTAAGGGGCTTGAATTTGAACGAGTTTTGATAATTCCCACTAAGCCGATCAAAAAGTACCTTGCAACTGGGATAATCGATCATGCGATAAAGTCGAGGGACAGGTTGCATGTAGCAGTGACACGAGCCTGGCACAGTGTGGCTTTTGTCTTCGACGGCCATTCGCCAATTGTTTCAAATCGATGGAATAGTGAGGCGGACAATAGATATGGAAAGGTGCCTTCTTTGAAAGAAGTCATTCCGGCGTTGGGACAGTCCCAACGGAGTACTGATATCGCTTAAAAGGTGGGATTACTGATATGGCACTTTTTAAAATTGATGGAACTATTGCAAGGAAAATTACTTCCAAGAACATAAATCTGGAACGTACGCTTCAAAAGCTATTTGAGGAGAACTTAGCTGAGATTCTGGATATTACATTTATTGCGCATGAGTACTCGACCAGTTCGGGAGGGCGCATTGACACTTTGGGCATAGACCGTGATGGCTCCCCCTGTATCATCGAGTACAAAAAGAATCACAATGAGAGCGTAATCAATCAGGGCTTATCGTATCTCCGATGGCTTTTAGATCATAAGGCCGAGTTTGAGGCCTTATGTAAAAAGCAGAAAGTGATGATTGATATTGACTGGGACTCTTCACGAGTGATATGCGTCGCGGAAAGTTACAACAAATTTGATAAAGACACTGTTGGAATTCTTCCGATACAGATTGAACTATTCCGATACAAGTTCTATGAAGGCAATATCCTATCTTTGGAACGTGACGATGCCCCAGACGTCCGGATCGCCCTGTCTGCCATAACGCAACGGTCTAAGACACAAAAATCAGCAGAGCGCTTGCAAAAGCAATATAGCGTCAAAGATCACCTAGAAAAGGCGAATGAAGCCATTAAGACGTTATTTGAAACTTTGCGCGAGAAGATTGTTCAGTTGGATGAGGGCATCAAAGAGGAGCCCAAGAAACTTTATATCGCTTATAAGCTAGATACGAATTTTGTCGATGTGGAGATTCGGGGAAATGAACTGAAGGTATATCTCAACATAAAAAGTGGACAATTAAACGACCCTAAAGGAATCGCGCGCGACTTAACGAAGCCCAAACCCATCGGACACTGGGGCAACGGCGATTATGATCTCCGGCTTGCTAATGACAAAGAACTGGATTATGTATTCGATCTCATTAAGCAAAGCTACAGCCTAAATAAATAATCTAATAACGGCATCGGGACATTCCCAACGGAGCAACCTCGCGCGTCTTTGGACTATTTCTCTATGCCGCGCAAATAAGCGTTTAGTATCCTGAACCCATGTCCCACTCATCCGTTATCCTGCCCGGCCATCTCAAACTAATAGTCCATGCGGACGCCAAGCAAGAAAAACTCCTGCCGAAAGCGGGAGATCGCTTTGAGGTATGGGTGAAGGAGCCCGCGCAAGCGGGGAGAGCCAACCGCGCGGTTCTAACCCTCGTGGCGCAGCATCTGAAGATTCCCATGGGCAGGCTTTGGTTGGTCAAAGGCGCCCATTCGCCATCGAAGATTGTGGAAATACGCCGTGGGACTTAAAGATCGCGATTATATGCAGCGGCCGGAAGGCGACGACGGCGAGCGGCCACCTAAACCGAAGGTGTGGGTGCTCATCATCGCGATCATTCTGGTTTTTCTCTTTCTATTATCCCTTTGGCCGCGGCATTCTTAATCTCGGGTAGGTTTTCGCGTGGGAAACAAATAAAGCGACCTGAAGTACAATTTGAACGTTAAGCTGTTATGAAAAGGAGGCCTTCCATGACCGCTGCCGTTAATTTACGCATCCGTATTGAAAAACCTTCGTCTACAAAGCTTCAGTCTTTGAGCGTGAAATCATGGCCGATCTGGGAAAAGGAACCGTCTAACTTCCCCTGGCATTATGATGAGATGGAGACCTGTTACCTGCTGGAGGGGAAAGTCCGCGTAAAAACCGATTTTGAGAGCATCGAATTCGGCGCAGGTGACCTGGTCATCTTCCCTGCTGGTCTTTCCTGCACCTGGGAAATTATCGAGCCTGTTCGGAAGCATTATCGATTCGGATAAGGAAATCCTTCGACAACCGACTATCAATAATTACGACGCTACTTCCCTCAATGGCTCGATCAGCTCCGGCGTATCGTTTTTGGTGGAGTTTAAAAGTGGTGAAACCGCGTAGTACGACATATCTGCGGCGGGCGACGGCGCTAGACAATCGACGTAGTTATACTGTCTGGCGGAGCGGTTGAGCCAGAGGGTTTCTTTGGTTTTCGGGATGATCACGGGCTGGCGGTGGTGGATTTTCTTCGCGACTTCGTTCGCATCTGTAGTGATCACGGCGAAATAATATTCCGGCTGGCCGTCGGGACGCATTTTAGTGTTGTAGACACCGCCCAAACCCATCTGATCGTCGTCTTTTAGTACAAATCGGTAGGGTGCTTTGTCTTTCCACTCGTTGTAGCCGTCCACGGGGACGAGGCATCGAGTTTTTTGCAGCAACTTATTAAAGAAGCCTCTGCCCAAGACGGTCTCGGCGCGGAGGTTGTTCACCGGGCTGCCATTGGATTTGTGGGTCCACGATCCGCCCAAGTCCCATTTCATCAAGCGCAGTTTCCGCCGCCCGTCGTCATCCAGGTAGACCACCAGCGCCGGTTGAGAGGGAGGGATGTTGTAACGGGGCTTGACCACGATTTCTTCAGCGAGTTCCGCGTGAAATCGTTTCAGTATTTCCTTCAGTTCCTTTGCCTGTGAAAATCTTCCGCACATAGGGCCATTATAACCATTCCGACGCGGCCCTTGAAATGTAATACAAGCGTATGATACAAAGGGGCGTGAACCCCTCTCTCCTTTCCGTTGTTCCGCTGCCGCCACGTCCCGGCCTCTATCTTGTCCTTGGGCCACGTGACATCGTGCCTTGGGCGCTGCACACCATTACCCTTGCGTTTCCGGCCAAGACGGTTTTCTGGATTGACGCGGCTAATCGATGCGATGCGCATTTGGTGTCCATGGCGGCCCGCTCTGCTTATTTGGATCCGGTCGTGGCGTTGAAGGCCTTTCGTCCAGCGCGGCCTTTTACGGCATATCAGTTGGAAGCCATGGTCACGCAAAAGCTGCTGCCGACCGTGCACCGCATTCAGGCTTTATTCTCGGTCATCGCCGATCCCTTGAGTCTTTATGAAGGGGCGGAGGGACGCGATACGCAGGTCCGGCAATCCTTCCGGCGTTTTATGCAGGGGTTACGTGAGGCCTCAGAAAAAACCCCGGTGGTCGTTCTCATTCCAGAACCAGGACCCCAGCGCTATTTGCCCGAACTTTTGCAGGCGGCGACGTGGCGAAGGCGTCTGGAAGACGCAGGTTCAACCCGCCGGCTCGTGGAGGCCTGAGTATGGGACGCACAATTGCCACCACGGTGCAGCAGATCCAGGCCGAAGAGGGCCTTCTGCAGGCGTTCCGGCGCGCGCTTCGAGAGGAAGACCGTCCGGCCTTTGATCGGCTATGGCGCTATGCTCGCTACCATGGTGTGCCCATCTCCATGGCTAACCGTCCCGTTCCTTTTGAAGCGATTCTCGTTGCCATGCTGGTGGAACTCGACAAAAAGATTGAGCAGCTTCGACTCAAAAATCAACAACCGTAAGACTCCGCAGGTGGTCCCATGCGCATCCCAGGCTGGATTTTTGACGCCTATCCGACGTCTGAAGGTATTTCTCTTTGGGTTCTGGACCCCGAGGGGAAAATGCACGCGCTGCTGGACCCCTGGCAGCCGCGCCTCTTTGCCCAGGAAGGCCCGAAGCTCGAGCGCTTTTTAGCGCGCAACCGCATCCCCATCCTTGAGCGTAGGGCGGAGCGCGCGGACTTCTTTACGCGGCGGAACGTGCCGGTGCGCGAGATTCGCGTCAAGAATCCTCTGCGATACAACGATTTCGTTAACCGGATTCAGGAGGTTCAAGACCTCGAGCTTTACAACTGCGACATCCATTCGGTGCAGGCCTACCATTACGAGCGGGGTCATTTTCCCTTGGCGAAGGGTGAATTCGAGACCGATGCCGATGGCGTTCTGCGGCAATGGACGCTGAAGGATTCGCCATGGGATTTGGACTATGACTGGCCTCCGCTTCGTTTTGCCTACCTCTCGCTGGATCATGCGAATGATCCAAACCATGCGCGTCGTGGGTCTCTGGTGTTCACTATGGGGGATCAGCCGGGTGTGGGCACGAGTTATGTCCTGGAGGAAACCGACCCTACTGGCCTGATCGAAACCCTCAACCAGCACATTGCAAGCTGGGACCCCGATGTGATCCTTTCCGATTGGGGGGACAGCTTCATCCTTCCCCGGCTGCAGCTGCTCTCGGCCAAGTGCGGCGTTCCGCTCAAGCTGTCCCGTGATCCGCTGCGCGGGGTGGCCGGTCGCGCCTCGCGGAGTTTCTTTACCTATGGCCGCACGATCTACCAGGGCGGGGCGCAGTATCTCTTTGGGCGGATGCACCTCGACATGCAGAACAGCTTTACCTTGAGAGAAACGGGTCTGGATGGTCTCTTTGAAATCTCCCGCATCGCCAAGCTCCCGGTCCAACGCGCCGCCCGCTGCACCATCGGCACGTCCTTAAGTTCCATGCAGCTCGACATCGCCGAACAGGATGGGGTACTCATTCCCCTGCACAAGCAGCAAACCGAGGACGTCCGCGACGGCTTGAGCCTGCTTGCGGCCGATAAAGGGGGGAGCGTCTACATGCCGGACCTGGGCTGGCATGAGGACGTAGCTGAAGTGGACTTTGTCTCCATGTACCCGGCGATCATGGTGCATTACAACATCTCGCCCGAAACGGTGAACTGCACGTGCTGTCCCGACAACAAGGTCCCTGAGATCGGCCACCATCTCTGTACGAAGCGCCGGGGTCTTGTGCCCCGCGTCTTAGAAAAGATCCTCTACAAGCGCGGCGAGTACAAGCGCCTGGCCAAGGTTGTGCCGGACCTTAAGCTTCGGCAAACCTACAAGCGCCGCTATACCGCGCACAAGTGGGCGCTCGTGACTTGCTTCGGCTACCTGGGATTTAAGAACGCGAGGTTCGGAAAGATCGAAGCCCATGAGTGCGTCAGCGCATGCGGCCGGGAGATATTGCAGCAAGCCAAGGACATTGCGGAGGGGGACGGCTACCACATGGTGCATGCGATCGTGGACTCCATGTGGGTCAAGAGGCCGGGGGCGACCTTGGCGGACTATCAAGCGTTGGTTGAGAAGATCGCTTCCCTCACCGGCTTTCCCCTGGGTCTTGAAGGCGTGTACAAGTGGATCGACTTCTGCCCCTCGCGGATGGACCCTGGCCAGGGCGTGCCCAACCGCTACTTCGGCTGCTTTGAAACGGGCGAGCTCAAGGTTCGCGGCATTGAGCTTAGGCGGGGAGACACCCCGATGTTTTTCAAGGATTTCCAGCAGGCACTCTTGGACTGTCTCACCCAGGCGCATGATGTGGCGGGATGCAAAGCGCTCGCACCTGCATTGGAAGACATTCACCTGGACTACCGGGACCGCTTAAAGTCTGGACAGGTGAGCCTTGACCGGCTGGCCTTCACCTCCTCGCTAAGCAAGGAGCCCGACCAGTATGTCCATGATACCTACAGCTCGATTGCCGCCCGCCAACTGGCCGCCGCCGGGGTCACGCTTCATGCCGGGGAGAATATCCAGTACGTGATCACCTCTTCCAAAGACAAGGTTAAGGACTACCGAGTTATGCCGCTCGTCCTGGCGATCAACTATGGGGAGTACGATCCCAACAAGTACCTCGAACTCCTGGGCCGGGCCTATGATGCGATTGTGGAAGGGTTGGTTCCAAAAGAGAAAACTACTTCCTCTGTCCGAAGGACGCCGGACCGTCGTGGCCGGGGCTATCAGCAAGTGTCCTTGCCGTTTGTCGCCTGAGATTTAGACGGCTAGTGAATAGGACGGGGGAGAGTGTCTGCTGCAGGGTCCTTCCTCAAGTCCGTGGTTCCGTCATGGTATTCCTTACAGCGGCAGCCCTTATGTAGGCAATGCGCTAAGAAGGGGTGATGCCGCACGCGATGATGTTTGCAGTCACAAATGTTTTCCATGGGTCTCCGTTCTGCCGGCACGAGCCGGGGCTCCGGTCTCACTAGGAAGGCTTGCAGATGAATGTTACGGACGAGTGATCGGAAATCTAAACCTTCGTTAACATCGCATCAATTTCCTTCCCGTTTGTCTCCTGACTTTACCTCAAGCCGCGGTCAACCTCCCAAAAAAATCTGACTCCCACCTCAAACCTTTTACCTCCTGTTGGCACTAACTCATGTACCGGCAGTTTATGAGGTGCAAAAAATGGGAGTCATTCGTTATGGGTCCTTTAACCCAGACATCACACTTATATTGGCAATCAGGTCGTGGCAGGATAGGGGTTTTGTTTTACAAAACCCCGCGCGGACCTGCAGTCCGCGACCTGCCCGACCTGATTGCTGGTCCCCAAGGAGGGAAATAAGAAATGAAGAACGCATCCGAAAGTCAAAGTTGCATGGTCAATGTCCGCATGAACGAAGCGGAAGCGCTGGCAATGAACCAGTTGGCAGATCAGTTGCAGACCAACCGGTCGAGGTTGTTGCGCAAGATTATTCGGGAATCCATCGGGGAAGGACCGGATCTCTTGCCGAACGAGATGAAGCATTTTGAGGAAGCGGTCTTCCAGCTGGCCGCCCTGGGTCGCAACCTCAACCAGTTGCTCAAGCTCGTTTATACCGGCCAGGTCAAGGTCAGCTCACAGGAACAGACCCTGATGGAAGGCATCCGGGACCAAGTGGCGAGCCTCAAGAAGGAGACCGTGACCGTGATCGAGCGGACTCGGGAACGCTGGGTAAGGCATGCCGCCTGATCGAGAAAAGGCACTCGATTTTGGCCGGACGCGGATCGTCAAGGGACGCGGCCTGGGGGTTCGGTTGCCGCTGGCCGAACGACTCCGGGCCGCGCGAAGGGTTCCCCAGGCGGTGGTCAAAGTCGTGAGCTTCCCCCGGAATAAAACGCGGCTCCGGGAATTAATGGCCTACATCAGCCGTGAAGGAAAGCTGCCGCTCGAAACGGAGAAAGGGGATCTGGTCACGGACTTGGAAGGTCAGCGCGAGTTAGCCGAGATGTGGGCGCTGTTTTTTGATGGGCGCAAGAAAAGCCGGCAGGCCGTGCACATCGTCTTTTCTATGCCGCCGGGGTCGGACCCTGACGCGTTGCGCAAGGCCGTTCGCACGGTCGTCACCCGCCATTTTGCCGGTCACCGGGCCGTCTTCGGTATTCATGAAGATCGCAAGCACCCTCATGCCCATGCCGTGATTCACATGCGCGGTCCCGCCAAGAAGCTGGAACTCCGCAAGTCCGATCTCCACCGGCTCCGCGAAGTCTTTGCCGAAGCCGCGCGAGAGCAAGGGGTGATGCTGGCGGCCTCACCGCGCGCGGCGCGAGGCGTCGGGCGAAAGGGCGTTCGGCAAGCCGTTCATCACCTGCGTGCCAAGGGTGTCGTCCCCGAAGTTCAAAACCAGGCCGCGCGCGAATTCATGGAAGAGACGAAGCGCGGCGTTCTGGTGGAAAAGCCCTGGGAGGCGGCGATGCGTCACCGGCACGATTTGGAAAAGCAGGCTTACGTGGAAGAAGCCCAAAGACTCCGCACCGCTTCGGAGCAGGCTAACGCCCGCGACAAAGAGGCGATGCGCGAAGCGGCCAAGGTTTTAGACCTCTATTCCAAAACCATGCCTACCCCCATAACGCGCTGATCCAAAGACAAGATGTCCTTCGCCCCTCCAAAGAATCGGCTCTTGGCTCCGTCACCGTGCCACATCAATAACCGGTTCGCCAAACGTCCCGGTCCCCCGGTGCCGAAAAAAGGAGCGATATTTGCTAAGGTCCGCTGATC
>Ga0206871_10092_pt2 | contig 22493 bp, 20 predicted proteins | sample Alteio_BWOrgCont_33_FD_152627 | JGI IMG/M metagenome (GOLD analysis project Ga0206871, IMG submission 152627) | Enriched cells from forest soil in Barre Woods Harvard Forest LTER site, Petersham, Massachusetts, United States -... | ecosystem: Environmental > Terrestrial > Soil > Temperate forest >...
CACGAGGCAACGACCTTCGCCTGTGCTTACTTTGCCTTGGGGGTCTTGGGAAGACTTCGACGCGGGTGAGTAGAGATGATTTCGTTTGAATTGCTCTTGCGAATGGATTGCGCGACGCGCGGTTTTCCCAGGGCCTTCTTTACCTGAGACAATAAGTCTTTATCAGACAGCTTTTCCGATTTCCTTCGCCGCATACCACCCATGATGGCCCTGTGGAGTCGAGAAAACCGTTCCATTTGGCACAGTCAAACGTAAGTGCCCGCCGACAAATGCAGAAGCGGGGAATTGCGCTCGCGCTGAAGTGTGCTGAATGAAACAGTTTTGAAGGTTCTGCCACGCTACCCTATAACTGGTGGGTTCCCATAATTTCCCCGGCCCTTGAACGCTGAACTTCCAGAAAACAGTCAGACTCGCATGCTCGAACCGACACGACTCGCTTTGGATGGACCGAAGAGCCGACGGCATCTTCTGCGGGTTCTCTTTGTGCATCACTGCGTCGCGATGTCGAGAGTTGCCTGTATGAGTTGAGGCGGGTCGGATTTGTCTGCGGCAGCCGCACTTGTGGCGAAACGTAACTGCGATTGCGTTGCAAACGATGGCGAAGGACCCAATCTGTCGGTCAGCGCCGGTCAGCGTCGGTTCGGCGATTTATCGTGAGAACGGTGAACGGATTGAGAGTCTTCTGTCTGCCGCAGACTTGGCGATGTACGTGATGAAACATCAGGCAGCTTCGGTGACGCACGTACGCCCTTCAAACTCTCTCGTTCAGCGATGAGAGCGATAGCGTGAACGCGACCTTCGGCATACCATCGATTACTGTTGTTCGAAGAGCACTCGGAAAATGAAAACTAAGCGAAAGCGGGAATTCGATCCAGAGACCTATCTCCAGACGATCGGAGTGTCTAGACAGGTTCAGACATTTAGAAAGCGGCAAGCCATTTTCTCTCAAGGGCAAGCCGCTGACACCGTGATGTACGTCCAAAAGGGTAGCGTGAAACTTACGGTTGTTAACGAAAGCGGCAAAGAAGCTGTCGTAGCGCTTTTTGGTCCCGGTGACTTTTTTGGAGAGGGCGGAATGGCGGGTCAGTCGATCCGCATGGGCACAGCTACGGCTGTGATGCCGACAACCGTTCTGATGATTGGAAAAACCGAGATGGTCCGTGCTCTCCACGCGGAACCCGAGTTGTCCGATCGTTTCATCAAATACATCCTTTCGCGCAACATCCGGGTCGAGGCAGACCTCATCGACCAGCTTTTTAACTCAACAGAGAAGCGTCTGGCGAGAACTCTGCTCCTCCTGGCTCGCTACGGCAAGGAAGACCAGCCCGAGCGGATGCTGCAAAAGGTTTCACAGGAAACCCTTGCGGAAATGATCGGTACGACGCGATCGCGGGTGAACCTGTTCATGAATAAGTTCAGAAAAATGGGCTTCATCGAATACAACGGCGCGATCAAGATCAACAAATCACTTCTAACAGTTGTCTTGCATGAATAGGACTCAAGAGTCAGAAAGAGTTCATGATTACGAATCCCGATGTAAAGAGCCTCTATCGCAGCTGCTTCAATCTCCACGGCAACCCGCCCAACGCCTTAGTGCTCTCGGCATGGCGAACAGCGTTCGCTGCCGTACTTTTTGAGACAGATAAATCCAGAATCACGCTCGCCGTTTCGAACGCGTATGCTGAGATTGCGGAGCGGCTGAACCACCAAGTCGAAATCAGCGGCGTTGAACACAAGTCCATCATTGCGGCTCAAAGCGAACTTTGTAGGATTGCCACCGCGGCAGGCGAACACTAAAGAGTTGTGAGGACGAACATGTTGCGCATCAGGCTCGATCGGTGAAAGCTGGGGAAAATACAGATACAAGAAGTCAACGGATCGAGGTCTCAACTTGCTTTTCGTGCGAGATACCAACCAACTCCCCCGCACCGCGCACACGGAGCATTGCGATAAGCTCCAATTCCTTGGCATAAAGCGCACTCTAGCCAGTCGGCTACGTTTCGAGCGCTTGAATTCGTTCCCTTGCAGCGTTCTCCCCCTACACTTTTCGCGCAACGCAGGTCGGTGAGGCTGAGATTGTATCCAGCGCTCGCGCAGACTGTGCAACTCGTCACCGGTAATGGCCGCTTCAAACTCAAAACAGTTCTCCGCTCTCTGGATTAATAGATTCCCGCCACAAGCGCCAAAAGCATCTTCTTGAACGGTTTCCGCATTATAAAAATTATATCCGAGCGAAATCCTTGCGACTGTCACAAACAACACAGATTCGCATATACGGGAGACTCTGGAGTTGCTACACCTCCTCACAGAAATTCCCTCCCAAGTGAACAAAACGGCCTCACCGACAGGGCCGCTTTCTGCCCATTCTCGCCGAGCAACCGCATCGAATCGACCTTGAGGCTACATTCCGCACTGTCTCAAACGCGACAGTTTCTCCCCTGCGCTCACTGATATAAAGACATCACCCACAAAGAGAGGCGGATATCCCATGGTTCCTCCTTTTGACATCTTTCGAATGAAATCAGGCTTCGTACTTTGGTGCGAGGCAGCAGCAACGGTCGAAACAGCTCAAGAGCGAATCCGAGAACTAGCCCTTTCATCGCCGGGCGGGTATCTGATTTTTAACCAACAGACGGGACAGCACATCCCCGTTAATCGTTCTAGTTCACAAGTCGAATATCTGATCGCGAAGGAAACTCCGCGACGCGACGAAAGCAGTTCTGCGCAACGTCCGACAAACCCACTCTAGAAGGACTGGCGTCGCAATGAAATCCATCAGGCCTAAAGAGCTTGCAACTACACCATTTCGATAGTCTCCCGGGTGATCATCAAGAGGATGTGAGGGCCATAATGAAGTTGTTTACGGCGTGACGAGCGAAGGCTATGGCATGACGGAATGTGACTGGGAAGGCTAAATGAAAACGGATGAGCAATACGTTGCTGAGTTTGTTGCATTGTTCGAAAAGCATCTGACGTGGAATAACCAGCGGGTTATGGATATGTTCAAGGCAGAGCACGGCAGTATGAATGAAGATGAAGTGGTACGACTCTTCAACAAGTGGGTTCGTAAAGGAAAAATCCCGCTTCGCTAGCGCTGGTACGAAGAATTCCGAGCGAAATCCGAAGACAGGCTTCGTATGGCAAGCCTAACCATCGCTGCCCCCTAATTCGATACAGTCGAGAGCTAATCGGAATCGGTGCTAGCATGTAGCGATGGGAAACAAAGACGCTCGAAACCGCGAGACTAAAAAGCCCAAGAAGAAACCTGCCCCGAAGCTCCCGCCGAGACGGGATATTCCCGCGCAGATCGTAAAACGCCAAACTGACCCTTCCTGAGCGGACTTTCAACGACTTCTCGAAGGCCTGAGTTGTAACTCTCGACAAGTCGCGTAACCGGACAGGTGGCGCACCAAGGCTTCAAGTTTCCGGTTACCGCGAAACCTGGTGGGATGATTTTTTGATCTTCAATAGCGAAGACTTAATCCGACTCAGGATGCGCCAGCCGCCTTACTTCTTCTCGCGTTGAGCGCCGGAATGAGAAGCTTCAGCAGCGCTTGATCAGAGAACGGGTTCTGACCTGAGATCAGCTCGCGATCTTGAACGACATAGCTCGACCATGGAGCGAGCACACTCACGTTACCGCCCGCCGTGCTTAAGGCGAAGTCCGGGTAGAAGAGAACCTTACCCTCAATCTCAAGCGGTTCCCGCTGCTGCTCTTCCGCTGTCGAAAAAATAGTCATCTTATATCCAGAATAGATCCAGCCCTGCGCCTTTGCGTGCGCTCCGGCAGTATCGCCCGCACTTAGCGCGGCGACCACCTCCCGCGAATTCGGAAGCGCCGAGAGAAGTGAAATCGGGCCATGGCAGAGCACTGCCGTTGGCTTGGATGTTTCATGAAAGTGCCTCATCACGATGCCCGCGTCGGGATCATCAAGGAGATCAATCATCGGGCCATGGCCGCCGGGGACGAAAACAGCGTCATATTGATCCAGGCCCGATGCGATGACATCCGAGATACGATTCGGATCTCTGAGCCCAGTCAGGCCGTCGCGGAATAACATATAGTCCTGAAGCTTGGCCGCGTCGCCCCCGAAGAAATCCGCGACCTCGGAATGCACATCCACTTGGGGCGCGTTGCCTTTTGGGTTGGCGAAAGTGATTTCGTAGCCCTCGTTCATCAGGGCGCGAACCGGGACCGTAAGCTCGTTGAGATAGTAGCCCGCGCCCCTATAAACCTTTCCATCTTTCAAGGGTAAGCCGCGACCGCTCGAGACCAGCACCAGGACTTTTCCTTTTGTTGTCATTTGTTCTCCTCTCTGAAATCGTCGAATCTGTTCCCCGAAAACTTAGTCGTGCAGACTTCTGTTACGAGTTGCTGTTTCGCGGATCGTCCTTCGCGCTGAGGTATTCCAGTCCAAGTGGGCCCATCGCGGTGATTTGCGTGACGTACTCCCCGGATTTCGCCCAGTGGAAATGGGAGGTGTTACCAGGAAGAATGACAACCGCGCCGGGCGGATAGGCTTCCAACTTACTGGCGTCGAATTCATCGCCCAGTCCGATATAAAAGACGCCAGAGACTACGGTGTAGACGCGATCCTCCGGGTGCTTGTGAGGCATAAGCTTCGCGCCGTGGGGCGCTTTGACCCTGATGGTGTAGGGGGCGGGCTCCGAGGGCTGACCTACCAGGACGGCCAGGCGGACGGAAGGTGGGAATGCCGGGAACGGTTTCCATTCGATATCATCCGGCAAGATAGATTTGAAAGCATCCTGACCAGGTTGGTGAGCACGGGCTTCGCTTTGCCGAGCACTCTTTGCGGCGCCAGCTTTTTGAGACATACGAATCCCCTTCATGCAAAAAAATGTAAAACATCAGCGCAGATGTTCGAGACATATTTGCCACGTCAGACTTCGAACGATTGCGACCGCTTGTCTCGTCGTTGGTTGGATAACCAGGAAAATCAAAGGATGCATTCTTTATTCGCGAGCGCAGCGGACGCACGAGGGAAAGATGCACACGCTTCTTGAACAAGGCGAGTGAGAATAAGATGCTAACGAAGTTAAAGCGGTACTCCGTTACAATGTGCTGGCGTCGGCGTGGGCCGCTCGCTTCCACCTAGTAAAGAAGCACCTCAGGCGGGCTTGTGTGGCGCTCGAAGGTTCTGGTGGCAGGCCCTGGGCCGGTTCCGCGAAGGGTTCATGAAACTCATGCCATTTCTGCGCACCACTACTGGATCGATCGCTTTCGCAATCTGTTTGGCCATGGCTGGCTGCCGGACTTCATCGACTACTTCCACGCCGAAGATCACTTTCGACCAGATTCCTGCTAGAGGCCAGGTTGTGCAAGGTCAAGAGGTTCCCAATCAAACCGGCACCTTTGAAGGCTACGCAACGGGGCTTCGACCTGGGGAACGAATTGTGGTGTACAGCAAAATTGACGGACGATGGAGTCTGCAGCTGACTTCTGGCAAGCCGTTCACTGAACTTGAAAGCAATGGTCGTTGGCGAACTTCCACGCTTCTGGGAATCGAATATGCCGCCCTCTTGGTTGATTCCACTTACAATCCTCCTGAACAGACCGAATCACTGCCTAAGGTAGGGACCGGGGTCACAGCTGTCGCAACTGTGGAAGGCCAAGGCCCGGCGCCCGTTTTTCCGTCCCCAAAGACGCTGGACTTCAGTGGCTACGAGTGGACGACGAGCACCGGACCCATCTTCCACGCCGGCTCAAGAAACTTCTTCGATCCAGCCAACGTCTGGGTCGATAAGAAAGGTGCGCTCCATCTCCGCATCTCGGGGAAGCCGGAAAAATGGACCTCGGCGGAAGTGAAGCTTAACGGCAACCTCGGGTATGGAACATACCGATTCCAGGTGGAGGACACGACTCATCTCGATCCATCAGCTGTTCTGACCCTCATAACCTGGGACGGTATTGGAACCGAAAGAGACCGCCGTGAACTCGACATTGAGCTTTCTCGTTGGGGGTTCGTCGACAACACGAATGTGCACTATGTGGTCCAGCCTTATTACATCCCGGCGAACTTCGTTCGATCTCGAGTGCCGGCTGGTGTATTCACGCACTCGTTCCGCTGGGAAGCGGGGCAAGTCACATTTTCCACGATGAGTGGTTCGGGCAATGCGGCTGGCGACCGGCTCATCGACCAGCACGTGTTCACCTCGGGAGTTCCCTCTCCGGCGGGGCAAACAGTGCGTATCGCTCTCTATGTTTTCGTCCGGGGCCGAGTTCCGCTGAAAAATGAAAGTGAAGTCGTGATTGATAAGTTCGAGTATCTTCCTTGATCCGTTCACAACAGCCAATTCGATGGCTCATGTCTGGAATCGCGGTCGCCTGCATCATGGCAAATGCCTGGGCGCTCGATCCGAATCGTCCGCCGTCTCAGTACATCCGCCAGCAATGGATTGCGGGAAGCACGTTCCCGGGAGGCGCAATTAACGCCATCGCCCAGACAGCAGATGGATACCTCTGGATCGGAACTGATAAAGGCCTGGTGCGCTTTGACGGATTTACATTCAGCCATGTTTCATTGACGCCGGTAGTCTCGGCTTCCGATACTCCAATATTGCAATTGCTAACGGATCCTGAGGGGCAACTATGGATCCGCCCGGCAGGAGCCGACTTTATACGCCAAAATAACGGCCAATTTGAAAGCGTCCAATATGGAACCCTGATGCAGAGGTCGCAGATCACCGCCATGTCGAAGGACAGCAACGGAAGAATTGTTGTGTCCGACATCGCCCGGGGGACGTTTCGTTTCCAGGGGGGAGCGGTTGAGCAGCTGGCGCAACCCGCCGTGTTGTCCGGTTTGGCTTCTCCGCCGATTATCTCGATGGCGCAAGACAGTGACGGCAGGCTTTGGTTTGGCACCCTCGGCGTGGGCCTGTTCGTTTTTGCCAACGGCCAAGCTACGCTTGTGGATGCGGGGTTGCCCGATCGCAAGATTAACTGTCTGTTGCTCATCAGCAAGAATGAATTATGGGTTGGAACGGACACAGGCTTGTTTCGCTGGGACGGAAAGGAGTTTCATCGAATCAATCCACCGTCTGGTCTGGGTAGCGTTCAGGTTTTGAGCCTTCTGCGCGATCGAAATTCGAATATCTGGGCGGGCACAACACGCGGGCTTCTGCGCGTCAATAACAATGGCGTTTCTTTTTCAGCAGAGGACGCGATCCGCGGCCAAGGCGGCATTAACGCGCTGTTCGAAGATCGGGAAGGAAATCTTTGGGTCGGAGGTTCCCAGGGTCTCGGGCGTATCCGCGACAGTACGTTTCTCACCTATTCACCTGCCATCGATTCTCGATTCGACCGCGATGGACCTGTTTACGCTGACGGGCACGGTCGTACCTGGTTCGCTCCAGCGCAAGGTGGGCTCTACGCGCTCAAGAATGGAAGCATTCAATCCATTTCAACCGGGATCCCAGCCAATGATGAGGTCTATTCCATTAGTGGTGACGGGGATGAACTGTGGGTCGGGCGGCAGCACGGTGGGCTGACGCGACTGCTGCTTCACGGCGAGGCAGCGAACAGTCAGACCTATACCCAGGCCAACGGACTCGCCCAAAACAGCGTTTATACCGTCTACCGAAGTCACGATGGCTCTGTATGGGCGGGAACGCTAAGCGGCGGTGTCAGCAAATTGAAAGACCAGAAATTCACGAATTACACGATGTCGAACGGCCTAGCTTCCAATACCATATTTTCGATTTTGGAAACGCGACAGGCAAAAATGTGGTTTGGCACCTCCAGCGGGCTAAGTTCATTGTCGAACGGTCAGTGGAAGTCCTACACCACGCGAGATGGTTTACCCTCCGAACGTGTGAATTGCCTCTTCGAGGATTCGTCCGGAATTCTCTGGATTGGAACGTCTGGCGGTCTGGCAGTTTCCGCGGCTGATCGTTTCCAGGTTCCGGTCACCTGGCCCCAAGGATTGCGCGACCCTGTGTTGGGCCTCGCGGAGGACAATAAGGGCTGGCTCTGGATCGCAACCTCAAATCATGTGTTGCGAGTGCGTCGAGACAAACTCGCCATGGCGACTCTCGGAGCATCGGATGTCCGAGAGTACGGGGCAGCGGACGGCCTGCTCAGCGCCGAGGGAATCAACCGGAGCAGTTCCGTGATCGCCGATTCTGAAGGGAAAATTTGGTTTTCCCTTGGTCGCGGAGTGTCCGTAGTTGATCCTTCTCAAATGCCCGACAGTTCGCCGCCGGCGATCGCACATGTCACCGGCGTGCTGGCAGATGAACTTCCGCTCACAGTGACGAGTCAGGTGCGGGTTCCACCTTCCCCGAAGAGAATCGTAATCGCTTATACCGCGGTGAGTCTCGCTTCGCCTGAGAATATTCGCTTTCGCTACCTCTTGGATGGCTTCGACCGGAATTGGAGCGCGCCTGTCGCGACGCGAGAGGCTGTCTATACGAATCTGGGGCCGGGCTCTTACCGTTTTCGTGTGATGGCTAGCAACAGCAGCGGACTATGGAACGGCACGGAAAGCGCGGTCGCCGTTGATGTTCAGCCGGCAGTCTGGCAGACGACGTGGCTGCGTTCGGTGCTCGTCGTGCTCGCTGTATGTTTGGCATTATTGTTCTACCGGCTGCGGCTGCTTCAGCTCAAACGTCAGTTCAGTCTCCGTTTTGAAGAGCGCGTCGCGGAAAGAACACGCATCGCCCGCGAGCTGCACGACACGTTGCTTCAAAGTTTTCAAGGGGTCGCATTTCAGCTTCAGGCCGCGCGTAAATTGCTGCTGCGGAAAGCCGACAATGCGACGGCGGTCCTGGATGAAGCAATTGTTGGAACCGAGGAAGCGATTCAGGAAGGCCGTTCGGCGATTCGTGACCTGCGTCCGGAACCCGCTGCACAGCGCAGCCTTTCGGAGTTGCTGGATGCTGTCGGCCGTGAACTGGCAACGGCTCGCGAATTGAATGGGCAAGCCCCAACCTATCGCGTCCTGGTGGAAGGCAAGCAAAGAGACGTGTCGCCAATGCTCCAGGACGAGGTCTACCGTATCTCTCGCGAGGTGATCCGAAATGCATTCGCTCATGCCGCTGCCAGCCACATCGAAGTAGAGATCCGGTACGATCAGGATCAGCTTCGTTTGCGAGTGCGTGACGACGGCAAGGGCATCGATCCCAAGATACTGCAGGCCGGCGGACAACCTGGACACTTTGGTATTCCCGGCATGCGCGAGCGCGCACAGCGAATCGGCGCGCACCTGGATTTCTGGAGCGAGGCGGGTGCGGGCGCTGAGGTGGAACTTAAGATTCCAGCTTCGCTGGCCTACCAAACGGCGCGTAACGAAGATCGATTCCGGTTATTCCCGTGGGCGGGTCGAGATGAGTAGCGTTCCTAAAATGATTCGCATTCTTGCGGTGGACGATCACGCCCTGCTTCGCAAAGGCCTTGCGGCCGTGGTGAATGCGGAGCCTGATATGAAGTTGGTGGCGGAGGCCTCTAGCGGAGAAGACGGCATAGAGCAGTTTCGAATCCACCGTCCGGACATAGTCCTGATGGACCTTCAGATGCCTGGGTTGAACGGAATCGAAACGACGAACCGAATCTTAAGCGAATTCCCCGACGGTCGCATCATTGTACTGACGACCTATCATGGCGATGTTCAAGTAATGCGCGCTCTTCGTGCCGGCGCGCGGGCCTACCTGCTGAAAGGACACGATCGGGGACTTATCGAGACGATTCATGCCGTCCATGAGGGGCGAAAGATAATCCCTCCGGAGATTGCCAGCGAGCTTGCGGAACACGCCACGGACGAAGCCTTGAGCGAGCGCGAAATTGATGTTTTGCGATTGATTGCAGCTGGGAATTCCAACAAACAGATCGCAGATCGCCTCTTTGTCGCGGAGGCAACCATCAAGAGCCGAGTCACCAACATTCTCTCGAAGCTCGGCGCCAGTGATCGAGCGCATGCGATCACCATAGCAGCCAAGCGGGGAATCATCGATTTCTGATCATCCAAAAGTATGATTTGTGTTTAGCCTTTCAGTTCTTCCCTCGCCATTGCGAGCGCCTTAACCTCTGTACGAGGAGGCGTCTTGCAGCGACTGTTTTCGACGTTCGCAAATGGCTGGCCTGGGTTCGGCCTTCTGGTCCAACGGCTCTTCACAGGTATCGCTCTGCTCCATAGTGGAATAGCTCAACTGGAAACTCCAACGGCGGGTCTGGTGATGCCTGAAATAACCGGAGCCATCTTGGGGCTATTCATCTTGGCGGGGTTGGGGACTCCCTTGGCCGGAGCACTGGTCGCCGGCGTCGAGATCTGGATCGTCATCGCGGGTGGGACGCACATCTGGATCTCCCTCACACTCGCGGTTTTCGGCGGCACTTTAGCGATGATTGGACCAGGCGCCTGGTCCCTGGATGCTCGGCTCTTCGGAAGAAAGCTCATTCGAAGTTGATCGCTATGACGATCCCAGTACGAATGCGCGGGCTGGTTACACTGCTACCTGCGAACTGTGTCGCTTACGCCACGCCTGAAGTAACGTCGCCAGCTTCACTTCATCACCAGCAACGAAAAGTTGACTGAGTTTCCCTTATACGCTGCCATCTTGTTTCTGTTGATGCCCGGTTTTGTCGGCACACGACACCTCAGATTTAAACAACAATTACTTTTCCCCCAAAAGGCTACCCGCTAGACCTACCTTCGTTGACAACACAATCCAACGATCTGGCGTTGCGGCTGAGTTCAAATCCTTTTAAAACTGCAACACATCGCGAATCTCTCGATAGAGAAACAGCGGGGTTCGCGACAGACGGAGCATCCGAGGAAGCTTTGTTCGGGCGGATCACTGGGAAGAAAAAAGAAATCTTGAGAGGTGGGATATGGCTTCGGCTGCAACCGTTGGGATCCTTGAGGGAACTGCAAACATAGCGTCTATATTTAGCCAAACACTTTCGGCACAACCGCACTTTCAGGACGTGCCGATCGTCTTTTTCATAACTGGCGACATCCCTGAGCAAGAGTCTTTGCAATCACTGATCGCTCGCCAAGGCTGGCAGGTTGAGACGTTCGATTCGGTGCGAGAATTTCTGGGCCGGCCGCGACCGCTTGTTCCGAGCTGCTTGGTTCTTGCTCGGTCTCAACGCGATCGAAATGGTCTCGAAGAGCAAAAGCAAATCGCACGGGAGCGCGCCGAAGTGCCGATCGTAGTCATTTCTCAGCGCGGAGATATCCTGACATCGGTCGAAGCCATGAAGGCCGGTGCCGTTGATTTCCTCGTCAGCCCATTCAGCAATGAGATCTTTTTGGCCGGAATCCGCGAAACTTTCGACCGCAGCCGTTTAGCCCTGCAGCGCGAAATGGCGGTTAGTCATCTTCGGAACTGCTATGCGTCACTGAGTGGTCGAGAACGTCAGGTAATGGCGCTGGTGGTTTCTGGCTTGTTGAACAAGCAAGTCGGTGGAGAACTGGGCATCAGCGAAATCACGGTAAAGGCGCACCGCGGGCAGGTCATGCGAAAAATGAAAGCTGAGTCTCTCGCCGACTTGGTGAGAATGGCCGCAAGGCTCAGCCTCCCACATTCCAATCCTGTTCCTGTTCAGACCAAACATAGCTCAACAATCAGACACTTCCATCAGGATATGCAAAAATCGAGCTGACCGGTCCCTTTGTAAGCACGATTGTCGCTATTAACGCTGTGTTCAGGCATAACAGGTGCGCGCGTCTGCCGCGTAGAGCAGGTAGGCCGACAATCGCGCAACGTAGGTCGCCGATTCATTGCAAAGAAAAGAGGGGGACGATGAAGACGAGCTATGGGCGAGCCCTTGCAATCGTCAATCGCTGGAAATTCAAGCGATGGACCGAATGCGGCATTGCGCTGCTTTCCTTTGCAGCCGGGGCACTCATTACCGTTTATCTTACGCGCGTGAGCGAGGTGCGAGCCGAGGGCAATCGCGTCTTCGAGCTTTTCGTTTATCACACGGTTCCGGGTAAAGTCCCGGCCGTCGAGTCGATCTTTCGTGACGTTGCAAAGCTACAAGACAAACACGACATCAATGTCCTCGGCTACTGGGTACCCAATGAGGATCCTGCCTGGACCAACACGTTCATCTACCTTGTTGCCTATCCCAGCCGGGAAGACGCCAAGAAAAATCAGGCGGCGCTTCATGCCGACCCGGCGTTTCCCGCGTTAAGGGATCTGACCACGCCGCTAATTGATAAGGCGGACACGAGATACCTAGTGGACGAAGTGTACATGCGCCCGACGGACTACTCGGCGATGAAGTAGCGTCGGATGCGGCAAGAGGTCGATCTTCATAACGGTGTTTCGCCATGGGAGAAGGCCAACAAACAACGACTTGCGACCCCATGTCTTTAGCAGACTTGCCAATGTGATGGTCAAAACTGACCAGTTTTATTCAACTGTAAAATCTAGACTTGGCTCACCAACCTTACCGATTTGATATGCCAAAATGGGTTCTCATTTGTCAGAGTTGTCGCACCGAATTTCAGCAATCCCAAGTCAGCTACTCATCAATGGACAGCTATAACGTGCCTCTGAAACCCGAACTTCCGTCGAATACGTGCAGCTGTCCGAATTGTGGCCATACTGCTGCCTACAGGCGCACAGATTGGGTTTATCGAGCTGCGTAGCAAACTGACGAGGCGAAGCGGCGCGTGCAGATATTGGAGACGAGAGCAGCCTTTGAACAAGGACTTTTGAGTCCAGTAGGGGATGAAGAGTTGCGGGCAATGGGAATCGCCGCTACTGTGCTTGACTCGCTAGGACTCGAGTGTTCGAATACTGCTCGACGCATTTCGGACATCCGCAACGATAAGAATCCTCGCGCTCCCGATTCGGACATTTAGAAGGTCAGATTATTTCGAGGCTCCGAAGGCCCGGTCTGCCCCCTCGCCACACTGCTTAGCCTGCACCCGAGACGGCATCGTTTCATCCCGATAGCTCAAATCGTTCCGCTGATACGTGTCTTCGTACCCGCAGTCCTCGCACTTGTGCTTAAAGTGCGCGGGGACTTGCGGCTTCTTCGGTAGAAAATAGCTTTCCGTGTTAGAAGGAAGCTCAGAGTAGACGCATTCTGCGCGGCAATTTTTGCAGCTGAGAACCCACTTCGCTTGGTGTGCCATGCGCCGAGTGTAGAGACGAAGTGGCGGAGAGCATATCCACCGACTCCCTCGTTTAGCTGCTCATTGAACCCTAGTACCGCACACCATCCAGTTGAGTTTCCAGCGTGCCTACCGTATCGCTTTTGCACGCCTACCCGACCTAGCTGATTAAGCTCTCCTTCGCGTCTCCCCCACGATGACTTCAGAGTCGAACAAAACGACTTCGAGTCACACTGAGAGGGGAAAGATACAAGAAAGCTCTTGTTTATAACGGTCCAAAGGATGTCGCAGTAAAAGATGTCCCGGACGCCAAGGTTGAGAAACCGACCGATGCTTTGATTGAAATCACGTCAACCAATATCTGCGGCTCGGATTTGCATATGTATGAGGGCCGAACTGACGTCGAGAAAGGAAAAGTTCTAGGGCACGAGAACTTGGGCAAGGTAATCGAGGTCGGCGACGCTGTCGACTCGATTAAGGTCGGCGACTACGTCTGTCTGCCGTTTAACATCGCTTGCGGATTCTGTGAAAACTGCGAACGCGGATTTACTGGTTTTTGCCTCACGACCAATCCTGGAAAGGCGGGCGCGGCCTATGGCTTTGCTGGAATGGGGCCCTACAACGGAGGGCAGGCCGAATATCTGCGCGTGCCTTACGCAGATTTCAATTGCCTAAAACTTCCGGAGGATGCGGAAGAGAAGCAGAACGACTCCGTGATGCTAGCTGATATCTTCCCCACAGGCTGGCACGCCACGCGCCTTGCCGGTATCAAGCCAGGCGATTCGATCGTAATCTTTGGCGCGGGACCAGTGGGCCTCATGTCGACGATTTCGGCGACAATTCAGGGCGCGAGCAAGATCATCGTAGTGGACCAGCATCCCGATCGCCTCAAACTCGCAAAGCAACTCGGCGCGATCGCTGTCGATCAATCCAAGGGCGATCCTGCTGAGCAAGTCATGGAGTTGACCGGTGGAAAAGGCGCGGATTGCGGTGTCGAAGCCGTCGGATACCAATGCCACGACCATCACGGGCACGAAGTTCCGAATATGACGATGAACAATCTCGTGAAGTCGGTGAAGGCCACCGGCGGGCTCGGGATCATCGGCGTTTTTGTTCCCGAGGACCCGGGAGCGAAAGACAAACTTGCGAAGAAAGGGCAGATTGCGTTCGACCTTGGCGCGTTTTGGTTCAAGGGACAGAAGATGGGAACGGGCCAAGCGAACGTGAAAGCCTACAACCGGAAATTGCGAGATTTGATTGCGGCAGGGAAGGCGAAGCCGTCGGCAATTATTTCTCACGAATTGCCGCTGGACGAAGCGCCCAAGGCCTACAAAAACTTCGACGATCGCACGGACGGCTGGACGAAGGTCGTTCTCAAGCCAGCTGCGGCCCGGCACTCGCGGCGCAAATCGGCCAACGCTTAGGGGTTCACTGACTCGTTCAGTCCGAATGTAATGAGCAGCTGACGTTCGTCACAGATCAATGTGCGGCTTGTGGACCAGCACACTCGCCGCATTTCGGCGTCGTCGGACCTCGTGAAAGAGAATCATCCTTATATACGGGGTCCGTACGATTGTACGAATCTTTATGGCCACAAACTTGAACACGTAAAGCTGTAGCCTCGGGCACTTCGACGTTTTGGGGGAATCGGCATAGACGCATTCCGATTCATCACTGCTTACATTTGGGAACCCATTTTCTTGCCAAGATCATCTACCATTTCCCTCCCGCCATCGATACCCGCGTTCACCGATTCCTACATCTCCTGGTTCTGTTCAGATTGAATTACCAGCCATCGGTCGCCAATGACCAACCCCATCTGTGTGAGAGGAACAATTATGTTCGGAAATGTGAAGACACTCCGCGAACTGTTTGAGATTGAACTGCGCTACGCATACGACGCTGAAAAAACACTGGTTGAGAAGGGCATTCCCTCTATGATCGAGGCTGCTTCATCGCCGGAACTCCGCAGCGCCCTTCAAGCCCACTTGGGCGAGACGCAAACCCATGTCACTCGCCTAGAACGCATCTTCGGCGCCCTCGGCGTTAAACCGGAAACAAAAACCAACGACATACTCAACAAGATAGCCGCGGCAGCGAAGGACTCCGCTTCGAACATCGAGGAGTCATCGTTGCGTGACGCAGCGCTCATCGCGAACGGTAACGCTGTTGAACACTATGAAATCGCGTTGTACGGCACACTCGTCTCCTTCGCGAAAGCACTGCCGTTGCAGGATGCCGTCGGCCCACTGCAGCAAACTCTGGAAGAAGAGAAGAAGGCTGACGCCAAGTTGACTCAGCTTGCGGAAAACGTCACGAATACCCGCGCGGCTCGGGTATCCGCTTAGTTCGTCTCGTGCAGTTGGGGACCGTGCCGAGCGGTCCCCATTTCTTCGTTCGGAGAACTATTGAAAACTCCTGGAATTATCTTCGACCTGGACGGAACGCTACTGGATACAAGAAAGAAGCGGCTAGAAAGATCGAGAACTTTAAAGCGTTGAGCGCGATCAGGCTTGCTGGAGGAAGTCAGGGAGTCCCTGCAGTTTCCACTACAGTGCAGTGAAAGCGACGAAGACGGCTACTCACATGTGATTGAGAACATTGGTCGGGGCGCCCGGATTTGAACCGGGGGCCTCCTGCGCCCAAGGCAGGCGCGCTACCAGGCTGCGCTACGCCCCGACATGCACGTGAAACGTGCTCTCCAATTCTAAGGCACGAGGGGCAAACTCAGCTAGCGTCATCCGCGTAACGGCTCTCGATTCACCGGCGATTTCTTTCCTGTTGCCATGCCACAGGACTCGTGACATACTCCTGTAACCATCCCACAGGAGTAGGAGGCCGCCGCACCACCCATGCCCGCCGATTCCAAGTCCGAGATTCTCCAAGGCACGCTCGACCTCATGGTCCTCAAGACTCTCGCCGCCATGGGCTCGCTCCACGGCTACGGCATCGCCCGCCGCATCGAGCAAATCAGCGAAGAAGCGCTGCAAATCAATCAGGGCACGATCTACGCCTCGCTCGTCCGCCTACTTCACAAAGGTTGGATTGCCGCCGAGTGGGGCACTTCCGAAAACAATCGCAAGGCCCGCTTTTACTCGATCACAAAGTCTGGCCGCAAACAGCTCCAAGCCGAGACGCAAAACTGGCGCCGCATCGCCGGCGTAATCGGCCGCGTGCTCAACGTCGACGAAAGGAGCTGACACCCAGCCATGTTCGCCTTTCTCAAATCCATCGTCTCGCGCTTCCGTGCACAGTCGTCTCCCGAAACGATCGACCGCGAATTTCAGCACGAGCTCGATACGCATCTCGAACTCGCCACGCAGGAAAACATCTCCCGTGGCATGACGCCAGTAGAAGCCGCTCGCGCCGCGCGCATTCGCCTCGGAGGAAGCACGCAACTCAAAGAAAAAAATCGCGAACTCCGCGGCCTACCCTTCATTGAAACCGCGCTTCAGGATCTCCGGTTCGCCTTCCGCATGCTGCGGAAAAATCCTGGATTCTCCGCGATTGCCATCCTCACGCTTGCCCTCGGCATCGGCGCCAACACCGCGATCTTCAGCGTGGTTTACGCCGTCCTTCTCAAACCGTTGCCATATGCAGGCTCCGACCAGCTCTTCACCGTCTTCCAGCAAGACGTCAAAAATCCCAAAAACGTGAATGGCTTTTCGTTTCTCAACCTGCGCGATCTCCGCGAACAAAGCGAGATTTTCTCCGATCTATCCGGTGTTCAGGCGCATCAACTCACGCTCACCGGTCGCGGCGAAGCATTTAACATCGATACCTCGGTCGTGACTCCCGACCTCTTCACCACCTTTCGCGTTCAACCGATTCTCGGCCGCGTGTTTATCGCCGACGATGGGAAACCCGGCGCCGCGCCGGTCGTTGTCCTCAGCGAAACTCTTTGGCGCGGCTCATTTGCCGCCGATCCCGCCATCATCGGCACTTCGATCTCGCTCGACAAGCGCGCCTTCACCGTCATCGGCGTCGCGCCCGCAGCGTTTCGCTTCCCGCAGTTGCAAAAGAGCCGCCAAATCTGGGTGCCGATCGTAAATGATCCGCTGTTCGGAAGCTGGCTCGAGCGCCGCGGCGGCCACTGGCTGACACTCACCGGCCGCGTCAAGCCTGGCGTGAACCCGGCGCAGGCCGAAGCCCAGTTCGACGCCATCGCCGCGCGGCTCGCGAAAGATTATCCCGAGTACAACGACGGGTGGACGATTCGCATGATACCGTTGCGCGATTTTCTCGTCGGTGAAGTGAAGACGCCCCTGCTCGTCCTGCTCGGCGCCGTCGGCCTCGTCCTTCTGATTGCGTGCGCCAACATCGCCAATCTTCTGCTCGCGCGGGCGACATCGCGCTCCCGCGAAATTGCCGTCCGCGCCACGCTCGGCGCCGGCCGTTCGCGCCTCGTGCGCCAGCTCCTCAGCGAGACGCTCGTCCTCAGCGTAATCGGCGGACTCGCTGGCGTCGCTCTCGCGTATTACGGCATTCGCGTCCTCGCCACATTCTTGCCGCCCGAGCTCACGCGAATCCACAGCATCAACATCGACTACGCCGTTCTCGGCTTCGCTCTCGCGCTCTCCATCTTTGCGAGTTGCGCGGTAGGGCTCGTACCCGCATTCCTTGTCGCTCGTTCTGATCTGCAATCGACTTTGCGCGAAGGCGGCCGCTCCGGCGAAAGCTCAGCGTCGCGCCGAGCACGAAACATCCTTGCTTCGGCGGAAATCGCCCTCGCCCTCGTACTGCTCGTCGCCGCCGGTCTGCTCCTCCGCAGCTTCTCGAAGCTCACGGAAGTCAGCCCCGGCTTCCAGGTCGAGTACGTTGTGAAAGCGGAAGTCTCGCTCCCTCGCGCCCAATACTCCACGCCGCAGCAATGGTTCGCCTTTTCCGACAGCCTTCTCACGCGACTTCAGTCCGAACCCGGCATGGAGAAGTCAGCGCTCGCCATTCCACTGCCCATCACCGACGGCTTCGTCAACATCGCATTCGACATCGAAAACAGGCCGGCCCCGTCCGCCGCGGATGCCCGCATCGCCGACTACGTCGCCGTCACGCCGACGTATTTCCATGTCATGAACATCCCACTCATCGCTGGCCGCACCTTCGAGCCTCGCGACAATATGTCTGCGCCGCCCGTCGCCGTCGTCACGCAGTCTTTCGTTCGCGCGTATTTCCCGAACGAAAATCCGATCGGCCAGCGCATCACTTTTGGATTTCCCCCCGACCCAGGAATCTCTCGCGAGATCATCGGCATCGTTGGCGACGTTCACGACGTATCGCTCGGCAAGGATCCCGGCCCGATGATGTACGCGGCCTACGCTCAATCGCCGTTCCCCGGCGCGTGCATCGCGGTCCAAAGCACGCTCGCCCCCGTCGCCGTCATCTCGTCGATTCGCGATTCCGTCGCCGCTCTCGACAAGGATCTTCCCGTCACCGACATCGCCACCATGACCGAAGTGCTTCACGATTCAACCGCGCAGCCGAGATTCCGCACCACGCTGATCGCAATTTTCGCCGCGATCGCGCTCATTCTCGCTGCAACAGGAATTTTTGGTGTGATTTCTTACTCGGTGCAGTGCCGCACAAACGAAATCGGCATCCGCGTAGCTTTGGGAGCATCCGCCGTCTCGATTCTGAATATGGTCTTGAGCGAAACGCTGATTCTTGCAGCGATCGGTCTAGCAGTCGGTTTGCCAGTAGCTCTCGCAAGTTCGCACGTACTCGGCCATTTGCTCTTTGGCGTCTCTCCGACTGATCCCACTACACTGATCGTGGTGTCGCTGACGTTAGCGCTCGTTGCCGCCGCAGCCGGCTACGTGCCAGCCCGTCGCGCCACTCAAGTCGACCCGCTGATCGCCCTCCGCCACGACTGACCCGGGGACGTCACGTCTTTGCGCGTAGAAGTTAAAAGCTTGTCATCCTGAGGCGTCCGCAGGACGCCGAAGGATCTCAAACGATCGCTACCACTCAAACAATCGGTTGTCTCCGCCGCACGATCTGCCGCACCGTGCGCCTCAATCCAAACTTGTCACTGGCTCCAACCTCGGTGCCAAAAGTTGCATGACTGCCAAGCCAAGCAAATACGCCACCCCCGCCATCAAAAACGGCACCATGTAACTCCCGGTCCACTGCAGCGCGTATCCGACAACCTTCGCAATCAGCATCCCCCCAATCGCTCCCGCCATTCCTCCGATTCCAACGACCGAACCCACCGCTTCCGACGGAAACATATCCGACGGCAGCGTCAGTAAGTTCGCCGAAAATCCCTGATGCGCCGCCGCGGCCAACCCGATCACCGCAACCGCTCCCCACAAACTCTCCATCCGATACGCAAAGACAATCGGCAGCACGCAAAGCGCGCACAACAAAAACGTTGTCTTACGGGCTGTATTGACGCTGCGTCCGCGATGCAGCATCGCCGAGGACAACCACCCTCCGAACATGCTGCCCACATCGGAAATCACGTAGATCGCCACAATTGGCAAACTCATCTGCGCCAGTGTCAATCCGTGCACGCGATGCAAAAAGTCCGGCACCCAGAAAAGATAAAACCACCAGATCGGATCGGTGATGAACTTCGTCGCTGCGAAAGCCCAGGTCTGCCGGTAGCCGAGAAGTCGCCTCCAGGGAAATCTTGTCACCGGCGGCGACGGGTCGCTGCGGATGTATGCGAGTTCGCCCGCGTTGACGCGAGGATGGTCCTCAGGCCGGCGATACAGCAGCAGCCAAAACACGAGCCACAGAAAACCCAGCGCACCCGTGATAACAAATGTCCACCGCCACCCCCAGTACAGGGCAATCGGCGGCACGATCAGCGGAGTAACGATGGCTCCGATGCTGGTCCCTGAATTGAAAATCCCCGTCGCAAACGCGCGCTCTTTTTTGGGGAACCACTCGGCCGTCGTTTTCAAACTCGCCGGAAAAACTCCTGCTTCGCCAAATCCCAGCGCAAACCGCGCGATCCCGAAGCCAAACAGCGAGTTGACGAGCGCATGCCCCATCGCCGCCAGGCTCCAGAATGTCATCGTCAACGTGTAGCCCAGCCGCGTTCCGAGGCGGTCGACCAGTCTCCCAACGAATACCATCCCGAGTGCATACGCTGCCTGAAACGCAAAAACCAGGTTGCTATAGTCGATTTCATTCCAGCCGAGATCATGCTGGAGCATCGGTTTCAGCAAGCCGAGGACTTGTCGGTCCATGTAGTTTTTTGTTGTGCCGGCGAGGAGGAGGGCGCAGATTATCCAGCGAAAATATCCGGCGCGCGACGAAACGATCGCTGCGGAGGTGCTCGCGACGATTCCGGCGCCGGTCGCAGCGTTGGCCGCCGATTCGCCGCGATCGTTTCCATTCATTGGTCGCGTGTTCATCGAAATCGAACGGTCATCTTACATCGCAGAACCGTCGCGTGCGGCCTTACTTCTGATACATTGACTTCGGCCGTCGTCTCAATCGCTCGCGACGCATCCAACTGGAAACGGAACCCGACATGCGTGACTCCGCAGCTTTCCTAACCACCGCATCCACTATCGCCGCGTTCTTAGTCCTCGGTCTCTCCTTCGCCAAGCAGAACGGCGCGGCCACGCCGCGAATCCAGATTCTCCCCAACGAATCCGCGCGCCGCGTCGACGTCGTGATCGACGGCAAGCCCTTCACCTCCTACATCTGGCCCGACAACCTTACAAAGCCCGTCCTCTATCCTCTCCGCGCAGCCGACGGCACCGTCGTAACACGTGGCTTTCCACTCGAGCCTCGTGTAGGCGAGCGTGTCGATCACCCGCACCACGTCGGCCTCTGGTTCAACTACGGCAACGTGAACGACTTCGACTTCTGGAACAACTCCTACGCGATCAAAAAAGAAGACGCCCACAAAATGGGCAACATCCTCCAGCGAAAAATCGTGAGCTCGAAAGGCGGCAACGACAAAGGGGAACTCACCGTCGAAACAGACTGGATCTCAGGAACGCAGAAGCTCTTGTTGAAGGAACACACGGAGTTCGTTTTCTCAGGCGAAAAGAATTTGCGCACGATCGACCGCGTCACCACCTTGCAAGCGCAGGATGAAAAAGTCGTGTTCCACGACGACAAAGAGGGAATGCTCGGCCTCCGTGTGACGCGCGCTCTGGAAATGCCGTCCACAACTGCCGAAGTCTTTACCGACGCCAACGGCGATCCAACCACAGTCGCGAAACTCGACAACACCGGCGTGACAGGGAACTACCTGACCAGTGAAGGAAAAAAGGGTGACGAAGCGTGGAGCACCCGCGGCCGCTGGTGCATGCTCAGCGGAAAAATTGGCGACGAGCCAGTCACAGTCGCAATCTTCGACAATCCCCAAAATCCAAACTTCCCGACGTACTGGCACGCCCGTGGCTACGGCCTCTTCGCAGCGAACCCGCTCGGCCGCAGCATCTTCACCAGCGGCAAAGAGCCGCCGCTCAACTTCACGATCGCGTCGCACGAAAGCGTCACATTCCGGTATCGCGTCGTTATATTTTCTGAGATTGCCTCGCCGCAGACTGCGGAAGCGGAGTACCAGAAGTTCGTGTCGGCCTACCGCTGACGCTCTTGTCAAACTCGCGCCGCGACCGGCTCTCAGCGCGTTCTTGCTCCCATCGCGCGCGCACTTCCGCGTTGAACTTCGCTTTGTCTTTGCGCATTCGCGTGATCAATTCCTGATTTGCCACACGCTCATGCGATCCCGCCCACAAAACCATCTCGGTCATTACGGGCCCAAGATCGATCCCTTTTTGCGTCAGCACGTAATTTAACTTCCGCCCGTCGAGCGGGTCGGCCTCCGCCTCAATGATCCCGTGAAATTCCAATTTCCTCAGCCGGTCCGCCAAAATATTCGTCGCGATCCGTTCGTACGAATCCATGAACTCTTTATAGCTCTTGAATCCGCGCAGCATCATGTCGCGCACGATCAGCAGCGACCAGCGATCGCCCAAAATTTCAATCGACGCATTCAGCGGACACTCCGAGCGCCGCTTCACCGCGCGTCTTTCTTTCGCCATGGCCCGACAATATCAGCTTTTCACTTGCATTTCAAAAGTAGCCTCGGCACACTCGCTTTTGCGGCCAGTCCCGAAAGGAGCAATTCGATGGACATCCTTCCTTACCTGCACTTCAACGGCAATTGCGCCGAAGCATTCGCGGTGTACGAAAAATTGATGGGCGGCAAAGTCATCATGACGTCGAAGTGGGGTGACTCTCCGATGGGCGATAAGATGCCCGAGATGAAAGACAAAGTCATGCACATCAGCATGCAGGTCGGTAACACCGTGCTGATGGGTTCCGATACACCGCCAAGTCACTACGGCAAGCCCCAAGGCATAAGCGTTTCCGTCAACGTGAACACTCCCGCCGAAGCCGATCGCGTTTTCGCTGGGCTGGCTGAAGGCGGCTCGG
>Ga0206871_10109_pt1 | contig 22477 bp, 12 predicted proteins | sample Alteio_BWOrgCont_33_FD_152627 | JGI IMG/M metagenome (GOLD analysis project Ga0206871, IMG submission 152627) | Enriched cells from forest soil in Barre Woods Harvard Forest LTER site, Petersham, Massachusetts, United States -... | ecosystem: Environmental > Terrestrial > Soil > Temperate forest >...
GCTGTGGTTGCGGTCGTGATAATACTGCTCGATGCGCTTGCGAATCTCCGCGGCGGTTACACGGACGATGGGGTCCGTGTTTGTGTCGTAGTCGGTGGGACGTCCGAAAATTTCAACTCCCAGAATTCTTTCCTTCAGTTGGTCGGTTTGGCCGGCGAGTACGCGCGCGACTACAAATCTGAGGAAGCTGGGATAACGCTTGCTGGAATTAAAGAGGGGGGTGGCCAGCAACTTTTCCAGTTGCTGAAGTACGGCGTTTTTTTCCGCTTCGCTGGAAGGCGTCCAGCTGTCTGTTACCTGCTCTGGTAGCAAGCTGCCCCGCTCACCCCGAGTGATGGCCTCGCCACACCGCGAAACATAGCACGGGTATTTCGACTCGAACGATGTGATTCAGATGGTGCGAATGCGGAGATAGTACCGTGCGGACGAGATGTTCGCAACGTAAAACGGAACGGCGCGGCCTCTTTACGTTAGCCAGGTGTCCGTGAAACTCGTTGTAAACAAGCACGATACGCCAGTTATTGCTCCTTATCGTTCTTATCGGCCTTCCTTTACACGCAAACCCTTGCCTATATGCATGCGATTTTTCTATACGTGCGGACAGTGATTTCGATTGGGTTTGTCCTGTTTCTTGTTTGCTTCCAGCCGTCCTTGGGAGGGGTGTTTTCATGCTTAGTGGCGTCCGATTTTCAAAGTTGTACTCCGTGGTTTTCTGTCTCGTTCTCTTTCTTCTATGCGCTGGCCAAGCATTCGGCCAGTCTCAAGCCATTACTGCGACCCTCAGCGGGACTGTCTTTGACCAGTCGGGTCAGGCGCTCGAAGGCGCCAGGGTTACGATCACGAATCCCGAACAAAGCATCTCTCGCGCATTTTCCACGGGCGCCACGGGAAATTACTCGTTCACACTCTTGCCGCCGGCGACGTATTCGCTCGATGTGGAGGCGCCCGGCTTCAAACACTACAGGCAGGAAGGAATCACGCTTGGCGCGGGCCAGGTTGCTGAACAGAAGATCGTGCTGACGATTGGGGCGGTGACGGAACGGATTGAGGTCAGTTCCGAGGCTCCCTTGCTCAACGTCGACAATGCGAATATCTCATCGGACGTCAGCGCCCGACAAGTGAGCGACTTGCCGTTAAATCTGCGCAATGTAATTAGTTTGGCTACGCTCAGCTCGTCGGTGAGCAACGCCGCCGAAGAGCAAGTCGTCGGCGCACCCGGCATTTCCGGCAGCGCCGACCAGGATATTTCGTTCCTGAATTTCGGTGGAACATTCTTTGATACGGCGATGTATCTGTTGGATGGCACGTGGGATACACGTCTGGACTGGGGCGGCGTCGTCTATGTTCCCGCCGTCGATGACGTCCAGGAATTCAAGATTCAAACAAACGCTTTCACTGCGCAGTACGGCTTCAGCAGCGGGAACGTCATCAACGTTGTCACCAAGTCTGGTTCCAACGCGTTCCACGGAGACGCCTACGAGTTCTATCGCAATAGCGCCGCGGACGCGCGCTATTTCTTCAACAATGGAGCCCAGCCTAATTTTGACCGCAATCAGTTTGGCGGTACGATCGGCGGGCCGATTCGCAAGAACAAGACATTTTTCTTCGGCTATTACGAAGGATTGCGTCAGGCGACTCCAGCCACGTACGTCGGCACCATGCCGACCCAGGCTGAAAGAGGCGGCGACTTCTCGGCTCTCCTCGGTGCGCCAACGGGTCAGGTAGACGCGCTCGGGCGTCCTATTCTCGCGGGAGCGATCTACAATCCGTTCTCGACGCGGCCGATCACAGCCGGCGTGGTCGATCCGTCCACTGGTTTGACGGCGACCAGTACGGGTTACATCCGCGATTCCTTTCCCGGAAACATCATCCCCGCAAATCTGCTAGACAGCATCTCCGAAAAGATTGCGACCGGATCTTACTGGCCGCTGCCGACCTCCAGCGGGCTCGTCAATAACTACCTCAATGCGTCGGCCGCGGAAGCGCATTCCAACGAGTATTCAGTCCGCATCGACGAGAACATTACCGACAACGATCGTCTGAACGTTCGCTGGTCGCAGAAATTTCAGTCGAAAATCAACTATCCCACCTACTACGGCGCGGACGATCCTGGGGGGCCAGGCGTGATTGCCCCGAACAACCGCTACAGCATCAACGCGGGTTACAACCACATCTTCAGTCCGACATTCGATATGAGCTTGAACTTTGGTGTGAATCGCCACGTGGAACAGTCCACCACGCAGAGCTTTGGCTTTGGTGCTTCGACGTTGGGATTGCCGAACTTCATCGACTCGATTGCGCCATCGTTTCCCGAAATCCAGCCGCAGAGTTACTCGCCGCTCGGAGCTCAAGCCGGGCTCGACAACTACATCGTTCCGCAGACGCTCTACACAAGTTCGGTGGATTTTACGAAGTCCTTGGGACGGCACAGCGTCGGCTTCGGATTCATGGATGTGTGGGCGCGCATCAATGGCGGGCACTACGCAAACACGGTACTGCAATATCAAACGACTTCGACGGCGGGGCCGAACCCCCAGGACGAAACCACTGGAACGGGCAATGGCTTCGCATCGTTTTTGTTGGGCGTCGGCAGCGGGGAGGATCAGACAGGCTTCACGCAATTCCCGGCGACCGACAAGCACCTGCTCGGCTGGTATGTACAGGACGCGTGGAAAATCAAACCTCGCCTGACCCTGAACCTGGGCCTGCGCTATGAAATTCAGACGGCGCCTACGGAGCGCGCAAATGCCCAACAGTATTTTGATCCGACAGCGGTCAATCCGATCAGCAGCACGGTTGGTTTCAACGTTCCGGGTGCGCTCGTGTTTAACAGTTCCTCGAACAGAGGCCTGTATAACACCAACTACAAGAACTTCGCTCCGCGCATCGGAGCCGCGTACCAGGCCACGAATCACGTCGTCGTTCGCGGCGGCTACGGCATCTTCTATGTGCCCAGCTACTACGGAAATGGCCCGAACATCGGCTATTCACAGACCACGCCTTGGGTCACTAGTCTAAACAGCGGTCTGAATCCGTCGTCGACGCTCAGTGGAAACGGTTCGCTTGGTCTACCCAGTGCATTTCCGAATGGCCAAGTCCCAGCCACGGGGAATGCGCTCGGTGGTTTGACGGATGTTGGCTTCGGCCTGAACCCAGTCGTCTACCCGGATCGCGCCGGCTCTTATGTGCAGCAGTGGATGTTCGGAGTCGAGTACGCGTTTACGAACAACGATTTGCTCGATATCAGCTACGTGGGCAATCACGGTGTTCATGTGCTGGCGCAGTATCTCGAGTGGAATGAACTTCCCGCCTCCGATCAGGCTCTGGGAAACAAATTGACTCAGATGGTTCCGAATCCCTTCTTTGGGAAGATCACGTCGAGCGGTTGTGGTCTCGATCAACCCACAATCGTGTATGGGCAATTGTTGCGTCCGTTTCCGGAATATTGCAGCGTGACCGAAGCGCCGCCGGCCGTTGGCGACTCAACATATAACGCGTTGCAGGCCACCTTCACGCATCGGTGGCACTCCGGCTTGCAACTCAACGTTTCCTACACTTACTCGAAGTTCTTGGACGATGTTCAAGGAGCTTCCGGTTGGGCTTTCCCCGGCACCGGAAGCTCGGTGCGTAATTCTTATGATCTCGCGGCCGAAAAGGCCGTTGATCCGAGCGACCTGACACACAGCCTCGTTGTGAATCACAGCTACGAGCTACCCATTGGCCAGGGAAAGAAGTTCGGCAGCAATTGGAGCAAGCCTGTGGATTCGATCCTCGGTGGTTGGCAGTGGACGGGTATCGTAACCGCGCACACTGGACTGCCCCTCTCCATCAATCCAGCGTCAAACAACACGGCGGGTTTCGGTTTTAATCAGCGACCAAATATCGTGGCGGGAGTGGATCCGGTTCCTCAGAATCAATCGATCAACAACTGGATCAACCCTGCGGCATTCGCGCAGCCGGCGGCGTTCACCTTCGGCGATGCGCCCAGGTTCCTGTCGAACCTTCGGGCGCCTGGATTTGTGAACTTCGACACCGGTATTCAGAAATGGTGGAAGATCACGGAAAGCATGCGCATTCAATTCCGATTCGAGCTGTTCAATGCCTTTAATCATCCGAACTTCTTCGAACCCGACACGAACCTTGGTGATGCCACCTTCGGGACGATTACATCCGCTTACCCTGCACGCAGTCTCCAATTTGCCGGGAAGTTCTACTTCTAGGAGCTGGACGCTAGTCCACACCACCCTGAGGTTGAAGTCTGGCGAGTCACGAATGTGGTAAGAGTCGAGAAACCATCGTGACTCGCCGGATTCTTTTGCGAAAGCTTGCGTGTTGTCCGTGCCGGGTCGTGCACAAAGAAAACGCTTACGCCAGTCGACAGCAACGCGTCGAGAGCATAGTCTGGGCGACACAGCTGAAGCCAGGAGCGCCGGAACTGCGGCGATTTGCCGGGATAAAAGAATGAAGATTCGCGGACTATCCTCGACGATATTGAGGTGTTGTTCCATCATTGTCTGTATTTTTCTGAGCCAGTTTTATCTGTCGCAGTCCCAAGCAAAACAGAATCCAGCTTCCATCAAGACTCTTTCAAACGGAGTTGAACTTCACAAAGGCAACGCAATATTGCAGATCGTGGCTCTGCGCGATGATGTGTTGCGTGTCCGCGAGTCTCTGGATGGCGCGTTAGCCGAAGACGCATCGTGGGCTGTAGCGGAATCGATTCGAAAGCAATCGGTTTCGGTGGTCCCTCGAGAGACTTCCGCGATTGCGGGGTTCCAGACCAAATCTCTGCACGTAGAAATCGATCTCAAGCAATTTGTTCTTACGGTGTCTGATCTTCAAGGGCATGTGTTGCAAGAAGATGCCGTCGGTTGGCCCGCGGAGTCTCGTGGCTCGGGGTTTCGCATCTACAAAAAAATGCCGATCGACGAACATTACTTCGGCCTCGGCGACAAAATTGGGCCGCTCGATCGCCGCGAGCAGTCATTTCGGCTTTGGAACACAGACTCTTTTGGGTTTCAAGAGTCGACCGATCCAATCTACAAAAGTATTCCCTTTTTTATCAGCGAGCGCGAAGGGCGATACCTGGGCGTGCTCCTCGACAATACATGGTCCACGAATTTCGATTTTGGCCGCGGAGAACGGAATCTGATTTCGATTGGCGCCGAAGGCGGGCCGATCGACTACTACCTGATCTTCGGCCCCGAACCCAAGAACGTGGTGCAAACGTACGCGTGGCTGACCGGCCTTCCTCCGCTGCCGCCGCTCTGGGCACTCGGATTTCAGCAATCTCGCTACAGTTACGAAACTGAAACGCGCCTGCGCGAGATTGCGACACGCCTTCGCGCAGACAAGATTCCGTCCGACGCCCTCTACCTCGATATCGACTTTCAGCAGGACAACCGCCCATTCACGGTAAACAAGGAACGCTTCCCTCATTTTCTCCAGATGCTACAGGATCTGAAGAAGGAGGATTTCCATGTCGTCGTTATCACCGACCTGCACATTGCCCACCTCCCGAATGCTGGCTACGTGCCTTACGACACGGGAGCCGCGCAGGACCGCTTCGTGAAAAATTCCGATGGAAGTGTTTACGTCGGAAGCGTTTGGCCGGGTCCAGCCGTCTTTCCTGATTTTACGCAGCAGCAAACTAGGGCTTGGTGGGGCGGACTTTACAAAGATTTTTACTCTGGCGGCGTATCAGGATTTTGGAATGACATGAATGAGCCGTCGGTCTTTCTCACGCCACTTCACACGATGCCTGGAGACGCCCGCCATCGTATCGATGACCCCGGATTTCAAAAGCGCACCGCAACGCATCTGGAGATTCACAACGTCTACGGAATGGAAAATTCACGCGCGACTTACGACGGGTTAATCAAGCTCAATCCGGATGTCCGCCCGTTTGTCCTGACGCGGGCGACTTATGCCGGTGGGCAGCGCTACGCCCTTACGTGGACTGGTGACAACACAAGCTCGTGGAACCACCTTCGCCTTGCCACGCCGATGCTGCTGAATCTCGGACTGAGTGGCTTCGGTCTCAGTGGCGCGGATGTAGGCGGCTTCATCGGCACTCCACGGCCGGAACTACTTACTCTGTGGACGGAACTCGCCACATTTCAGCCCATCGATCGCAACCACACCAACAAAGGCTCCGGTGACAAGGAAGTTTGGGTCCACGGGCCGGAACAGGAAGCGATCCGCCGCCGATACATTGAAGAGCGTTATCGCCTGATGCCGTATCTCTATACAACTGTGGAAGAGCTGTCCCGCACGGGATTGCCGATCGTTCGCCCGCTCTTCCTGGAATTCCCGAATGCGACTCCGGATTCGCATCCGCTCGATCTGGATGCGGGCAACGAGTTTTTATTTGGCCCGGACATTCTTGTGGCGCCTCCGCCTTTACCGGAGCAGCCTGACAGCTATGAACTGAAGCTTCCTCCCGGTATTTGGTATGAATACTGGACCGGCGAAAAAATCTGGGCTAATACTTCCGACAAGAGTTCACCGCCGAGCAGCCTCTTTATCAAACCAAAGTTGGAAAACTTACCTGTATACATTCGTGAAGGCGCGATCATTCCGATGCAGCCGGTCACGCAGAGCACGAGCGAAATTCCTGATGGGCCGCTGACGGTCCGCATTTATCCAGGCAAGGATTGTCATGGCTCTCTTTATCAAGATGACGGTAAGAGTTTCGCCTTCAAACGTGGAGAATTCCTGCGAATCGATTTTTCTTGCGAGGTGACGGCGTCGGGTATCTCCTTCCACAAAGTGGAACGACACGCGTCGTTCCAGCCATGGTGGAAGCAGATCCATCTTGAAGTTTACGGGTGGGACGCGCCCAAGGCGGCGGTCACCTGGACAGGGAATTCCGCCGCGCTGAAGACGACGGTCGACGCATCGAGGCACGTCGCTAGCGTGGAATTGCCGGACAACGGGCAGAGTGCGGACTTAGAGATTCGCAAATCGAACTGAGAAGCGTTCGCCTGAAGCCGGGGCGCCGTCACGCCCACGTTATCGACGAGGGTTCGACTCAGCATGAAAATTGGGAAGGACCAGAGTTGTCTTCCATCCAGAAGGCCATCATTTTGCTGGTTTCTCTCTGCACGGTTGGTGCTGTGTCCCAGGAACCAAAAGGCTCCGATCACATTTTTCACGTGATCCCGATGCGAGGCGTTGATTTCGTCTTGCGCAATTCGCCGACCCAGAAAAAATACCTCATCGAGACCATGCCCGGCGGCGTGGCCATCCTTGACTACAACAACGACGGCCTAATGGACATTTTTCTCGTAAATGCCGGACACGTAAGAGATCCCATGTCTCCGGGGATGGGTTTTGACCGTCATGAGCCAACTTATTGGAATCGTCTCTATCGGCAAAACAAAGATGGATCGTTCACCGATGTCACCGAGCAGGCTGGTCTGGCCAATGCCGGAGACACCAACTACGGAATGGGCGTCGCTGTCGGCGACTACGACAACGATGGTTATCCGGATATTTATGTCACCAACTATGGAAGAAACATCCTGTATCACAACAATGGCGACGGGACCTTTACGGATGTGACCGCGAAGGCGGGAGTCGGCGCGGGCGGCTGGTCTGTCTCCGCTGGCTTCTTTGATTACGACAACGACGGCAAGCTCGATCTTTTTGTCACGCGCTATCTCGATTGGAGCATCGAGAGGAGCAAAACGTGTGGCGAAAAGCAGCCTACATATTGTCCGCCGGGTGATTTTCCTCCGATTGCGAACATCCTGTATCACAATCGCGGCGACGGCACTTTTGAAGACGTAAGTCTTTCTTCGGGCATTGCCGCAAAAAAAGGTCACGGCCTCGGAGTTGCATTTGCGGACTACGACGGCGATGGCTTCACGGATGTGTTCGTCGCGAACGATGTGGCCCCCCAATTTCTCTTTCACAACAACGGTAACGGCACTTTCTCCGAAGCCGGTCTGGACTCCGGCGCAGCGCTCACGAGTAATGGCAAAATGCTCTCAGGAATGGGCGTGGCCTTTCAGGACTACGACAACGATGGACTCCCCGATCTGCTTGTGACCCAGCTTCCTCACCAGCCCTACATTGCTTTTCACAATGAAGGCCACGGAACGTTTAGCGCTCAAGAACTGGAATCCGGGCTCGGCGCGCTTTCCGGCCAGGTTTCTGGTTGGGGAGTTGGACTCGAGGATTTCGACAATGATGGTTGGAAAGATGCTTTTGTCATGCAAGGCCATGTGTTCGACAACATTAATTTCTATGACGGCTCTCTTCATTACCTCGATCCCCCCTTGCTCGCCATGAATCGCAAAGGGCACTTCGAAAAAGGCGATGCCGGTTCCGATGTGCCCGTCGCAGGTCGCGGCGCGGCGTTCGGCGATATCAACAACGACGGGTGGATCGATGTTTTGACGACGTCGCTCGGCGACCACCCTCGGCTTTTTCAAAATCGCGGCGGCAATTCGCATTGGTTGACGATTAGCCTGCAAGGCAGGCGTAGCAACCGAGATGGATTTGGCGCTCGTGTTCAGGTGAATGGCCAGACCCGTTTCGCGACTGCGAGCGGAAGCTACCTCAGCTCCAACGACAAGAGACTTCACTTCGGTCTGGGCGATGCCGAGACGGCCAACATCGAAATCCGCTGGCCCTCTGGCGTTCGCCAAACGATGAAAAATGTGAAAGCCGGCCAATTTCTGGCGATCGAAGAATCGGTAGCGCCATGATGCACGCCTTGCTTTGGGTTTCTCTCCTGCTGCAAACGCAAACCGCCGCGCCCGCAGTTCCACCGGAAGCCGTATCTCTTCTTCAATCCGGGTTGCAGTCCGAAAGTTCCAATGACCTGGACTCCGCTATCGCCGCGTTCCGCAAAGCCGCGGATCTGGCGCCATCCTCCGCCGTCGTTTTCTTTCGCCTCGGCGAGGCGTACATGAAAAAGGGTGACTACAGCGACGCGATTCCACCGCTGAAGCATGCCGCCGGCCTTAATCCTGATGCGCCTGCAATTCAGCAGCTGCTTGGCTTCGCGCTTCTGGCTGCTGGGTATGCTTCGGAAGCGATCCCACATTTTAAAAAGGTAGACGAACCTGGCCCGCTGGGCGTAGCGCAATTACAGGCCGGCTCGCCTGCTGAGGCCATCGTAAATTTGCGGGCTGCCCTCGCCAAGACGCCGAACGATCCCGATCTCCTTTTTTACCTCAGCCGCGCAGGCGCACAACTCTCCTCACAGTCGCTGGACAATCTGCTTGCGGCTTTTCCAGACTCGCCGCGAACTCACCAGGCCAAAGGTCAAAGTTATTTCGAGCAGAAAATGTACGTAGAGGCGGAGAAGGAATATCAACGAGCACTGGCGCTTCGTCCGGATCTGCCGGGTTTGCGACTCGAGCTCGGTCAAATCTACGAAGCTCAGTCGGATTGGCCCAAGGCTGAGAAGGAGTTTCGGCTAGAGGTCAAGACGCAACCGGGAAACGGCGAAGCGGCGTATCGCCTCGGCGATGTGCTTTTGCAGGAAGGCAAAATGAAGGAAGCTGCGGAAGAACTGCAGCGTTCGAACACAATTCGACCCGACATGGCAGACACCCTCTACTCACTGGGCCGGGCGACGGCGGCAAGTGACCCGACGGCTGCTGAGCGAGCCTTCACCCGCGTCACCGAGTTGGAAAAACAGACCGCTCTGGCCGCCCAAGCGTACCTCGCCTTGGCCGGCGTGCACCGAAAGTTAGGCAAGAGCGAGCAAGCGTCTCGGGATATGCAGGAATACCGGCGCATTCAGGCATCCATCGTCGTCGCGCCTTAAGATCCGCGTGGGCGCGATGGATCAAAAGTGAAATTTCAGTGCGAACTAAATGAGCCGAGGCCCGCGCGTAGACATCATTACGGTGCAACATCTACTCGGCCATGCTAAAATTACGGTGACTGCTCATTCACCGGATTCATCGCGTGTAGATGCGGTCAAGCAACTGGATCGGTCATCACCACTGGACCCTCAACGGTCCCCGGCCCAGAAAATCGAAACAGGATATCTAGCTGTAAATCCTGCCGAGTCACTTCATTAGGCTCGTAGCTCAGTTGGTTAGAGCGCCACCTTGACACGGTGGAGGTCTGGGGTTCGAGTCCCCACGAGCCTACCATTCACTCCAATCCCTGCGATGCTGACCCGCTCACGCTCCGGCGTGCGAGGCGTCTCGTTGTGCCACAACTGTCGGGTCGATCTTTGCCGCGCCGTAAGCCTGCTCCAACAACGAATCAAATATTCTCCGCCACCCGTCGAGCGTCGCGTCCGAGATTTTCACGTCCAGCCGCCGAAAAAACGTCGTCGGCCCGCCGTACCAGAGGTAGGTGTAGCGCTCATGGCCGTCTTCCTTAAAGCGACCGAGTGCTTCGCTCCGGTTCCTCTCGACCAGCATCGCTGTCAATTTCTCGAAAGTGACCCTCGGTGATGTGAGCGTCGGCGCCCTTCCGGCCGCCGCGCCCACTCTCTCCGATTTACGATTCGTCATTGGCCCGGACATATCCCCAACCACCCGACTTATCACTGATACGACGACTTGTAATACCACTGCAACCGCTGGACCGACGGTGCGCTGAAGGCCGACTGGTTTGTGTTCGACGAAGTGACCGTCGTGGATGGATACCACGGTGGCGCAAAGTTGCCTCCGGCAAAGCGCTGATCGAAGAAAATGTTGCGCGTGATCGCGTTACCAGACTTAGCCACGTTCGCGATACGACCTCCAACCACGTTGAGCGTATTGATCTGCGAACCAACGTTAATCCACCCGCCGCTGCCGCCCTGCGAGATCATTGCGATCGACGCGTCGATCTCCAGGTTTCCGTCACGCTGGCTGTTGTTCATCTGGATGTCGCCGGTCGCCGTAAAAATACCGAGAACTTGACCCGTGTTGTTTGCCGGGATAAGCGTGTCGGCATTCGCAACGACCGTGCCGTTCACGTTCTGGTTAGCCGACGTCGTAACCGGCTCGCTCGCGTACCGGATGTCTCCCGTAACTGTGACGTTGCCGGACGCGGTGACAGTTACGGCCTGGCCGTTATTGATCGCCGTTGTGTATTCGCCGGGGCCGCTCAATGAGGTGATGTTGCCGTTCACGTAGAGCATCGTGGCGTTCTCGGTGACGGCGCCAGTGCCCGGATCGATCATCGTCGGCACGCCCTGAATCACGTTCGCCGCGCCGCTGCCGGTCTGAATCGTCGTTGTGCCCGTGCCGAGACCCGTCGGGCTCACCGTCACGGTCGTAGTCACGCCGTTCTGCACGATTGTGTAAACCTGTCCGGTCGTTCCCGAGGGAGACAGCGTCACCGTCGCATTGCCGGCCACGTAGATGCCGCCGCCAGAGAAAGTCTTCACGCCGCCAGTGCCGACCGTATACGGAACATAAACGCCGGAGCTCGGATTTCCAGACGACGGATACGCCGTTCCGCTGGAGTTCTTCAGGTTCGATGAATTCAGATTCGGAGAGCCGGTCGCGACGCCCTTCCCATCGAGTACTGCTTGTTCCTGGTTGTAGTCGTTCTGCGGCAGCGCAACCGAACTCGCTCCGATATTGAACTGCGCCTCAAAGGTCGGCGCGATCGTGGTGCCATTCGCGGTGTTCGAAGCCGAAGCCGCCTGCGTGCAGTTGTTGCCATGCCAATAGCTCACAGCGCCGTTGGCTTGGCCGGTGTTCGCCTTGAAGTCGTATTTCGTCGATGAACCGAGCGCATTGGCATCGCCAAAATTCCACGCGCCATTCGTAAAAAATGGGCCAGTCAGCGTGCCCGCGATGAACGGCGAACTGCACGGCGGATATTGATCGATGAACGTTCCGTACGACGCGAAGCTCACCACCGTGCCGGCCGCCGGAGACACGCTGGCGTTGAACACCAGATTTCCCGCGTCAACAAGCGTCGTCGCTTCCGTACCCTGAGATTGCCCCACCGCGGTGATCGAATACGGATAGATGTAGTTATATCCGGTGACGTTCGGGGGCAAGTTCGTGCAGCTGATCGCTTTCCCGTTATAGTTCGACGAGCCCGCGTACGTGGCCGGCGATGGCGTGCACGTCGGCGCGCTGACGGTGATCGCCGAGATCATGAACTTCTCCGGCCACGATCCGGTAGGACCAGTGATAGTTGTCGGTGACGAGTACGCAGTGTTGACCGAGTTCTGCACGCTCGTCTCAGTTCCCGGAGGAATCGGCTGCACGGTATTCGAGAATGTCGACGGAACCGAGCTGAGAATTCCAGTCACGATTGCCTGCCGCGCCAGCGTTGCGCCCGAATCCGCGGCATAGAAAGATCCGCGCTCGTTGCCGTAGTACCCATTCACCAGCATGTCCGAGCCGACCGTCAGCACCATCGTCAGAGACATCGCGGTGAGCAGCACAACGAGCAACAGTGTCGTGGCCAGAGCGATACCGCGCTGATTGCGAAATCGAGCGGGCACACGTGGATTGCGTCGAGATTTGGTCGAGGTATTCATGGGTTACTCCAGGTCGTTCATGCTGAGATTGCGGGGATTGATGACCAGCGAAAGCGCTTGAATGCGGTACTGGCCACCGTCGTAAGTGTTGCGGAAATTCGAACCGGTAAATTGGCCCTTTGGCGTGCGGCCAATCAGCGAGACGCGAATCGAGCGAATCATCGTGAATTGGTTGCTATATCCCGGCGGAGTCGCTGTCGGAGCATTGCTCGCGTTGAAACTGTAAGACGGTGAGCTGACCGTCGTCCCGCCTTGATAAGTCGCAGCGCCAACCTTAAAGCCGATGATGTTGTCCGCAATGATGTCCGGGTTGACCACCGTCGCGGCCGTTGTTCGAACCAGCTGGTTCGTCGCATTCACGCTGTACGTCACGTAGCTCAGTGCCACGACGTAATCGCCCGTCGCCGGACAGAATTGATCGGTCAATTGGTCCGGATCGGTCGTTGGCGGAACAGTGAGCGTCAACCCGAAAGGATCGTTCGCCGTGCTGTTCGTCCCGTTCGCGTTCGTCGGGTTATACGTGATGTTGATCGTGCCGCCGGTGCCGTTCGTCGCACCCGTAAGCTTGGCCACCGTCATCTGGTTGCCGTTGTAATTCATGAACATGACTTCGCCGGAGCTGAATTGCGACGCGGTGACACCGTATCCAGCCGAAAGCGTAGCGCTGCCGCTGTTTGTGTATATGCACCCAGTGCCCGCCAGAGGAACTGCTGCGGTACCCGCCTGGATCAGCGTCAGTGAATCGAAAGCTCCCGCATTGTTGGTAATCGTCACGCCAACCGGCGTATTGGCGATGCTCGTAGCGCCGCCGATGAAGAAGCCATTGCCGGCCTGCACGGCGTCCGTCTGAATCTGTTGTAAGGCGTTTCTCAGCGTCATGTTCAAGCCCACTTCACCTTGCTGCGTGGTGAAAAGGTTCGCGTGCTGGCTGAAGAGAGACATCGCCGCGCCGCCGATGACCAGGAAGATCGTCATCGCCACCATTAGTTCGATCAGTGTGAAACCGCCTGCCGCGGAAGCGCGACGCGCGAAATTTTTCGTCTTCATGTCCTTCATGGACGCACCATGCTCATCTGAAAAGTGACTTGCGGCTTGATCGCCTGCGTCGTCGCCGTAACCAGAACTGTCACGGTTCGCACGCCAGTGGTCGGCGTGTTGTTCGTAATAACCCAGCGGCGGTTGAAAGTCAGAGTGTCCGAGCTCGTTGCAGGCAAGCCCGCATTTGGAGTAACGACCATGCCGCTGGTTGGCGTCTGCACGTACGATGTGCTCGTGCCATTTGTCGACGTGGTCTCGTTGATCGAACCGTTGTCGACCGAAATCTGCACGTTATCGAAATAGTTGGTCGTGTTCGCGGTGAGGCTCCCGCCCGGCGCAACCGGCGAGTCGTTCACGTTGAAACGCGAGAGGTCCTCCAGCTTTTCCGACGCCAGCAACGCCGCCGTGCTCATCAGGTGCGATCTCGCCGTGCTGCTCACCGTCGTGCTCATCAGCGCCGCGGTGCCGACCAATCCGATCGTCAGCACAAGAATTGCGACCATAACTTCCAAAAGAGTGAAGCCCGAATTCCGGGTCCGCTTACGGCGTGACATAGGTCCTCCCGAACGCCGAGATCGTGATCGTCTCGTTGGGCTGGCCCGAGTACGTCAAATACGGAGTCAACGTCCCTGCCGTGGCCACAACCTGGCCGCTCGGATGAAACAGCAGCGTCAGATCGGCGTTCAGCTTGACGCCTCGGCCCGGCAGAGGAACCGCCGCGCTCGGCGTCCCCATCGCTGTGAGGCAGCTCGTGCTGCCCACAGGCGGCACCTGACTCGCTACTGTGTAGGTCATCGTTGCCGACGAAAAAGCCAGTTGATACGGGCAGCCGTGATAGATCGCCTGGTAACGCGTCGCTTGAATCGCGCCCGTGAAGGCGGCGATCGATGATTTGTAGGTGAAGACACGCAGCGAGTTCGTGATCGTCGGAACGGCGATGGCCGCCAGAACCATCGCGATGGCGACGACAACGACGAGTTCAAGAAGTGTGAAGCCGGCTTTTGTTCGTTGGATACTGCAGGTTCGTTTCCCGGGGCCCACTTGGTTCTCCGTCTCCGTAGGTGTCCTAGATTGCAACTCTCGCAATCTTTTGCTGGAGACAGTAGGAGCAGGAGAAGCTCCATTTCGTACATGCTCGTAAGTTTCTTAAATTCAGGACGATGAGAAGGGTCTAAGGAATTGCGAGAGATTCGCTACACATTCGCGGGGTGAAAACGTTACAAACACAATATACACAAAATTTACATCCTTGTGACATTCGCTCCAGACAGTTACAAAACGTCACACCGTCTCGCGCTCCACCATTTCTTGCACGATTCTCATCTTAGCGGTTTCTAATTGAGCCGGCCGTGCTCCACTCTTTCGCTCGTTTTCTCTCGCTCGCCGATTTTATTTTTTCTTTGTTTCATCAACTCGATAATCGGCCCACTTCTTTTTCTGCGCCGCCGCAATTTTCTCGCGTGAATTGGCGCTCAATCGCCTGCTCTTCGGCCGATTCTCGCGTTTCAATTGCCGTATTCGCGACAGCACGCTTTCCAGCCGATGTTTGAGTATTGTTGCTTCCGCTTCGAGGACTTCGATCAAGTCCACAGCGCCTCCGTCGGGGCGACGGCTCTCGGAATGGTCTTTTATTCTTAGCTTTCGCAGCGTATCTGGCGTCCGCCCAGGCGTTCCGCAAGAGGCGGACACGCTGCGGACTGACGGCAACCCTGGTGAGGTAATGCCATCCCGATACTCACAGCAACCTAAGCGAAAACCAGCGAGACGCAAGCGCGCGCAAGGTAGGGGTGACGTTGGGCACAACGTCGGCGCGCACTCATGCCGTAGCCTCCGCGCATCCTAATCGCATTTCGCGCTCCATGATATCGGAATGTTGCTGTATACCACCCAGGAATACGTCGGATTATGATCTTGGAAACGTCCGATAAAGGTTCGATCTCAATCGATTCGAACGAGCTCTCACCAGCTGTAAGCTGTCGTCGAGCATTCGTCCGCTGGACGAACATCGTGGCGTTCTGGGACGCGCGAACCGAGAGACATTCGCGCACTTTCTTTCGATCACGTACTAAAACCGGTGAGCGCGATATCCCCCGTGGGTGTCGCCTCATTCTTTCTCTTGCATGAACGCTCGATGAAATTCCTGCGACTCGATTGCGCGCACGATGTTTCTGCATTATCGTCCCCGCCGCCATGAGCCACTCACCTGAATTCGACAATCTTCTCAACGCTTACAAAAAAGCGGTCGACAACTGGGTCGCCGCAATCCGCGCCGAAGAGGCGCTCGCCACCCCCGACCACTCCATGACCGCCATGGAAAAGTGGGGCGATGCTCATTTCACCGAACAAGACACCCAGAACGCAGCCGTCACCGCGCGCGACGCCTACAAAGACGCCCTTCGCACCGTGAACTACGGAATCTAGCAAGTCGCGGACCCGGTGCCGCGGGTGCCCCACACTCGGTTTATGCGGTGGGTCTTCGGTCTTGGATCCACCCGATCCAACGTCCCGGCCTCGCCTGCCACCTGCGTTTTCCGCATCCTGAGCCCCCCATCCACGGTTCGCTGTATGCCCCCACGCCACTATCCGGCGCTATGATTCACCCATGGCCGAGCCATCTAAAAATCAAAACCCCGCTACGCCTGACCCCGACGCGAACCCGAAAAATCTGGATCCCGCGCTCGATCCCGTTGAGGAAGCCTCCGAAGAATCCTTCCCTGCCAGCGACCCTCCCGGCTGGATCGGCGAAGCCACCCGCCAGCCGTCAACAAAGCCGAAAAAATAGCGGCCGAAAAAATTCAGCAATGACCAGCTGAATTTCCGGACTCGCTCGCCACTCCTGTCTCCAGGCACCTCCGGTTGAGCCTCCGCCAACCCGGGTGCTATTCTGACTACATGCCGGACCCGGTCATCTCCTCGCCCGAATCGATGTCCGGCGCGAGTCTGGCGGCCGGCAGTCCCGCGACCAATCCCGCCGCAATCCCCGCAACTAGCGCGATTGCCACGGCTCCAGCTCCAGCTTCAGCCGCGCCAAATGCATCGCCCGCGAACACCGCCGAGCCTCCCCACGAGCACTCCCGCCGCCAGCTCGAAGCCCTGCTCGAAGTCAGCGAAGCCATCTCCCAACAGCGCGATCTCCACGAACTTTTCCACGATCTCTCCGAGCGCCTCCACACCGTCGTCGATTTCGATTTTCTCACGCTCACGCTCCACGATCCCGTGCGCAACGTCATGCGCCTCCACATTCTCGAAACGCGCATCCCGCACGACAAACATATCGGCGCCGAAACGCCCGTCGACGGCCATCCATCCGGCCTCGTCTGGCAGACGCAGGAAACTTTCATCGTCAACGACACCGCCGAAGAAGAGCGCTACCCGCAATTCATGCAGCGCCTGCGCGACGAAGGCGTTCGCAGCTTCGCGCTCGTTCCGCTCACCACCGCCCAGCGGCGCCTCGGCGCCATGGGTTTCGGCCGCATCATTCCGCGCCGCATCACCGGCGAGGCCGACGACGAACTCGCCTTCATGAAGCGCGTCGCCTCCCAGGTCGCCGTCGCGGTGGACAACGCGCTCAATCTCGAAACTTCTCAGGCCTATCAGTCGCAGCTTGCGCGCGAACGCGATCGCCTCCGCGTCCTGCTCGAAGTCAACAACGTCCTCGTCACCAGCCTCGAGCTCCCCGAATTATTTCGCGGCATCGTCTCCACGCTTCAGCGCGTCATCCATCACGATTACACCAGCCTCGCCCTGCTCGATCCCGCCAGCGGCCTCCTCAAAATTTACGCGCTCGATTTTCCCGGCCGCCAGGGGCTGATCAAGCCCGAGCTGACCATCCCGCGTGAATCCTCTCCTGCCGGCCGCGCCATCGTTGAAAATCGCACGCTCATTTCCCGCGGCAACGAAATGGATCAGTATTCCAGCGAAATCGTCCGCATCCTCCGCGCCGAAGGCATCCAGATCATTTGCTGCATCCCGCTTTCGAATCGCGGCCGCACTTTCGGCACGCTCAATCTCGCCAGCCGCCGTCCCGACGGGTTCGTCCCCGCCGACATCGAACTCGTCCAGCAAGTCGCCTCGCAAATCGCCATCGCCGTTGAAAACGCGATCGCCTACAAAAAAATCGACGCGCTCAAGGCCAAACTTGCCGAAGAAAAGCTCTATCTCGAAGAGGAAATTCGCAGCGCCTACAATTTCGAAGAAATCGTCGGCGACAGCCCCGCGATTCGCCGCGTCATGGCCCAGGTCGAACTCGTCGCGCCCGCCGGTAGCACCGTCCTGATCCTCGGCGAAACCGGCACCGGCAAAGAAGTCATCGCGCGCGCCGTCCACAATCTCAGTCCGCGCAAAGAGCGCACTTTCGTCAAAGTAAATTGCGCCGCGATTCCATCAGGATTGCTCGAAGCCGAACTCTTCGGCTACGAACGCGGCGCCTTCACCGGTGCCATCAATCAAAAGCTCGGTCGATTCGAACTCGCCGATCGCGGCACGCTTTTCCTCGACGAAATCGGCGACATCCCGCTTGAACTCCAGCCGAAACTCCTCCGCGTTCTTCAAGAGCAGGAATTCGAACGCCTCGGTAGCAATCGCACCCAAACCGTCGACGTCCGCGTCGTCGCCGCCACCAACCGCGACCTCGCGCGCCTCGTCGCCGACCGCGAATTTCGTAGCGACCTCTTCTATCGCCTCAACGTTTTTCCGATTCAGATCCCGCCGCTGCGCGAACGCCGCGAAGACGTGCCCCTGCTCGTCCGCTATTTCGTCCAGAATTTCAGCCGCCGCCTCAACAAAACCGTGCAATACGTCCCGGCCGACGCCATGGACGCCCTCGTAAATTACGCGTGGCCCGGAAATATCCGCGAGCTGGAAAACTTGATTGAGCGCGCCGTGCTCCTCAGCCCCGGCAAAGAACTCCGCGTCCCGCTCTCCGAGCTAAAACAAGCCACGCTCTCCGTCAGCGACATCTCCGATATTTCCGCCGACGGCTCGATTCTTCCTCCATCCTCTCCCGCCGCCGGGCCCGTAGCGCCAGTGGCCACTCTCGAAGAAGCCGAGCGCCAGCACATCCTCCGCGCTCTTCGCCAAACCGAATGGCGCATCGCCGGCCCCAAAGGCGCCGCCTCCGTCCTCGGCATGAAGCGCACCACCCTCCAAGCCCGCATGCGCAAACTCAACATCCGCCGCCCAATATAAAGCCTTAATACCAAATTTTCCGCGAAAGATAATTGTTCCTGGGTGCCGCACCCTCAGGTTTCAGAGGGTGCGGGTTTTCGCTCCGTCATCACAAAATTATCCGCCACTCCTTCTCCGCGCCCCTCAGCGTCCCCTGCGTCTCAGCGTTATCTTTCCTCTTATCCTCTGTCGTTACTTCTTTACTTCATTGCTTCACTACTTCGTTCTGCACGCCCGCCATCACCCTTTCCATCGTCGCAAACAAATCCCGCGCCTGAATCGGCTTCGTCAAATATTCATCCATCCCCGACTCAATGCATCTCTCCCGATCCCCCGCCATCGCATTCGCCGTCAACGCAATAATCGGTATCCGCGGCGCGCATCCTGCAATGCGCTCCCGCTCGCGAATGCACGCCGCCGCTTCCAGCCCGCCCAGCACCGGCATCTGCACATCCATCAAAATCAAATCAAACGCATCCCGCTCCAGCGCCTCCAGCGCCGCCCGCCCATTCTCCGCAATCACCACCGTATGTCCGCGCTTCTCCAACAGCCGCCGCGCCAGCGCCTGATTCACCAAATTATCTTCCGCCACCAGCACACGCAATTGCGTCCGCCTCTCCCGCAACGTGTGTACCGTCACTAAGCCCAAGCCGGCCGCCTCACTCGAACCCCGCGCACCGGCGCCGCTGGCCGTCGGCGCGCTCAAAATCAATTTCATCGCCTCCAGCAAATCCACCCGCCGCGCCGGCTTCGGCAAATACGCGCGAATCCCCAGCGCCCGGCATCGCGCTCCTTCCCCTCGCATCCCCGCCGAAGTCAGCATGATCACCATCGCGTGACCCAGGTGCGCCTTCTCTTTCAGATGTTCCGCCACCTCAAATCCGCTCATCCCCGGCATCTGCGAATCCAGCAGCACCAGCGGAAACGGCGTGCCTTGCGAATGCGCAAACTCCAACAGCGTCAATGCCTCCTCCCCGCTCTCACACAGCGTCGGCTTCATCTCCCATTTCAGCGCCAGCTCTTTCAAAATCATCCGGTTCGTCGCATTGTCATCGACGATCAGCACCGCCACGCCGCGCAGCATCGAAGCATCCAGCGAAGGCTTCGCCGCGCCCGGTCCCATCTGTAAGCGGAATCGCAACGAAAACGAAAACGTGCTCCCCACTCCCTGCCGGCTCTCCACGCGGATCTTCCCGCCCATCAATTCCGCCAGCCGCGAACAAATCGCCAGCCCCAAGCCGCTTCCTCCATACGTTCGCGTCATCGATCCGTCCGCTTGCGTGAACGCTTGAAAAATCCGCGTCTGCTGCTCCGCTGGAATCCCGATTCCCGTGTCGCGCACCGCAAATCCCAGCAGCACGCTCTCGTCGCCGTCCTCCACGCACTCCACGCGCACCGCCACTTCGCCTTTCGCCGTAAATTTCACAGCGTTGCTCACCAGATTCATCAAAATCTGCCGCAGCCTCGTTGGATCGCCGCGCAATCGGTCCGGCGTGTCCGGCAACACGTGGCACGCAAGCTCCAGCTTCTTCTGGTGCGCCTGCACGCTCAGCACCCGCAACACGTTCTCCATCGAATCGCGCAGGCTGAAATCGATCGTCTCCAGATCGAGCTTCCCCGCCTCGATCTTCGAAAAATCCAGGATGTCGTTCAGCAGCGCCAACAGCGAATCCGCCGAAATCTTCGCCATCATCAGCATCTCGCGCTGCTCGCGCGTCAGCTCCGTATCCAGCAGCAGCTCGCTCATTCCGATCACGCCGTTCATCGGCGTCCGGATCTCGTGGCTCATCGTCGCCAGAAACTCACCCTTCGCCCGGCTGCCTTCCTCTGCCGCCAGCTTCGCTCCCAGCAATTCCTGCCGATGCTCCTCGTCTGCTTTCTGCCGCCGCTCCTGAAATGTCTGGATCGAATCCAGCATGTAGTTGATCCCCGCGCCCAGCGTGCTGATCTCGTCCTTGCCGCTGTACGTCACCCGCGCCGCCACGTCGCTGCTCGCCGCAATCGCCGCCACGCTCGTGCTCAGCGCCTCCAGTCGCGAACTCACCGACTTCGACAGTAGCCAGTCCGTCACGATTGCGCAGCACAACACGATCAGCACCATCAGCGCGCCAAAATAAAGTTGGCTGCTGCGCCCCTCTTCGTATATCGCTCTCGGAATATCCGCACGCAGCACGATCGCCGGCTGTCCATACACATCTTTCATCATGATGTAGCCGTCGATGCGCTTATCGTTCGCATAGCGCACATACGCCGAACCCGATGCGAATAAATGCCCGCGCGCGTCCGCCACATCCTCCGGCGCATCTTCCGCAGCAAACGGAAAGACCGACAGCGCCTCGTGCGTTTTATCGCTCAGCCGCCGCATCGCTGCCTCGTCCAGCCTGCGCGCCGTTAAGAGCGTGCCTTGTATCGGTCCGTCGTAATTGGTCTTCACGATCGGCCGGGCCACAACGAGCAGCGGCCCATCCTTCGTCTGCATCACGCCGCGGCGTTCGTCGCGCGGCGTTTGAAAACTTAGCAGAGCGTCGCCGGCACGCACGTGCGCCAGCAAGTCCGCCGGCACGTCGCTGGCTTCCTCGCGCGCCGCGTCGTATCCCGTCGCCCACACCACGTGCCCCGCCGCGTCCGCAAAAATCACGTAGTGAATCATCTGCTGCGCTTGCCACCCGCCTTTGCTGTCCGCCAGCAGCGAGTGAATGAACTCCTTGATCTTCGGCGCGTTCCCCGCCGCCATCACCTCCCACGTTCCGTCATATACCGACAAATCCGAATTCGATTTATCCAGTTTCTCCAGATCGTCATCGAATCCTTCGCGCACCACGTTCATTGTCTCTTGCGTATTCAGCCGCTCCAGCGCAATGAACCGCCGCAAAATCACGTAGTCCGCCGCCAGATACAGCGCGCCCAGCATCGCTGCCGCCATCACTCCCAAAATCACAAAAATCTTGACGCGAACCGTCACCGCATCTCCATCCTAACTCGGCCGTTGGGTTCTTCCATCCAAACCACGATCGTTCGCATTGCGCGGCAGTTGGGTGCCGCACCCTTGTGCCTTCCAAGGGTGCGGGTTTAGATTCCACATCACCGAGCGCATTCCACCCGTCGCCAGCGCACACCTCGGCACACAAGCACGTTCCAGCAACCCGCATTCCGAAGACGGACGGAATCCGCCAACAAAGTCTGCTCATTGCACTGTTTTTCGAACCAGGAAGGAACCACTCACCCGAAAAGTCAAAATCACAAATCCCAAAATGAAACTCAAATCCAAATTCGACGCCCACTGCTCCTGGGTGCCGCACCCCCGGGTTTTAGACGGTGCGGGTTTTCCCAAACGTATCCGCGAACCATCCACCGGCGCTAACCCGCTGCCTTATCTCCCAAAATCCACCGCCGTCGTATTCCCCCCACAAACCAACACTCCCACTCTCTCGCCCTTCTCCGGCACATACGCACCCGACAAAATCGCCGACATCGCCGCCGCCCCACCCGGCTCGCTCGCGATCCGCAACCCCCTCCACAGCGCCCGCTGCGTCTCCCGTATCGCGTCATCCGTCACCAGCACCACCCGCTCCACAAATTTCTGCGCGATCGGAAACATCAACTCCCCCACTCGCTTCGGCGCCAGCGAATCCGCCGCAATCCCTCCCGCCTCGCTGTCCACCGGTTTCCCCGCCCGCATCGCATTAAAGAGCGTCGGCGCCGTCTCCGGCTCCACGCCCACAATCTTGATCTTCCCCGCGTACCAGCTCGCAATCCCGCCGATCAATCCGCCACCGCCCACAGCCACCAACAACGTATCGAGCTCCG
>Ga0206871_10085_pt1 | contig 22472 bp, 20 predicted proteins | sample Alteio_BWOrgCont_33_FD_152627 | JGI IMG/M metagenome (GOLD analysis project Ga0206871, IMG submission 152627) | Enriched cells from forest soil in Barre Woods Harvard Forest LTER site, Petersham, Massachusetts, United States -... | ecosystem: Environmental > Terrestrial > Soil > Temperate forest >...
ACTTTCCTTCACCCTGATTTTAAAAATCAGCCTGTATATGATTTTTTGCATTCCTCCACGAAAAATTTATACTTTATCGGAACAGATTGGAAAGATGAGCATAAGGGAAAAGGTTGGGCCTGGGATGATTATCAGGAGTCTTTTATGGTTGAAAGAAGTCTCTTTCCCATTTATGGTAATATGATTAAAATTTATTTTAAAAAATGATACACTAACCCCTTTACCACATCTGTCCGCAGATATTCCTATATCAACCTCTTTCCCCAATTGGTGGCAATATCCAATAAATAAAAATTTACCATACTTGTACAAAGATAATCTTCCCAAAAAATTTGTTGTTAAACGGTTATCGGAGTTTACTAGCTTTTGGGGGATTTTCCCATCTGATTATGAATTTACCACAACATATATTCCAAGAGTGATCAACGATTACGAAACAATAACTTTTCTTAATGACACAATAAGATCAACTATTCCCGCCACCCTCAACTATCTGTCAGGAGGGGATTACAGGTCCAAACCATTAGTTATACATTCACAACCTTCCGATTCTCTTTTCAAACCGATGATGCATCGCAGCGATAATTTTTTTGCTGAACAAACCTTGCTTATGGTAAGCAATGAACACTTAGGCTACATGAAGGATGAAGATATTATCGATACATTATTAAGCAACGATCTTAAAGACATTCCACAAAAAACCAAAATGGGTTGATGGCAGTGGGCTGAGTCGTTACAATTTATTTACGCCACAGGATTTCATTTACATTTTAAGTAAAATGAAAAATGAATTCGGTTTAAAAAGACTGGAAGGAATATTGCCAACAGGTAATGAAGGAACTTTAAAAAATTATTATCTAAAAGATAGCAGCTTTATTTATGCGAAAACGGGTTCAATGAGTAATAATAGTTCGCTGAGCGGTTTTATGATTACTAAGAAAAATAAATTGTTGATTTTTTCTATTCTCGTGAATAACTTTCAAGGGTCAGGCACTCCTGTAAAAAAAGCTGTTGAACAATTCTTGGAAGGTGTTAGGGAGAAATATTAATCTTAACTTATTCGCAATATCCGTCAATCCAAAAAATCCTGCCAAATCCCAATTCAGACAAAATCAACCATTGGCCAGACGGGGACCGTCAGACAAATTAACGCCCAAACATCTTATCCAGCTCATTCTTCTTAAACTCTGTATACACAGGTTTTCCGTTTGGTGTAATATTCGGTGTTGCGCAGGCAAATAAATTTTCCAGCAACGTTTTCATTTCACTTTGGGATAATGACGTTCCTGCTTTTACTGCTTGTTGCCATGCTAATGAACGCAACAGTTTTTCTCTTTTGCTATATTTCAAATCGTTGCTGAAATGCTTGTATTGTTCCAGCATTTTTTCGATCGCTGTTTTTTCATTACCCACTTCAAGATCTGCAGGCGTTCCCTGAATTACAAAAGTATTTTTACCAAAAGCTTCTATCTGATAACCCAGAAAATGTAGATCAGGCAATAATTCATTGAGTACCAAAACATCAACCGGTGTTAATTCTATTGTTACAGGAAACAGGCTCTGTTGTGTTGCAATTGGTTTTCCTGCAACAGCAGTTGTAAAGCGTTCATACAAAACACGCTCATGTGCATTTTGCTGATGTATCAATAAAAAGCCGGCATCATTTTGTAAAACGATGTATGCATTGTGTAATTGAAGTAATGTTGAATGTTCAATATTAAATGCGGAAAGGCCTGTTGTTAGCGGCGTAAAATTATCAGCATTCTCCACATCACGATAAACTTCTGCATTTCGGTGGTCTGTGGTCGGCAGTCGGTCGTCAGTTTTCCGGCTCGGCTCATACACATCCTTCCAATGTTTCAGCTCACTTTTATTTTCAATAAAATGAGCCTGGTTTTTTTGAGTGAATGTTTTAAAAAGAGATGATGATGATGCCGAAGATTTATTTTCTTCTGTAAATGGTTTATTCACAGCATCCAGACTTTGTATTGACGCATCCAATTCAAAATCCAACGTGGGAGATACGCTGAATTGTGCCAGCGCATGTTTGACGGCACTTTGCACAAAGGCATAAATTATTTTTTCATCTTCAAATTTTATTTCCTGTTTGGTAGGATGTACGTTAATATCGATCTGCGACGGATCAAGGTCAATAAATAATACATACATCGGGAAACTATCTTTCGCGATCATCTCATCAAAAGCCTTTGTCATGGCATGATTGAGGTAGGCACTTTTTATAAAACGACTATTGACAAAAAAGTATTGATCACCTCTTGTCTTTTTTGCCGTTTCAGGTTTGCCAACAAAACCATAGATGTTCATGTAGTCGCTCTTCTCCTGGACGCTTACTAATTTGGCACTATAGGTATTTCCGAGTATTTGTACAATACGTTGTTTTAATGTACCGCGTTCTAAATGAAAAACCTCTTGTCCGTTGCTATTGAGCGAAAAAAATACTTCGGGAAACGCCATCGCTACGCGGATAAATTCATCAATGATATGTCTTAGTTCAGATGGATTACTTTTTAAAAAATTCCTTCTTGCCGGTACATTAAAAAATAGATTTTTCATCGCAATGCTGGTGCCTTGTTCCATGGCTACCGGCTCTTGCTTTTTTACCTGGCTGTTTTCAATTTCGATATAAGTACCTGCAGTATCTTCTGCTTTTTTTGTTTTTAATTCAACTTGTGCAACGGCTGCAATACTTGCCAATGCTTCCCCACGAAAACCCATGGTTTTGATATGGAACAGGTCATCAATATTCTTTATTTTGGAAGTAGCATGCCTTTCAAAACACATGCGGGCATCAATTTCCGTCATACCTTTCCCATTGTCAATTACCTGGATCAACGTTTTACCTGCATCTACAACGATCAATCTGATTTCTGTAGCACCAGCATCCACAGCATTTTCCAACAGTTCTTTTACAGCACTGGCCGGCCTTTGAATTACTTCACCAGCTGCAATTTGGTTGGCTATATTATCCGGTAATAATTGAATGATATCGGGCAAAATTGTCTCCTTTTATTTGGTGCAAATTTACGACGATATTTTGGGTTTGGATAGCGAATTTAAAGCTGGTTATTGGGTCCAATTAAGTATTTTATATTGAATAGTATCAACTTTCACCAAAGATTTTTTAAAATTAGAGCCATCCCCAAGCATAACAAACAGAGAATCTGTAGTTGTTACTTTTGTTGTATCGTCTGACCCTGTATAATCTCTTTTTCTTGTAATAATATCTATGTTGTTGTCTTTGTTAATATCGGCTAGCCATGCATCCTGAACAAAATACCAATCACCATTACCAAAAGCATCTGCTAGATTTATGACGTTAATAACTTTCTTAGCTGAATCGTCCCAAACATATAAGTCAATCGCCGTAACATCATATTGACTTGGTGTACGAAGGATTAGTCCTGTTTTATTTTTCGCAAATTTAAATTTATAACAGCCATATATAGAATCGTAAAGTATCTGATTGAAAAAAGCAATATTATTATCAAATTTTAAAAAATGATAAAAGCAACGACTAATCTCTGATCCTTTAAATTTTTGACCATTTATTGTATCGCATGGAGAATAAATATGTAAATTATCTGGATTGATTTCTACAAATTGATCAAGCAGCAAATTTGAGCTATCAATACTTGTAACTGCTGGAACAACTGGAAGTTGCGTTACAGTGTGAGTTTTATTTTCTGAACAGGAAAATAAAACAAGACCAGTTAATAATAGATATCGTACCATAATTTTTTAGTCTGATTCTGAAAAGGATATTTTCTTTTCCGTTAAAAATTCTTTGATCTTATCAACATGCACACATACACCAACATGCAAAAACGGACTATTAGAAACCTTTACTTTTTTAGTTTCTTGCATTACTTCCTGGTCTTTGATCTCAAATCCTAAATGAAGATGTTTGGTGGCAGATTGCATTCCGTAAACTACACCATTAGAGTCAAATAACGGGCCGCCGCTTTGACCTCTTAATCCGGGCGTACTCATTTCAATCCCTGAAATATCTGTTGTTCCTGCGTCAGCAATAAATCTTGTTACAATTCCATCAATAGGAAATGATGGTGAATTGGCGTTGCCAGTGGTTGTCCATTCAATATCATCCAACTCTGTGTTATGTTTAAAATTATTGAATTCAGGAAACGGAAACCCTAAACGACATAAAGATTTTCCCTGTTTAATTTTTGTACCATCACGCAAAAATTTTGCGTGCGCGTTATACAATATTTTATCAAAGCCTTTAAACTCTATTATCGCCAGATCTAATGTAGGATGAGCATGACAAGTAACCTCACTGATCTTATCAAAACAATTTAAAAAATTATATTTCAACTGAACTGTTGCGTCTTTATTGTATTTGTATTTTGTCTCAAGACCCAATAAATTGTTTTTGTATTTATTGTCGTTTAACAACTTTTGTCTTTCTGCTTTGAATTTTATAAAATTGGCATTAATATTTTCTGCACCAGGTAATATATCCGCAATATGTCTGCATGTTACGGCTACGCCTGAATCATTTACAAAAAAGAATGTTCCTGCACCGGGAATAATAAGTCCGCCATAAGTTCTGGTAATGGTATGTACCGGTCTTGTAAAGTTGGATGCTGTTTCTATTGCTGATTGGAACATAAATTGGGTGCTGTATTTAAGTATGCAGCTTTCAAATATACGAAAGTAAAATGCTCAACAAAGGTATGCCGCTCAGGTGAGTGACACAACGATGTTGAGCAAAGAATAAATGCCGGTTAAAAAATAAATTAATGCTTAAAATGCCTTAACCCGGTAATCACCATAGCCAAACCATTCTCCTTACAATAATCAATTGAATCTTTATCGCGAATAGAACCTCCGGGTTGAATGAAAGATGTGATGCCGGCTGCATGCGCAATTTGCACACAATCATTAAAAGGGAAAAATGCATCGCTGGCTAATACAGCGCCGTGCAGGTCAAAATTGAATTGCTTTGCTTTATCAAGTGATTGACGAAGTGAATCAATGCGAGATGTTTGTCCACACCCTTTGCCTACCATTTGTTTGTTTTTAACTAAAGCAATGGAGTTGCTTTTTAAATGCTTGCAAACAATATTGGCAAATATCAGGTCCTCTTTTTCTGCTGTTGTTGTTTCACGACCTCCTTCTTCTTTCCATTCTTTAAAATTGCCTTCGTCGTTTTGTTGTATTAATACCCCGTTCAATAAAGATTTGAATTGTTGTTTAGACTCGATCTTTGCTTTTTGTGCCAATAATATTCTATTCTTTTTTTGTTGCAAGATGACCAATGCATCTGCATCAAATCTTGGCGCTATCAATACTTCAAAAAATATTTCGTTAATGGCTTCTGCTGTTGCTTTATCCACTGTTCCATTGGTAACTAATACACCACCAAATGCGCTTTCAGGATCTGCAGCTAAAGCTGTATCCCAGGCTGCTTTTACTGTTGGCCTTTGTGCAATGCCACAAACATTTGTGTGTTTAATAATCGCAAATGTGATGTCTTTAAATTCTGAAATGATCTGTACTGCCGCATCAACATCTACTAAATTATTGTACGATAGTTCTTTGCCGTGCAGTTTATCAAAAATTTCTTCCTGATTGCCATAAAATATTCCTTGTTGGTGCGGATTTTCTCCGTAACGCAACACCGATTTATTTTTATCGAAAGGATTGGTAAATTCTGTCTGGTTAAAATAATTGGAGATCGCGATATCGTATCCTGTGCAAACATCAAATGCTTTGATAGCGAAAGCACGACGTTGCTCTAAACTCGTTTCCCCTTTTTGATCTTTTAAAATTTGTTCTAATAAAGCGTAATCTTTTTTTGCTGCTATTACTACTACATCTTTATGATTCTTTGCTGCACCACGTATCATTGACGGTCCGCCAATATCAATTTTTTCGATGATCAATTTTTCATCAGTCGTTGATTTTACTGTTTCTTCAAAAGGATATAAATCAACAATTACCAAATCAAGTTCCGGAATTTTATATTGTGCCATCTCCTGCACATCAGTTTCGTTATCACGTCTGCCCAAAATGCCACCGAAAACAGATGGATGTAAAGTTTTAACTCTTCCTCCTAAAATGGAAGGATATGTTGTGATTGATTCTACAGGTATGCAAGGAATATTTAATTCTTCAATGAATTTTTGTGTACCGCCAGTTGAATAGATCTTTACGCCTAATTGGTGTAACTCTTTTACTATATTTTCAAGACCGTCTTTGTAAAAAACTGAAATTAATGCTGACTGGATTTTTTTCATGTTTCAACCCTGAACAGGGCAAATTTTTAAATTAATAATTAATGTTAGGGCCTTGATTTACATCAAAGACAAAAGCTCCCTGATCAGGAACCGAATAATAGTGCAAAAGTAACTGTTCGCAGTCTTTTTTCCATTTGTCAATTTTCCACAAACTGTTAGAGGCATCAAAAACATATTCCTTACAATTGAAAATGCTTGCCAGTTGTGGAATAGAGAGTTTTGGCGATTTGGAGATCACAATTATATCAACATTAATTTTTTGCGGAGCAGGTTCAAAATTGAGCGGTTTGTCTATTAATAATATTCGTTTATCATTAAATTGGTACAAATTATCTGCCGTAAAAACAGATAGAAGCGAATCTGTTCTTTTATTTATTCTTAATAATATCCTGGTGGGTTTACAATGAAAATCTTGTAATGAAACATTGGCTAATAAAGAACTATCTGCAATAAATTGATATTGGTTACCGTCTACAAAATCTATCGATTGATGTTGTGGTATATTGTAAACGATCAATTTCTTTTGTTCTGTTGTTGTCCAAATATTATAATCCAATAATATTGCGAAAAACAATAGGCTAACCATCGAAAAATACAATAGTCTTTTGTTTTTGTTCATCAGCCACGCACAAACAAATAATACAAAGAGGTATAATAAACAGGTTGATAATAAGGAGATCGATAAATTATCTACCACAGAAAAAGGTAAACTACTAATCTTGAAAATACATTTATTCATTAGCCACGTAAACCAATATATTATTTTACCGAGATAGTTGCCTAGATATGGAATCCACCCAAAAGCCATTAAAAATATTTCAGCAAATAAAATAATTGTTGATAATGGTAAGGCTACTACATTAGTGATCAAAAATAATAATGGAAGCTGGTGAAAATAATAAATACAAATAGGAAAAGTAAGTATTTGTGCGGCCAAAGTAAGTGCCATCATTCTCCATAATTTATCGAGCCATTTATTTCGAATGTAGAACCAGTGATAAATAGGTTGTTGAAAAATTATAATTCCAATAACTGTTAAGTATGATAATTGAAAACCCACATCCCACAAAAAATATGGATCATAACATAATAAAATAAATGCGGATGCAGCGAGTGAATTATAGATAGGTGACTTCTTATCAAATGCACGACCAATAGTAATACAAGTAAATACAATCACTGAACGAAATACAGATGCCGATCCGCCAGTTAAAAAAGCAAATATCCAAAGGCAACTTAAAATAGCTATTGCTTTTATAAGTCTTGATCTTTTTATAATAGGAATCTGATCAAAGATCCATACCAATATTAAATACAATAAACCCAAATGCATTCCGGATAAGGCTATAATATGAACCACACCAGTATTGATATATGCTTGTACTGTTTCTTTATCAAGATCATTGGTATAGCCAATCAGCAAAGCTTCTGCAACACCCGAAATGTTTTTATCATCGCTTACATTTTTTCTGATAACAGATAAAATATGCTGTTTCGTAGAAAAGATAAATTGCCTGAAAGGGTTTATGTGGGTTTCGTCTAGTTTTATCCAGTCTTGTTCTTTTAAAAATACATTGTATAAAGTCTGCTGAAAAATTGCATATTGTTCATAATCAAACTCTCCTGGATTACCTCCATTTTTTATTAGTTGTAATTTTTTGTTGATGCAAATTTTATCGCCATAATGTAATTGTTGTGCCAATGAATCTTTAGAAAAGTACAGTAACAATTTCCCTTTACACAGTATAAAGGAATCATTTTGGATAATCCCTTCAACATACCCATTTGCTTTATATGATTTTTCTTTTGCAACTAAAGGCTCATCAATTCGAATTATTACAGCATCTTTATTTGTATAATAACTTCCAAACCAGTTTTTATCATGCCGTATATCTTTTTGCCAGGTGATAAACAAACCGAAACTCACTAATAATAAATTGATACAAATGCCTTGTAATGGCTGCAACTTAAAACGTACACCTATGGGCAACAGAGTAAATAAAAATACCGCTATCGCAAAACATATTGCTTCAACAATGATGATTGACAAAGGAATCAGCACATACCATTCTATTAATATCCCGATAATTACAGGAACGAGTAAGCGTATAAATGGAGATTGTTTCCAAACGGATATGTTATTGTGATAGGGCACGCTTGAAGATAAGATTCCCGTTTTTATTTTTTCAGAAGAAAAACACCCAAAATTGCGAGAAAAAAACATTTGGCATTTTTACAATTTTACCACTAGCATTATATACGTAATTTTGCACCCATGACCACTAACGATAATATTGTATCATTTATAAAAGCTATTGACATTGCTTTGGCAGACAATAGCTTTGTGTCTATTACACTAGGAAATTATAAAGGTACAGAGCCTGCGCTAAAAAATATCTATATAAAAAAGATATTAATAAAGAAAGAAGAAAAGCTAAGTTTTACCTACAGGTATCAAACTCGTGATATTGTTAAGAATTTCTCTATACACGAAGCTTTGGAAAACATTACGAACGGACTTAATGAAGGTTTCAAATTTGCAACAGTTTTTACAACAGCTTTTGATTTAAGTATCGAACAGATAAAGGATGATACATTTCGTGTAAAAAAAACTGTTGCTACAAAAACCGATATCCCTTCTTTACAACATGATAAAGAAAAGAAACGTTTGATCGATACAAATAATAAACCTTATCTGCACGAATTAAAAATCACTGATGCCGCAGGCAATGTATTTAAAGCAACACAGGATAAATACCGACAGATCAATCACTACATAGAAATTTTGAGCTCGCTGATAAAAGAGCTTCCTGAAAAACAATTATTGAAAGTAGTTGACATGGGTTCGGGTAAGGGTTACTTAACTTTTGCTTTGTATGATTATCTCACGAATGTATTAAATATAAATGCACAGGTAACCGGCATAGAGTTTCGTGCTGATCTAATTAAGTTATGTAATGATATCGCCACAAAATCTAATTTCAAAAAATTACATTTTGAAGAAGGAACGATCGATAGTTATGATAGTGTTGATACAAATATTTTAATCGCATTGCACGCTTGTGATACGGCAACAGACGATGCAATACACAAAGGCATAACTGCTAATGCCGATTTGATTGTTGTTGCACCTTGTTGCCACAAACAAATAAGACGCGAAATAGAAAAACATAAAACACACAATGATGTCGAGTTCATTACCAAGCACGGCATCTTTTTAGAACGTCAGGCAGAAATGGTGACAGATTCTATCAGAGCCATGGTTTTAGAATATTTTGGATATAAAACCAAAGTGTTTGAATTTATTACGGATGCGCATACGCCTAAGAATATTATGATCGTCGGTACAAAAAACAATATGCTTACTTATAAAAGTCCTGCTGTTTTAGATAAAATAAAAGCTGCTAAAAAATATTTTGGTGTTGATGTACATCATTTAGAAAAAGTAATGGGCATTTAGATATATCCTCCGTATTACCCCATCGGGGCAACCCCTTTGTAGAAAAAATACAAATAGTGGCCAAACTCCATAGAAGTTTCCCCTGCAAAATGATTACGTGATGGGTTACTCCTACGGAGTAAAGGCCTTCACTTATATATTTCTACAAAGGGGTTGCTCCTACGGAGCTCTTTTTCACTTTCCAAACAATTAATTTCTCCTCAAATATTTAATTAATTATTCGTATATTTGTAAGGTAAACTTACAAGTTTTACTACTTAATTATGATATCTACACAAACCGACCTTCAATTAGCTTCAGATTTTAGAACAGTCGTTACGCGGCTAATTAAAAAACTACGCACCAAATCTGCAACAAGTCTGAGCCTTTCACTTACCGAAAGATCAACCATGGCTTTGCTGGATCAGCACAAAGAATTATTGCCGAGTGAGCTTGCTGGCATGGAAAAAATAACAACACAATCCATGTCGCAGATATTGAGCCATTTACTTGAGCTCGGTTATATTAACAGGAAAGAATCAAAAACAGATAAACGCAAAGCCATCATATCCTTATCAAAAACAGGACAAACCGTTCTATATAAAGCAAGGAACGAGCGTGATGAATGGCTCAACAAAGCATTACAGGCAAACTGTTCGGAAAAAGAACAGGAACTGTTGCGCCGTTGTTTACCCATATTGACCAAGCTGGTTGATTTTGATTAGGATTAATAATTGTATAGAAAAGAAAGAGGAGGATAATTATGAACATCAGTACATTCAGCGCATTTAAGAGCAGAAACTACAGATTATATTTCGTCGGACAATCCATTTCATTGATCGGTACATGGATGCAGAAAACTGCGGTAAGTTGGGTAGTGTATTCGCTTACACATTCTAAATTTATGTTGGGCGTTACTTTATTCGCCACCATGTTTCCTTCATTTTTATTTTCGTTTGTTGGTGGGGTAGCGGCAGATCGTTTCAGTAAATACAAATTGCTTTTGTTAACGCAGATCGTATCAATGATACAAGCTATTATGTTGGCTGTCTTGATATACTTTAAACATTATTCCATTTGGGAAATATTGGCACTAAGCGCTTTGTTAGGTCTTGTTAATGCATTTGATGTACCTGCAAGACAATCATTAGTGTACGACATGGTAGACGATAAAAAAGATCTGCCGAACGCGTTGGCATTAAATTCATCCATGGTTAATTTATCAAGATTGATCGGGCCCGGTATTGCTGGTATTGCTATTGAAAGATTAGGTGATGATGTTTGTTTTGGATTGAACGCTTTAAGTTTTGTTGCAGTAATTAGTTCTCTATTATTAATGAAGCTGCCAAAATATATTTCGAAGCCATCAACCAAAAATGTGTTAGGAGAACTTCGTGAAGGATTACTGTATGTTAAAAGAACACCTTCGATCGGTTTTTTAATATTAATGCTGGGTATGATCAGTCTGCTGGTTTTACCATTTAGTACTTTAATACCGGTATATGCAAAAGATATATTTAAAGGTACCGCTTCAACATTTGGTATCATTGATAGCGCCATCGGATTAGGTGCATTTACGGGCGCCATATTTTTAGCATCCTTAAAACCAGGTAAGAACCTCAGAAAAATATTAGCCATCAACACATTTATTTTTGGTACGGGGCTCGTGTTATTTTCGCACATGACGTATTATCCGCTGGCGCTTCTTTTTGTAACCATCGGCGCTTTCGGTATGATGTCGCAAGTAACGATCACCAACACTTTGATACAAACAACCGTAGACCCAGCAATGCGCGGCCGTGTGATTAGTTTATATGCGATGGCATTTTTTGGTATGCAACCGCTGGGTGGTTTAGTGATCGGTTATATATCAAAATATCTCAGCGTACAAAATACAGTAATGGGAGAAGGTTTTTTTGCCATACTGATCGGTTTATTGCATGTGCGCTTTTTACACAGGCATAAAAAATTAAATAGGGGCGCGCTTAGAGTAGTTCCAAAACCTGTGGAAGTTGCCGCGTAATTTTTAAACGACCTAATCAAAAATTGGGTCATTTTTTGGCTTAAATTAAAGTTTCTATATTTAGAAACTTTACCTACCTTTATGAAAATCCAATCCTATTGAAACATTTTGAAACTGAATTTTTAGAGCCGGCTAATAAATTTGTAGCAGAACTTGAACCGAAAGCAGCTAATAAAGTTCTTTATAATATTGAAAAGGCAGAGCAAACAAACGACCCTAAACTCTTTAAAAAACTGAATAAAGATATTTGGGAATTTAGAACACGTTATGCTGGTCAACAAATCCGGCTACTGGCTTTTTGGGATAAAACAAGTGAGAAAAAAACTTTAGTTGTTGCAACCCATGGATTTATTAAAAAAGTTGATCAAGTTCCTGAAAATGAAATTAAAAGGGCAACAAGCATTAAAATAAAATATTTTGAAAACAAAGAAAAATAAGACTGTTATGGCAAAGACTCCAATAAAATCATATTCACTTTCGGAAATGAAAGATAAATATGTCGGGAAACCGGGAACAAAAGAACGAGATAAATTTGAGCACAAACTTAGCATGGATGTTTTAAGTCACATGATTAAAAAAGCACGGCAAGAAAGAAAATTAACACAAGAGCAGTTAGGTAAATTAGTTGGTGTTCAAAAAGCGCAAATTTCTAAATTAGAAAGTAGTGCCAACAGTGCAACAATTGATACGATTATAAAAGTTTTCAAAGCTTTAAAAGCCGATGTTCATTTTAATGTAACGCTTGAAGACAAGTTGTTACAATTATCTTAATTTCTACTTGTATTGAGCGCAACGTCCCTTTCAGGAGATGCTGCCTAGAAAGAAATTTTACGTAGCGAACCAAGGAATGGAAATCGCATACTTTATTTTAAGAATTTCAGCAAACTCATGTTCATTTACATTGTTTATTATTTCTGGTCTAAGTAGGCTCTTGTTTATTATTTTATAAATAATACCAAATCCACTTTGAACAATGTAAACTGTGACTATATCATAGCGATTTTCTGGAGAAAAAATCTTAACGGAATAACCTCCTTCTGCGGCAGTTCCATGAGTAATGACATGGTTTGAGCCATAGTATGTTTTAGGAACCAATTCTATAGATAGATAATTATTATAATTAAACCTATTCCCAGCATTAGAAATAGATATACTAAAACCATTTACGTTAGGCTCTTTCCCACTTTTAATAACTTCACTCATTGCAGAACTTAAATCAGAAAGTATATTATCCTCTCTTTTAAACTTTGCTTTTTCTAAATGCATCATCTCCTGAAATACATTATAACCCTCCTTCGAACCAATCCAAGCATAGGGTGTTTCTGTAATTTTAAAATCTTTGATTTCATATATTTTATTCATTCGCGGCAATGTAACACATACAAGAAACTCAGTCTTCCCATTGGTTTCTTTATTTGTTTTATTTAAATGCTTAAGCATATTAATAGTATCATTATACAACTCTCTACAAACTCGAATTGCTTTTTCAGCTTCGTCAATATCATCACAAGCAAACGAAATACAGACATGTTCATTTATAATGACACTTTTAATAACACCCTTGTCAGGTGCAGCATTTTGAAGTTTAGGATGTTTCTCATCCGGATAAGTTAATTTGGTATCGCTAACAATACAAATATTCTCTCCTTCTCTTTTAGCAACAATTAAACTCATTTAATTTTTTTAAAGATAAAATAAAAAATCCCGAACGAGTCGTTCGGGATTTTTATGTAAATATTATTTGCTCAAATGCATACTACGCTCTCTGTACAACTGTCTGAAATAAGGATCTTTCAGATCTTTTATAAAGCGTATCGCTTCACCCGTACTTTTCATTTCAGGACCAAGCTCTTTATTTACACCCGGGAATTTATTGAAAGAGAAAACCGGTTCTTTTATCGCGAAGCCTTTTAGTTTTTTCTCGTATTTAAAATCTTTCAATTTTGCAGAGCCTAACATTACTTTTGTTGCAATGTTTAAGTAAGGTATTTGGTAAGCTTTTGCAATGAATGGTGTTGTACGGCTCGCTCTTGGGTTGGCTTCAATTACATACACAGTGCCATCTTTTATCGCAAACTGAATATTGATAAGGCCATTAATTTTTAATGCGCGCGCAATTTTTTCTGCGTACTCTTCCATTGTATGAACGATCAACGGAGATAAATTGAATTGTGGTAACACACCATGGCTATCTCCACTATGTATACCCGCAGGTTCAATATGTTCCATCACACCCATTACATGAAATTGATCGCCATCAAAAATTCCGTCGATCTCTGCTTCCTGACAACGATCCAAAAAGTGATCGATCAGGATCGTATTGTTTGGTAAATGTTTTAATAAACTTAAAACACCTTTCTCTAATTCTTCGTCATTCAACACGATACGCATTCTTTGTCCACCTAATACATAACTCGGGCGAACCAAAACAGGATAGCCAACTTTCTTTGCCACTTCAATCGCTTCATCTGTATTGAAAGCTGTTCCGTAGTTTGGATAAGGAATGCCTAACTCTTTCAACATATCACTGAAACGTCCACGATCTTCTGCAATATCCATGCTGTCGTATGAGCTACCTATAATTTTAATTCCTTTTTCGTGTAAACGTTTTGCTAACTTCAATGCTGTTTGTCCGCCTAACTGAACAATTACACCGTAAGGTTTTTCATGTTCAACTATCTCCCACAAATGCTCCCAGAACACCGGTTCGAAATATAATTTATCAGCAATATCAAAATCAGTTGAAACGGTTTCAGGATTACAATTTACCATGATGGCTTCGTAACCTGATTCTTTGATCGCTAATAATCCGTGTACACAACAGTAATCAAACTCAATACCCTGGCCGATCCTGTTAGGACCACTACCAAGTACAATAACTTTTTTCTTGTCTGATACTTTACTTTCGTTGCTAATTAATTTATTAGCAGTAGCAGGTTTATTTTCAAAAGTAGAGTAGAAGTAAGGTGTCTTCGCTTCAAATTCAGCGCTACAAGTATCCACCATTTTGAATACTCTAGTTAAACCCATTTTCTTTCTGCGTTCGTAAATTTCTTCGCTGTCGATATCATCTTCTTTCATGATGCGCGCTAATTGCTCATCACTGAAACCTAAAAATTTCGCTTCTTTTAATAGATCATCAGGCAATGTTTTCAATCCGAACTTCGCTACTTTCTTTTCGCAATCAACGATTTTTTGGATCTGGTAGATGAACCATCTGTCGATACCTGTTGCTTCAACAATTGTTTTGATACTAACGCCGGCCATTAACGCATCTTTAATTCTAAAGACTCTGTCCCATTTCGGTATCTTGATGTATTCGATCAGTTCTTCCGCGTGCATTAAGCTTTTGCCGTAGTAACCTAAACCAACCGCATCATTTTCTAAACTCTGACAAGCTTTTTGTATCGCCTCAGCAAAGCTTCTGCCAATTGCCATTACTTCACCAACGCTTTTCATCTGGAAACCTAACGTATCGTTTGCTCCTTTAAATTTATCAAAGTTCCAGCGTGGTATTTTTACGATAACATAATCCAATGCTGGCTCAAAATATGCAGATGTTGATTTTGTAATTTGATTTTTTAATTCATCCAAATTAAAGCCTATCGCTAGTTTCGCAGCAATTTTTGCAATTGGATAACCTGTTGCTTTACTTGCTAACGCAGATGAACGACTTACGCGCGGGTTAATTTCCACCACAATAATTTCTTCTGTGTACGGATTCATTGCAAACTGAACATTACATCCGCCTGCAAAATTTCCTAAAGCGCGCATCATTCTGATAGCGGTATTACGCATTGTTTGATAAGCCGTATCACTCAATGTCATAGCAGGTGCAACCGTAATACTATCGCCTGTATGAACACCCATCGGGTCGAAATTTTCTACCGTACAGATGATCACTACATTATCATTATCATCGCGCAACAATTCCAGTTCATATTCTTTCCAGCCTAATACAGCTTTCTCAACCAACACTTCGTGTATCGGAGATGCTGTTAAACCGTTATTTAATGCTTCGTCTAATTCTTCTTTTTTAAATACAATTCCGCCGCCTGATCCACCTAGTGTAAACGAAGGCCTGATCACAAGCGGGAAACCAATTTCCTGTGCAAATTCCTTTCCTTCTAAAAATGAGTTGGCTGTTTTTGCCGGACAAACAGGAATTTCCATCTGTATCATCCACTGGCGGAATTTTTCTCTATCCTCAGCTTTATCGATCGCTTTAATATCAACCCCTATCAAACGGCAATTGTATTTTTCCCAAAGTCCAATTTCATCAGCGTCTTTACAAAGATTTAGCGCTGTTTGTCCGCCCATAGTAGGTAACACCGCATCGATTTTATTTTCCGCTAATATAGTTTCGATACTTTCAACGGTTAATGGAAGCAGGTAAACCCTGTCTGCCATCATCGGATCTGTCATAATAGTTGCTGGATTACTATTGATCAGGATAACTTTTACCCCTTCTTCCCTTAAACTGCGCGCAGCCTGAGTGCCGGAGTAATCGAATTCGCAGGCCTGGCCAATAACAATGGGGCCTGATCCTATAATAAGTACTGTTTGGATGGAATTATCTTTTGGCATATGTAGTGTGCCTTGGAGGCGGGCAAAATTAGTGCAATTTGGTTAAAAAACCGAGAGCAAATTGTTATGGTTTAAAAAACGTTTGTTCTTCATTATTCCATTGGGTGGGATTATTTTCACCTCAAGCCGGTGTGGCTTCGTAACTGCAACGCCCCTACTTTTACACCTTTGAAAAAATTCGCTACGCTCTTTTTCCAATTCCGACTTTGTCGGAACCGATGTAAAAGAGGTGGCTTATGCAGTTACTGGTGGAGAGTGCGAAGAAATAGAGTAGGTAGTGGAAGTTTTTGCTTTTTCTTCTATCTCCTAACTTCAATATTCTAGCTTCTTTCAATTAAATTGCAACGTATGCGTTTATCTAAATTTATTCTGTCTTTTGGTTTCATCATCGTCGGTTTTTCAGCTATTTCTCAGGTTTTTCCTGAAAAAAATTATCCTAAAGGTTATTTTCAATGGCCGGTTGATGCCAAGATCGCGCTGGCAGCCAATTTTGGAGAATTGCGTCTCAATCATTACCACATGGGGTTGGATTGTAAAACGGACCAGGTACAGAACAAACACGTATTTGCTGCTGCAGATGGATATATTGCTAAAGTAAAAATTGAACCTTCCGGTTTTGGTCGTTGTATTTATATTAATCATCCTAATGGATTAACTACTGTTTATGCCCATTTGAATAATTTTAATCCGGCATTAGAAAAATACGTGACCGAGCAACAATACAAATTGCAAAGCTGGCAAATCTTTATAGATATTCCTGCTGATCTTTTTCTTGTTAAGAAGGGACAGTTTATTGCATATAGCGGAAGCACCGGCGGTTCCGAAGGTCCGCATACACATTTTGAGATCCGTGATACCAAAACTGATAAAGTATTAAACACTTTATTATTTGGCTTTCCTATCACAGATAATATTCCGCCCGATGTATTGCGATTAGCCGTGTACGATAGAAGTATCAGCACTTATGAACAAACACCTAGAATTTATTCTTTAAGAAAAGTAAACGGCGTTTACACCCCACCGACATTCTTATTAATTGAACATACTAATAAAGTAAGTTTTGCCATCACTGCATATGATAGGTATATCGGAGCTACTCATCAAAATGGCATTTATCAAGCAATATTATATGACAATGAAAAACCTGTTGTTGGTTTTGATATTGATAGTATTAGTTACGATCAGACAAGAGATGTGAATGCACACATTGATTATAAACTAAAAAATAGTGGCGGTCCTTATGTACAACATTTATCAAGATTGCCAGGTTATAATGAAAGTATTTATAAAGAGATCAATGGTGATGGTGTTATCGATATTGGCGATGACAGCTTGCACCAAATTAAAATAGCCGTTATAGATGCTTATGGCAATACATCTTATGTAAAATTTAGTGTACGCGGAACAGCTAGTGATAAAGGAAAAGACATTTTAGATTCTTCGAGAATCGAAAACCCTAATGAATTTTTACCAGGCTGTATCAATGTTTTTGAAAATAATCAGATCGCTTTTTATCTGACAGAAAAAAGTCTGTATGATTCTATTCGTTTTACATACAAAGTTCTCCCTGCTAATTCTTCTGATGGTGTTTCTGATATTTTTGAATTGTATAATGGCGATGTGCCAATGCATGGTTATTTCCCCATCAAAATAAAAGGCAACGTGAGCGACTCTTTTAAAAATAAGATTGTAATGGAAAGATATTGGGGTGCTAAAAAAGAATTTTCAAAAGCTGATGATGAAGGTAACAGTTGGTACAGATCAGACTTTAGAGATTTTGGTTATTTTAAATTATTGCTGGATACTATTCCTCCAACAATAAAACCGCTTGGATTTTATGATGGTATGAATTGTGTCGGCGTTCACCGGTTGGCTTTTTCAGTTGCTGACAACAGTAAAGACATTAAAAGTTTCAGGGCGGAGTTGGATGGCAACTGGTTAAGATTTACCAATGATAAAAACCTTGCTTACATATATGATTTTGATGAGCATTGTTCAAGAGGTTCTCATGTCTTAAAAATAACTGTGGAAGATATTGTGGGAAACAAGACAGAAAAAATATATCATTTTACACGATAATGCTTTTCCCAAGACTACGGTAGTTTTAAAAACTACCGTAGTCTAATAGCAGAATGATTTTTAAAAATGAGATTCTTCGCTACGCTGTGAATGACAAAAAGCAATAAAAGTATTTTAAATCTAATCAATCAAAACCATGACAACATTAACAGAAGGAAAAAAAGCACCAGCATTTAAAGGCATAGATCAAAATGGTAAATCCGTTTCTCTTGCAGATTTTAAGGGCAAAAAAGTGATACTGTACTTTTATCCGAAAGACGATACGCCAGGATGTACTGCGCAGTCTTGTAATTTAAGAGATAACTATAGCGAACTATTAAAAAAAGGATTCGCTGTAATTGGTGTAAGCATTGATGATGTAAAAAGCCACAAAAAATTCGAGACAAAATTTTCATTACCGTTTCCTTTGATCGCTGATGCAGATCAAAAAATCGTAAACGATTATGGAGTTTGGGGAGAGAAAAATTTTATGGGCAAAAACTACATGGGCACTATCCGCACAACTTTTTTAATTGATGAAGAAGGAAAGATCAAAAAAATAATAAATAAGCCTGATACAAAAAATCATACGGAAGAAGTATTGAAGGCTTGGGAAGATAGTAAATAAGGAATCAGAAATGAGAAACAAAAAATAAGAAAGTTGGGAACCGTTTATAATGGTTTGAACATAAAAGTTTCGCAACTTTCTTATTCCTTATTTTATGTTTCTTATTTTTTACTAAAACTAATCCCCCCTTGGGCATTGATAGCTACTTGATAAATTAAACGAAAGGCCAATTTCTGCAATAACATATTGGTCTTTTTGTTTGCTCCATCCACGCTGATCTCCTGCTTTAAAGATTTGCCCGTTGCTACGGTCTTGTAACTTTTCAGCATCGGAGCCAGGAGGAAAATTCGATGCACCTACATAAGTAGTACTAACATCATCCAGATAATCAGTTGTTGTGAGTCGTTGAATTATTTGAAAAGAAAAATTTACACCATTGCTAAGATTATACTTTACGCCCATACCAATAGGAAAACAAGCCGCTACTAAACTGTAGGGTTTACGCACCTTTCCGTCATATCCTTTATAAGAAACATTCTGACCTTCGGTGCCAAGTGGCTGAAGATAAACCTTCCTTCCATCAAGGTCCGTATAAGGATTGAAGTAAAAAGCCCCTATACCAATTGTGATGAAAGGAGTGAATGAATGCTTAGGATCACCTGGAACAAATTTAAAGAAGTTAAAATCTCCATGAACTGCTACTTCCCAAATACTTGTTTTGAAACTTAGATTCTGTTCTTGTTGATATACATTATCGCTGTAAGCATCGCTATATCCAACATGAGCATAATGTGCACTCACACGCATTCCTAAATACTCATTGAACTGTTTTAGGTAATAGCCGCCTACTGTAGGTCCAGGATGAGTAAGATCACCGTTATGATTCAGATCACCAAAATAATTTACCGCACCCATCGTAAAACCAAATTCGCCTACATGCGTAAATTGAGCTTTTGCACTCGTTGTAGCTACAAAGGTAAAAATAACAATAATGATTCTATGCTTCATGCTTACGCTAAGATATAAATTGATACGCTAAACTTCATTTAATTTCTCTTATCAAGACCCCACGAAAGCTTATTACGCAGCGTCTGTAAAAAATTATTTTCATTTAGTCGGATAAGATTGATATAAAATTTTTCTTTCTTTACTGCTATCTGGGCCTCCTTTGGTACAATTTCCCTTCTGCTATCGAGCGTGCATAAAAATTCATCTGTTCTTCCTTCTACTTCAAAAGAAATGATCGTATTATCGGGTACAATAACAGGACGAATATTTAAATTATGCGGAGCAACCGGTGTTATTACTAAACTTCCGCTGTCAGGAAAAATAATTGGACCATTACAACTCAGTGAATACCCTGTAGAACCCGTTGGGGTAGCAACGATCAATCCATCAGCCCAATAGGTATTTAAAAATTCCCCGTTCAAATACGTATGAATTTTTATCATTGAGCTGGAATCCTTTTTCTGTAACGTAAATTCGTTTAATGCATACGGCGTTTCTCCAAATAAAGGAATATCTGCATCCAAATGCAACAACATTCTTTTATCTAAAACATATGTTCTGTTAACTAAAGCCTGTATAGCGGAATGCAATTCTTCTCTACCAATGCTTGCTAAAAAGCCCAATCGTCCATAATTAATACCTAAAACAGGAATACCTTTATCTCTTACCAATGTTACAGTATCCAACAAAGTTCCATCTCCACCCAAACTAATTATTGAATCAAAACTATCATCCAGATCATCAGAAGAATTAAAGGTTGAATATTTGCCTTTCATATTCACTGTTGAATAAAATTTATTGAAAAAATCCTGAAAGAAAACCGCTTCTACTTTATAAGCATCTAGCTCTTTCAACAACAATTCCATATCTGTATGCTGATTGTTTTCTATGCCTCTACTATAAATTGCTATTTTCATTTTTTCAAAAAATTATTATAACCCTTTCTGGATATGCAAAAATAACCCCTTTTCTCCTAATTGGTCAATACTGTATTCAAGTCGCATATTTAGATCATAAAACGTAAGCACATCAAACCCTGCGCCATAGGTATATAGAAAGCGGTTATTAAAATAAGTATCATATTTGGGAAGGATATACGAATAGCCGATATCGCTATATACTTTCGCGAATACAGCAAATGGCATCCGTTCCGCTATTGATTTAAAATAGAAGGGGAAAGAAACCACAAATAATTTCTTTTTTAAAGTTGATCTAGCGAGTGCGTATGCAGCTCCGTCTATTACATAGTATTCTTGTCCACGTAAATAAGATTCTCCATAACCAAGCGCCTGCTGATTAACGTATGCCTCATCAAAAGGTAATTTTATTTTCGCTTGCGTTTGTTCACTAAAATACCATCCTCTTTTTAAGTTCCAGTATTTATTATAGTTACCTGCTATAGAAAATAAGTTAACGCCGCCTGTTAATCCAAAGCCTCTTTTAAAAACAGTTAGTCCCCCTGTAGTTCCTTCTAATGGAAAAGCAGCATTGTTTACATTTGTATATTGATAAGTGTAACTAAGATCCAGAAAGCTTTTGTAAGAAACCGAATCTTTAAAATAATTAGGATTGTAGGCTGATGTAATTACTGAATCATTGACATTAGAATAGGTATAAGTCAATTTAAAAAACTGTCTGCTGGTAATTGCTTTGCGAAGAATATAAGAGGCATTAACCGTCCAATTTTCTATTGCATAATTAGGACCAGCAAAATAAAGCGCTTTATTATTATAAGATGTTTGATAAATAAGTTGCCTGCTTTGCGATAATCCGGCGGATAAAAAAAGGCCTTTTGTTAATGACGAATTAATATATGGTAGCGAGTAAGCTAAAGAAATAGTACGTGTATATCCGTCTATTAAATATAAACGTAGCTGATCCTTTCTACCTGTAAGATTGTAGTGAACAAACTTTACTCCATAACTTGTTCTTGACAGATCACCATTATACTTTACGAGCCATTCATTCAAATTTCTATCTGCAATTTGAAATATAGGAACGGGAAAAATATACCATCGTTCCTTCACTATTATATTAATATCAATGGCTCTATCTGATACAACCGCAGTTTCAATTCTTACATCGCTAAACAAAGCTGTGTTATATATCTGTTCCCTAACCTCTTTTAATGCTTCATCCAATTCTGTTACAGTAATTGAATCTCCATTCTTAAATTGAACCTCCCTATAAATAACATAGGCTTTTGTGCTATTATTACCGCTTACATTGATCTGGTTGATCATTATTTTAGAGGAAGAGTCCGTTGCCGTAATAGGTAGATGAATAATGATATCAGCCGCCCTGTCAATATTTTGAGCAATTGCAGCAGCAGCACTTAGTGAAAGAGAACAGCAAAGGAATATTTTTTTCAAACCGGTCATTAGTACACAATTTCGCCTTTGGCAAAAGAATAAATGTAATTGTTATTAACGAAATAATTGTAATTGTACTAAAGGATGGAACGAATTATCAGATATCCAGGTAATTCATCAAATGCTTGTAATTGGT
>Ga0206871_10110_pt1 | contig 22420 bp, 28 predicted proteins | sample Alteio_BWOrgCont_33_FD_152627 | JGI IMG/M metagenome (GOLD analysis project Ga0206871, IMG submission 152627) | Enriched cells from forest soil in Barre Woods Harvard Forest LTER site, Petersham, Massachusetts, United States -... | ecosystem: Environmental > Terrestrial > Soil > Temperate forest >...
TCGCAAATCGCGACGAGCTGGAGATAGTGCACGAACAATTTCGCCTCTGTGGCCAGATTCAAATCCTGACTGTAACGGGTTACGCGGGTATGTTCGCGCATGATGCGATGAATCGCCGTCTTGGTCTGATGCACCGAAACCAAAGCGACCACTCTTCGCTCATGGCGAAACAAACGCACGACTTCAGGCGACTTTTCGCCGGCCACAAACGTCCAATCCGCCGGCGAAAAGATTCTGGCCGCGAATTCCGGCGGGCATAGAGATGGATCGCCGCTCGCTTCGTCGTAAAGAGGAACATCCGTACGAAACGCGAGTTCGCGTTTTACCGAAGAGCCGCGCGTCGCGAGCAACGCCAGCGACAACACGGCAAACGTACACATCAAAATCGCAAGAGTGATGCTAATCACGAGCCTACCGCCTTTGCAAGATAACCTCGCGCCGTGTGGAGACGTCGCTGCGTGGCAGCGGCAACGCGCTGGTATTCCTGTTCGAGAGGGATTGCCCGATCCGGGACTGGATTGGGTTGATAGGACCAGAGATGCCCGGTCCAAACGGACAAAGATATGAGATAGGAAAGCGGAAACGTATAAGACCAAATCGAGTCGCTCTTGGCGATTCCTGCGGCAACTAGGGCGAGGCAGATAACGGCCCAACTAACAAAGACTCCGTAGCCGATCAGAATTCCGCGAAGATTTCTGCCGGTTGGAATCGAGTAAACCAGAAGCACGACGATGAGAGACAGAATCGCGAGAAGTTCACACACGCGCAACACGCCTTCAACTTGCGCGGGTTTCGCGTCGAACCACCAACGTGGAACGCTTAGGGTGCTTACGACTGTTTTGATCAAAGCAAGCAAGAACAGAACTGACAACAGTGTGCGCGCCATACGCGCGGTTCCCGGATACGCGCCCAGTGCGACTCGGTAGAGCTCCAAGAATACAAGGCAGCCAAGGACTAGCCCGAGGAACTCAACTATCCAATACAGGTACAGATAAGTGTGCTCCGAGAGGTGAAGCACACCCATACCAATATCGGTAATAAGGACGAACGAAATGTAGGCGTAGAAAATCGGATAGCGACGCAGGATTTTTTGTTGGTAACCGCGCAAAACCAACAAGAATTCGAGCACGATACCGACCGACCAAATTGAAAGACCGAGCATTGCGCTCCAAGTGCCTAACTGAACAAGATAGGCTCGCGGAACACGATACTAGCACGGCTGAAGGGAAAAATGAGGAACGCTTCCCTTCAGCCGCGAAGCTTTTCTAGGCTATGAGGCCCGACCACGGGGTCGGAACGGGGTGAACTCCGTCCGCTATCAGCCAGGGGTTCGGAACCGGATGAACTCCATCTGCTACCAGCCAGGGGTTCGGAACTGGATGAACTCCATCTGCTGCCAGCCAGGGATTCGGAACGGGGTGAACTCCGTCCGCTACCAGCCAGGGGTTCGGAACTGGATGAACTCCATCTGCTGCCAGCCAGGGGTTCGGAACTGGATGAACTCCGTCCGCTACCAGCCAGGGGTTCGGAACTGGATGAACTCCATCTGCTACCAACCAGGGATTCGGGACCGGGTGTCCTCCATCTGCTACCAGCCAAGATGTCGTACTGAGTTTTGCGGTGTCGGCATTCGGGACGTGGGAGCTAAGAGCGGCACCTACGAGCAAGAATGCGAGCGAGAGCAAAACGGCGAGCTTAATCGAACGCATGAACCCTCCTCAGAAATTAAGTCGGAACCGGGGGACGAGAACTCGCGATGCTGGAAAACTCACGAGTGAAGAAAGGGTATGTGGGAAAGGAAAAAGAAATAAAACAGAAGTGAGAGTGGTTGGAATTCCAACCACTCCAGGATATGCGAGTAAGAGAAACGACCGCGGGCGACGAGGATTTGCGACCGTCAGAAAAATTTCCAGAATCTAATTCGATCGGGTCGCTGCCAGCAACGGAAATGTCAATGCAGGCGAAAGATTACGTTGAAGTGAACATCGATTTGCGACTCGAAAAGAGGCTCAAATCGGGCCGTTTTCCAGTCAAAACACGGTTCGACTTGAAGTCTTTCGCGCCGGAAACAATGTATGGCTGAACTAAAAACGGACGTCAAACACCGACCGATACTGGACGTACCCCGTCGCCGCATCAAGCCGGGAATTTGGGATGAAAACCAACCGCGCGAAGGCCGGTCGTAATCGTAAGCGGAGGGCATCTTTTTTGGGGGACGTTGTTAACAGAGAGCCAAATAATCGGCAATGAATCATTTTCGGTGGACGGAACACCTTCGGTCGGGGGAGCACCGGCACGGTGAGGGCGCACGCAACGAACAGGTTCATCGACGCGGCGCGTTGAAACGAGCGGAGGTCGCGTTCGTGAAGAACAGACGCGAAGAGTGGTGGGAGTGCCCGAATCGGTCTTGCGGCGCTCAGATTCTCTTCCTGATGATCGGCCCGGCGCCACACGGCGACGACCCTACCTGTTTTTGCGGAAGCATGATGAAACGCGTCGTCAAGACGCCAGGCCGGCGACACCGATCTGCCAAAGATAGCGAAATCAACACAAGCGATTCGCGCGGGTGCGAACGCGCCTCAAATCATCCACCACCGGCGCCGCAGCGAACTTCGCCAACGCGAATCCGCGCGATTCGGCCCGGCCGCGGTTTCGGGATCCACGGGGTCCAGCCTAAATGATTGAGACGCAACCGCTGTATTCACTTGGGACTCGCGATGAAAAATGAAACGAGATCGCGCATGACCAAAACCGAAGGGACGAAAGTAGCGGAGCGCAGTTGTCGCGCGGAATTTATTTTTGACATACGGCGCGGTGGCGTATCGCGGCCGATCAAGGTGCTGAGCGATTGCATGTGCGATTTCCGACGGGCGGATTGGGAGACCCGGTGGAATGATTGGGAAGCGCGGCGCAATCCTTACTTGAACTTATTTCTGTGTGCGGAGCACGCGCGGACATTGGGCTTATTGAAGTAGAGCTTGTCTTTCCGCGTCGCCGAATACCCCTCAGGAAAAGACCTTAGAGCTTCTCACTTCCTTACAGCTTCGCGGTTCCACTTTTACAGTGGTCGCTGAATTCGAATAGAAACCCGCCAGCGCTATCCTTCGAACGTAACTTGGTGCTACTCCTCTCAATTGCTTGGCTAGCCCAGCCGGGCTCGATTCACTCTTCGGCTAGTCGTCATCGTTGGATCCCACGAGCTTCCCCCGCTGACGCGTAACAAATGACTACCGCTCTGAACCGCTGTTCAAAATTGAACAGACGGAGCGGCGAATCGGCAGGTAGAACAGGGCAACGCTAGCGCAGAGCAACTGGGCCAATACGCGATCGAGCAAGAGACTGAAGAGCGCGGAAGGATACCGTGTGCAGTTCGCGCGATATCGCCGGGATGTTTGTGTTCAATTTCTTCGACTAAAGAGAGGGACTTGTGCGTCGGCGAAGTTCGCAGCCCGCGGCGGCATTTGCGGCAGCGTTAACGGGAACAAACGCGAAGGAGTTTGAGGCAGGCCAAACCATCGTCTCGCAGGGCGAGGAATGTACCGACGTTTATTACATCGAGAAGGGCATGGTGAAGTTGACCCTGGTCTCCAACCGCGGCAAAGGAGCAGTGCTTGGAATCCTGGGTCCAGGTGATTTCTTCGGCGAGGCATGCATTGGCGGCGACTCGGTGTTCTCGACGTCTGCGATTGCGCTGGTTTCCAGCGTCGTCGACGTGATTAAGCGAAAGTCGATGGTGCGGATGGTGGAGGAGAATCCTTCGCTCTCGGCGCACTTCATCAATTACCTCCTGAACCGCAACCGGCGAATCGAGCAAGATCTCATCGATCACATGTTTAATTTCAGCGAGAAGCGGCTGGCGCGAGTGCTGCTGTTGCTGGCTCGCGGCGGGAAGAACGGCGAGGTGGCGCCGATTCTGGCGAAGATTGGGCAGGACACGCTGGCGGAGATGGTGGGGACGACAAGGTCGCGCGTGAATTTTTTTATGAACAAGTTTCGGAAGCAGGGGTTTATTCATTACAACGGTGGCCTGAAGGTGCATGATGCGCTGAAGAGCGTTTTGCACGACTGATGCGGCGGAAAACGGAAACGGTAAATTTGAAAATGGAGAATTTCAAGACGCAGTGAACGTGGGGCGCATCGTGCTGCGCCCCTAGACCGTAGATACGAAGGACTAAGAGTTCCAGGCGACGCGGGTTAGGTGGCGTTTACGGTCTTCCCATTCGGCGCCGGACAGTATGCGGGGAGCTACTTCGATCAGGCGCGGGGTTAGCTTGAACACCGCGAGAGGCGTCCAAGGTTGGCCCGAGCGGGTATGGAAGCCACTCTGATTCAGCGAGTCGGCCATGCGGTTGTACGACAGATCCTGCACGATCATTTCGGCGAGGCGATTCAAGACTTCGATCTCGGACGGATTCTCCTCGAGGTGAAGGCAATCGCCGGCGATGCGGGTCCCGTAGGGGATCTCTTCGCCAATTCGGGCGTCGGCCAGGGGGCTGCGAGCTGCGGTATCGGCCTCGCGCTGCCACTCGATGGCCGAGAGGCGCCATCCGTCGCTTTCCTTCCGTTGAGCGTATTCGGAACCCGGCCAAGCCGACAGCGTATCGCGTGTCCACTCCAACTTTTTCATGACGGCCTCCTCGAGGCAATTCGATCGCAGCTTTGATCGCACTTGGGGCGTGCGAAGACGGACCACCCTGTAAGCTGCTATGGCAATTCCGGTGCCGGAAGCACGGGCTCGCAATCTATTTAAAAGACGCGGTTTATTCCTGCGATTGAGGACGGATTTAGATCGCGAGTGTCCGCTCATGGGATGGAGCGTCTCGCCGTCGAACAGTTTTGTTGGATCGGCGGGCAGGCAGATTCGTCGCTTTAGGCACACCCGCCGGGGTCTGCATTGACGATTACGCCGGCTGCGGAGGTATCATCTTTCGTACTCGCCCAAGCCCAGATCGTTGAGAGTTGCTGCTGGTTAAGCCATGAGCGATGTAACTCTGTCTCCAGACCCGGCCGCCAAGCGAGTGGAAGATCGCACTCCGATGGAAGTACTCGTCGACCTCGCGAGTGTCGATGTGCGGGTACCTGCGCAAGAGGGTGTGACGGTCAACGTCAGTCCACGAGGTGCCAGGGTGCTGACGCCGAGGCCGTGGAAGCCCAACGATCGGCTGAACGTGCGATCACTGCTGGGCAACTTTCGGTCGCGGGCGCGGGTGGTCTACTGCGTGCCGGCCGGCGGGAACCAGTTTGCGGTGGGCTTGCAGTTTTTCGCTGCTGCGGGGCAGTGGCGAATGCGTGGCTAGTTATCTTGCGGCTTAGAGATTGCCGCGGTTCTTGATTTTCTTCCGATCGAGTCTTCACCTTTCACTGTTTATCCTTAGCTCGCATCAGGTCGCGCCCTGGTCGGTGCATTCGGCCCGCCGGCCTCAGGCTACCTTCCTTCGCGTATTGATTCGCTTTGAGGCTTCACGCAGGCGCTCGCGTGCTTCTTTGGAGTTCAGGATGACTTGCTCGACGTTCATCATGAATTCGGGATTTTGAGTTCGCGCGCGCAACTGTTTGAGAAACGGCTGGACTTTGGCGAAAACGGCGAACATCTCGTCGGAAAAATCGGGGCGAAGGAAGGCCTTTTCGGTGAGGGTACCGTCGAGAACGAAAGAAGCCGCCATTCCCCAGAAGGTCACGACCTGGCGCAGCCATTTATTTTGTTGAGAGCCGTGCGCCGTTTCGATCTTGAGATAGTCGGCGGCGGTGCGGGGACTGAATTCGTCACGCCACCAGCGGCGCGCTTTGCGCATTTCGGCTTCTTCGCGCAGTCGATCGAGCTGAACGATCAGGCGCGCATCCTGAGCCACACTATTGTTGCGCATCGGAACTCCCGAGGATCCGACTAGAACAGCGCGCAAAATCGATGAAGCCGTATAAGTCTATAAATTCGGGGACGTAGCGAGCCTGTATGAGGCGCATCGTAAGCCTCGGTGGGCGGGATGTCAATGTTAAGTAATATGGCGGAGTGGGGAATAGTTCGAACGGAATGGCGGAGGCGTTCCGTTTTGGGAAGTTCCCGTTTTGGGAATCGGCGCGCCGGCGAGATGTTATATTGACCGCATGTACTCGCAGAAATTTAAGGTGGATGTGGTGATTCGCGGAGAGCGGCGCGCTTGTCCGCTCGAGTGGCTGGATCAGTTTTGCATGCGGAACTTTACGAATGCGGCGGATTTTGACGACACGTTGCCAGTGGGCGAGGGGCGCGTCGAGGCGAGCTTTCGGGTAACGCCAGAGCGGTTCGCGGAGGGCCTGGGGGCTTGGTTGACGCAGCGGGGAAAGGGCGAAGGGCAGCCCCTCCAGGTGGAGGTTACGCGGAGTTAGATTAGCTAGGTCAAGCCGGGGCGATTTTTGTCGGCGACGAAGGCTTTCAGGATTTCAGGGATCGCGGCTTGGGCGGCGGCCTCTCCTGCGGCGATCAGGTCGTCGGTGCGCGTGAAGTCGTCCCAAACGAAGGGTTTAACGTCGGGCTCGATGATGACATCGGCTTGGGTGCGCCAAGCAAGATCGGCGTGGCGCTGGATGATGGAGAAGGAGCGGCTAATCACATCGGCGGCGGTTCGCGGGGCGGTGAGGCTGCCGGCTTCGAGGTAGACGGCGATGGTGATGTCGGCACCGAGTAAGCTGGCGCCTTCGACAGGAACGGGTGCGGTGAGGAAGCCGTCAACGAGGGTGCGGCCCTCGAACTGGATGGGCACGAAGAGGCCGGGATAGGCACAGGAGCCACGCAAGGGCGGGCCGATCAGGCCGCGCGTGTAGTACACGCTTACGCCCGCGTTGATGTCGGTAGCGGCGATCGCGAAGGGCGTTGTGAGCTGCTCGAATGTTTTGACCGGGGTGAAGCGCTGGAGGTAGCGCTCAAGGCGAAGGTTGTTGGCCAAGCCCAGCCAGGAGGGCGTCCAGCGGCCGAAGTCGGCGAAGGTGGTGAGTGCCGCGATGCGCTGCATGTCGTTGAGCGGAACTCCGGCGCAATAGACGGCGCCGATCAGAGCGCCGACGCTGGTGCCCGCCACGCAATCGATGGGGACTCCAGCGTTGCGGAGCGCGCGGATTACACCGACGTGGGCGATGCCGCGGGCGAAGCCGCCTGCGAGGGCGAGTCCGACGCGGGGGCGGTCGCCGGTGGGGTGGGGCTCACCAAGTGCGAGGGATCGCACGCGGTCCGTGGCGTGGCGCAGCCATTCTTTGGCGAAGGTGACTTTGGCGTCTTTGGAGTCTTTGGCGTCTCCGGCGCCGGTCGAATCGCTGGGCCGGGGGTTGCCCTGGTCGGGTTGATGGTCGTCGGCCATTCTGAATACAGTTTATTGCTGTTACATGTGGAAGCGCGGTTGTTTGACCGGCGAATGCTGGTTTTGTAACCTGTCCGCCATGTCAGTTTTCGAACGAGTTTGCGGTCCGGCTGGGTTTGAGTTAGCGGAAGAGGCTCCCGATGAAACGTCGAATTGAGAAGGCGGTCGTGTTGGGAGCGGGGACGATGGGGGCGCGGATCGCGGCGCACTTCGCGAACGCGGGACTGCCGTGCGTCCTGTTGGACATTGTGCCGCCGGGGGTAGCGGCGGACGCGTCTTTGGAGGCGCGGAACAAGATTGTGCGCGCGGGTCTGGACGGCGCTCGAAAATCGAAGCCGGCGGCATTCTTCACGGCAGCGCCTACGGAGCGGATCGCTGTCGGGAATTTCGAGGATGATTTGGCGCGGTGCGCTGAGGCGGATTGGATTATCGAGGTTGTTGCGGAAAATCTGGAGATTAAGAGGAATTTGCTGTCGCGGGTCGCGCAGTTTCGGAAACCCGGCGCGATTGTCACGACGAACACTTCCGGATTGCCGGTTCACCTGATCGCTGAAGGCCTGCCTGAGGAATTCCAGCAACACTGGGCGGGCACACATTTCTTTAACCCGCCTCGCTATCTAAAGCTGGTCGAGCTGATCCCTGGACCGAAGACATTGCCGGATGTGATCGAGACGCTGCGCGACTTTTGCGATCGGCGGCTTGGCAAAGGCGTTGTCGTTGCGAAAGATACGCCGAATTTTATTGCGAATCGTATTGGCACGTTCTCGATTTTGAATGCGCTGAAGTTGATGGGCAGCCTTGGGATGACGGTGGAGGAGGTTGACGCTTGCACGGGGCCGGTGATCGGGCAGCCGAAGTCGGCGACGTTTCGAACGGCGGATATCGTCGGACTCGATGTGTTGGTGCATGTCGTGAAAAACGTTTACGAGACCGTGCCGAATGATGAGTCGCGCGAGATGTTTCGCGTCCCGGCGTTGGTCGAAGAAATGGCGCGTCGCGGTTGGCTCGGCGATAAAACCGGGCAGGGGTTTTACAAAAAGCTGAAGGGCGACGGTGGGAAAGAAATTCTGACGCTCGACGTAAACACGATGGAATATCGCGCGCGGCAAAAAGCCCGATTCGCTTCGCTGGAATCAGCGAAAGGAATTGAAGACACCCCGGAACGATTACGCGGGCTGATCGGACCGGTGCTTGAGGGGCAGAAGGCGGACAAGGCGCAACAGTTTTTGTGGGGGTTGCTGTCGGAAAATTGTTTGTATGCAGCGCGGCGCGTGCCGGAAATTTCAGATCACATTGCCGACGTCGATCGCGCGATGCGCTGGGGATTTGCGTGGGAGCTCGGCCCGTTTGAGTTGATGGACGCGATCGGTGTGAAGGCGTTTGCCGATGGCGTGCGGAAAGAAGGGCGGACTTTGCCGCCGGTGATCGACAAATTGCTGGCGAGCGGACGAACTTCATTTTACGAATCGGATCGCGGCGCCAAGTCGGTATTTTCGCTAACGACAGGTGCCCAGGAGAGCGTCGAGGAACCCGCCGGCATCCTCCTGCTAAAGTCGCTGAAAGACGCGGGGCGCGAGGTGGAGCGCAATTCCGGCGCGAGTCTGATCGATCTCGGTGACGGTGTCGTCTGCTGCGAGTTTCATTCGAAGATGAACTCGATCGGCTCCGATCTGATCGCGATGATCCATAAAGGAATCAAGCGGCTCGACAGCGATTTCGACGCGATGGTGGTCGCCAATCAGGCGGTGAACTTTTCGGTCGGTGCAAACCTGATGCTCGTGCTTGTCGGTGCGCAGGAACAGGAATGGGATGAACTCCATCTCGCGGTGAAGCAATTTCAAAACGCAAATCTCGCGATCAAGTACGCGCCGAAGCCCGTCGTGATTGCGCCGCAAGGCATGGCCTTGGGTGGCGGATGCGAAATCAGCCTGCACGGTGCACGCATTCAAGCCGCTGCGGAAGCCTACGTGGGACTGGTCGAAGCGGGCGTGGGTCTGATTCCGGGCGGAGGCGGCTCGAAAGAAATGTTGATTCGCGCCAACGAACACGCGGCGGGTGGCGACGATCTCGATTTGTTTCACGCGCTGCGTCCAATTTTCGAAACGCTGGCGATGGCCAAGGTCGGGACCAGCGCCGAGGAATGCCGCGACTTCGGATTTTTGCGCCGGGAAGACGGCGTTTCGATAAATCGCGAGCGATTGGTCGCCGACGCGAAAGAAGTCGCGCTCGCGCTGGTTCGTTCCGGCTACAAGCCGCCGGCCGCGAACTGGCAGGAAGGCGCGCGAACGACACAGATCAAAGCTCTGGGGGAACAATTTCTGGCGGCGGCAAAGATGGCCATCCATCTTCTGCTCCGTGGTGGTTACGCCACAGAACATGACGCAGTCGTTGCCCGAAAGCTGGCGAACATTCTTGCCGGCGGCGCCTTGAGCGCGCCGCAATTTGTCAGCGAACAGTACGTACTCGATCTCGAACGCGAAGCTTTCGTTTCACTCTGCGGCGAACGCAAAACGCAGGAACGCATCGCACACACCTTGAAAACGGGGAAGCCGCTGCGAAATTAGCCTGTTCGACGGACTCTGTTTCGCATAAATACGCATAGAAACGTATTGAAGCGATCACGCGCACCGCGCTATCCTGCCGACCCGGCGGAGGTACGCCAAGTGGCACAACGACTGCTCGCACCTCGCGACGCGGCACATATCCTCGGCATCAGCTATCCGACGCTGAAGCAATGGATCTATCGCCAGAAGCTCAAGACGGTGAAGACTCCCGGAGGTCATCATCGCGTGCCGGAGAGCGAAATTGATCGGCTGATTCCCAAAAGCTTGCAACGTGGAGAGATCGAGACACGGCGCGGAAATTTCCGCAAGATAAGCGGCCGCAATCAGCTGATGGGTCGCGTACTTGAATTGAAGTTTGACGGCTTGCTAGCGCAAGTGACGCTTGCCATCGGTGAACAGCACATCACGTCGATCATTACCGCCGACGCAGCAAGAGAGCTGCGTCTGAAGGTCGGCGATCGCGCAGCGGCACTGATTAAATCGACCGAAGTGATGATTTTGCGTGTCTGAACGCGATGATTGGTTTCTTCTGGCGACGAGGACCGGATGAACGCTCTTAGGTATACCCGGCGCAAGATTGCGTTCTTTGCGGCTGCTGCCCTGTTGCTCCTTCCCTTTTCACGCATACAGGCACAGCAAGAGCGAGTCTCGCTGCGCGTGGCTGCGGCTGCGGACCTGCAATTCGCCATGAAAGACATCGCGAATCAGTACGAACACCAAACTCGACACAAAGTCGAGATCACGTTTGGATCGAGTGGAAATTTTTTCGCTCAGATACAGAATGGCGCGCCATTCGACGTCTTCTTTTCTGCCGACATCGAGTATCCGAACCGTTTGCAGCAAGCCAATCTCACCGAGCCGAACAGCCTGCTGAAATACGCCGTCGGCCGGCTCGTGATCTGGATTCCGGCCGACTCAAAAATAAATTTGATCGAACGAAAATGGGACGCGCTACTCGATCCTTCGGTTCAGAAGATTGCTATCGCCAATCCGGAGCACGCGCCCTATGGCCGCGCCGCAGTCGAAGCGCTGAAGCGCGCCCGCATGTACGATAAAGCGCAACCAAAACTCGTCTACGGTGAAAACATCTCGCAAGCCGCGCAATTCGTGCAATCCGGAAACGCACAGGCGGGAATCATCGCGCTCTCGCTGGCTGTCTCACCAGCCATGAAGACCGGTCAACGATGGGGCATTCCTGACGATCAATATGCCCCCATCGAACAAGCCGCCGTCATTCTGAAAACTGCGCGAGATAAGGAAGCAGCGCGCGCCTTTCTCTCTTTCGTTTCGAGCGATTCGGGACAACGCACGCTGGGAAGTTATGGCTTTGCACTTCCAAACGGCGCTGCGCCACCCCGATAGTCACGTTCAATTCTATGGAAGCACTCCTGCTCTCGATTAGGCTCGCGATCACAGTTTCAGCAATTCTCTTTGTGATTGGAGTTCCGCTGGCCTATTGGCTAACGTTTTCGCGCTGGCCGGGGAAATTTATGATCGAAGCGATCGTCTCGCTGCCTTTAGTGCTGCCGCCCACTGTACTTGGCTTCTATCTCTTGATCGCGATGGGATCAAACGGCCCACTCGGCCGATTTTGGCAAGCCGCATTCGGTCACGGGCTCGCATTCACGTTCACCGGCCTCGTCATCGCGTCGGTGCTTTACAGCCTTCCCTTCGCTGTGCAACCACTAGCGGCATCGTTCGAAAGCATCGATCGGAAACTTCTCGATGCGTCTGCGGTTCTCGGTGCCGGCCGCCTGCGCACATTCGTTCGCGTCATTCTCCCGCTTTCGATTCCTGGCGTGATCTCCGCAATTGTCCTGAGCTTCGCTCACACGCTCGGGGAATTCGGCGTCGTACTGATGGTCGGCGGCAATCTTGCCGGTGCGACGCGCACCGTCTCGATCGAGATCTACGACCGCGTGCAGTCGATGGACTACGCCGGAGCAAATCAGGTCGCACTCGGCCTGCTTCTCTTCTCCTTCGTTGTGCTGTCGATCGTCTACGGCGTGAATCGCTACATCGCTCGGAACTCCGGTCGCCGAATCTGGTCGCCATGGCCGGCGAAATGACAAAGCCTGCCCTCGGCGCCCAAATACACTTCGCTCGTTCACCGCGATCAGAATCCAAATTTGTATTGGATGTCACGCTGGAATTCGTTCCCGGCGTCACCGTCATCTTTGGCCCTTCGGGCGCGGGCAAATCAACCTTGCTCGATTGCATTGCGGGGCTGCTCAAACCTCAGCAGGGTAAAATCGTCGCGGGCGACGACACGCTCCTCGATACCGACGCTCGCATTGATGTTCGGCCCGAACAGCGCCACATCGGCTATGTATTTCAGTCGCTCGCGTTGTTCCCTCACATGACGGCACAAGATAACGTCAAGTACGGGCTGGCAAGATTGTCGTCCGAGGAACAAAATCGACGCGCCGATGAGATTCTTTCGGCGTTTCACATCGAATCATTACGCTCTCGCAAGCCGCGTGAGCTATCCGGCGGCGAGCAACAACGCGTCGCCCTGGCTCGCGCCCTGGTGACACACCCATGCGTTTTGCTACTGGATGAGCCGATGACCGGCCTCGACAGCGAACTAAAGAAGTCGATCGCGCACGACCTCTTGGCGTGGAACGACCGGCACGGGATTCCGATCCTCTACGTGACGCACAGCCACGAAGAAGCGGCCGCACTAGGCGGCCGCGTGGTGTTTCTGAAAAATGGAAGGATTGTAGATCAGCTTGCGCGCTAGCTACTTCGCAGCGCCCGCCGCTGCCGGAACGGAAAATTTCACTTCATCCGCCGACAACGTCTCGCCATTCGGCGTGGCGTGAATCACGACGCGATCTCCGACAGCGAGATCCGAAACCTTAGCCGCCTTCCCGTCGCGCGTCACGTACATCGTGTTCGCCACAAGCTTCACTTCGACCTCTTTGCCATCGGCTTGCTTGACGACGACAGAGTCGGCGTTGATTTTTTCCAGCGTGCCCATTACGTGCTTCTTGTCGCCGTGCGCGAACATCAAGGCACCCGTTAACGCGAGCATTCCAATCAGCGAAATCACTTTCAGCTTCATTTCAGATTCTCCCTTTTTCGGAGCTCGCGAGCCGTCCAGGCTCTCGTTCAAAACGCGCTCCAAGATTCTAAGTCAATGTTTCGCTTATATTTTAATGATGCTTTGCCGGAGCCTTTTGTTGCACCGGCTCACCACCTAGAAAGTCCTGCTCGTCTTTCTCTTCGTCGCGATCGTCCGGTCCTTTAGGATTCATGCGATCCATGTCGACACGCTCCTGCTCCGAAAGCTGCGGCAAGTGTCGAATAAACAGAACGAGCTTCCAAGTATCGTCTTGCGATCCGTGTCCGCCGCCAAACGCCGGCATCCCCGTGAACCGAACTCCGTTCTCGATGATCCAGAAAAGTTCGCCGTCGGAAAGATTTTGCGTTTCCGACTGTCGCAGATCAGGTGGCTTCGGGTACAGGCCCTTGCCGTACATCGTGTCGCCACCTCCGTCATTGCCGTGACATGACGAGCAATGATCGGCGAAATGGGCACTCGCAGCTTTCAGGTTTTCATCCGACGCAGGCATCGGATCGTGCATCTTGCGCGCATCCGATGGAATCGAAAGCCGATGAGCGTGCTGCGCGAAAAATGCCTCCAACGCTGTCGGCGTGGCCCGCGCGCTCAAGCCGTTGTGCAGAATCGAAGCGCCGATGGCGATCGCTATCCCGACAACTAAAACAGCCACGATAAGAAGAAGGTGTCCGCGTTTCATACTCTCAATAATAAGATGATCGGCCCCTAACTAAGTGACGCAGAGTCTGCCTTAAGGTTACAACCGCTGCTGTCAACGATTCGTTAATCGTGACAATCGGTTCCAGGCTCCCACCGGCCGGGTGCTCTCAGGCTATCGAAGGCGAACTTCTCGACGCTCTGATACGATACGTCGTGGGCAAGACGCCGAGCCGGATACCCTTCTGATACCGTCGCGACTATGACTTCAAACTCCCCACAATTCGAACCACGCGCGCCGATGGACATCGTCCCGACCGAAATCGAAGAGACTCTCGCAACCCTGCGTGAAGGCTCCGAGGTCACGTTTGAGCAGGGACTACAACTGGCGACAGCGACCGGACCGGCTCTGCAAGCTCTCATCGCCACGGCTGACTCGGTTCGACGCGAGACCGTCGGCGACGCGATCACCTACGTCGTCAATCGCAACATTAATTTCACCAACGTTTGCTTCGTCGGGTGTAGTTTCTGCGGTTTCGCGCGTGGCCCGGGCGCGGCTGACGCCTACTCGCACGGTGCCGAACACGTCGTGCGTAAGGCGCAAGAAGCTTGGGACCGTGGCGCAACTGAAGTCTGCATCCAGGGTGGCTTGCCGCGCGATCTCGACGGATTTTTCTATCGCGACATTTTGCGCGCCATCAAGCACGCGATTCCCGAAATGCACGTGCATGCGTTTTCGCCGATGGAAATTTCTTACGGCGTCGAAAAAACAGGGATGCCTCTGCGCGACTACCTTCAGATGCTGAAAGACGAAGGGCTCGGCAGCATTCCCGGGACGGCCGCCGAAATCCTCGACGATCGGATTCGCCGACGGCTCAGCCCGAACAAGTTGCCGGTCGCGCGATGGATTGAGATCGTTACGACCGCGCACGAACTCGGCATTCCATCGACATCAACAATGATGTACGGCCACGTCGAAGAGTCCGCCGACTGGGTACGGCACATTTTATTGTTGCGCGCGATTCAGAAGCGGACCGGCGGTTTCACGGAGTTTGTGCCACTCGGCTTCATTCATGAAAAGACGCGCCTTTTTCAGCATGGCGGCGCCCGCGCGGGCGCGGAACGCGACGATCATTTGCGCGTGCACGCGTTATCGCGCGTGCTGCTCCATGGCGCGATCAAGAATATTCAGGTGTCGTGGGTGAAACTTGGATTTCAGCTTTCGCTCGATTGCCTCAATGCAGGTGCGAACGACTTCAGCGGCACGCTGATGGAAGAAAGTATTTCAAAGGCCGCGGGTGCGAATTTTGGCGAGTTCGTCGAGCCGGCAGAGTTTCGGCGGATGATCAGGTCAATCGGCCGCACTCCGGCCGAGCGCACGACGAGTTACAAACTCCGCCGCATATTTGATGCGAGGCAAGAATCTGAGCCGACCGCCAGCGAAGCCGCAGCGCCGCTTCCCTTGCTAAACGTGTCGAATGCCAGCGACGCGAATCCGCCCCATCACATCACACACGGCGAAAGCGCGTACTGACTTCGATGCGCGCGCTGCTTCTGCCGGTGAAAGATCTCCGCAACGCGAAGCAGCGTCTCGTCGGGATTCTTTCTCCCGAAGAACGCTTCGCTCTCGCCCACGCGATGCTCGCTGATACCGTTCGCGCGATGCGCGGCGTGCAGCGCGCCGACAAAGTCTTCGTCGTCACCAATTACGAGCCCGCCATGCAGGCTGCGCGCGAAAACGGCTGGCAAATTCTCGTCGAAGAGCGCCAGATTTCCGAGAGCGTCTCTGTTGACGATGCTTCCCGCCGCATCGAGTTACTCGGTTTCACTGCCGTGTTACGCATCCCACTCGATCTCCCGCTCATGCAGTCGAATGACATCGACGAACTGCTCGCGATCGATTGCTCCGCCCCCGCGATGATTATCGTTCCTTCGCGCGACGGCACCGGAACCAACGCGATCCTGCGTACTCCGCCGACTCTCTTCCCTTCTCACTTCGGCTCCGGCAGCTTTGCAAAGCATTGCGCCGAAGCCGTCGCTCATCACGCGCAAGTTCACCATCGGCGCAATGCGCACCTCGAAATGGACGTCGATGACGAACCCGACTTGCGCGCGCTGTTGCAACACGATCTGACCGGCACTCACACCGGCGCGTTCCTTAACGACGCGGGCATCGATCAGAAACTGTTCGATGCGCGACCTCACGCATCCGCTCGCACTGCTTCGCAGACGTGAGCCTCTCGGCTTACAATATCCGCGCACGCGACACATCTGAGCCCGAATGAAACAGAAAATTTATTCCGACATCGACGCCGCCATCGCCGACGTTCCCGACGGCGCGCGTATGATGTTCGGCGGCTTCGGCGGCGCCGGCTTCCCCAATAATTTGATCCAAGGGCTCGCGCGCAAAGGCACGAAAGATATCTTCGCGATCAGCAACAATTGCGGCACCCGCGACGGCGAACTCGGCATTCTCTTCAAACTCAATCGCATTCGCCACATCATCGCGTCGTTTCCCGGGCCGCACTCGAATCATTTTCAGGAACGCCTCGCCGCGAAAGAGGTCACGATCGAGCTGGTGCCGCAAGGAATTCTCTGCGAGCGCATGCGCGCAGCGGCCGCGGGCTTGCTCGGGTTTTACACCACGGTCGGTGTCGGCACCGAAGTCGCCGCCGGCAAAGAAGAGCGCATGATCGATGGCAAGTGCTGCATTCTCGAAATGCCGATCCATGCCGATTTCGCCTTCATCAAAGCCGAAAAAGCCGACGAGCTCGGCAATCTCACCTATCGCCTCGCCGCGCAAAATTTCAATCCCATCATGGCGATGGCCGCGAAAACTACAATCGTCGAAGTCGAAGAAATCGTCCCGACCGGCTCGATCGATCCCGAAAGCGTGATGACGCCCGCGATTTTTGTTCACCGCATCGTTCAGGCGAAAGGAATCCGCTATGCCGGATAAGCCGCGCCTCACTCGCGAACAAATCGCACAGCGCGCGGCGTTCGAATTGCCCGACGGCGCCTACGTCAACCTCGGCTGGGGCATCCCCAATCTCATCTCCGACTACCTCCCCGCCGGCATCACCGTTTATTTTCACAGCGAAAACGGAATCCTCGGCATGGGCCGCCGCGCCCGCGCCGGCGAAGAAGATTTCGACCTCGTCGACGCCATGAAGGTTCCGGTCACGGTCGTTCCCGGCGCATCTTTTTTCAATCAAGCCGAAGCGCACCTGATGACGCGCGGCGGCCATCTCGACGTCGCCGTGCTCGGCGGCTTCCAGGTTTCCGAAAAAGGCGATCTCGCCAACTGGAAAATCCCCGGTGCCAAAGGCTCTGGCGGCATCGGCGGCGCGATGGACATCGCGAGCGGCACAAAAACAGTTGTCGTCTGTATGGAGCACACGACCCGCGACGGCGCGCCAAAAATCGTGCGCGAATGCAGTTATCCATTGACCGGGTTGCGCTGCGTCACCACGATCGTCACCGATCTTGCTGTCATCGACGTCACGCCCGACGGCCTCTCTCTGCGAGAGGTCGCCCCGCGATGGACCGCCGACGAAGTCCAGCAACTCACAGGGGCGCCGCTAAAATTCACCGGAACGCCACCCGAAATGCGCCTCAAATAAAATGCGCTCGATGTACCGAGTCCGAATCGCATCACGCCGCCTGTTCGGACTTGTCGTTTGCCTGAGCGTTTTCACACTTATCGTCAGGCCCGACGGGGCGAAAGCCGACGACCAACCGAAGCTCACCTATCAGCTCACCTACTCACTTGAGACGCCGAGTCTCGTGCATGTTTCGATCCGTCTTCCACAACCTGCAAGGGGTCCGCGGCCAGTCACGTTGATCGTTCCCCGCTCTGTCCCTGGCAACTACGCCCAGCGCCCCTACGATCCGTTCGTCTCCAACGTCAAAGCCTTCTCCGAATCCGCGCCTCACGCATCCAAAAATGACGCTGTCTCCGTCGAACGCGACGAGTACGGCCCTCGCTGGACTTTCGGCAAAGGCACGTCACCGCCTGTCGCAATCGCCCGCATCGACTACGACGTCGACGTCGCCAAGATGGAGCACGACATTCTCTTTTCCTCCGACACCTCAAAAATCCGCGAAGGCTACGTCGGCCTCCTCGGCTACACAATCTTCGCCTTCATCGAAGGCCGGGAAAATCAACCCATTCAACTCGAAATTCAAGCGCCCGCCAACTGGCCCGTCTTTTCAACGCTCGCGCCGCAAGTCCCGGCAGCGACAACCACTTTCTCCGCGCAAGCCGCCGACTACTACGCGCTCGCCGACTCGCAAATCACTCTCGGCCCCAAAATTCAAATTGCAAAGCGCGATGCCGACACCCCTAACTTCCCAACTCTCTTCGTCTCCCTCTACGCCGAACGCGACTCCGACATCTCCATCGACGCCGCCCTCGCACGCGACGCGCTCGACAAAGTCACCGCCTACTTCGGCTCTGCGCCTTTCTCGCACTACACCGCCGTCATCGAATATCTCAAGCCTCTCCCGCCTCCGCACGTATACAACTTCAGCATGGAGCATCTCGAAAGCGGCACGTTCTTCATGGACACTGACTACGTCATCACTGCAGCGAGTCCCGCGCAGTACAAAGAAGGCAATCGCTTCAATTACGCTCATCACATCGCGCATTCCTGGATTCCGAAACGCGCTTATGGCGCCGGCTACTTCCCTTTCAACTGGGAAATGACTCCCGTCATCGACACGATCTGGTTTAACGAAGGCTTTGGCCGCTACGTCGCGATTGCCGCGCTCGCCGACGCCTTTCCAAAAGATGAAGCCGTCAAATATCGCGCCGCGCGCCTCGATCGTCTTCGCGGCATCGTCGACAACGCACCCGATTTTCTCCAGCGTATGCCTCTCGACGAACTTTCGCGCGAAGGCTCGTTCCTCTACGGCGACGACTTTCGCGTCGGCACGAATCTTTTTTCGCGCGGATCGCTGATGGCCGCCGAAATGGACGATGCCATCCGCGCCCAGACGTCCGGCCAGAAGTCGCTGCGCGACGCTCTGCGCCATCTCGTGGCATGGGCCGCGCAAAACCATCGCGCCTTCCGCACCGACGAACTCCCCGAAATTTTCCGCCAAGCGACCGGCGTAGACACCACCTCCATCCTCAATTCCTGGATGCAGCCTCCGCGCCCGGCCGCCACAAATTCCTCCCCGCTCCACTGACCTCGGCAGAAGTGGTACAGTCTTGGTGAACAGCCTGAATCTGACTCTGATCCCCGGAGGTCCGCATGGCAGACCAAGCTCTGGAAAAATATTCCGATCTCTTCAAAAAGAAAGCTTTCGCGAATCTCAGCACGCTGATGAAGGACGGCAGTCCGCAGGTCACGCCGGTTTGGTGCGATTATGACGGAAAGCACGTCCGCGTAAATTCCGCTCGCGGCCGCGTCAAAGACAACAACATCCGCCGGGATCCCCGCGTCGCGCTCGCGATCGTCGATCCCGAAAATCCGTATCGATACATGGAAATTCGCGGCAAGGTCGTCGAGATCACCGAAAAAGGCGCCGACGAACACATCGATAGCCTGTCGGACAAATATCTGGGAAATCCGAAATATCCATTTCGCCAGCCCGGCGAAGTGCGCGTCCTTTACAAAATCGAGCCCCAAAAAATCAGCTCCATGGGCTGAGCTAACTCGATCGCTCAAGCGAGATCGCTGGCCAACGCCAACTCACTTGGACTGCGGCGCTCCCGCGCCGCTTTTGACCAACCAAACCAATCCGACCAATCGATCGACGAAGCACCAACCTCAAGACGCATCACCAAACATGTAGGGGCGCAGCATGCTGCGCCCCAAGCTCGCACGATCTTAGCCTGAAAGGCTCTCCATGTCCGCCCCCGAGTTCACCGTCCGCCAAATCGGCGTCGTAAAATCCGAAATCAAAATTCCCGCCGACGACTGTTGGGCCAACCTCGTCAGCGAAATCATCCTCGACTCCACTCAATTCACGCCCGAAAGCACCCGGGGCCTCTCCGACTTCTCCCATCTCGAAGTCGTCTTCCTCTTCGACCGCGTCGCCCCCGAAAAAGTCTTCACCGCATCGCGCCACCCTCGCGATCGCTCCGACTACCCGCTCGTCGGCATCTTCGCCCAACGTGCCAAGGATCGCCCGAATCGCATCGGCGTCACCACCTGCAAAATCGAACGCATCGACGGCCTCCACATTTTCGTCCGCGAACTCGACGCCATCGACGGCTCCCCAATCCTCGACATCAAGCCTTACATCGCAGAGTTCGCCCCTCGCGAGCCCATCCACCAGCCCGCCTGGTCCAAAGAAGTAATGTCCGGATATTTCCGCCCGAAATCTTAGAAGACTTGGTAGAAGCACGCTTCAGCGTGCCCGTGCTACTCACTAACACTCAACGCAAACGCGAGCAATCACTCCTTTGTTCGCTCGCTTGAGAAGACGTTGTCATCCTGAACCGTCCGAAGGACGACGAAGGATCTCAGCCGTAACCGCCAATGCAAACCGCCGCTCGTGCCCACGCTGTCGGCGGCAAGTCCCATTTTCCAATCTCCATTTTCCAATTTCCGCCTCTCTACTGTTTCGTCGCCCTCTCAATGAATCCCGCAATCTGTCCATGCAGCGCCACTCGATCCTCATCATGCAAATACATCATGTGCCCCGCCGAGTAGTAATCCTCTTTAATATTTTTCTGCAGCGCATCCGGCAACCCAAGATGCGTCATCGTATACTCCGTCGCAAAAAACGGCGTCGCGAAATCAAAGTACCCATTCTCCACCTGCACCAGCAGCCGCGGATTCGTAATCATCGCCTGCGCTAAGTCCCCTTCCACATTCGGCGCGCCCGGAAAAAATCTCCGCGGACCATTCTGCTGCCGCGTCCACTTCCAGTCCGCATTCCCTCCGCTCGTGTTGTGATAAATCTTGTCTCGCCCAAACTTCAGCTCTTCTTGATTGTACGTATTGATGAGCGCCGTATACGCCCCGCCCACCGCCGGCCCTTCCGGGTCGCCCTGCGCATTCTCCTCCAGCAAATCGTACGTATACCCGGTAAATCGCGCGTCGATGCGCCCCGTCGTCAGTCGCGAACTCCGCTGCAACTCCACGCGAAATTGACTCAGCGTCACGCGTAAATCCGCCTTGATCAAATAATCCTCGCTTAGCCCGGTAAAACGCGAGAGCTTCTTTGCCACCGCCGCTTTCTCATCCATCGAAAGATCTGCGCCTTTGTAAAGCGCCGCCGCATATTCGCCCTGCGCATACTTCCTCGCCTCTTCAATAAATCCCGGCAAATCCGCCGGTCGATCCTTCAGCACCTTGTGATACCAGGCCACCGCCGCATAGCTCGGCAAATAGAAAATGTATGGCCGGTCATCTCCCGGCGCGAACGTCAGCGTCGCCAGATCCAGCACCGACGAAATCAACACAATCCCGTTCAAATGCACCGTGTCGTGATTCTGCAAATAATTCCCAAGCGCCGCCGACCGAAACGTCCCATAACTCTCTCCGATTAAAAACTTCGGCGAATTCCACCGGCTGTTCCGGCTCAGATACGTCACGATAAATTGCGCGAACGCCTCGACATCCTCGTCAATCCCGTAAAAATCCTTATCCTGCGCCTTGCAAACCGCGTGGCTATACCCCGTCCCCATCGCGTCGATAAAAACCAGATCCGTCTTGTCGAGTAAGCTCTCCGTGTTATCCACCAGCTTGTACGGCGCCGGCGGCGTGAACTGCCCATCCACCGTTTGCACGCGCCGCGGACCAAACGCGCCCATGTGCAGCCACATCGTCGCCGAGCCCGGCCCTCCGTTGTACAAAAACGAAATCGGCCGCATCGACAGATCCTTCACATCGCTCCGCGTATACGCTACCGAATACAACAACCCCGTCGCGTCGCCCTTGTCATTCTTCAGTAGCGTCGTGCTCGCCGTCGCCTTGTATGGAATATTCTGCCCGCCGATCCGAATCGTGTGCTCTGTCGTCGACACTTCTTCCTTCGTCGCCGCCGCGTCACACTTCTCCGCCGGCTTCTCGCCCTTCGCATCTTTATCTTTGTCGGAATTCTGCGCAAGAACCTGCGCAGCAGGAAGGAACAGCATCGCCGCAACCACAACCAAAACCCTAAATTTCATCGCACCAATCTCCGTCGTTTCCGCTCAAACGCCGGGATTGTAGCTCAAATCCCCACTCGCAACCCAAAACATGTAGGGGCGCAGCACGCTGCGCCCCATCTCGGCATGGTCGTAAATTCTTGGTAACTCTTCGGTTTCCACCCTATGCAAGATGCCTGTCATCCTGAGCCGCCCGAAGGGCGGCGAAGGATCTCAACGTAAGCCTTATCTCGATCGCATCCGACGTCGCCGAATCACGTGCCTCAACTCCGCACCGTAACCACCTTCGCTTCACCCACCGTCACCTTCTCCCGCAACCCCGCCACCCTCTCAAACGATTCCAACCGCGCCCGATGATCATAAAGATGCGCCGTCATGATCAACTCATCCGGCCGCATTACGTCCACAAAATTCTGCAACCCTCGCAACACCGTCTCTGGCGAACCCACCGCACTCACCGTCAACATATGGCTCGCCATCACTTTCTCCGCCGGCGACCAATACGTCTCGATATCATCAATCGGCGGCGGAATCTGCCCCGGCGTCCCGCGCCGTAAATTCGTAAACGATTGCTGCACCGATGTGAACTGCCTCCGCGCCTCGCCATCCGTCGCTGCGCAAATCACATTGATCCCCAGCATCACGTACGGCCTCTCCAACTCCTTCGACGGCCGGAACGTCGCCCGATACAAATGCACCG
>Ga0206871_10111_pt1 | contig 22212 bp, 21 predicted proteins | sample Alteio_BWOrgCont_33_FD_152627 | JGI IMG/M metagenome (GOLD analysis project Ga0206871, IMG submission 152627) | Enriched cells from forest soil in Barre Woods Harvard Forest LTER site, Petersham, Massachusetts, United States -... | ecosystem: Environmental > Terrestrial > Soil > Temperate forest >...
AGACGTAAAAGGCCCGAGGTATTGCGATCCATCATTGATCTTATTTCTCGTTAAAAAAACTCTTGAAAAAGGTTCAGTTTTATCATCTTTTAAATTTATATTGAAAGGAGGTTGAAATTGTTTGATGAGTGAATTCTCCAAAAGAAATGCATCGTGCTCATCATTAACAATAGTAAATTCAATCTTTCGAATGCGCTGAACTAACTCGTGTGTTTTATAATTAGTAAAAGTTTTTGAAAAATATGAACTGACTCTTTTGCGTAAACTTTTTGCTTTACCGACATACAGGATCTCATTTGCAGCACCATAATATTTATAGATACCAGGTTGTAATGGTATATCAGGTGCAAGTATAGAAAATTCTTTTTGGGTCATATCGGCAGCGTATTGCAGGAGTATTACTCGCGCAACTATCAAATTTAAAAAAAGCCAGTGGAATATTATTGATTATCATCCCAGATAATTTTCTGCTCTTTTAGCAGCTTGGTGTTCCCATCTGGTTGATTAAGAATAGTGATGATTTTGGCGGATTTATCTGTTGTCCAAATAAGTTGTTGTGTGTAGGACTGACCGTTTTCTTTAAATCCTTTTTCAATATAGACACTACGTATATTTCCTGAAGTGGGGTCTATATATACATTCCAGCCGCGTAGTTGTAATGTATCTGGTAGTTTCCCCAATGGTTCATAAGTCAATGTTATTGCATTGAGCGTTTGATCATTGAACTTCGTTTCTTTAAAATATTGAATAAGGTTTGTTGTATCTATATTAAAAGAAAAAAATGGAGCTAAAATGGTTTTTAGCTGCTCTTTTTTCAGCCACACAGAATCTGTCTTATCATTTATGATTGTATACATTAGTGGAGTAAATGGTACAGAATCTAGCGCGATCAACTGGCTTTTTAAAAATGATGTTACAGGGAAAAACGTAGTTGGTTTTTCTTCTTGAGTAGAGTCTGTATTATTTTGAATGGTTTGTGTTGGAGAGGTAGTCGTATTGTTGCAACTAAATATTACAATAGCAAAGAAGAGTATAAAGAATATTTTTTTTCATTCTTCAAAAATAGATGAAATAGCTTTAAATAAGGCTGACGCTATTTTTAATTATTTGATAGGATAGTTATCTGCATGAATGTTTTTTGATTCATCTTATCATCGTCAGAAAATGTTTCTTTTGTAAGAGGATCGTTAGTGTTATTATGTAGGTTGTCAAGTGTATGTAATTCTTTACCAACTGTATTTTTGCCGGGAGTCTTGGTATTAACATATCCGGTAAATAATAGAAACGAAATTGATACAATGCTTATCGTTACAGAAGGTAATCTACGAATAGGATGAAAATTATTATATATGCTGCTCCATGAATGTGTACATAATGCTTTACACCCGTTATTTTTTTGCTGTGAGTTATCGTTATGAATTTTACTGTTCATAGTTAAAAAGAATGTTTAATGATAGGGGATGATGGATACTGTCGCTTTTCATGTGTGATGATTTTTTGAGCGTTAATATATTTAAAAGCTGACAAGTATTAATGATACAATCGTTTGAGTATAATTCTGTGCAAAGGTATGGATTTAATATGATTTACGGCCTGAAAATGGCAATTTTTCACTAATGCAATAAGACTAAAAAAGGCTTTGAAACTATTATACATATAGCTTCAAAGCCTCCTGATTTTTGAATATTATATTAATACAGTACCAGTCATTTCTTTTGGTATTGGTAACTGCATCATTGTCAAAATTGTAGGGGCTATATCACCCAGCTTACCATTTTTAATTGCTCCTTTCCATTGGTTATCTATAATGAAAAATGGTACAAGGTTTAAGGTATGAGCTGTATTTGGCGAACCGTCTTCATTAATTGCATAATCGGCATTACCATGATCTGCGGTTAAGAAAACAGTATAATCGCTTTTTAATGCAGCAGTTACAACTCTCTCAACACATTTATCTACAGTTTCTGCTGCTTTTATAATTGCGTTCCATACGCCTGTATGGCCAACCATATCGGCGTTAGCAAAATTCAGACAAATAAAATCTGCAGTCTTATTTTCAAGTTCTGGTACAATTGCGTCTGTTAATTCAATAGCACTCATTTCCGGTTGTAAATCGTATGTGGCAACTTTTGGCGAAGGAACCATAATTCTTTTTTCACCTTCGAAAGGTTTTTCTCTTCCACCACTAAAAAAGAAAGATACATGCGGGTATTTTTCTGTTTCTGCAATACGTATCTGCGTTTTGTGATTTTGTGCCACAATATCACCCAGCGTATTTTTTAGATCATCATTTTCGAATAGAACATTTACATTTTTAAATGAATGATCATATTGCGTCATTGTGGTATAATGAAGTGCTAATTTCTTCATACCAAAATCCGGCATATCCGTTTGCGTTAGTACTTCGGTTATTTCGCGACAACGATCTGTTCTGAAATTGAAACATATTACAACATCGCCATCTTTTATCGTAGTTATTGGAATAGCGGCGTTGATGATCGGTTTGATGAATTCATCTGTAACACTATCAGCATAAGACTTTTTTACAGTAGCCAATAGATCTGTAGATTTTTCGCCAATACCATTTACCATTCCATCGTAGGCAAGCTTTACTCTTTCCCAACGTTTGTCTCTATCCATTGCGTAATAGCGCCCTGTTATAGTTGCTATGTGGCCCGTTGATTTTTTTAAATGCTGATCAAGGTCAGTTAAAAAACCTAAACCACTTTTTGGATCTGTATCACGTCCATCCGTAAAAGCATGGATAAATACATTTTCCAAACCTTCAACTTTACAAAGTGATGTAATGGCTTTAAGATGACTGGTATGTGAGTGTACGCCGCCATCGCTTACCAAGCCAAGCAAATGAAGTGGTTTATTGTTTTGTTTTGCAAAACGAATAGCTTCTAACAGCGTTTTATTTTTTTGAAACTCACCTGTACGTATAGCAACATTAATACGTTCTAATTCCTGGTATACAATTCTTCCGGCACCTAAATTAAGGTGACCAACTTCGCTGTTGCCCATTTGTCCGTCAGGCAAACCAACTTGTTCACCACAAGTTACCAGAGTGGAGTTAGGGTATTTTTTATACAAAGAACTAACGAAAGGCACATTGGCATTTTGGATAGCATCACTGCTTTTTACTTTACCAAGGCCCCAACCGTCCATGATAACAAGTATTACTTTTTTTGCGTTCATGGTGCAAATTTAACTTTTTTGCGGCTTTTAAAAAAGTGCTATATGATTATTATCCTAAATTTTTGGCAAATGGTGGTTTTAGTTTTTGCATAGCTTGTTTTCAGTAAATTGTGGGTGTAATAAACCTTTTATATTATGAAACAATTAAGCTTTTTACTTTTAGGTATAGGCATAGTTTTATTATCATCATTTACGTTGCTGTCGGAGATTGACAACGTAGCGAATGCTATAAAAAATGGCGATGCAGCGCAAATAGCAAGATCCTTTGATGATAAAGTGCAGTTAACAATGCCGGATAAAAGTGGCAGTTACGATAAACCCCAGGCAGAATCAGTTTTGAAGACCTTTTTTAATACTAACATGGTAACGGGTTTTACAATAATTCATAAAGGAGGTAATGATGGATCTGAGTATTGTATTGGTACATTACAGACTAAAAATGGCACTTATCGAACCACTGTTTTTATGAAGCAAAAAGGGAACGCTGAAGTGTTACAGGAATTAAAATTTGAGCGACAATAGCTTGCTTATAAATTAATAGATATAAAGCCCGTTTTTTCGGGCTTTTCTTTTTTAGCTTTGCTGATATGAATTACGATGAACAGTTATTACAATTGATAAAAAATGCATTGGCGGAGGATATTGGTAATGGCGACCATTCAACATTATCAAGTATTGATGTAAATGCAAAAAGTAAGGCAACATTAAAGATCAAGGAAGATGGTATTTTGGCGGGTGTGGATGTTGCTAAAAAGATATTCAGTTATATGCAGCCTGATATTGTTTTTACGCAATATAAAAATGATGGGGATGTAATGAAAGCAGGAGAGGTTGCTTTTGATGTTGAAGCTAAAGTGCATACTATTTTACAATGTGAAAGATTGGTACTGAATTGTATGCAACGTATGAGTGGTATTGCAACATTAACACATCAATATGTTGAACAATTAAAAGGATTTAAAACTAAATTATTGGATACGAGAAAAACCACACCCAACTTTCGTTTGTTGGAAAAAGAAGCGGTGAGAATTGGTGGTGGCGTAAATCATCGTTTTGGTTTATATGATATGATCATGTTAAAAGATAATCATATTGATTATTGTGGTGGTATTGAAAAGGCCATTGAAAAAGCGTTTGCTTACGCGAAAGAAAAAAAATCTGGGTTAAAAATTGAAGTAGAAACGAGAAGCTTAGATGATGTGAAAAAAGTATTGGCTGTTGGAAAAGTGGATCGGATCATGCTGGACAATTTTACGCCTGCGCAAATAACGGAAGCATTAAAATTGATCGATGGTAAGTATGAAACTGAGGCCAGTGGTGGTATTGACTTGAATAATATTAAATTATACGCAGCCACCGGTGTTGATTATATTAGTAGTGGTGCTGTAATCCATCATGCTGTTAGTTTGGATCTGAGTTTAAAAGCAACCATCTAAATTTTCGTAAATGAAGACTAAAGAATTATTAATATGGATAAGAAAAAATTAAATTCATTTGGAGGATTGGTATATTCCACTAATCCTAATTTTAAAATAGAAGAAGAAAATAATAACGATCAGGAAACATTATCTCCTGCTCAACAAAAATTAAAAGTACGTTTAGATAAAAAACAACGTGCGGGAAAAGCTGTTACCCTGGTAGAAGGATTTATTGGAAAAGAAAAAGATATGGAAGAGTTGGGTAAGAAGTTAAAAGCTTTTTGTGGCACGGGCGGTTCTGTAAAAGATGGCGAGATATTAGTGCAGGGGGATAATAGAGATAAAATATTGCAATGGTTGTTGAAGAATAATTATAAAGAAAGTAAGAAGGTTTAAATTCAAAATTGCTGAATAAAGATATTCAGCTGAAATGTGCGACGCCTATGAAGTTTAATAATAGCACAACGCCCGGCTTAAAATTATTTATCTTCAGCTTCAATATAACTTAATGCCCCACTTGGGCATTTTTTTATTTGCGCTTTAATTGTTTCACTATCGGATAAGCTAATATCTATCCATGGTTTTCTGCGTGGATCAAAAACTTCTATTAATCCTTTTGCGCAAATACCTGAATGTATACAGATGTTTGGCTGCCAAATGATCGTTATTTCTCCGTTTGAGTATTTATGTGTGTTTAAAGGCATACCATTAATAATTTAACAATAAAGTTGTGTACTAAAATACAATAAAACTGGCTTTTTTGTGTTAATTTAGAATAAACTAAGGCATATGATATCTAAAATATCGGAAGGCATAAATGTTAGTATCGAAACTTTTTATCAACCAGATTATAGTAATCCGGTTAATAGCGAGTTTATGTTTGCCTATAGGATCACTATTGAAAATAACAATAGTTTCCCTGTTAAATTACTGCGTAGGCATTGGTATATTTATGATGCTACGGGGAGTGTAAAAGAGGTTGAAGGTGAAGGAGTTGTAGGCGTTCAACCCCAAATAAATGCCGGCGAAAGTTACCAATACATCAGCGGATGCAATTTAAAGACAGAAATGGGTAAAATGTATGGTACTTATTTGATGGAAAATGTGAACAATAAGAAGCAATTTCATGTGATCATACCAGCTTTTGATATGACGGTTCCCTTTAAGATGAATTAACATAACTCTTTGGGCTTTTAGGCGTATCTTCGCACCGTCAAAAAATCACTTAGTTTATATAAATAGTCCCGTTTTTCTCCATATAATTTAATGCTTGCTTAATAATAATTCCCAATGGCAAAAGTAACTTTCGATAACCGTAATAATAAGTTTTACCAATCATTAAAGGTCTCGGTTGACGAATATTTTGAAGCAAAGCAATTGAAAAAAACCGGCGATTGGAGATTGTTCACGAAAACAATCGTTCTTTTTACCAGTGCTATTGTAATTTATGGTTGCTTGATGTTATTCAAGGTCAAAGCTTTTCCGGCTATAGTATTATGTGCTGTTTTAGGGTATGTTTTTGCCTGTATTGGGTTTGGCGTAATGCATGATGCCAATCACGGAAGCTATAGTCCGAATACAAGGTTAAATGATTTTCTAGGGTTATCTATTAATGGTTTAGGTGCAAGTGCTTTTTTCTGGAAGCAAAAACACAATATTATTCACCATACTTATACAAATGTTGATGGTATTGATGATGATATTGCAAAAGCACCGGTTATCCGTCATTGCGATACACAAAAATGGGTTCCTGCACATAAGGTTCAACATTTATATCTTCCATTAGTATATGGTCTTTCAACTATCTTCTGGATATATATTATGGATTTTACAAAATATTTTTCCCGTAAAATATATACCACAGAAGCCTGGAAAATGAATTTAAAAAATCACCTTATTTTTTGGGCAACCAAAGTATGGTATGTTGCTATGTATATCATTATCCCTGTTCATGTATGGGGTTGGGGTGCTTGGGCAATAGGTTATTTAACGATGAATGCTGTAATGGGTATTACACTTTCTTTAGTATTTCAGTTGGCGCATGTGGTGGAAGGGACCGAATTTGAAAGTGTTCCATTAGACGAAACAAAACATTTGGAAACTGCATGGGCAGAACATCAACTAAAAACAACTTCCAACTTTGCCATGGGAAATAAATTTATTTCATGGTGCGTAGGTGGATTGAATTACCAGATCGAGCATCATTTATTTCCTCGTGTTAGTCATGTGCATTATCCTGCTATCAGTAAAATAGTAATGGAAAAATGCAAAGAGTATAATCTTCCTTATAATTATTATGATACAATGACCGAAGCAGTAGCTTCACATTTTAGAGTAATGAAAAATTTGGGTAAAGGGCCTACACCTGAGGTTGCGCAAGCTAAAGCAGCTTAATAATTGTTAATGGTAAATGGTTAATTGTAAATGATTGATCATCTGCAACTAAAAAAGCAGTTCATTACGAACTGCTTTTTTGTTATATGCTGTCTTGTAAAATAACGTTATGTGTTTACCATTTATCATTTACAATTAACCATTATAAACTAAGGTTTGTATTTTGTTTCCTGAAAGATAGTCTCAGCATCAGTACTCATTAGTTGTGGGAAAGTTTTAGTTGGATTATTTTTCATGTACTTTTTTACAATCTGCCATCCGGCGAAGGAACCGATATTGCCGGGTGCATCTTCGCCTAATTCTTCAGTTTTTGGTGATTCGCCTATATAATTTTTGATGGTATTCTTATCGGTAATTTGTAAAATGTCGTTCTGTATAAATAAGTTCCATACTACGGCTTCGTGATCGTAACATGCTTTTAATTGCTCGTCTGTATAACCAATCAATTTGTATTCTTCTGTATACGGCAGCAATTTACTTAGTATGTACAGTCGCTTTCCTTTATCCACCATTTGATCGATCATTGGCCTGTCATCTTCTTTTTCTGGATACATATCATTCATTACATTGATCATACAGTTAACTGCAATGTAGCTTGGTTCAAAACGTTGCGAAATATAGCTGGGGTAAGTATCATTTATAAATGAGGTTCTGTATTGCGAATAATTTTTACCCAAATGCAATTGCAAGCCTACTACAAAAGCTTGTTCTGAAAGTAACACATCGCCATATCCATCTAAAGGCCCAACGTAAGTAATAATTTTTGTTGGAGCAGTATAATTAGGAAAATAGTATTTTAAAAATTGTACCGATTGTTTAATGTCGCTTTCGTATTTTGAGAAATCATTAAAAATCAGTTCAGAACTATCATACACGGCTCTGTAAGAATGGGTAAAATCGCCAATATATTTTGTAACTGAATCTGCCGGCCATTTAGGATCAAGGCCCAATATCTGGCTCGAGAAAAAGCCTGCAAAATCAGGATATTTGTTTTGGAGATTTTCGTATCCTAAAGGAAAATTAGCTGAATCTATGGCAAATAGATCTTTGTCGAACCGCTCGGTAGTTATATTTATTTTGATGTTGGATACATCGGGAATATCCTTGTTTTTACACGAGAATAATACGGTAATAATCAGCAATGCGGCAATCGTCAATCTCATGGTAGAAATGCTTTTGAATGATTTAACTTTGCAAATAAATAAAAAAAATCCCAATCATAAAGTTAAAGCCCGTTTTGGGTGTGAAGTATGAAGATATTTCTTGCACAACAAAATTATCACATTGGTAACTTTCAAAGCAATACTGAAAAGATCATTGCAGCCATTGAGAGTGCCAAAAAGCAGGGTGGCGACCTGATCATTTTTAGTGAATTATGTGTGTGCGGTTATCCGCCAAGGGATTTTTTGGAGTTTGATGATTTTATCAATAAATGCTATAGTGCCATTGATTTGATAAAAGAGCACGCGGATACGATTGCAGTATTGGTTGGCGCTCCTGATAAAAATACAAATCATCACGGCAAAAGTTTAATGAATGCAGCTTACTTTTTGTACGAAAAAAGTATCAAATCTGTAGTACATAAAACTTGTTTGCCTACTTATGATGTATTTGATGAATATCGTTATTTTGAACCTGCCTACGAGTGGAACGTAATTGAATTTAAAGGGAAGAAATTAGCTGTTACTATTTGTGAAGATATCTGGACATTAGGGAATAATCCACTTTACAGAATTTGTCCGATGGATAAATTGATAGGCCAACATCCTGATATGATGATCAACTTATCAGCATCGCCATTTGATTACACGCATGTGGAAGAGCGCATAGCTGTAGTAAAATCAAATGTAGAAAAATATAAGCTTCCAATGTTTTATTGCAATGCTGTTGGCAGCCAAACTGAAATTGTTTTTGACGGAGCATCTTTAGTACTAGATAAGCAAGGCAATTTATGCGGACAATTACCAATGTTCGAAGAAGCATTGCAGGGCTTTGAATTAAAGGATGATGGAACAATTAATGAACCTATAATCAAGCAAGCAAGTCTTGTCGCCAATAAAATAGCAGAACAAATTCAATTAGAAGAAGAGTTAAATATTGCACAAGCGCATGATGCAATTGTAATGAGTATCAAAGATTATTTTTCTAAGATGGGCTTTACAAAAGCGATATTAGGCAGCAGTGGCGGCATTGATAGCGCGGTAACATTAGCGTTGGCATGTTCTGCTTTAGGTAAAGAAAATGTGAGAGCGATATTAATGCCATCAAAATTTTCAACAGATCATTCAATTGATGATGCAAGAAAATTAAGTGAGACCTTAGGTAATCCTTATGATATCGTTCCGATAAAAAATATTTACGAAGCATTTTTATCAGAACTCAAACCAATTTTTAAAGATCTGCCTTTTAACATTGCTGAAGAAAATATCCAAAGCAGAAGCAGGGGAAATTTATTGATGGCGATTGCAAATAAGTTCGGTTATATCTTGCTCAATACGTCTAATAAAAGTGAATTGGCAACAGGCTACGGAACATTGTACGGAGATATGGCAGGAGGAATAGCAGTATTGGGAGATTGCTATAAAATGCAAGTATATGCTTTAGCAAGATATATCAATCGCAATAAAGAAATTATTCCTGATAATATTATAACAAAAGCTCCCAGCGCGGAATTGAGGCCTGATCAAAAAGATATTGATAGTCTACCGGATTATTCGATTCTAGATAAAATATTATTTCAATATATAGAACGCAGACAAGGGCCAAAGGAAATTAAGACGCAAGTATTTGATGCTGCATTAGTTGACAGGGTATTGAAAATGGTGAACCTAAATGAATACAAGCGTAATCAGTTTTGTCCCATTATTCGTATTTCTCCCAAAGCTTTCGGTGTTGGCAGAAGAGTACCGATCGTTGGTAAATATTTGAGTTAGTGGTTTGTCTGAACCGTTGATTAAACAGATTGAAATGATTTATCTGATTAAGATTAAAAAAAACTCAATCAGATAAATCAAAAAAATCAACTTCAATCAATGGTCAGATCTTCTCCACAACAACCGCAGTACCATAAGCTAATACTTCTGTAATGCCGTTCATTACTTCATTTGCATCATAACGCATATTAATGATAGCATTTGCGCCATGTTCATTTGCATGTTGTATCATTAATTGATAGGCTTCATCTCTTGCCTTTTCACATAATTCTACATAGATGGAAAGCTGTCCACCGAATAAGGATTGGAGTCCGCCGCCAATATTGCCCAATATACTTCTGCTGCGTACAGTAATACCTTTTATTACACCTAATTGCTTTGTGATTTTGTAGCCTTCTAATGTATTGGCTGTTGTAATTAATTGTAGATCTACCATGATTTTTTATTTAGTATGAATTAAAAAACAGTAAAAATTAGCTATTAAAAATAGTCAATTTATTAGATTGTTATAATTCATTTTAATTAATGAAATTCGTGTTAATGAAAGTAACCGTTTATAAGAGTACAGGCAGTTGGTACGTTGTTCAGAATGAAGAAGGTAAATTATTTAATGCCCGTATAAAAGGTAAATTTAAGATTGATAATATTACTTCAACAAATCCGATTGCCGTAGGTGATATTGTAACTGTGGAAATGGAAAATGAATTAGAGGATACCGTTACCATTACTAACATAGAACAGCGTAAAAATTATATTACCAGAAGCTCTCCGCATAACAGACATAAGCATCATATCATCGCTTCTAATTTGGATCAGTCGCTTTTATTTGCTACGCTAAAAGATCCTAAAACTTCTCAAGGGTTTATTGACAGGTTCTTAATTACATCAGAAGCTTATTATGTTCCATCTATCATTGTTTTTAATAAAGCAGATCTGTATGGAGAAAAGGAAATAGAAAAATTTGCAGAATTAAAGGAGATGTATGAAACCATTGGTTACAAAGTTCAATCAATGAGTATCGAAAAAAATGAAGGTGTGGAAGAAGTAAAACTATTACTAAAAGATAAAACAACTTTGCTTAGCGGACATTCAGGCGTAGGTAAATCATCTTTTATCAATATTGTTTTTCCTGAGTTAACATTAAGAACACAAGATGTAAGTGACTGGAGCGGTAAAGGTTTACACACAACAACTTTTGCAGAAATGTTCAATCTCTCTTTCGGCGGAAGAATTATTGATACACCTGGAATAAGAGAATTGGGATTGGTAGATATTAAAAAGCAAGAGTTATCACATTATTTTCCTGAGATGCGTGTATTGATAAATGATTGTCAGTTTAATAATTGCATGCATATAAATGAACCCGGATGTGCAGTAAGAGATGCGGTAGAAAATGGCTCAATAAATCCTGACAGATATATTAGTTACCGAACTATTTTAGATACAATGGAAGATGCTAAGAATTATTAATTGGACCAGGTTATTTGTAGATGATACCCGTTTTGACAAAGAATTTTTGCTTCCTTGCTTGTTTGGCTGTTTTAGCATCGCCCGAAAGTAATTTCTCTGCTCCCATAGCCGCACTACTTTTAGGACAGCCATATTCATCCTTGTGAAAAATAGAACAAGCACTGAAAGAATAAACAACAATAATAGCAATCATTATCTTTTTCATATGCTCAAAGATAATATTTTTTTAATAATCAAGCATTAGCAACCGTTTAGTACCTTATTTGAACCAGCTGCTGTACATCAAGTAGTTATCAGCTATTCTGTTGATCTCTCCGTTTATCAACTCCTGGGATATATCTTTTATTTTTTTAGCTGGAACACCTCCAAAAATACATCCTGGTTCAATAACGGTTCCTTCCAAAACAACGGCACCCGCAGCTATAATAACATTGCTGCCGATTTTTACATTATCCATAACAATGGCACCCATTCCCACTAAAACATTATCATCGATCGTGCAGCCATGTACAATAGCATTGTGTCCGATACTCACATTATTGCCAACAATAGTTTTTGTTTTTTGATACGTACAATGTATCACAGCACCATCCTGCACATTTACTTTATTGCCCATGCGAATGCTATTTACATCACCACGGATAACAGCATTGAACCATACACTACAATCATTACCCATTATAACATCGCCAACAATTGTGGCATTTGGTGCAATAAAACAATTTGAGCCCATTGTTGGTAACACTTCTTTAACCGGTAAAATAAAAGACATATTTTTTAATTTTTTGTTTAGATAATTGTTTTGTCTGAATCGTTGATTGAACTGATTATTCTGATTGAACTGATTTTAAGCTACAATCAAAGTAATCAATTTAATTGCATAAATCAAAGGTCAGATTTTCTTCCGATCTTTATTGTGAAACATTAATATCAGCTTACGAATATGTCTAAAGGTACAACGACCAATCGCCAACTATTTTTACAACACGTGGGGCAAACATCCGAAGCACCATTGGCACTCGAAATAGTGAAAGCCGAAGGCAGTAAAATGTGGGATATAGATGGTAAAGAATATATTGATCTGATAGCAGGAATAAGTGTTTGTAATATCGGCCACCGTCATCCAAAAGTGATCCAAGCTATAAAAGATCAATTGGATAATTACATGCACATCATGGTGTATGGAGAGTTGGTGGAAAGTCCGCAGGTAGTTTATGCAAAAAAAATAACTGATCATTTACCTGCATCATTAAATACTGTTTTCTACACAGCTTCAGGAAGTGAAGCAACAGAAGGTGCTATGAAATTATCAAAGCGATACACAGGCAGAACACAGATCGTTTCTTTTAAGAATAGCTATCACGGCAGTACACAAGGAGCATTAAGTATTATGGGTGATGAGTATTGGCGCAATGCTTTTCGCCCTTTATTGCCGGATACGTTGCAGCTCAACTATAATTCTTTTGAAGATATTGAACTGATCACAGAACGAACAGCCTGTGTAATTGCAGAAACCGTTCAGGCAGAAGCAGGAGTAATAACACCGAAAAAAAATTGGCTAACAGCGTTGCGTAAACAATGTAATGAGACAGGAACATTATTGGTGCTGGATGAAATACAATGTGCCTTTGGTCGTAATGGAACTTTATGGGCATTTGAGCAATTCAATATTATTCCTGATATTTTATTGTTGGGTAAAGCACTTGGTGGAGGAATGCCATTGGGTGCATTTGTTGCGGATAAAAAAATAATGGATTCGCTTGCTAATAATCCTGTGTTGGGGCACATCAATACTTTTGGGGGACATCCGGTTTGTTGTGCTGCAGGCTTAGCAGCATTCGATGTTTTGTCAGAAGAAAAACTAATAGAAACAGTTGCGAAAAAAGAACAGTTATTTTTATCCTTATTGCATCATACAAAAATAAAAGCGGTACGTAGTTGCGGATTAATGATCGCCGTAGAGTTTGAAAATTTCGATCTCAATAAAAAAATAATTGATGCACTAATTGATGAAGGTGTATTTACAGATTGGTTTTTATTTGCAGCTAATTGTTTACGAATTGTACCTCCACTAGTTATTACAGAAGAGGAAATTAAAACAGCTTGTAATAAATTGATTGCATTGCTGAATGCTTTGTAAAATATAATTGACAGATTTGACAACTTTTAAAAGTTGTCAAATCTTAAAAATCTAATCCCAAACTAAAATATTTTACCGGCGGACTTCCAAAGAAAGTTCCCATTGGCCAACCTATATCAAATTTTAGAAAATAGCCAAGAAAATTACTTCTTGCACCAAAACCATAACCACCTGCTAAAGGCCCTATACCACCTGTTTTTATAATAACCTGTACCGGAACCTGTCCGTAGACACTGTTAGGTCTTGACAAACCGCCGTATGATCCGTTCCATGCGTTACCAAGATCAATAAATTGTATTACCTGAAAGTTGCGTAAAAAAGAATTGTTGATCGGACGATCTAAAAAAGTTGTCAATACAGGGAGCCTGAACTCACTGTTAAGCACAAGCGCATTATTTCCATTTGCTACATTTTGAATATACCCGCGAAGGTTTACAGCCAAACTTTGGAAAGCATATGTTTGATCAGGAGCAGGTTGGTTGTATGGATTAAAGTAGCGCGGTGTTCCGTCAGATTTAGTATTGCTGGCAAGCATTAATTCTCCATCTTCTCCACCTAAATAATAAACAATCTTTTCATCGCCCCAACTAAAATTACCTGCAGCTCTTCCTGCCCATATAAAATTGCGGTAAATAGGATAGTAGTAGCGTACATCAAAGCCCCATGCAAAATCAAATTTTCCGGTAGAGTTGCTTCCTTTCGTAATATCTTTATTAGCGTCTATAAAAACTTTATAGCGTAATCCTTCCCAAATATTTTGTGCAGGATTTAATGTATTATCATAAACATATTCCAAATGCGTCATTTCATACGATTTGTTGACATCTGGAATAAATAGGGGCACCAATCCATTATTGGCATCTGTTTCATATACAGTTCTATCATTTCTTATACCAATAGTCAAACCAATTCTTCTAGCATTATCAAATGGGTAATCAACATTGGCCTGAACTAAATTGGTTATCGTTTTTGTATTAAAAGGAGCTTCATCTCCCGATGTATCAATAACAACATTATTAGTACTTTGTATCGTGTTTCTGTAATAAGTAAGTCCCCAATCAAAACGTCTTCTTAAGTTTTGGTAGCTAACTAATTCCTGACTGCCGCCGCCATCAATACCCGGAGATATGGCACCTGATATTGTTTGATCTTCCATTAATTCTATAGTACCAAGACTTAACAATGCGCTCAATGGCGGTGCAAGTTGTATAGGTCCTTGTCCGCCTTGATATGTTTGATAAGTAGTAAATAATGGAGCATTGGTAAGACCGGCAGATCCATAATCAACAGAGAATTTAGAGGGTTTGTAAACAAACAATTTTGCTTTAGCTAAAGTACCTTCTTTTGCAGGTATTTTTTCCTGAGTAATGGTATTTTTTTTAGTTGTGTCTACAACAGTATTGTTGCTATCGCTTTTTTCGTTGGTAAATTCATTTTGAAAAATATCGTTCTGTTTTTTTGTAGTATCTGTAGCAATTAAGGGTAAATCTTTTGGTATAGCCGCAGTGTCAATGGCAGTTGACGCATTGAGAGAAATATTATCTGCCATTACTATTGATTTCATGTATTGTGTTGGCGGTGCTTTTACATTACGATCATGTAGTACGTGTTCATCAATTTTTAATTTATATAATTGCTTTTCATCGGCATCGCGTATTAGTTCACTCACCTGACTATTATCGCCGGCAATTCTTGTTTCAAGAACGCTGGCTTCGTAATTCGAAATAGGAAATGTTGCTGTTGAATCGCTGGTAACGGCTTCTACCGCAATGGAATCAACTTTATCTTTTTTATAGAGTTTTAAAACACTATCAATTTTAAGTGAGTCCGGGTTACGCAAAATGCTATCACCAATTAATACTAAGGTATCAAGTCCTGCGCTTCTGGTTGTGAAGAAGCCTGCATAACGGTTACCGATACCATTTTCATCACTTATAAATGTGAAGTGATTTGAGTTATATGGTGTTGGATATCTTGCATTACCATATTTTAGATTTGATAATTGAGTGATCTGATTTAGCTCCGGCTTGCCACCGAAATTGGTTACTAAGAAAATGTTGTAACGGTTATGGCTTGGTAAAACAGTATCCGCACTTTTTGCATTGCCATTTGGCCTGTTGCTTGAAAAAATAATACCGGTTTTATTTGGGAAAGAAACAAATGTTGGATCTAGGTCATCGTACACATCATTCGTTACTTGTGTTATTTTACCTGTTTCGATGTTTAAGGTATAAATATCCGAGTGCCCATTTTTTGCAGCGCTTAGTACAAGCGTTCTGCTATCCAGCATATATTTTACATCCTGTATCTGATTAAAATTATCAGTAAGATCTATCTGAGGATATTTTAGTTTAGTAACAATATCGTAAACAAATAATTTCAATCTTCCTTCTTCAACATAAATAACCGCGAGCCTGGTGCCTTTTGGATCCCATGCTACTAAAGGATAACCGGGATCTGTTTCATTTTGATAACTGCGAATACCGTACTTTAATAATGTAGTAATATCATCACCATCATTCTGATTTAATTTAAGTCTTACAATGCCTTTGTTATATTCTACGTAAGCATAGGAGTTATCTTTTTTATTAGGATTCACGTTGACCCGATAATAATCTTTTCTTCTTCCTATCTCAAAAGTCTCTACATTATTACCGCCTTTAGGAAATTGTTTTCTTCTGCTATTATCGTCATTATACTTGTCATTTTCGTATACCATGAAATCTGCCAGTACCTGTTTGAATTTTTCTTTGCATACTTGCTTACAGGCTTTATTCAGATTCTTGTATATTCTTGCCAAATAAAAAAGATAGGTTACATTTTCTTTCTTATATTTTTCCTGAATGTAATACCAAAAGGCATGGCCCGCCAGTAATGGTTTTTTATTAGCGAAATTGTAGAAACTTTTATAGTTGTTGTCTAATATCTGCCCTTTTAGTTCATCATCTAGATCTGAGCTCCAGTTTTCAGCGGCAAAAGCTACATATCCGTCGGTCAACCATGGTGGTAAATCAAGTAGTATCTGGTTTCCGGCAAACTGTCCAACATTATCACCAAATAATATGTTTTGTGTTAATATGCCGGCAATGCCTTGTCTGATCTGTTTGCGTAAGTTTTGATGATCACCATTAAAATAAACAACCATTTTATTGTTTACTAATTTGGCGAGTCCTCCTGTTGTTTGCCAATCTTGTCCGATACCAATATTGGATTGTTGTAATTCTGAAAATTGATTGTAGATGACGATATTAACCTTGCGCTGTAAATTATATTCTGTAAAACTTTCTATTTGGGGTAATTCTTCTTCGGCAACCTGTGCAACAAATTTTGCAAGCTCCTGTCCATCTTGATTAAAGTAGGTATCGAAATTTTTTGTTGAGTAATATTTCCATTTGAATTTTTTGTATTGCACCCTGTTTCTTCCGAACTGAACTGTATTCACTACTTGTGCATAGCTTACATGTGCTGAAAAAATCAATAAAATATATGATGCAATAAAAAATATTCTGCGGAACTTTACCATTAGAGCTTTTACTATTAGGTTCTAAAATTACTTTATTCGCCTCAATGTTAAAAATATCACTTAAAGGCTTAAATCTTCCATAAATGTTACAAATACAGTCGTTTATTTTCAGTCCTATACAAGAAAATACATATATCCTTTACAACGAATTAAAAGAATGTATAATAATTGACCCCGGCAGCTATTTTGAGGAAGAAAAAGATGCCATGAAAAATTTTATTGAACAAAAGCAGCTGGTTCCTAAAATGTTACTCAATACACACAGCCATTTGGATCATGTATTTGGCAATAAGTTTATTGCAGAAACATATAACTTAACATTGCAGCTGCATGAAAAAGAGAAAACTGTATTGGAATTTGCGCCTGTATCAGGCTTAAAATATAATATGCCTTTTGACAATTATACAGGCGAATTGATCTTCATAAAAGGAGGAGATAAAATAATTTTAGGAACAGATGAATTAGAAATTTTCGATACACCGGGACATTCTCCGGGAAGCATTATTTTTTATTGCCGCAAACAACATTTTGTTATTAGCGGCGATGTGTTATTTCAAAGAAGCATTGGCAGAACCGATCTGCCGGGTGGCGATCATCAAACATTACTAAATAGTATTACAAAAAAATTAATGGTGCTTCCTGATGAAACTAAGGTGTATAGCGGACATGGAGCGGTTACGACTATTGGGGAAGAGCGGAGACATAATCCTTTTTTGAATTGATTTTGTCTGAACCGTTGATTGAAGCTGATTGTTTTGATTACGCTGATTCGAAATCATAAAAATCATTTTAATCAGCGTCAATCAACGGTTCAGACAATTGTTTGACATAATTCAATCAAAGTTCCGTTAGTATTTTTGGGATGTAAAAAGCAAACCAGTTTATTATCGGCGCCCTTTTTGGGAGTATCATTTAAAAGAATAAAACCTGCGAAAACCGCATCCATGCTATTTTTCTATTTTTAAGTATGTTAGAATTGGTGCAAATGAAATTCTTGATGCTATCAATTGGCGAAGGAAGAAACAACTTTATTGTTGAGTACAACGAAAATCGCGAAGAAGATAATACGGAGATATTGCCTTATGATGATATGACTTCTTTTTAATGATAAATGAACGTTTGAATTATAGCTCCCGACTTTAGTTGGGAGTTTTTGTTTGTCATGCTGAGGAACGAAGCTTCTAATTTACAATTAAATAATAATTAAAGATTAGGCTTCAAAGACTACGGTAGTTTTTAAAACTACCGTAGTCTAGTTAGGAGAAGCTTTATACTAACTCTTAGTAAAGCAACTATATTGCTATTCTGTCAGCTATTGACATGCTGGCATTTCTTTTGAAGTTTAAACATTAAAAAAAGGAAAAAATTCATGAAAACAGTAATACAAAAAGCAACCGACAGAGGCACAGCCAATCACGGTTGGTTAAAAGCAAATTATTACTTTAGTTTTTCTGGTTACCATAATCCTGAAAAAGTTCATTTTGGATTATTAAGGGTTTTAAATGATGATCATATTGCAGGTGGTGGTGCTTTTCCAACGCATCCGCACGATAATATGGAAATTGTAACGATACCATTAAGTGGTGCTATACATCATAAAGACAGTACAGGTGGCGAAGGCGTTATTAAAACAGGCGATGTACAAATTATGAGTGCGGGCAGCGGCGTTCAACATTCTGAAAGTAACGATTCAAAAACAGAACCGATCAATTTGTTTCAATTATGGGTATATCCAAAAGTTAGAAATATTACACCTCGCTACGATCAACGCACATTTTCTTTATCCGACAGAATTAATAAATGGCAGTATGTGGTGAGTCCGAATGAAGCAGAAGGCGGCTTATGGATCAATCAGGATGCACGTTTTGCTTTAACTAAAGTTGAAGCAGGAAAAGAGATCAGCTATACAAATGCTTTTAAAGGCAACGGTGTTTATGTGGTAGTAATAAAAGGAAAAGTAAACATTAATAATATTGAATTGGGCACAAGAGACGCTTTAGGTATTTCCGAAACAGATACGTTTACCATTACTGCAAGTGAAGATGCAGAATTGTTAGCCGTAGAAGTTCCAATGGATTTCAACGATTAGTTTTGGTTTTTGGTGTTTAAATACAACCACTGGGCACTTGTGCTTAGTGGTTTTTTTATTTAAGCTACCTTTGCACATCATTCACTTATTATGACTTTCGACGAATTAAATTTAAACACCCCATTATTAAGCGCTTTGGATGATCTGGGTTATCGCAATCCAACTACTATTCAGCGTAAGGCATTTTCTGTGATAATGTCTGGAGTTGATGTGTGTGGTATTGCGCAGACAGGTACCGGTAAAACATTTGCGTACTTATTGCCGGTGCTTCGCCAATGGAAATTCTCGAAAGATAAAGATCCGCAGATATTAATTATTGTGCCAACAAGAGAACTGGTGGCGCAAGTTGTAGAAGCCGTTAAAGAATTAGGCACTTATATGAGTATTGATGTGGTAGGTGTTTATGGTGGTGTAAATATTAAAACACAAGTATCCCGTGTTGAAGAAGGGGTTGACGTATTGGTTGGTACACCGGGCAGATTATATGATATCATGCTAACAGGCTCTTTAAAATTAAAGACAATTAAAAGAGTTGTGATAGATGAGGTAGATGAAATGCTAAATCTCGGATTCAGAACACAGCTAAAAAATATTTTAGATCTGCTTCCACCGAAAAGACAAAACTTAATGTTTTCTGCAACCATCACAGATGATGTGGAAGCATTGATGGATGTATATTTTAATGATCCGATAAGAATTGAAGCGGCGCCAACAGGAACACCATTAGAAAATATTATACAGATAGGATACGAGGTTCCGAATTTTTATACAAAAGTTAATTTGCTGGAACTGTTACTGACAGAAGATGCCGACATGACAAAAGTATTGGTATTTGCTGCAACAAAAAAACTGGCGGATGAATTATACGAACAATTGGCAGAAAAATTTCCTGATAGAGTTGGCGTGATACATTCTAATAAAGAACAGAATCATCGTTTTAATACGGTGAAACAATTTCAGGAAGGAAACTATCGGTTCATTATTGCAACAGATATTATTGCGCGTGGTTTGGATATTGCCGAAGTAACACATGTTATCAATTTTGATACACCGGAAGTTCCTGAAAGTTATATTCACAGAATTGGTAGGACGGGGCGTGCTGATAAAAAAGGTATTGCTATAACTTTTATTGCGGATAGAGAAGTAGAAAATAAAGAAAGAATCGAGGCGTTGATGAATTATACAATTCCTAAAAAAGCGTTGCCACAAAACTTAGTGATATCGGATGTATTAACAGAAGACGAGAAGCCAAAAGTTTTCATGAAGATCATCAAGCTGAAAGCTCCTGAAGCTGCAGGCCCTGCTTTTCATGAAAAATCTGCCAAGAACCAAAAGGTAAATTTTATTGTAAAGAAGAAAGACAGGATGATGAAAAAATACGGTAAGCCAATTACAAGAGGGCAGAAGAAGAAAAAATAATACAAGACATTTATAGTTTGTTCGCCGCCGTCTGGTCTCCGACCAACGGCGAATTGATATCTTAAAAAGGCTACATAACTCCATAGGAGTTGCCTCTTTGTAGAAAAGAGGAAACCCAATTGTATTTAACTACGTAGGAATTACCCCTATAATTTAATCAAAGGGTTACTCCTACGGAGTAATGAAAATGTTGTTCGTTATTTCTACAAAGAGGTTGCTCCCATGGAGCAAATACAAGATATTGCTGATCTCTATTATTAAAAGCCTTCGGTTGTTATTCGTTATAATAAAATAAATTAAATGATAAAACAATGCTTACTGCTACTCCTTTTATTATTATTTATTCAATCCGCAAAAGCGACTGATAAGAAAGATTCCATTCCTTATACAAAAATTATTGTCTACACTACAGCCGATAGCTCTAACTTAAGACTAACGTTGACGGATACACTTGGATTTCATTTCTTTGGACAACCATTAGAGAGCGAACCTTGCATTTTTGTTGATCCTTCAAAAACTTTTCAAACATTTGTTGGTATTGGTGGCGCATTAACGGATGCAGCCGCAGAAGTATATTTCAAATTGCCTAAATCAGTAAGGAAGCAATTCATGCAGGATTATTACGATCCGGGAAAAGGTATTGGTTATACATTGGGCAGAACAAATATTAACAGCTGCGATTTTTCTTCAGAGAGTTATACGTATGTGAAAGACAATGACACTACATTAAAAACATTCAGTATTGCGCACGATAAAAAATACCGTATACCTTTTATAAAAGATGCCATTGCCGCTGCGGGTGGGCACCTTACTTTATTTGCATCGCCCTGGAGCCCACCGGCCTGGATGAAAGATAATCATGATGTATTGCATGGCGGTAAATTATTGCCAAGCTGTTACCAAAGCTGGGCAGATTATTATGTACACTTTGTAAATGCGTATAAAAAAGAAGGCATACCTATTTGGGGATTAACTATACAAAATGAACCCATGGCTATACAGCGATGGGAATCTTGTATCTACACAGCGGACGAAGAAAGAAATTTTATAAAATTTTATCTCGGCAAAACATTGTGGAGCGCAGGTCTCGACAGCATACATTTAATTGCCTGGGATCATAACCGCGACCTGATGTACCAACGCGCCAAAGATGTATTAGATGATACAGCCTCCGCAAAATATGTATGGGGCATTGGCTATCATTGGTACGAACATTTTAATGGCGATATGATCTATGATAATGTAAAGCGCGTTGCAGAAGCATATCCCAATACACATTTATTATTTACAGAAGGCTGTGCAGAAAGTTTTGATAGCTCTCAAATCAATAGCTGGAAATTTGGCGAAACCTATGCGCGCTCCATGATAGAGGATTTCAACAACGGCACCGTTGGTTTTACAGACTGGAATATTTTGTTAGATGAAAAAGGCGGTCCTAACCATGTAAATAATTTTTGTTTTGCACCAATACATGCCAATACAAAAACAGGCAAATTAACTTACCTCAGCTCTTATTATTATATCGGGCACTTCTCTAAATTCATTCGTCCGGGTGCTAAAAGAATTATCAGCTCCAGCAGTCGCGGACAATTATTAACAACAGCGTTTATTAATACGGATGGAAA
>Ga0206871_10086_pt1 | contig 22150 bp, 13 predicted proteins | sample Alteio_BWOrgCont_33_FD_152627 | JGI IMG/M metagenome (GOLD analysis project Ga0206871, IMG submission 152627) | Enriched cells from forest soil in Barre Woods Harvard Forest LTER site, Petersham, Massachusetts, United States -... | ecosystem: Environmental > Terrestrial > Soil > Temperate forest >...
TCGCCGGGTCGTCATCGCTGCCTGACACGACTGTACCAGTCTCGAACGTGTTCTCGATCACGCCTGAATCGCGCCCCACCAGGGAGCCTCTGTCCTCCCCGCAGCAGCCGCCAGAGCCTCCGACCATTCCGATATCGCGGATAGTCCCGGAGGAGCCGGAAAAAAGACCCGAGCCGTAGGGCGGATTCAGATTGCCATAACTGAGATTGCTGATCGTGTGGCCGAGACCCTCGAACCATCCCGAAAAGGCAGTGAAGCTCCCGATGTCGATGAAACCAAATCCGCTCGCATCGAGGGAATCGGCAAGCGCCGAATTTCCGGAGGTATTGCCGATTCCGGATTCAGGGTCGATTTGCTCCACGTCGGTCATGGAATAGAGCAGGGTGAAGTTCGCATTGTTGATGGTGAGCGATTGGCCGGAAATTCCTTCGCCGCTGCCTTTGGCGTAATTCGGACTGCCGGCAAAGCCGTTCGGTCCGAGACCGAAGGACAGTTCCAGCAGCGGTGTCCCAGGCACCGTTGTGGTGTCGTACGCGGCGGCGAGCGCGACGGCGCCTCCGCCCGTCACATTCACCGGCGCATCGATGGTGAGCGCATTCGACGAATAGAGCGTGAGGCCGTTCGTTCCGGCCAGGGTGATCGGATCGGCCACGGTGAGATCGCCGTTGCGCGTCTCCACAAAGAGTCCGTTGGCTGGCGAGAGCGATTGATCGACCGTGAAGCTGGCGCCGGTGCCGACATAACCGAAATTCGTAAGTCCCGTGACGAAGGACGCATTCGAATCCGAACCGACCGCCGCTGCGATCAGCGACGCGTCCTGCGTCTGTAACGACGTGCCGCCGGCGCTGGAATAGGTCGTGTCCGACGTCGGCGCGATCAGCGTGTTGCCCCAGATGTCGAAGCCTGCGGCGGTGCCGGAGAACGCTTCCACATGCGCGCCGTTGTTCGCGCCCGTGGTATAGGCGAGCAGCGGCTCGTTCGTTGTGAACGTTCCTGGCGCGAGGAGATCGTAAAAATAGCCGTCATTGCCGGTGGTCAGTGCAGCGAACGCGCTGCCGTTTGCGTCCACTGTGACGTTCCCGGCCGAAAGAGGATTCGTGCCGTAACCGTTGAACGCGTAGCCCGACAGCACCTGCGGCGTGCCATTAAACTGCCAGGACAAATAGGGGAACATTCCCGCGCCCGTGGACCAGGTGGGCCCGGCGAAGCCCGGCATGTTGGTGAACGTGCCCTGCATCTGGGCCGTGGCGAGGCCTGTGGCCGTCCCCGCGGTCGATGTCTGCCCGCTCGTGTCGGTGTCCCAGTAATCGTTTGCGTAAGTGTTGGCGCCGCCGTCCGAACCGACGAGCCCTCCGATTTCAGCACCGCTCACGGCCCCGGTTGCGTAGGAATTTTCGATCGTCGTGCTGGACGCGATCCCGACCAGGCCGCCGACCTCGTTCCCCGTGACGGGCCCGCTGGCATAAGTTTCGTTGAGCGTGCCTCCCTGAGCCCAGCCAACGAGTCCGCCGGTCGCAAATCCAGCTGTCGCGGAGGCAGTGGAGAACGAATCTTGGATGGTACCGCTATTCATCTGCCCAACCAGGCCACCGCCCGCCGCGGGACCGTTGCCCGCGACGACGCCCGCCGTGTGGGAATCGACAATCGTGGCATCGTTCTCGCCCACAAGCAGACCGACCTCGCCGCCGCTTCCGTCGTTCAGGATAAGCGAACCCGTCACGGCGACGTTGCTGACCGTGCCGTTCGCCACGCCGGCCAAAGCGCCCAGATCCACGGCTGAGGCGTCCGTGTTGGAAATTGCGATATTGACGTTCGCAAGCACGAGATCGGACACGGCGCCGTCCAGTCGCGAGAAGAACCCGATGTTTTCTGCTCCAACCTGGGCGGCGTTCGAGATCGTCAGATTGCTGATGGTGTTGCCGAGGCCCTCAAGAGTGCCGGTGAAATCCACGCCGGCGCCGGTGGGCGAGTCCGAATAGGTGGTGCCGCCGGCGTCGAAGGAATTGGCGAGCGCGTAATTGCCATTGGCGTTGGAACCAATGTCACTCGCAAGCTGAGCGATGCTGTTGACGAGGGTGTAGCCCGTGCCCTGGATCGAAAGGCTGCCCTGTGTGTTGCCGGAGACGACATCGGTGAAGGCGATGCTGCCGCTGCCCGAAGCCGGCGCGCCGAAATTGAGCGTGCCGCCGCTGCTGCCCTGGTTGTAGAAGAGGGCGACCGAACCTCCACCGGTGGCCGTGATGGGAGCCATGATATTGATGGAGTTGTAGGCGTGGAAGGTAAGCGTGTTCGACGTGTTCCACGTGATCGGGCTCTCAATGTCGATGTTGCCGGCGCCCGGCTGACAGGTGCCCCAACCTGCACAGCCCGTCGCCGTGGTGAGCAGGATGACGTCCTGGGTGTTAAGTGCGCCGTCGATGGCGGCTGCGCCCGATGCATCGATAATTTCGTCCATCGGATCGAGCAGCCAGGTGCCGACTTTTCCCTTGAACGCACCCGCATCGACATGCGATCCGGCGAAGGCGAGCGAGTCTCCCGAGGTCTCGATCGATCCGCCGTCGCCGCCCAGCACGCCGCCGCGCGCTTCGGCCGATCCGGCGAATGCATTCTTCTGCGCGATGACACTGATGTGGCCGCCATCGCCGGTTGTTGTCGCCGATGCGTTCAGCACGGCGCTTTTATTCACGGTAACGGCGGCATTGTCCCAGCCGCCGACCGTGATCGATCCGCCGCCTTTGGCGCCGCTCGCATCGAGCTTGCCGCCGACAGTGATGCTGCCGCCCTGGCCGCCATCCAGCACGATCGTGCCGCCGACATTCTGGACGCCCTGCGCGGTGACGATGCCGCTCATGTTGACGATGCCGGTGGCGATGCCGTTCGCGGCATGGGCGCTCATCGACACATTGGCGCCGGACAGGAGCCCGCTGTTGATTGCAGAGGCGCGCGCGTTCACATCGCCTTGCGCAGCGAACGACACGAGACCGTCGCCCGCGAAATCCACCGTGAATTTGTTGGCCGCGCCAAGCGCAACCGTCCCTAGCTTCGCATTGACCGTGCCGGTGTTCGACACATTCGGCGCGACGAGGGCGACCGTGCCGCCGCCGGCAGCATTGATCGCGCCATTGTTGATCACGGACGCATTCTGCTTGCCGGCCTTGGTGAAGTTGCCCGACAAAACATCGGAATCCGAGCCGTCGGTCGAAGTCGCGATGAGCGAACCGACATTGACTTGCGCACCCTTGCCGAACAGCACACCGTTGCCGTTGATCAGCACCACGCGTCCGTTGGCGTCGAGCGTGCCGAGAATCTGGGACGCATTCGCGCCGCCGATGCGATTGACCGCGATGGCCTGCGCATTCGGCTGATAGAACTGCGTCGTTTGTCCGGAACCGACATTGAAGCTCGACCAGTTGATGACAACGTCTTCGGATTTCTGGTTGATGTTCGTCTTGTTCGACGATGTCGAGATCGACGCCGACCCGGTCGAGACCGCGCCGCCGACGGGATTCGCGAAGGCCGGCGCGACGGCGAGAGGCGCCGTCGAAAGACCAATTCCGAATGCGATGGCAAGCGGCAAGCGATATGAAGCGGAAGATTTCAACACAACTCGCAAAGAAACAGCAGACAGCATGAAATCCCCCACGCCAGGGCTTCTCGACAAGATCCCTGACGACTCGCTTCGGCGGTTGATATTGGAACGGCAGGCGCGGCCTTGCCCGCGCCCAACTCGACTTCAACTCATTTTTGCAGCAATTGCAATTGCGACGGGTACTGATCTCATTGCGGCGCAACCGGCATGAGCGACGCTGCGGCAATTGCGGTGCTGCTGCGCCGCAAAGCGCCGCGCCCTCCGGATGGCACCGCCCGAACTTAACATGCGCTAATCGTTCACCGCCGCCAGCAAGAGTCTGACGAACTCCGCCTTCTGAGCGTCATCGATCCATCGCACCACCGCAACGATATCGTGCTGATAGTCGATGTAGACGATGTTGTCGCCGTTGCCGATGAACGCGAGCGAATCCGCGCGCGCAGCGGGAAACAATTTCTGGTCCGTGTTGAGGAACCAGTTCATGTATCCGTAACCGGGGTTGGGTCCCGTCGGCGTACGCGACAGCGCAATCCATTTCGGCGAAAGGATTTGCGCGTCACCCCATTTGCCGAGGTTCAGGCCCAGCAATCCCATGCGCGCAAGATCGCGGGCGGAGATGAACATGCCCCCGCCCCAATGACCGCCGCCCGGCACCGCCTGGATGCGCTTGCCATCGATGGTGATCCAGGAATTGTCATAGCCTTCCCAGTGCCACCCATTCGAAGCGCCGATCGGGTCCATCACATACTGCTTGAGCACCTCCGGAAGCGGACGCTTCCACAAATAGGTCAGCGCAAGCGACAGCGCATTCACGCGCACGTCGGAATATTTCCATTGCTGGCCCACGGGCGGCGGACCGGCTGCGAGTTCCGTCCAGGGCTGCGCACCCGGCCGATCCGCCCACCACGGCTTGCCCCACATCGTGCCGACCCAGCCGCTCGTCTGGCGCAGCATCTCGTCCCAGGTGATGGGCTGGTTGTGCGGCAGCAGAAAATCGGGCGTCGGCTGCACGTAATCGATCACGCGGTCGTCGACGCTTTTGATCATCCCCTTGTCGAACGCAACACCCGCGACCGCCGAAAGAAACGTCTTCGTCACCGAATTGGTGATGTCGACCGCGTGCGTATCGCCCCATTCGGCGGCGATATAGCCGTGGCGGATGACGATGCCGTTCGCGGGCGCACGCGGTTTGAGCGGCCCAATAGGATCCGAGAACGGCTCCTTTGCGAATTGGAGCGGCGTGGCGATGCGCAGATCGCGAATGTCGGCGACGTTCGCAAGCTCCGGCGGGAATTTCGGTTCGTTGGCAATCGCGAAATCGATGGCGGCCTTGAGCTTCGCATCGTCGAAGCCTTCCTGCTGTGGCGTGTGCGTCGCCCAGGGTTCGCCGGCCGGAGGAATATAATCGGCGGCTGCAGCAAAGGACGATGCGAAAATCGCCGTGACCAAAACAAAAGCAAATTTCATGTCATCACCCTCCTCATCGCCGCAGCCACCGCCAGGCTCGCGGCATCGCCGCGCGTTTCAAGGCCAGCGATCACGCCCGCAAAGTCTTCCGGCTTCTTGTCTTGCGACAGCTTGAATTTGCCTTCCAGGCGCTCGAACGAAAGCGAGAACCCGGCAATGCCGTTCAACAACATCTCCGTGCGTTCCGGCGGTACCTTGTCGATCAGCCAGGGGCGCTTGGGCAGGAGCATTCCTTCCTCCTGGGCCGACAGGTCGACAACCAACTGGCGCAGCTCCTCTCGCGATGTACGGCGCACGACACCCTCGCCTTCCACCGCAATGTAATTCCATGTCGGCACCGTCACGATGCTCTTGTACCAATCGGGTGAGACATAGGCGTCAGGACCCGTCGCGGTGATCCAGACGCGCGCGCCGTCTTCCAGTTTCGCGAGCGCGTTGCCTGTGGCGAGGTGATACCGAATGCCGCCGCGCGGGCCGTTCTGTCTGTCGAGGATGACGGGAGCATAGGCAAATGTCGCAGCGCCGCCGACGATAGCGACGATCGTCGCGAAAACACGCTCACGGATCACATCGTGAAGAACCGGGACGTCGTCTACCGCAAACGCGCCCGGCCGATACATCGCAGCGCGGCCGCCCATCACACGAGACCGGTGGTCTCGGGAAGTCCCAGCATGATGTTGAGATTCTGGACCGCTGCCCCGCTCGCGCCCTTGCCGAGATTGTCGAGCACGGCCACGAGTCTCGCGTGGCCGTATTTGTCGTTGCCGAACACATAGAGCTTCATGCCGTTCGTGTTCTTCAGCATCTCGGCATCGAGCGATTTGAGCGTCAGGTCCCCCAGCGGCGCTACTTCGATCAGCTTTTCGCCGCGATAGGCATTCTCGATCGCCTGATGAACCGTTGCGGCGGTCGGCTTACCCGGCAACGCCCAAAGCTGCAGCGGCACTTCGACTATCATGCCGCGATAGAAGCGCCCGACATTCGGCGCGAACACAGGCGGATGGTTGATGCCGGAGCGAATATGCATTTCCGACACGTGCTTGTGCGCCAGCGACAGCGCATAGGTCCGCACCACGGTCTCGACATAGGCAGGCGACGATCTGTTCTCGAATTCCTCGATCATTGCCTTGCCGCCGCCGGAGTAGCCGGACACGGCATTCGTGGTGAGAGGGAAATCGGGCGGGATCATGCCGGTCCGCACCAGCGGCCGCACCAGCGCGAGAAACCCCGTTGGATAGCAGCCGGGGTTGGCCACGAAACGGGCAGCAGCGATCTTCGCCCGCTGGCCCGGTTCCAGCTCCGGAAAACCGTACGCCCAGCCGTCGGCCACGCGATGCGCCGTCGAAGCATCGATCACGCGCACGGCCGGGTTCTCGATCAATGTCACCGCTTCCCGTGCCGCCTCGTCCGGCAGGCACAGGAGGACCACATCGGCTTCGTTCAGGGCCCCTGCCCGCGCCCTTGGGTCCTTCCGGTCGCGGTCGGCCAATTGCACGATCTCAAGATCCGCGCGGGCCGCAAGCCTCTCACGAATCTCAAGGCCGGTCGTCCCGACCGCGCCGTCTATGAACACTCTCGAAACCATACGCCCTCTTACGCCGCCCCGATTGGCGATGCCATCATTGACAGAAAGTTGCGGGGCCAATTAGCTGGCAGTGCCCGGCGATTCTCCGCATAGCGGGAGTTTCGAAGGCCCGCAACGACCATTTGGGCCGCGGGCCGCGCCAGCCAGCGGCAGGCTATAGGCCTGCAGGAGGATGTGATGGATCAGGTCGATTTCAACAAGCTCTGGCAGAATTTCGTCGACACGGTGACCAACCACTATATGGACTTCAACGGACGCGTCGGGCGCGCGCAGTTCTGGTGGTACATCCTTGTGGTGGTCGTGCTGGCCATCGGCGTGGGTATCGTTTCCGCGATCACGCTGGGGCTGCTGTCGGCGCTGTTCTCGCTCGCCATCTTCCTTCCAAATCTGGGCATGACGATTCGCCGCCTTCACGACAGCGGCAAGCCTGGCATCTGGGCGCTCTTGCTGGTCGTGCCGCTGCTTCTCTCGATCTTCAGCGGCCTGATGGCTCTGTCCTTCGGCATCTACGGAATGTTCGGAATGTTCTTCGCCCTCTTCGAGTTGATCAGGCTGGCGAGTCTCGTCGCAGCCGTGGTGTTGATCTATTTCTGCGTGCAACCGGGCGACGCCGGTGACAATGCCTACGGGCCAGCGCCCGCGCCGTGGACGCCGCAGGGCGCAGCGAAGCCGACAACGCCACCTTCCTCCTAGCACTCCCGCAATTTGCGATCACGAAACCGACGGCGCTAAGCGCCGTCGGTTTTTGCGTATCCGGATAAGGCTGCTGGGCTCGTCACAAATTGGCGGGCGGTGAGCGGCGTTTCGCAGCATTCCGAAACCGCATAAAAAACGCCGGGCAGGAATGACCTGCCCGGCGCTGTACTCGACTTCGCAGACGATTACGGGTTTGAGACCGTCTGCGGCGTGCCGGCAGGCGTCGCATTCGCCTTGCCGATCAATGTCGTGACAATCGGCGTGCCGACGCCGACCGAAAGGCTGTAGGTGCTGTTGAGGTCCGAATTCACGACCCCGTTGAAGCCGGGGATGTTCGTGTGGAACGACGTCGCGCCGCCATTGGCCTGTTGTTTGGCCGCTTGATAGAGCATGGGGTTGAGATTGCCCATACGGCCGTATTTCTCGACCATCAGCGCCACCACCGAAGCAAACTCCGGCGAGGAGACGCTGGTGCCGATCAAGCCGTAAAAGTATTGACCACCGTCGGACGGGGCGCCGATGGACACCCACACGAAGCTGCGCTGCGTGTTGCCGGCGCCGTCTTCGGCAAGGCCATTGCCGTTGCAGACATTGCGATTGGGGTGATAGTCCGTCGCGCCGAACGGACAACCGCCGACCTGCATGCCGACATCCGGCACTGCGCGTCCGCCGGTGGACCCGGTCGTCACGTTGTTCTGGTAGTTGGGCATTGCATAGATCTTGCTGTAACCGCCGCCGGCGCCCCACCAGCCATTCTTCAGACCGTAGTCGCCCGGCCACTGGTCGGCCCAGGCATTTTCGCCGGCATAGGTCGAGTCAAGCGAACCCTGAACGTAATTCGTCACCAGGTTGGTTCCGCCGACTGCAGTCACGTTTGGATCGGATGCAGGTGTCGAAACGCCGGCGACATATTTGGGAGTCCCAACGCCAGTGAAGATATTCGGGGTCGGGCAAATCTTACCGGCAGAGTCGCCGGAGCTCGCAAGGAATGTAATGCCTTCGGAGTTGCCTTGCAGGAACAACTCGTGCTGTGCCTTGAGCACGCCCGTATAGTCCTGTCCGCCATTGTACTGCTTGGTGTAAAACAATTCGCATTCACCGAACGACATACTGACGACATCGGTGAAATTGTATTCGTCGACGTCGATATAGCCGGCGGTGATGTTGCCGTCGGACAGGTCAGGAATGTCGACCAGCACGACGTGTGCGCCTGGCGCGCCGCCGATTTCCATTTGCGTGTCGAGAGAGGCTTCTGCCGAAGCGTTGCCGCCGAACCCTGCGCCGCCATTCACGTAGAACCGCCCGAAGAGGGTCGGATCGGGCGTGCCGGTGGTCGTCGACCAGTTGTTGAAATCGAACATGTTCTGGATGTCGGTGTCGAGCACGTCGCTCGACATCAGCGCGGCGATTGTGGCGCCGGCGCCGTTCATCGCCGTCGGCGTACCGTGTACATTCCACATCGCATTGTTTGCCGGGTAGGTATAGGCCTCTTTCGCATCGTTGTAGAAGTACCCGCCTGTGGCGCTGTAGCGATTAAGCGTCGAATTCGGGGCGATGTTGGAAGCGAAGCCCTGCAAAGTCTTGTGGGCGTTATCCGCGTTCCGAGCCTTGCCGGAAAGCGGCTGTCCAACGTTGAGCTTCGTCGAAAACACCTTCGCGACATGCGGCGAGAAGCTGAATATCTGCGCGCCGGCGCTCGCAAGCGCCGAGGGGAGCGTGAACGAGTCGTTGGTGACGATATGCGTCGTCCCTTCGTCACTCTTGGCCGCCACAAGACGCACGCCGAAATTCTTCGAAACCTGGTCCGTCGTTCCGGTCACGCGTATGCTGCGCGTGTGCATCTTTACGGAAAAACCGCGCGAGGTGAGGTAGGACGCAACGCTGGCAAGGGTCTCCTTGCTGGGGCCGAATTGCGCGCCGAACTGGGCGGGCGTCAACCACTTGTGATATTGCGAAGACGTCGGGTCGCTCTGCGCCTTTACCAACGCTTCAAGCTTGTCCACGTCGCGGAGCGGCAACATCACATCGAAGTGCACCTGGATGCCGGACTGCGCCGCGCCCATCATCGTCAAATTGCCGACCTTTTCGGCATTTGCCGATGTCGTGGCTGCGATCAAGCAACCAGCCATCGCGGCGCTGTACAGCGCCGTCTTCAAACTTTTCATCATGTTGTTCCCCTGAATTGCCACCAGCCAACGCTGGGTTGGGAAATTTATAGACTATTAAGAACATTCTTGGAAGCCACGTAACGGCCTTTTAGCTACAAATTTGCAATTCCTTTTGATGCCAACCCCTTGATTCCAAAAGATAGTATAACGTATGACGGTTTAGCCCCCTGCGGCCGTGCGGAGCGCGCCCTCCTGCTTGTGCCGTGGCGTCATCCATCGATCCGATCCTTCTATTCCTCGCGATCAGGCAAAAGATTGCGCGAAGAAACTGGCATTGTGCGACGGTCTTGCCTGGCGCAGGGCGCCTCTTACTCGCGACGCCGGCGACCGGCCGACTTAGGAACGGGCAGCGCGGAACAGGGATGCCGGCCACGCGTTCCAGTTTGCTGGGCCGGTGCGGCTTTGCACGGGGAGTTTGTGAATATCATCGATTCGAATGCCGACGAAGAAGGCCGTTATCGCCTGCTGGTCGAGGCCGTCACCGACTATGCCATCTACATGCTTGACCCGACTGGCGTGGTGATCAGCTGGAACGCCGGTGCGGAGCGGTTCAAGGGTTATAAATCCGACGAGATCATCGGCCAGCACTTCTCCCGGTTTTACACGGAAGAAGACAAACTGACCGACCTTCCCCGGCGTGCGTTGAATATCTCCGCGACCGAAGGAAAGTTCGAGAGCGAAGGATGGCGCGTTCGGCGGGACGGTACCCGCTTCTGGGCGCATGTCGTCATCGACCCGATCCGCAACTCCCGCGGGGTCCTGACGGGCTTCGCGAAAGTCACCCGCGATCTCACCGAAAGGAAAATCGCCGAGGAAGCATTGCGGCAGAGCGAGGAGCAGTTCCGCCGCCTCGTGCAGGGCGTCACTGACTACGCGATCTACATGCTCACTCCGGAAGGCGTCGTCGCCAGCTGGAATCAGGGTGCGCAGCGCATCAAGGGATATTTGCCAGCCGAAATCGTCGGCAAGCACTTCTCCCAGTTCTACACCGACGAAGATCGCGCGAGCGGCGAGCCGCAACGCGCGCTCGAAATCGCCAGGCGCGACGGCCGTTTCGAAAAAGAAGGCTGGCGCGTCCGCAAGGACGGGACAAAGTTCTGGTCTCATGTCGTGCTCGATGCAATCCGCGACGACGACGGCGAGATCATCGGCTTCGCCAAGATCACGCGCGACATCACCGAGCGCAGGAATGCGCAACAATCGTTGGAGCAGGCACGCGAAGCGCTGTTCCATTCGCAGAAGCTGGACGCGATCGGCCAACTTACCGGAGGCGTGGCGCACGATTTCAACAATCTGCTGATGGCCATTCTCGGCAGTCTCGATTTGTTGCGCCGCCGCCTGCCCAACGATCCGCAAATGCTGCGCCTGATCGACAACGCAATTCTCGGCGCGCAGCGCGGCGCATCGTTGACCCAGCGCATGCTGGCCTTCGCACGCCGTCAGGATATCGATGCGAAGCCGGTCGATCTGGCAGATTTGGTGCGTGGCATGAGTTATTTCCTCGAGCGCACGCTTGGCTCGACGATCCAGATTGAGAGTCGCTTCCCGTTGTCGCTCGGCAAGGCCACTGCCGATCAAAATCAGTTGGAACTCGCCCTGCTCAATCTCACGATGAACGCGCGAGACGCCATGCCCGACGGCGGAGCGATCGTGATTTCCGCACGCGAAGAAAGTGTTGGCGCCGGGCACGAGACCGGGTTGGCGCCCGGCCAATACATCTGCCTTGCTGTGACGGATCGCGGCGAAGGCATGAGCGAGGAAACGCTCGCACGCGCCACCGAACCGTTCTTCACGACAAAAGGCGTCGGCAAGGGAACCGGACTCGGCCTTTCGATGGTTCACGGGATGAGCGAGCAGATGGGCGGCCGCCTCATGCTCAAGAGCCGGAAGGGAGAAGGCACGACCGCCGAAATCTGGCTGCCCGCTGCCAATCCGTCCGACGAGACTTTGCCGGAGCAAAGAACAGCTGCGCCCGAACCCGGGTCCCAGCGCTCACTCCGTGTGCTCGCGGTCGATGATGATGCGTTGGTCCTCTTCAATACAGGGGCGATGCTCGAAGAACTCGGACATACGGTGTTCGAAGCGAACTCCGGCGCATCTGCGCTCGAAATATTGCGGCGCGAGCCCATCGATTTGGTCATTACGGATCAGGCGATGCCCCGAATGACGGGAATGCAATTGCGCGAAGCGATCGGAGCCGAATGGCCCGAACTCCCCGTGATACTGGCGACCGGCTATGCTGAACTCGCCGGCGGCGGCGCCAAATTGCCCAAGCTCAACAAACCCTTCACCGAACAAGACCTCGCGGACATCCTGACCGGGTTTGGGGCTTAGCCCGCTTTTCGTTCGACGAGTCCAAAGTTGCCTCGGCTCATACTCGGTCTTGCGAGGCAGCTAGGCCAGGGCGACCGAGCGTTCTCCAGTCAATATGGTATGGTCCCAGGGGTGAGCAGGGCGAGCCGCCTCCTCCATGAATGCGCCGACGACGGCAGGATCGGCGTCACCGCGAAATTCCCGGTCCCCGAACACATGTCCGGCGCCGAAGCGAATGCCGGCTTGGCGCGCACGCTCCAGAGTTCCGTCGTTCTCGATATGATCGACGCAAGAGAGCGCCGTCTGGATTTCGCAGGTCCGCGCCAACCAGTTTGAGAGTCCTGCGGCGCCGGCCGGCGTCGACCGCGGCGGCAGTGTCAGAACGTATCCCGATGCGCCCAGATGGCCGCATTGGTGAGTGGGGATATCGCGATCAGGCAGATGCACGAAGACCCGCTTCAGCAATGGGCGAACCGACGAAACGATCTCGGCAATCCGCCCGGGCAATGTTCCCGCCGGCACGTCTTCGATCTTGAGGATGAGGAACGGAAAGTCGCCCGCACCGATGGCGCGAAGCGCCTGACAATAGATTTTCCGTCCCTGCGACCACGCCAGCGTTTCGAAATTAACGGAGGTTCCGACGGCGGCGACAATGCCGCCGGCAGACAGTTTGCGCGCGAATTTGATCGCATAGGCGAGAATGGCGCGATCCACCAAAGGCCATTCGTGCCGATCGATGCCTTGAAACGCCCGGTAGCCGTAGATGCGTGACGGGCCCGGCGCACCCGAGACCGGCGAACAGAAAAATGCGGATACACGACGCTGCCGCAGATCGTGCACGGGCACGAAACTGAGTTCGACATTTTGTTCCGGAAGCCTGCCTTGCGAGGCAAGCTGAACGAGCGCCACGCGTCTTTCGGAAGACACGCTCGGAACATCGTCGAGAACCGGCGCCAACGTCCTTTCAGCGCGCACAGAACCAGGCGCGATGTTTTGGCGTGCCGGCGCGGATGCGATCGGCTTGACTCCTTCGAACATCGTCGCAAGTTGTTCGGGAACCAGATTGTCGGTTCCGAAGAAGAGCTTGCGAAGCGCCAGGTTGATACGGTTCGCAAGTCCCAACGCGGCGGTATCCGTGCAGGACTGCACCACGACATAAAACCCGCTGCCGGAAAAAATGAGAATCTCGGACGCGATCAGCACGCCCAAATGTTGCTCGCAAACGCTGCGCAGGCGCTCGGGGTCGCGGGCGAGCGCAGAGCGCGTATGCGCCATGACGGGTTCGAGATCGAAGAAGTAGATCGGAAAGCCACAGAAGCGGGCGAGGTCGATAGTTCCGTCGACGCGGCGATCGTCCACGCTTACTGGGAATGACATAGGACCCTCCTTCAAAGGCCCCCCGACATTTTGTCTTTACTCTCAATTTTGATAGATTATGCATCGTAATCGAATACAACTTGAAATATTTATCATCGATTTGTTCGGTATTTTAATAAAGTCGGAAAAATAGCGAGACCCGTCCGTCCTTGCTGGGCACCCGGAACGAATACGGCGGCCAGGTGTCCCCGGCCGCCGTTTCGAAAACGATTGAACTTCGTATCAGCGCTTCGAGAAGTAGAGACTTCGTAACTTATTGAAATAGCTAATTTATTAGGAACAAATTATTTTGGTGCACGATTGGTGAAGCCCAACTTCATGCTGAGAAGTCGTCGATTTGGCTCCAAGCCGTTCGGCCAGATCTCACGCTGCCGCCGCTGACACTTTCGCATTCAAGCCTTCCAATGAAGTTTGCATCGTCAGGTTCGCGGGCGAACATTTCCAGATTGAGTTTAATATCAAATCTCTGAGTATAAGGTTGTCCCCCGATGTCGGCGTAGGAGAGGGTTATACGAGCCTGCGTTAAGAGAGGTTGCAGCGGCTCAGAATCTTTATCACCCAATGGCAACGTGGCGTCGAGATACATTGAGATGAGTTGCAGCCAGACAGCAGGCACCACACACTCTACGCCGTCTTCGTCGGCTTTGAACGGAAGTATAAAATCAATGGATTGATCCCGAAAACCGTCCCGAGCAAATGCCGTACGCGAATTTGCTACGGATAGTTCGACTAAGCTCGCACCCCGAAACCGAACCTCACCCTCAACTCCGTACTTCTTAAACAGGCGATTGATCTCGGAAACAAGTAACGCATCGTCAAAGTCCCACCTTATCGCAACGCGCTTCGCTGCCCCGAGGCCAATGTTAAATATTCTAAGCGTATAGGTCCAATTTCGCTGAAGTTCGGAATCTGCAGGGGGCTTTTCTCGCGTCCATGTCGGTCCCGACCGAATGTTATTGGCGTGTATCCACTGGCGCTTGATAGCAAGCTCTGGACGGTCGGCTGCTTTCCGTTGTGTCCGACCAAGATGATTGGTAACAGTTCAAACCGGGATGATAGGTAACACATTTTGGGTTCGTGGAGCCTGGAGGTTGGCTGTGCGTTCCGAGCCGTCACCCCGCGATCGGCTCGGAACGTACAGCCTGCCGCGGTGATCGATTAGTCCAAGTTTGATGGGCCCAAAATGGAGGGTCCAGATTCCATCGTCGGTTTGTTCGCAGCCGACCGGTTCTCCGGCCAGCACCTGACTGACGAAGACGAACTCGCCGCGCCATTTGATCTCGCCGTTTGAGCGCACGCGCCGGATCAGGAAATCATCAGGATAATCCGGTTCGCGCAGCCTGCCGCTGTAGCGTCGCGGTGAAGGCCGATAGTGGCGCGATGGCGGTGTCTGTTTCAGCGCTTCGTGGGGACGTTCTTCGTTGTAGAGGGTGCGAAAGGCGTCGAAACGACGTTGTTGGGCTCGTCGATTGGCCGCCGGCGGGTCTGCCGTCTCGCGCTTGAGCGTGAGATGAAAGCGTTCGTGCCGTCCGTTCTGCTGCGGCTTGCCCGGCGCAATGCGCTCGGGGACGATCCCTGCTTTGATCAGGCGCACCGACAATCGCGACAGCCCTCCCGCCGCCGTGCTGGCGAAGGGTGAGCCATTGTCGCTTCGCATCGCCCTGGGCAGTCCGAACTCGCGGAACGCCGCATCGAAGATCGGCCAGACCGAGACACCATCGGGGCGATCGACAGCTTGGCATCGCAGCAAATAGCGGCTGTAGGCATCGCTCAATGTGAGAGGATCGCAGCGTCTGCCATCGGCGGTGCGGAACCAGCCCTTGAAGTCCACGGTCCAGGTATCGTTGGGAGCGACGCAAGAGTGAAACGGAGCGCTCGCCGGAACTCGACGTTTGCGCTTGCGGCTGACCGTCAGGCCGGCGCCATCGAACAGTTCGCCGATCGTGCTCAGCGCAGGCCACGGCCTGCCGGGTTTGTGTTCGTCCAACCAGGCCTGCACCTTCTTCGGACCCCACGTCGGATGCGCAATGCGAACCGCCACAACCGCTGCCGCGGTCGCTTCACTGACACGATGCGGACAATCGTGCGGAGCGTGGCTTCTGTCCTCCAGACCGCCAAAGCCTTCCGCTTCGTACCGCTCGATCCATTTGTAGCAAGTCCTGCGGCTGATCCCGTAACGTCGGCTCAGCTCTGCAATGCTCAACTCTTCCTTGCGATAATCCGCAATCATCAGACACCGTTCGTCCATGGCACAGGTCTCTTTCCACGGCATGAGCGCCTCCTTGCTCAGGCCTACCTGTTACCAATCCTCCCGGTTCAATCTGTCACCCTTCCTCCCGGTTCGGACCGTTGTTTAGCTGTCTCCCTTAGGGAGAGCAGAGCAAGCACTGTTGCGATGCAAGTACCTACGCTGGCCGCAGCCGCAAAACCCTGATCAAGAGTCACTGCGGCTGCTCCGATTCGCTCTACCTAGCAATATCTCTCGAAATGTTTCGCTGCCGATACGGTGCCCGTCCTTGCGCGTATCGCTCCTCACAGCTCTTATCAACCCAACAATAGCTTTCTTGCCCTCCAATGAACTCGTAGAAGCTCCTACTGCTTCGAATTGGCGCAAGCGATCAATAGCTTCCTGCGAACCATATACGCAGATGCGCGTCTTGGCATCCGCGGCAGCCGCCAGATTTTCCTTCGATCCGCCGTCTTGGGCGATGTGAGCAATGACCCTAAAATAGTCGATGTAAGCTTGGCTCCGTTGCAGTGCGAGCTGCTTCCTCGTTTCGAGGTCGCGGCCGACGAGGTATTGAAGTCCAACTCCGAGGACGACACCCGCCAAAGAGAACATCGCCAGAAGTACAGACTCAAAAGCCACGTTTCAATTCCGCGAATCGATGGTCCACCTCTACAGTCTAGTCGACACCGAATTTAACCGCGCGGGCGCTGAACGGCCGACTCGGCATCCCGTCAATCATCAGCCTCAGGTAGAGGTCATAGTTTGGGAGATTGATCAGATCCTCCACATCGAACGTCGGCTGGAATTCCTTCGCCAGTAGCGACGCATCCTCCGGCCCCACCCGAAACGAGATCAGCGTCCCCGCATTCCCAAGCACTGCGTGCCGTACGTCCGGATCGAGCTGGTGGAAGTATTGATGCGCGAGCGTGAGGCCGATGCCATACTTGCGTAGCTCGCTCATCATGTTGGCGAGCATGAGAGTCGTGAAGGACTGGAATTCGTCCATGTAGAGGAAGAATGGGCGACGCGTATCAGCCTTGCGATCAGCGCGACTGAACGCAGCCAGACCGATGGTCGAGGCGATGAATCCACCCAACAGCGCGGAGCTGTCTTCGCCGAGTTGCCCCTTGGACAGATTGACGAGCAGCACCCTCCCCTTGTCCATGAGCGATCGGAAGCGAATCGGGCGTTCGGGCTCAACCAGGATGCGATAGAGCGTCGGATCGGACAGAAGCGCTCCGAGCTTGTTTTGGATCGGCGCGACGGCGTCCGCCCGTTGGCGGAAGTGATACAGCTCGAATTCGTGCCGCCAGAAGCGGCGGACGGTTTCGTTGCGAATGCCTCCCGTTACTTCCTTGCGCCACTTCTCGTCGGCATAGAGCCGAAGAATTGAAGGGAGGGTCGCGTCGTCCCGTTCGAGAAGCGCATATAGCGAATTGCGCAGGACGTGCTCCATGCGCACGCCCCAAGCGTCCGGCCAGAGTTTCTTGAGAGTTTCAATAAGGCCCGAAACGGCAAGCGGTATCTTGTCGTCGCGCACGCGCCGCAGCGGGTTGTATCCAAAGGGCTGTGCGCCATCTGGCGCATTCAGATAGCTTACCCGTTCCTTCTCTTCAGCCGGAACGGCCGCAAAGACGCGTTCGACCGCATCTCCATGAGGGTCTATGAACGCGAAACCGCGACCTGCGCTCAGGTCTTGCAGGGCCAGACTTTCAAGAAGCGTGGACTTTCCGACGCCCGTCTTGCCGATGACATAGACGTGCGAGAGGCGGTCGGACTGTTTGATGCCGACGAGCTTCCCGCGGTTATGAAAGTTGGTACGGGCGAAATACGATGTCTTCTCAAATTTATCATCTTGCATCATCCCATCCTGCCAGCCCGCACTCAAAATGCATGGCCCAAAGACGCTCCCATTCGTGACGCAGGGATTTGGGGACCGTAGGGACGTGCTGAGGGATGGAGATATAAGTCAATTCGATATTGCCTCGAACTCTATCTGTGCCGAGAAGGGCGTTAGCGAGACATCTCTTCGCATTTCCGCGCCTAGCCCGCGCAATCGCGCAGGAGCATCCTGACTACATGATGAGGCGAGGCAACAACGCAATTGAAGAAACAAGGTCTTCCTCTCAGTCCGCACCATTCGTTTTTGGCGATGAGACGATTGCCGCATTGGAGGAGCTAGGCGCTGTTCTCGCGGAAATACACAAAGATCTGGCTGTGGAGGGATATGTTTTCCGAGGTGATAAGATATATAAGCCGCCAAAAAGCTAACTATGGAGCAAACGCGCAACATCGAATCGAGCGTCATCAAGGAAATTGTAACTGGGAAATATCGCAACTCCTATCTGATCTACAATCGCAAGAGCACCGACGATGTCGATAACCAGAAAAACTCCATCAAATATCAGAAAGCAGAAAATCTGGGCTTCGCATTTCGCGAGCAGCTTTCCATAGCTTCGGTAACGCTCGAAGGGTTTGTTACAGATGGTATCGTGTCGGAACGTCATTCTGGGTTCAAAGAACACAAGGGATTGATATTCGGAAAAAATAACTCTGTGCAATACCGGATTGAGCGTCCGAAGTTTCATCAGCTCGTAAAATACCTAAGCCAGGGTTACTTCAAAGGCGTGATTTTTCTATGCTGGGATCGAGCCAGCCGCAACAAGGGTGACGACACCATTCTGCGCAAATTAATGAACGCGGGGGTCGATATGCGGTTCTCGCTCGCCAAGTATGACAAGACAAGTGCCGGCGAGCTTCACATGGATATCGATAGCATGTTTGCCGAACACCACTCACGCGTAACGCGCGAGAAGGTCAAGAAGACCATGGAAAACGCTCGTGCAAGGGGTCTTTGCACGCATAAGGCGGGGGTGGGCTATGTGAACCAAGGCAATATGGAACATAAGCCAATTGACCCGATCCGGGGCCCACTCATTCGAAATATGGCCGAACTAGCCGCAACTGGAGAATGGAGCCTTGCCGATCTCGCACGCTGGCTCATTGACCGCGGTTTTACGATGCCTCCAATGCGTCGACAGAGAACTCAATGTGAGATACTCGCGGAGGAAGAAGACGACATTCGGCTCGACGTTCCAGCTGTCTCGCACCTTCCGACGTTTACCACCGTCTACAAGATACTCACCAATCCCTTTTACACAGGAAAGATACCTCTCGGCGATGGTTCTTGGATACCGAGCACGAGCCACGAGGCAATCATCCCATCGGAATTGTTTGATCGCGTTCAGGTTGCCCTTAAAAGGAAGCGCGTTAGCGCACACTATGCCGAAAAGATGAAGCATCCGCTTCGGGGCGTAGCCCGTTGCGGCATCTGCGGCCGCGTCTATACACCCTATACAAAAAAAGGCATTCTATACTACTCCGCCCGTTGCGCCCAAAATTGCTCTAACCCGAGAAAGAATATGCGGTTCTCGCTGCTCGCTGAGAACGTTGGACTGCACATCCGCAAACTCTCATTTACCCAAAGCGAACTCGACGAAATCGATGCACGCACGATAACGGATATCGCATTCCAAGAGGCTCGCCATAGAGAGAGGATTGAGGACAACACCCGCCGCAGGAAGCGAGTTCAAGACGACATCGATTATCTCTGCGATAACAAACTGGCCCTGCTAAAAAGCGGCGCATACACACCGCAGCAGATCGTTGAACAGGACACTAGGCTCCAGGTCGAACTTCAGTCGCTATCTGGCGAGGATACTAGCGACGAAGCGTCGATAGCCGATACCTTAGCCGAGGGCAAAAAACTTTCCGAACTATTGAAAACCCTTGCAATATCTTACGATTTGGCAAATCCGGATAAGAAGGACCGAATTATCAGAATTGTGTTTTCCGAACTTTCGTTCGCCGATAATATGGCGGCCTATCAATGTTCTGGGGGCATTTTGCCGTTCAAAGACCGTATGTTTGCGAATGGTGGCCTCATGGAGTGGCTTTCGGAACTTCCAAACTACTACGACGAAATAAAATCCTCGATCAACGCATTAGAAGAGCTGCTTAACGTGCATATAGAATGGCCCGTCTGAAACATGCTTATATGCTTAGATATGTGTCTATCGACCTCCCCAATGTCCCCAAGTCCCCGGCGCGGCTTACGCTCGTGGTGCTTGGATTGGCTGTGATCCAGGTATTGGTCCCCGGACATCAACGCCGATAGATGCGATGTCCGATGTCAAATTGTAGCGAAATAGAAAACAAAGTCCGTCGATAGTGCGCTTTAATTGAACCCCTTTCTGGCCCATGCTGTATTGTTCCATCGCTCTAAACGCATCGTCATCGCGATGTCGGTTTCTCCGGTAGAAGTCGGCAAAGTCCTCAAGGTCGCTCCTGCGCCAAGATGTTCCATTTCCGCAAAATAGCAGTCGATATTGGCCTCGTTCGTCGTCAGTCAATAGTTCGATTTTTTCCTCTAGCTCTAGCGCGTACAACAGAAATTTCTCTCTGGATGAGGTCAATTGGTGATGTGCTGCCGCGTCCGTGATTAGCATGACATTGGCGGGCATATGTTTTTCAGATCGCTCTTGTCGCCTGCGAACGTTGTCATCATCAATCCACTCCGGATCGATGGTCTTCACGTCAATATAAACGTGTTTGGCATCGGGATAATCGACCCGGAAATCGATCGACTTGGGTGTTTTTGTGAGTTGCGGCTCGTATTGCAATATCGCGTCCTGTCCGCAATTGTCGAGTATCGCGCGCGCGGCGCAGAGTTCATTGGCAAATGAGTTCATTTGTTGAAAGTCTATTGCAAGCGTAGGCTCCGCGCAGCGGTCTGCATAATCTCGATATCGGCGCAAGAACGCCTCACAGGTCAGAAATTGATCCTGACGAGTGAGTATGACCGGAACCTGCCGGTCCCAAACCTCATTCAAGTGCGCAATTATTTCACTTCTTGCAATCATGTCAGGGCCCAAAGGGATCGAGTACGTCGATGCTGGGGTAGATAATTGAGGACGTCCGGCCCTGGGTAGCGCCCTGCGGGACATTTCCATCGTGAAGCACGTAGAACCCGGCGCAGCCCCGGGCCGGATGCCCCGGCGTTTGGCCGAGGTCTTTCCAGTCGTACACATCGATTCCGAAGACGCACAACCAGAGACCGTCGCGATCAGCTTTATGCCACACGCATTCATACAAGAAGCGGCCCTTGTTGGATCTCACGCGATCGATGTTCTCAAGTGCGCGATTTAGTTTAAGCGTTTGAACGAAGGCGGCGTGCTGCGGCCTCAGTTTCTCGATCTGCGGAAAGCCGGTGCCTTTCGGCGCGCGCGGAAAGGGCGTCACGAGAGCGCCCGGACACGAGGTAATGAAGTCCCCCGCAAGAGGTTCCCCGTACAACGCAGCGTGACAACCGCGGACCCAACGCCACACGGCGGCATCCACATCAAGATTGGTAAGCGCCGCCAGCCCGGCCGAAAACTCGGTAATTGCAAGACGACGCTTGGCAGGGTCCACAGGAACCTTGCCATATCGAAGTGCAATCAACTGGCCGATTTTCTCATCGGTGAGGCTCTCGCCGGAGTTGCATGCGATATGGGTCGGGAGCCACAGCGGCTCCCGATCTGCCTCCAAGAAAATGGACTGCGCCGGCACGTGGTCTCGGTTGGTCTGATCCCCTTCGACGAAGTCCTTGGCGCATAGGTAGCAAAATGTCAGCCGCTGAACGGCACGAAAATCCTTTTGTTTGACGAGCATCGGCATCCTCGGACTATATCACTGACCGCCGTGCCCGCAGTTTTGCCCCGGTCACAAGTTGGAACATATCCACGTCTATCTGGCACGAAATTTGCCCGATACGATGCAGTTCTGTGAAAGCGCAACCAAAGGTAGGCGGAATCCGAACACCAACGGTGTCGCGCGTATGCGCCGATACCCTTGTCGATCTGGTCTACGATCCCGATAGGCGTGCCACGGCATTAGCGATCTCGCGCTTCGACGGCCTCTGGAATATCGAAAGCGAAATTCGAATCGAGACTGGAGAGCTTCTCGTTCCCTATGCTGCCTCTAACAATCTGATCGCCAATGGATGCGTTCTGTTGCCGTCGCGGCCTGTGGAGTACGGTCTTAAGGAGGAACTCATCGCCGACATCCGCTCGTACCTGCATCGATACGTCGATCTCTCGCCTCTCTTCGAACATATCGCTGCGTACTACGTCCTTCTGACCTGGGTGCATGATGCGTTCGGTGAGCTACCGTATCTTCGGTTTCGAGGAGACTATGGGACCGGCAAGACTCGCGGACTTCTGACGGTCGGGTCCCTCTGCTACAAGCCCTTCTTCGCATCCGGCGCGTCAACGACGAGCCCGATATTCCACACGCTTGATGCTTTCGGAGGCACGCTCATCCTCGATGAAGCGGACTTGCCGTTTAGCGATGCCAAGGCCGAGCTAGTGAAGATACTGAATAACGGCACTGTCAAAGGAATGCCGGTGCTGCGGACGCTCCAAAACCGTTACAAAGAATTCAATCCCTATGCCTTCAAGGTGTTTGGTCCCAAGATCATCGCCACCCGCGAGGCATTCCAAGACCGGGCGCTCGAAAGTCGCTTTCTTACAGAAGAAACTGGCACTCGTCCGTTGCGCGCCGATATCCCCGTCCATCTCCCCAAAGGTCACCAGTCGGAGGCCTTGGACCTTCGCAATCGGCTTCTGCATTTCCGTCTCAGCGAGTTCTTCAAGATCAAAACAGATACGTCAGCTCTTATGGAG
>Ga0206871_10113_pt1 | contig 21877 bp, 15 predicted proteins | sample Alteio_BWOrgCont_33_FD_152627 | JGI IMG/M metagenome (GOLD analysis project Ga0206871, IMG submission 152627) | Enriched cells from forest soil in Barre Woods Harvard Forest LTER site, Petersham, Massachusetts, United States -... | ecosystem: Environmental > Terrestrial > Soil > Temperate forest >...
GAAAAATTAGTTGAGGAAAAAGCCGGTATTGATCCAGTCTATTTACCAAATGCAATTGACGACAATATATTTTTTATAAGTGATCCTATTAAAAACAGAAATCCATTATCTATTTTAATGCTATACTCCGAAGAAGAGAGAAAAGGTACTCTATATGGTTTGGAAGCATTGAAAAAAATAAGAGAACAATTTCCAGATGTAGTAATAACATTTTTTGGCGTATATCAAAGACCAGATCATTTGCCACATTGGATAACCTATTTACAAAAGCCAAATAATCTTAGTCAGTTATATAATCAGCATGCCATATTTTTCTCTCCAAGTTTGACAGAAGGTTGGGCCTTGCCTCCGGCAGAAGCCATGTATTGTGGTTGCGCCGTTGTTTGTACCAATATTGGAGGACATCAGGATTATGCCTTTGAAAATCAAACGGCTTTAGTAACAGTGCCACAAAAGGTAGATGATATGGCTGATAAATTAACGATTTTATTACAGGATAATAATAAGCGAATACAGTTGGCCAGTGCGGGTAATCAATTTATTACGCAAAACTTTTCCTGGAACAAATCAGTGCAGCTGTTACTGAATACTTTTAATAAACACCTTTAGGTTTCTAGAATACATTTAATCGTATATATTCGTTTCTAAATTTTACTGCTATAATGAAATTCACGGGAGAAAGATTTATACCTACCAAAGATCTAATGGATGATGAAATTGGGTATGAGCATTTACATAGATACTATACTATTACAGAACTTGTAAAAAATAAGGCGGTACTTGATATTGCTTGCGGTGAAGGATATGGTAGTGTAATAATTGCTACTCATGCAACAAGAGTAGTGGGTGTGGATATAGATGAAGAAACGGTAAAATATGCTACTGAACAATATGTGGGCAAATACAGTAATCTTCAGTTTCAATCTGGAAGTGCTACTTCAATACCATTAGGCGATAAATTATTTGATGTTGTTGTTTCTTTCGAAACGATCGAACATTTATCCGAAAATGATCAGCAACTTTTTATGCTAGAAATAAAAAGAGTATTGCGTCCGGATGGCGTTCTAATCATGTCTACCCCCAATAAAAAAGTATATTCCGAACAATTTTTCCACACCAATTCTTTTCATTTACATGAATTTGAAAAAGAAGAATTTCATGCTTTTATTAAGGAACATTTTGTAAATATTTCCTTTTTTGATCAAGGGTATGAAGTAGTAAGTATTATTAGTAATGCAAGCGCGGAAAATACTGGAAACATCCATGTAGTAAATTGGGAAAACAATAATAAAGCGTTAGCAAGAAAATATATTATTGTTATTGCATCTAATGTATCACTTCCTGATTCTTTTAATTCAGTCGCATCTATTGTTAGCCATGTAAATAAAGACTATTTGGCGTTGATGGAAAGATTGATTACAATGAATAAAGAAATCGAAGAATTAGGTAAATGGGGCAAATCTTTAGATAAAGAGTCAAAAAATTCAGATCGTAAAATTACTTATCTCAAGCAACAGCTAGAAATAAGTAATCAACAATATCAAGCAATTGTAACGTCAAAGAAATGGCGTTTTATTAACATGTTTTCGGGCATGAAAAAAAAATATTTCTCACATGATTCTCCTATTAGCATTAGCATAAATTCATTTATAGATAAGTTTAAAAAAAGTAAGAGAAACAAGCGTAAGGTAAAAAAAAATGATCCGGTAGATTATACGCAGATATTGACGATGCCAATTTTTGATACCCCTGCAGTGTCTATAGTTATTCCTGCATACAATGAATGGAAGATGAATTATAGATGTATCAAAAGTATTATTGATAATACCTGGAATGTAGCTTATGAAGTTATACTAGCCGATGATTGCTCAGCCGATGAAACTAGAGATATTACTTCTCGCATAAAAAATATCGTACATGTTCGAAATGAAAAAAATCTGGGTTTTTTAGGTAATTGCAATAATGCGGCAAAAAGTGCAAAAGGAGATTTTATATTATTTCTTAATAATGACACTGAAGTTACAGATAACTGGTTATTACCTTTAGTAACGCTTATAAAAAGTGATGATACAATAGGAATGGTTGGTTCTAAATTAATTTATCCAGATGGAAGATTACAGGAAGCAGGAGGCATTGTTTGGAACGATGCATCAGCATGGAATTATGGCAATGGCCAAGACCCTGAAGCACCAGAATTTAACTATGTAAAAGAAGTTGATTATATCTCCGGTGCTGCTATTATGATTAGAAAGAATATTTGGTTAAAAGCAGGCGGTTTTGATGAAAGGTACAATCCTGCTTATTATGAAGATACAGATTTTGCTTTTCAAGTTCGGGAACAAGGTTATAAAGTAATGTATCAACCATTATCTGAAGTAATACATTACGAAGGTTATTCTAACGGTACGGATAAAGATATTTCAAATCCACAATCAATTAAATCTTTTCAAACGATTAATCATAAAAAATTTTCGGATAAGTGGAAGGAATTATTGTTACAAGAAAATTTACCCAATGCGCAAAATGTATTTAGTGCAAGAGATAAAACGATTGGTAAAAAAACAATATTAGTTGTAGATCACTATGTTCCTCAATTTGATAAGGATGCCGGATCCAGAGCGACTTTTCAATATTTAGAGGTATTGGTATCATTAGGATTAAATGTAAAATTTATTGGAGATAATTTTTTTAAGGAAGAGCCTTATACCACTGCTTTGCAACAATTAGGCATAGAGGTTTTATATGGACCATGGTATAAAAAGCATTGGAAAGATTGGATAAAAACCAATGCTGAGAATATTGATTTTGTTATTCTTAGTAGGCCACATATTTCTGAAGATTATATTGATTTTATAAAAGAAAACACCAATGCTAAAATTCTATATATAGGTCATGATCTACATTTTTTAAGAGAAGAAAGGCAATCTCAAATTGAGAACAATCAAAAATTGCAGGTGTCTTCTGCAAAATGGAAAGAGAGAGAAATGTCTCTCTTTTCTAAATCGGATATAATTTTAACATTTAGTGATGTTGAGCAAAAAATTATTAGTGCATTAGACCCCTTATATAGGGTAGAAACAATGCTACTTAATAATTTTAAAGTTCCGGCTGTGCCGATCAATGATTTCTCTTCGAGAAAAGATTTTCTGTTTATTGGAGGCTTTAATCATAAACCCAATGCAGATGCCGTATTATGGTTTTGTAAAGAAGTATTTCCTATAGTGCAACAACAGATTCCATCTGTCAAATTTATTATAGCCGGCTCATTTCCGCCAGAAGAAGTAACTGCGTTGCAAAGCGACTCTATTAGTGTAAAAGGGTTTGTAACTGAGGAGGAACTAAGTGATTTATATAACTTAGTAAAAATGGCCGTAATTCCTCTAAGATATGGAGCTGGCGTAAAAGGTAAAACTGTAGAGGCTTTATATAACGGCTTGCCAATAGTATCTACGAATATTGGAATAGAAGGAATGCCTGGTGATCAAAATTTTTTGCAAGGTTTTGATGAACCTCGGGCATTTGCTATACAGATTATTTCATTATATCTGAATGAAAATTTATTACGAAACGCAAGTGCAGAGGGTGTGAATTATATTAATCAATATTTTACTCATGCGGCTGCAGCCAATAAAATAAAGGAACTGCTTGGATTAAATTAAAATTACACTAGTGTGTTATTTCTAAACTTATAAATGGAAATGATAGTGTTCTTTTATCAGGAGAAGCGTCTACTTTTTTTGATAAAATATTAATCTGCTGGATATTAATTGGTTGTTTAAAATAAAATATAAAAATAAATTTATCTCCTGCTCTTCTTGAATAGACAGGTTGATAGCTTTTAGTACTGTCATCAATTAATGAAATTATAGGGTTAATATCTTTACAAATAGGAGGCATATAGGTATTCAATTCGACAAATAAGGAATCCTTACATAAATAATCGCCTAACAAACTGATCCTTGCATTTCCATCAGTCCATCTTATTTGATTTTCCTTATCATAGAAACCAGTTGTATAGAATTTATTAAGATCATCATTATTAATTATCAACTTGTTTTGGTCGTATTGAAATTTTGGTAAAAAAGTAATAGGTTCTATATGTTTTAGCGAGTCTTTTAAATAGGCTCCAGTTATATCGATGATTTCATTGCCTATATATATGATCTGATCATTTTTATTAAAGTGTGATAAAGGATTTGATGCAATATGGCTTTTTTCATAAACGGAGTCTACAAAAATTACAGCTGTTTTTTTGTTTTGATAAAAATAAAAAAATCTTCCTTCACCTATAACCCAATTTAATGCATTTACTGTGTTACTATCGATATGGTCTTGCCATATAAATAATCTGTTAGTGTTTTGATGTATAATGTTATTGTCAATACCTTTTTTAAACTCTTCGGCCCATTTCTCTGAGAAACCCATGTACGTGTTCTTACTCCCTAGACTTAAATACACAGAATCGGCCCATATGAAAATAATGACAAAAAGTAAAAATGAAATAGCCTTTTGAAAATTATTTTTAAAGGGGTATTTACTTGCAGCAATTACAATCAATAAAACAAAAATGCTATAAGGAGCTTGTAACCATCGCTGTTCCATCCTTATCGTAACAATTGCGGGTGCCAAGGCTAATCCTAAAAGCAGTATTAGAAAAATAAAAATAGACAGATCAGTATATTTATTTTCTTGTTTCAACACAAAAATTTTCCATAAGCCATATAAGTAGGGTGCTATTATTAGTAACATACAACTAATTGATATTAATACTAATACTATGTCATGCATGGGCAAGTTTAAAAATGCCGTACCTACTAAATAATCTTTCCCCGAGTTTATTTGTAAAATTGATAATATGGCATCTTTTAAAAAAGTAGAGGCAGATGAAAATGAAAATGAAATATTGGTACCGCCTGTACCAACAAAAAATGGCATTCCGTATACATATTTTTTTAGAACAACATTTAGTATAACTGATAATATTATTAAAAGGCTCAGACCTCTTTTTTGTTTGCTATTTAATACTTTTAGCTCTTTGGAGCAAAGAATTACAATAAGAATAAAAGGAATCAATACAATGTATCTTTCATGTGTGTACATACTCAAATTAGCAAACATAATGCTCCAGATAATTGAGCATTGTGTTTGAGAAGGAGCAGAATTTTTATTGAGTAGAATTTTTATAATAAAATACAACGATGATAAAAAGAAAGTCATTGCTAAACCTTCTAAAGCACCACCCATTAATAATTGTGTAATATCATAATATGCAAATCTGGATAACCCGACTAATAAACTAAACAATAAAGCTAAATAACGCGATTGCAAAAACAAGTAGGCTATGGCTGCAAATAAGAAAGTATTAATAGTCTGAATGAATACATTGAATAAATAGTAATAGAGCATATTTTTTTGAAAAAGCTCAACAATAAAATGCAGTACAAGATCATGTATGGGTCTATATTTCCCTGATGGTACTGATATACTTATTTTCTCTAAAAAACTTTTTAGGTTCTCATGACTTGAGAATACATACAGATCATCTCCATAAATTACATTTGTTCTCCACCTTAAAAAAAAGAAGTATATTATAATTGGTACTGCAATTGCTGAAAGTATAAAAAGAAAATTATCTTTTTTATGAAGAGAAGTAGACATACAAATAATTTAAAAGATTATTCTTTTCCTGCACTGATTAATATGGATTGACTAATATATTTTAAAGGTGTTTTTTCTAAAACATTTCCTATAACAATTGAAGGTGTAACTAGTAATTGAGGCACACCAGGCAAAAGAAAATCTTTATATGTTATTGTAATATTTTTAAAATCGGCTGTCTGTAATTTTTCTTTAATAAAACTTTTAGAAAAAGCCATTTCATCTGGCTCCAGCTTTGCCCATTTGCGAAGTGTAGTATTTTTAAAAATAGTAGCTACATATGGGTTGTAAATATTAGGTTCCATAAATATTATTTTTCCATCTGTATTTAGTAAACTTTTTAATGTTGCCAAAGCTTCATCTAAATGATAATATAAATGATGTAAAATTCCGTTGCCTATTATATAATCAAATTTATTATTGACGGTTGCTGCTGCTTTATTAAAATCAAGAGTATCGTAAGAAAGGTTGGGTAGTGTATAATTTTTTCTGGCACCTTCGATAAAAGGTACACACAAATCTGAACCTATAACTCGCATAGTTGTTTTCTGAGCAATATAATATGAGACATAACCCGTGCCACAGCCAATCTCTAATATTTTTTTATCAGTACTTGGTTGCATTTCGTTGATCATCCAATCGGCACGCCTTTCCATTCTTTTCTTCAGCGCATAGGTTTCCCTAAAGCCTTGATTATAGCCTCTATCATCTACTATTGAAGTTTTATTTTTTAGCATTAGGGTTTGTTTGAAATGATTATTGCATTGAACCTATTCCGATGATTTTATGATTCTTCTTCTAATAAACTTTGGGCGCTTTTTTACTTCTTCGATTATTTTCCCCTGGTACTCACCAATAATGGAAACTGCCAACATATTAATGCCACCAAAAAACAGTATAAGCACAATAATTGTTGTAATGCCATGTGGTATTGGCGATCCTGTAAAATATAAAATGACTTGCAATATCGCAGCTAATAATGATACTAGCGTCAATGTCCAACCTAAATAGGTTAATAATTCTAATGGTACATAACTGAAAGAAAAAATTGCTTTTCTTGCCCATGCTAAATTTTTTCTCCAATTGTTTGTTGTTACACCAAACATTCTTTCTGGTCTGATATACGGCACACCTATTTGCTTAAAGCCTACCCATGCTCTTAACCCACGTAGAAACTGATCTGTTTCTGGAAGTTTTACTAATTCGTCTACTACTTTTCTATCCATCATCGAAAAGTCGCCAGCGTCTAAAGGTATTGGTACGTAAGATAGGTTTCTGAATATTCTATAAAATACTTTATATAAACGCACTAATATTTTGTTACCGTCTCTTTTTATTCTTTGTCCGTACACAACATCCCAGCCTTCGTTCCATTTCGCATAAAAATCTTCTATCAATTCAGGAGGATCTTGCAAATCGCCATCTAACAATACCATTGCATCACCGGTAGCTATTTCCATTCCACTCATAAAAGCACTTTGGGAACCAAAATTGCGCGAGTGTTCAATACCAATAACGTGTTTATCATTTTGCACAAGTACCTGCAAAACTTCAACCGTGTTATCAGGACTGCAATCATTTACAAAAACAATTTCATAATCAGCATTGATCTTATGGAATGTTTTAACCAATCTTTCATACATGATCGGCATTGCCTGCGCATCCTTATAACAGGCAATAATGGCTGTTATTTTATGTTTTATCTGATCCTGATAAATTTTCTTTTCATACAACGGTTTAGAATATTCTTTCTGCCAATTGTATGTTTTAATTAAACCTTCTTTTAAAGTTGTTACGGTTTCCCAATTCAGTAATTTTTTTGCTAAAGATGCATTGCCGTACCATTCTTTCAGATCCCACTTTCTATTAGTAAAATCTCCCCAAACAGGATCAGTTGGAATATTGAAGATCTCTTTTGCCGTAGTAGCAATATCTCTAATAGTAGTTTTAATGTTAGATGCAATATTGATCGATTGTCCGCCCATAACCGAAAAATCGGCATTGCTGGCTAACAATGTTGCATATACCGCGTCATCGATATAAACAAAATCTCTTGAAATATCTGGTTGTACTAACGGAGGGTATTGATGTTGAATTCCTTTTTCAATTATTTGTGGTATTAGTCTGTCGGGTTCTTCGTATTCTCCATAGATAGAATAGTATCTTAAATTAACAATAGGAACTTGTAAAATAGTACCATAATATTTTATCATGCTGGCCGCCGATGCTTTTGTAACAGCATAGTGGCTATTGGGTGACAACTCTGCATTTTCTAAAGGCTCTTTACAGTTCAATCCATATTCGGAGGAACTGCCCGCATGTACAAAAGCTTTTATGTTATAAGCAGAACTTACTTCTAATAAATTAAGTAAGCCAATTACGTTTGTTTGATAAATTAATTTTACATCGTTTTGTTTAGAGTATGCACCGTAAGCAGCCAGATGAAAAATTGTTTTGAATTGATGTTGTTGAAATAATTTAGTCAGGCTATTTTTATCTGTAAGATCTGCATGAATAATTCTATCTTCTCTCAGGTCATCAATTCTCCAGGTTATAAATGGTTTGGAAGTGATAGCATATACGTCATCTCTGTATTTTAATATTTGTCTAAACAAATTGCTACCTATAAATCCACCTGCACCAAATATTACAATGGGGCCTTCTATTTTTTGTATTTCAGTTTTTATTTGATTAGATAGCATAGGATTAATTGCGTATAAATTCTTTGATTTTCATTTCTAAATTTTTGCCCCCTAAATTATTTTCCTCAAGGTGCCATTGTTGTGAACCATATTTGCCGCTTGGATAACCAGATGCAAATAATGTATTATATTGAATAGGAGTGGTTAATTGTTTTAATAATAAACTTGCTAATGTTTCATGTAACCCACACTGTCCCTGGTGTTCTTCAATCGTAATTACATTTTTAATTTCACTGATGTTTTCTCCTAGTTCCTTTGGTATATCATACACCGGATATTTACTTAATAGCCATATCTCTAAGTCATCTAATAAGGCAGCAGGTAGTTTAAATAAATTATCTGTCACGGTTCCTGTACCAATAATTATCGCTTTAGGTTTGTTCGTTGCTTTTTTTATTTTTCTCCATTGAGAAAAAGTGGCAATATTTTCTTGTGTTGAAGCAAGATTTAATCTCAAATAATTAGGTGATGGATCTTTCACCATTTGTTGTAATGTGGTGTGCACATCATCTTTTGTAAAAGGAACAAAAACTTTCATATTGGTTAATATCCGCATGGTGCCAATATCTTCAATATTATGGTGGGTACCACCCATTATTCCATACCCATATCCGCCACCGTTAGCGATCACTTTTACAGGTAAATTATGTAGACAAATATCATTTCTTAATTGCTCATAAGGGCGTAGCGTAACAAAAGGAGAGATACTATAAATAAAAGGAACAAAACCTTCGTATGCTAATGATGCTGCCATTGTAGCCATGTTCTGTTCTGCAACGCCTGCATTGATGAACCTTTCACCCAATTCAGCTTTTACTTCTTCCAAAGCCATAAACCCAAGATCTCCTGTTAAGAAAACAATTTTATCATTTGCTTTTGATATGTCTATAATTGCTTTTGCAAATTCTTTCCGCATTCTATTGATTGGTTAATGTACTAAATTCCTCTTCAGTTAATGGTAAGTAGTGGCAGTCAACTGTATTTTGTAATTTGAGTCCGTTGCCTTTAATGGTGTTACAAATTACGGCAAGTGGTTTTGTGTGTTTGAATGATGAAACGCTTTGTTTCAAAGAATCGAAATCATGGCCGTCGGCAATAGCTACTTCAAAGCCAAAGCTTTCTAATTTTTTATCTAATGGATCTAATTGTAAGGTGTCTTCTGTTCTGCCAAAACCCTGCAAATAATTTCTATCTATAAACCAAATAACATTTTGTAGATTATGATGTGCTATAAATAGAATAGCTTCCCAGGTACTACCCTCATTAATTTCACCATCAGAGGTAAGGCAGTATATTTTCTTATCGCTTTTTTTTAATTTATTCGCTAATCCGAAACCTGCAGCAAGCGATAGTCCATGACCAAGACTTCCTGTTGCAAAAGGGATACCTTTAATTTTATTTACAGGAGGGTGAGCAGATAAATAAGTGCCATTTTGATAAAAAGTTTCGATGTCTTTTTCAGAAAGGGTACCATCTTCAGCCAAGACACTATATAGTAATGCAGCAGCATGTCCTTTTGATAAAATGACCTCATCTTCAGGCTTCATCAACTCAAACTTAATGAACGTAAGCATTTCCAGGCAGGATAAGGAACAACCAACATGGCCTGCATTAGCCTTTTTGTACATTTTAATGACCCGATCTTTAATATTGTTTCTCTTGGTAACTAACATTAGTTTTAATTAATAGACGAAATTAGGATTTCCGCAAAAATAGGGGTTAATCAGGACGTTTTTTATTGAAAAACAGATAGATATTTTATAAAATTAAGGTTCAAATAAAATTATGTCCTTACAAAGGAAGATTTTACCTTTGCGTCAAATTTATAAAAATTAGATATGTCAACAATTACTAAAAAAGGACTTGATTTTAGCCTTAAAAATAAGGTAGCAGATATTAGCCTTGCAGCATGGGGTCGTAAAGAAATTATGTTAGCAGAGGCTGAAATGCCCGGTTTAATGTCTTTAAGGGCTGAATATGGCCCATCTCAACCATTAAAAGGTGCGCGTATTGCAGGTTGTTTACACATGACCATTCAAACGGCTGTGCTAATTGAAACATTAATTGCTTTAGGTGCTGAAGTTAAATGGAGCTCTTGCAATATATTTTCTACGCAAGATCAGGCTGCTGCTGCTATTGCTGCTGCAGGTATTGGTGTATTTGCATGGAAGGGCCAAACACAGGAAGAAGCTGATTGGTGCATCGAACAAACATTGTTTTTCGGAAGTGCTGATAAGCCTTTAAATATGATCCTTGATGATGGTGGAGATCTAACCAATATGGTATTTGATACTTATCCTGAATTAGTTGCTGGCATCAGAGGTTTATCTGAAGAAACAACAACAGGAGTACATCGTTTATACGAAAGAATGGCGGCGGGTACTTTACCAATTCCGGCATTTAATGTAAATGATTCGGTTACTAAATCCAAGTTCGATAATAAATATGGTTGTAAAGAAAGTTTAGTAGATGCTATTCGTCGTGCTACTGATGTAATGATGGCCGGTAAGGTTGCTGTTGTAGGTAGTTATGGTGATGTAGGAAAAGGTTCTGCAGCGTCTTTACAAGGTGCGGGTTGCCGTGTAATTGTTACAGAGGTTGATCCTATCTGTGCATTACAAGCAGCTATGGATGGTTTTGAAGTGAAGAAAATGATCGATGCTGTTAAAGAAGCTGATATCATTGTTACCGCTTCGGGCTGTCGTGATTTGATCACTGAAAAACATTTCCGTGTAATGAAAGATAAAGCGATCGTTTGTAACATCGGTCACTTTGATATTGAAATTGATATGGCATGGTTGAATAAGAACTATGGCAAAACAAAAAATACCATCAAACCACAAGTTGACCTCTATACGATCGATGGTAAAGATGTTATCATTTTGGCTGAAGGTCGCTTAGTGAATTTAGGTTGTGCAACAGGACATCCTAGCTTTGTGATGAGTAACTCTTTTACCAACCAAACATTGGCGCAATTAGAGCTTTGGACAAATACCAAAAACTACGAAAACAAAGTGTATGTGTTACCAAAAATATTAGATGAAAAAGTAGCTCGTTTACACCTTGCAAAAATTGGTGTAGTATTAGATGAGTTAACCCCTGAACAAAGTGCTTATTTAGGTATTGCTAAAGAAGGTCCTTACAAGCCTGAAGCGTATCGTTATTAATATAATATCCTTAAAAAGAATAAAAAGCCTGATCTATTTGATTGGGCTTTTTTATTTTACTACCCAACCATTTGTTTATAATAACAGTATATGTAGTTTGAGATCTGATTTTAAAACAAAAACAAAAAAATGAGAGGAGAAATTCAATTATATAATTAGGATTATTAGCTTCTAATCAATAATTTCATCCTCTAAATCAATCACTTAAAACAGTTGCATAAGCAACAAACTTAACCAGCTATGAGAAATTTATTATTTATTTCCTTGTGTTTATTGTCGACAGTCTCTTTTGGACAAAGCAATAAGTTTACTTTTCAATTGGGTTCACAATATGAGTTGCCTAGAAAAACAGAAGATCTTGCTTTTTTCGGTAATGATAAAGATGGTATTATAAATCTTTCCATAAAAAGAGATGAACTTAATATCATAAAATTCGACCCTGTTAAATTGACACAAACTGATGATAAGACGATTGGCTTGGATGCAACAAAAAATTTTAACAGCGAAGCACTGACCAGTTTCCATAACGGAAATTATTTTTGGATACATAGTGACTGGGATAAATCAAATGAAAAAGAATTACTATATGCAGATAAGGTAGATGTACAGTCTGCAAAAATTGTATCTTCTACTAAAATAAACGAAACAACAAAAATAACTGGTACGGGCGGAGGCTATAGAGGATTCGTAATTGGATATAATAAAGTGACAGATAAATATCAATACAATTATTCAGCAGACGATAAAAAATTATTAATTAGTTATAAGCTTCGTTCTGACAGAGGTCGTGAGAAAGATACTTATGATAAAATTGGATTAATAGTTTTTGATGATAACATGACTAAGTTATGGGGTAACGAGTTTATAATGCCTTACTCAGAAGCTATTATGGATCTTACCGATTATTCGATAGATTCTAAAGGAAATGCTTATATACTTGCTAAAGTGTACGACTCTGAAAAAAGAAGAGAAAAAGATAAAGAAACCGGGAAGCCGGCATACCATTTTGAAATACTAAAGTTTACAAAAGATAGCAAAGATGTATCGCATACTATAATAAGCGTGGGCGATTATTTTGTTAAAGATGCTTCTTTGATTGAAAGTCCTACACATGATATGATCATAGCATCAACCTATAGCAAAAAATCAAAAGGCGATGGTACTGATGGCGTGTTTTTAGCGGTGTTGGATCAGGCAGGAAGAGTTGCAAAGTATAAAAATGGGTACTACGAATTTCCTGTGGAAGATCTCGAAAAATTCGAATCGGCAAGACATAAAAGAAAGATGGAAAAGAAGGATGATTACGAAGCACCTAATTTACAAGTACGAGACATAGTAACAAAAGCGGATGGAAGTATTTTTATTACTTGTGAAGAGTATTATATAGTAGAACATTCGAGCACAGATTCTCATGGCTTTACAACTACCTGGAACGAATATTTTTATGAAGATATCATTGCTGCAAAGATCAAAGCTTCAGGAGAGTTTGCATGGTTAAGAAAAATACCTAAAAAGCAAAAAGGTATAGCTACAACTACATTGAGTTACAAATTAATCACAGATGCAACGGGCTACTATTTTTTATATCTTGACGATAAAAAGAATATGGATCTTAGCGAAGATGAATCACCTAAATATTATGTGGATGGACACAAGGGTGATGTTGTTGTATCTAAGTTGGATAATGATGGAAACTTAACTAAAGAGATTATTTTTGATACAAAGGATGAAGATGTGATGATTTGTCCAACACAATTTGATAAGATTAATGCCAATCAATTTATCGGAAGAGCAAAAATTAAAAGAAATGTTTTTGAACCGTTATTGATAACAGTAAAATAGCTTGAATAGCGAGTTTTATAAATAAAAGAAGCCCGTACATTTTTGTATGGGCTTCTTTTATTTATAAGTTTGAATTAAGCTCAACTAAATCTCTTCTGCACCTTCAACCAAAACGATCGTCTTGTTATTTAAAACTTCTACAAAACCGCTATTGATCTGATAGGTTGAAGTATTATTCGTTTTTTCCTTTAATATTTTAAGCTTGCCAGCTTTCAATGCACTGATCATTGGAGCATGTTTATCCAACACTTCAAACAAACCATTAATGCCAGGCAACTGAGCACCATAAACATCGCCGCTGAAAATTTTACGCTCGGGAGTTAATATTTCTAAAATCATAATGTAGTAATTAGCTGATGTGCTAATATGCTAATGTGCTAATTGCTTCATCAAGCATATTATAAATAAACTTATAATCCTTGTATTACTAATTAGCATATTATCGAATTAGCTAATTAGCACACTGCTTACGCTTGCGCTGCCGCCATTAATTTTTTACCTTTTGCAATTGCATCTTCCAATGTACCAACAAGGTTAAATGCTGCTTCAGGATATTGATCCACATCACCATCCATGATGCAATTGAAACCACGTATGGTATCTTCGATAGGAACCAATACACCTTTTAAACCGGTAAACTGTTCAGCCACAAAGAAAGGCTGACTCAGGAAACGTTGTACTTTACGTGCTCTTGATACCGTCAATTTATCTTCATCACTCAATTCATCCAATCCAAGGATCGCAATGATATCTTGTAATTCTTTATAACGTTGTAAAATTAATTTTACTCTATTGGCTGTATTGTAATGTTCATCACCAACGATCAATGGTGTTAAAATTCTTGAAGTAGAATCCAAAGGATCAACCGCAGGATAGATACCAAGATCGGCGATCTTACGACTTAATACCGTTGTTGCATCCAAGTGAGCGAAAGTTGTTGCAGGAGCAGGATCCGTTAAATCATCCGCAGGTACATATACCGCTTGCACTGAAGTAATTGAACCGTTTTTAGTAGATGTAATTCTTTCCTGCATCAATCCCATTTCAGTAGCCAATGTTGGTTGGTAACCTACCGCTGAAGGCATACGGCCTAACAACGCTGATACTTCAGAACCTGCTTGTGTAAAGCGGAAGATATTATCAACGAAGAAAAGAATATCTTTCCCTTGTCCTTCGCCATCACCATCACGGAAATATTCTGCTAAAGTTAAACCGCTCAAAGCCACACGTGCTCTTGCTCCCGGTGGTTCGTTCATTTGTCCGAAAACAAATGTTGCTTTACTTTCTTCTAAACCTTTTACATTCACCTTGCTCAAATCCCATCCACCTTCTTCCATGCTGTGTTTAAAATCATCGCCGTAGTTCATGATACCAGCTTCGATCATTTCTCTCATCAGATCATTTCCTTCTCTTGTTCTTTCACCTACACCTGCAAATACCGACAAACCACTATACGCTTTCGCGATGTTGTTGATCAGCTCCTGAATTAATACAGTTTTACCTACACCTGCACCACCAAACAATCCGATCTTACCACCTTTTGCATAAGGCTCGATCAGATCAATTACTTTGATACCGGTATATAAAATTTCATTCGCTGTACTTAAATTTTCAAATAATGGTGGCTTAGCATGAATCGGGCGACCGCCAACTTTACTAACTTGTGGTAAACCATCAATAGCATCACCTGTTACGTTAAACAAACGACCTTTAATTCCTTCACCAATTGGCATTGCGATTGGTTTTCCTGTATCAGTTACAAGAGTGCCACGTACCAAACCTTCTGTACCATCCATCGCAATGGTGCGTACACTGTCTTCTCCTAAATGTTGTTGAACTTCTAATACAAGCGTATCGCCATTTTCGCGTTTAAGCTCCAATGCGTTTAATATCTCAGGAAGTTTTGCATCGCTTCCAAACTGCACATCGACAACAGCGCCGATGATTGATTTTATTTTACCTGTATTAGCCATATATAAGTTTTTATTAATTAGGTCTGTTTTGAGGCCGCAAAGGTAAGGGTTGAATCTTGGAATTTGAAATTGAAAACGAGATTTTTGTATATAATTCGGTTTTGTAAAATATTTGTCGATATCCTTCTGTATTTCGCTGTATTTTTAAATTTATCGGACTTTTTAAGGACTTAATTTGTCTTTTAGATCATATCTAAAGTGTTAACTATCATCAATAAATAACCTTTTCAATTATATTTTGCTTGTTATTTACCCCTGCCTATCTTTAAATTATGAATAGGTATAAAAACGTTTCTTTTTTCGAGGGATTAAATGCTTTGAGGTTTTTTGCTGCTTTTTTAGTTGTAATGCATCACTCGGAGGGGATAAGAAAAAAAGATGGCTTGCCTAATTTGGAGTGGCTTAGTCTTTTTACGAATGGACATATTGCGGTAACTTTCTTTTTTGTATTGAGCGGGTTTTTGATAACCTATCTTCTTTTAAAAGAAACAAATAATACAGGAACGATCCATATAAAACGATTTTATATAAAAAGGGTTTTGAGGATTTGGCCACTTTACTTTTTGTTGGTGGTTATTGGCACTTTGATTTTACCGATAGCTTTTCATGTGCTGCATATTAATTATGAAATGCCTTATACTTTTGGACAAGTATGGTATTATTTTCTATTCTTTTTACCCGCGTTGGTGACCTTTTTTTTCGGACATCATTTTTTAGAATTTTTATGGTCGATAGGAGTAGAAGAATTTTTTTATCTGATATGGGCGCCACTGCTTAAATTTTTTAAAACAAGAATTTTACTTATACTTTTATTGGTTATTACGATAAAAGTATTGTTAATGGTCGCCTGCTTTTTTACAAAAAACGAATTGTTTAATTATTTAGTAAACGACGTTTTTAGTTTCGAGGCAATGGCTATTGGTGGGCTGGGAGCCTGGCTTGTGTTTAACAGACAAAACCCTTTGTCAGACTTATTTATATATAAAAAACCGGTGCAAGTAATTGTTTATCTGAGCTTGGCAACTTATCTCGTTTTTAATATTAATATTCACAATACGGTTTGGAACCTGGTATTTGGTACGCCTATTGTTTCTCAATTATTAGTGGATATGTTATTTCTGTATTTGATAATCGGAGTTTCTTTGATAGATAATAGTGTTGTCAAGTTTCGAAATAAATTCCTCTCTTATTTAGGCGAGATATCTTATGGAATATATATGTACCATATGTTAGTACTATTTGCAATCATACAGTTCCTTAAAAAATACCTCGTGGCATTTAATCCTGTGGTAAGTATTGCGTTATTTTACATCATCATAACTATAGGAGTTATTGCAATAGCAGCAGTTTCGAAAGTTGTTTTTGAAAACTATTTTTTAAGATTGGGTACTAAGGTAAATCGAAATGCCGAGCCTACACGCGTGAGTATAATCAGTTCCTGATTTAAGTATATTTGCTTTTTCCATAACAATTATGCAGTTAATTCCCGTTACAGATAAGATCACCGCTAAACAATTTTTGCAGGTTGCAATAGAATTGTATAAAAATGATGTCAATTGGATCCGTCCGCTGGATAAGGATATCAATGAAGTTTTTGATAAAGACAAAAACAAAGCTTTTCGTTTTGGAGAAGTAGAGCGTTGGATATTGAAAGATGACAATGGTAATCTAATTGGCCGTATTGCGGCATTCATCAATAAAAAATATAAAAACAAAGGAGATGATGTACCTATTGGGGGCGTAGGTTTTTTTGAGTGCATCAATGATCAAAATGCTGCGGATTTATTGTTGGATAATGCTAAACATTGGTTGCTACAACGTGGAATGGAAGCAATGGATGGCCCGATAAATTTTGGTGAAAGAGATAAATGGTGGGGCCTGGTAACAAAAGGATACGATGAGGCTTTGTATTGCATGAATTACAATCCTCCCTATTATGTAACACTGTTTGAAAATTATGGATTTAAGCTTTTCTTTAAACAGATATGTTTTGGAATGCATGTAAAACAGCCGCTTAATAAAAAAATATTTGACAGGCATGCCGTGTTTGCAAAAGATCCGGACTTCTCTTCAAAAACAATAAAAAAGAACCAGTTAGAAAAATTCGCATTGGATTTTACAACGGTCTATAATAAAGCATGGGCGGGCCATGGGGGCTTAAAGCAGCTTACCAAGGAACAAGTATTATTGATGTTTAAAGCAATGAAACCGGTGATAGATGAACGCCTGATATTTTTTGCATATCACAAAGAAGACCCAATCGCCATCTTTATTAATTTACCTGATCTGAATCAATGGTTCAAACACTTGAATGGGAAATTTGACCTGTTCCATAAATTGAAATTTTTATGGCTGCAAAAATTTAAGCCTAACAAAAGGTTCTGTGGCATTGTGTTTGGCGTTGTTCCCGAATGGCAGGGAAAAGGTATTGATGCGTATATCATTGGTGAATCAGCCTTAGTAGTGCAAGTTCCATCATTACATTATACCCAATATGAGATGCAATGGATCGGAGATTTTAATCCTAAAATGCTCAATGTGGCAGAGAGTTTAAGCGATACTTTTCATAGTAGAGAGCTGGCTACTTATCGTTATTTGTTTGATAGATTGAAAGAATTTAAGCGTCATCCGATACTTGAATAAGTAAAAAATAAAAAGTCAAAAACTAAAAAGTGAAGGTGGGGAAAACAAATTCCAAAATCCCGGATAGAAATACGAAATTAGCAGTGTATGGATGATAAGTTTATTGTATCAGCAAGAAAGTACAGACCGCAGAATTTTTCAACTGTAGTAGGACAGTCGCATATTACTACAACGCTAAAAAATTCTATTAAAAATAATCACCTCGCACATGCGTTTTTGTTTTGTGGTCCCAGAGGTGTGGGTAAAACTACCTGTGCAAGAATACTGGCAAAAACAATCAATTGCGAAAACCAGACTAAAGATGGTGAAGCTTGTAATACTTGCCACAGCTGTGTTTCATTCGATGCTGGTACTTCATTAAATATTCATGAACTAGATGCTGCGAGTAATAATTCTGTTGATGATATCAGAAGTTTGGTAGAGCAGGTTCGCTTTGCGCCACAAGCAGGCAAATACAAAGTATATATTGTGGATGAGGTCCACATGTTAAGTTCTTCCGCATTTAATGCGTTCTTAAAAACATTGGAAGAGCCACCACCGTATGCCATTTTTATTTTAGCAACTACAGAAAAACATAAAATTTTACCAACGATATTAAGTCGTTGCCAGATATTCGATTTTAAAAGAATTACGAATAACGATACGGTAGAACATCTCGAAGAGATCTGTGAAAAAGAACATATCAAAGCGGAAAAAACTGCCCTGCACGTGATCGCGCAGAAAAGTGAAGGCTGTATGCGTGATGCATTAAGTATTTTAGATAAGATCGTAAGTTTTACTAACGGTGAATTAACGTATCAAAATACATTAGAGCATCTTAATATTTTAGATGAAGATTATTATTTTAAGATGTTTGATTTTGCACAACAACAAGATCTGAGCAATGGCTTATTAATGTTCGATGAAATAAACCGCAAAGGTTTTGAAGGTGATCTGGTGTTGAATGGTTTTGCAGAATTTTTACGTAATCTTTTGGTGAGTAAAGATGCGAAAGTTGCCATGTTATTGGAAGTGCCGGAAGATTTCAAACAAAAATATTTGCAGACTGCACAAAAGACTGATCCAGCCTATATTGTAAGTGCCTTGAATATTTTAAATGAAGCAGAGATAAATTACAAACAAGCGCGTAATAAACGATTACACGTTGAGTTAACGATCATCAAATTAAGTTATTTACAACAGGCTGTTGAATTGGTAAATAATGACGGCAGTCTTGGTAAAAAAAAAGTATTTGAGAATGCAAAGCCAGTTGCTTTCAGGGCTTTACCGATTGTAAAAGCTAAGCAAGGAGCTTCATTGATCATTGAAACTAAAACTCAAAATACAGATACCAAAATACAAGCTGCGACTATTAAGGCTGCAGTTGAAATAGCAAAGCCCGTTGCAAAAGCTGTTCCGGTTCAAACGATCGCAGCTCCAGAATTTAGCAATCGCGGCAGTTTAGGTTCACTTACAAAAATCAGGGAACAGCTTAGTAAGAAAAATCAAAATACAGATACAACCAGCAAAGAAATTACCAGCGAAGGATTGCAAACTGCCTGGGATAATTTTATTGAAAAATTAGCAGCAAAAAATAATCACTCAGCGGTTACTAATTTTAAGCTGGCTACTCTAAAAGTGATCAATAATAATTCAATAGAAATTATTACGAATGGAGAAATTCATAAAGCTTTTATTGAAAGCGAAAGAGCTGATTTGATATTGCATTTGCAAACGACATTTAATAATCGTTTATTGGTTTATCAGGTTGTCGTAATAGAAATGAAGAGCGACAATGAGGTACCGGCAGATCAACCATTGTCGACAAAACAGCAATATCTTAAAATTATTAAAGAGTATCCTTTGGTGAAAGAGTTGCGGGATAGATTGAAATTGGAACTAGGATAAATCCCGTAGGGATAAAATATCGGTAGAAATTAATTGAATGGAAGTTTTGGAAGTGCCGTAGGTACGACATATTTGCATTGAGGAATATATCGTACCTACGGCACTTGGTCATTTTGATATTTTTTCTACCGATATACAACCCCGATGGGGTTAGATGGATATTATTGATTGAAGGCGCTTCATATTTATTCAACAGGTGAAATGTGCGACGCCACCGAGGCTCAATAGTAGTACAATTGCCCGGCTAAAAAAGCAATTTTACTATCTAATTCTGCTCTTTTTTACTTGATATTTTACATTTTACATTTCTTTTCTTTCTCCTCAATTTGTATTAATTTCGAGGCTCCAATATAAATCAGAAATTAATTTTATGGCTGAAGTGATACGAATGCCGCTTATGAGCGATACCATGACCGAAGGTGTTATTGCTGAATGGCATAAAAAAGTGGGTGATAAAGTAAAAGCAGGCGATGTACTGGCAGATGTAGAGACGGATAAAGCCACCATGGAACTGGAAAATTATGTTGACGGAACGCTTTTATATATTGGCGTAGAAAAAGGAAAAGCAGCAAAAGTAGATGGCATATTGGCTGTTGTAGGAAAAGATGGCGAAGATTATAAATCATTATTAGATGGTGCTGGTTCAGCTCCAGCAGCTGCGGCGGTACCTGCTCCAAGTACAGCTCCAACACCGGCATCTGCTCCAGCAGCTGCAAAAGTAGCATTACCCGCAGGCGCAAAAGAAATAAGAATGCCTTTGTTAAGCGATACAATGACCGAAGGGAAAATTGTTAGCTGGAATAAAAAAGTAGGCGATGCTGTTAAAGCGGATGATGTATTGGCAGATGTGGAAACAGATAAAGCAACAATGGAAGTTGTTGGTTATGAAGAAGGAACTTTATTATACATAGGTGTTCAGGCTGGCGAAGCGGCTAAAATAAACGGATTGATCGCGATAGTTGGTAAAGCGGGAACAGATATCAGTGCTTATATTGCTGCTGAAAAATCCGGTGCTAATAATGCTGCTGCAACAGCACCGGCAGCTACAACGGCTGCACCTACAACAACGGCTCCTGCTGTTGCGACTGTAAACGAAACAGTTGCTGCATCTTCTAACGGAAGAGTAATCGCATCTCCACTTGCAAAGAAATTAGCTAGCGATAAAGGGATCGATATTTCAAAAGTGCAGGGTACTGGCGATGGTGGAAGAATTACTAAAAAAGATATTGATGGATATGTTCCGGCAACGACGACTGACAACCGACAATCGACGACCGAAAAAGCTGGTGGTACAGCAAGGCCATTTACAGCTTCAGGACAGGAAGGTCATACAGATGTTCAGTTAACGCAAATGCGTAAAGTAATTGCTAAGCGTTTAAGCGAAAGCAAATTCAGCGCACCACATTTCTATTTAACGGTAGAAATTAATATGGATAATGCCATCACATCACGTGCGGCAATTAATGAAGTTAGTCCGGTTAAAGTTTCTTTTAATGATATGATCATTAAAGCGAGTGCGATGGCGCTTCGTTTGCATCCTGATGTTAACAGCAGTTGGATGGGAGATTTTATTCGTCAGAATCATCATATTCATATCGGTTCTGCATTGGCACTGCCGGAAGGTTTGATTGTTCCTGTAATTCGTTTTGCAGATCAAAAATCATTATCTCAAATTGCAGGAGATGCAAAAGATCTATACAAAAAAGCAAAAGATAAAAAATTTACAACCGGCAGAATTCAGCGGCAATACTTTCACTGTTTCTAATTTAGGAATGATGGGTATCGAAGAATTTACAGCGATCATTAATCCTCCTGATAGCGCGATATTAGCGGTTGGTAGTATTAAAGAAGTTGTGGTGAAAAAAGCCGATGGCTTTGGCGTGATCAATGTAATGAAATTAACATTGAGCTGCGATCATAGAAGTGTGGATGGTGCAGTTGGCGCGGCTTTTTTACAGACTTTGAAGAAATTTTTGGAGAATCCGGTTACTATGTTGGCGTAGGA
>Ga0206871_10114_pt1 | contig 21831 bp, 18 predicted proteins | sample Alteio_BWOrgCont_33_FD_152627 | JGI IMG/M metagenome (GOLD analysis project Ga0206871, IMG submission 152627) | Enriched cells from forest soil in Barre Woods Harvard Forest LTER site, Petersham, Massachusetts, United States -... | ecosystem: Environmental > Terrestrial > Soil > Temperate forest >...
TACGGCGTACGAAAACTGACTTGCGAACGGCCGGCCGCCAGACTGCCGGATAAATTCCAGGGAATTTCCTTAAAAATGGCAAATGACATCGGATCTTCCTTTCGACCGGAAAAATTTTCCGCATTTGAATTTATTCCCTTCCTTAAATCAGGATTAAAAAGTTCGGCCGAAAGTCCCAGTGGCTTGAACGTAGAAATCCCACGAAAGACCTCGCTCCCGTAATTCCCGGTCAACCGCGTCGGGGCCAATTCACGTGCCTGGCGGTTAAAATAAATTTCATGCGAACCGGAAATCCCAAAGCAGCCGTCGGTGGCAAAAATAGTTTTGTCCGCGTGGGCGGCGAAGTTGGAAAAGAAATCCGGTTTCAGGCGAAGTAGTTTATGTTCAAGGCCGCAAGCCGCCGCCACGCGCGCGGCGATTTTGTCATCCAAAGTCTTCCCGGTTTCACCTGCAAAAGTGTAGCTGATCTGGTTGCCACTGTTTTGCGGGCGGCAAGCCATAATCATCCGCGTGTCGAGTCCGCCGGTCAGGGCGATACCGGTATTGGAATCAGTTGAAAAATAGCGGGGCAGGACCTTTTGAAATGTTTCCTGGAATCTGCTTTCAAAGTCCGCCGCCGAAAGTTGCGGCTGAGCCTCCCAGGTTTCCGGCAAAAAATATTTTTCTTTGCGGCAACCACCATTTTCAAAAGTCCAAAGCGAGCCGCCAGGAAGAATGTGAATGTCGCGAAAAATTGTCCGCCAATCCAACGTGCAGCCCAAAGCCAGGAATTGCACGACGCCTTCGGGATCGAATTCGCGTAATTCCGGCAAAATTCGTAGTAATGCTTTGGCTTCACTAGCAAAATAAAGATCGCGATCCGATTCGTGAAAATAAATCCGCTGGCTGCCATAGCGATCGTTAAACAAGAAGGCCAGGTTTTGCCGCTGGTCAACCAACAGTCCGCTGAAAAGACCGTTCAATCTTTCTATAAATCGTTGCCCAAACTGTTCGTAGAGCTGAATCAGCTTTTGGCTGCTTGCGACTCCAGACTCCAAAAAGCATTCGCCGGATAAAATGAGAGTGATGTTTTTCTGTTCGTTGGAGCATATTTGGCTGGCTGAGTTTTCAAGCCCAACCCAACCACCGTATATTCCCGATTGCGAAACAGACCATGCCCCGGACTTATAAAACGCCTCGTGTTGCATGGACGCAATCATGGCTTTCACGCGCGCTTCGCATTCGTGTTCGGAGCGTTGACTGATAATTCCAACGATGCCTGGCATATTAAAAGAGAAAGTGTGAGAACCGACCGAAATCAGTCGGCGGAATTTTGATTGGAGCCGGCGGGAGGAATTGAACACTCCATCTGCCAATTACAAATCAGCTGCTCTAACGTTGAGCTACACCGGCGAAAGTGTTTTAGGCGTGAAAGAATTTTAATCCGGAACGAGGGGTGATGGCGGTGAGTCGTTGATTAACTCCTCAGATTTCTCTTTCTTTTGATTGAGCCAATCCCGGATTTGTAAAAGCCTCTTAAGAACCGATTCAGGCAAAAATCCAATCGCGCCACGATAAAGCCTCAAACGGACATAAATTCGGCCCTTCAAAGTCAGCGGAATGTAGTACCGGGGAAAATTAATTTGTTCAAAACCGTTGCGCCGCTTGAATTCCATCAGCGAACTGTCTTTTTTGTTCCCGTAAATATATTTGTCGTAGATGAAGTATCCGATCCCCTTTTGCACACATGTTTCCATAGCCTTCGCAATGAGCGCGTTCATTGGCCTTTTGTCGTAATGGGAATTCATTGCAAGGATGTGAAAAATTACAGCGACGCGGTCAACATAGACCATCTTGATGAAGCCGATCAGCTCGCCCTGGTAATAGGCACCGATGAATTCGCTTCGCTCCAAATACGTCGCGTGCTCGCGTTTCACAGTCTCAAAATCTTTACCGTAATGCCAGAAGGGCCTGCCCTGGCGCACCGGCGACTCATTGCAAAGCTTATGAATACCCCGAGCCAGCTCGTCGTCGAACGAAACCGTTTTGACCAAAACGCCACGCTTGGCGGAACGGCGGGTGTTTTTTCTGGCCTCCTGTGGCAAACGATTTTCCCACCAATCCTGAAAAGTGGTTACCGGCACTGCCGCGTAGTTGTCCCACTCAACATGATATTTGAATTTCGGCGTCACATCGGGCGGTCTTTGAAAAAAAGTCAAAACGTCCGCCTTCAATTCGCTTTTGGCCAAGGCCTTGATGAACGTCGCCGGGTCTTCCATCGGCTCGCCTTCCACCGCTTGTTCGTCCCGGATGGCCGCAGTCTTGATCCACTTGCCCGTGACAATCATCGTCCGCCCGTCAATCACGGCAGACGGAACCCGGGTGTTTTTTCCTTTCATCCGGATTTCTGAAAAATTTACAGCCATAAAAACTAAATTAAACTTTGCGAACGGATTCCCCGCAACCATTGCTCAAACATCACAAGACTGAATAGCAGCTTGTGATTATCCTGGCGCTTTGATTGGTGATCTTTCAAGAGTTTTTTCACCGGCACAGGACTGAGCAGCGAAAACATCAGTGAATTTTCATCCAACAATAGTTCGGTAATTTTTCCTTTCGCCAGCGATTGAAACCAGGCATCAACCACATTCACCGCGAAGCCGCGTTTTTTGCGCTTTATAACATGGCGCGGCAGAAATTTTTCGCAAACACGGCGGTGCAGCCATTTGCACTCGCCGTGACGAACTTTAAAATGTGAATCGAGTTGCTGGGCGTATTCTACAACCGTGCGATCAAGATACGGAACGCGTGCCTCGAGACTGTGCGCCATCGAAAGTTTGTCCGCATACATCAACAATTCATCCGGCAGCGACGATCGGATCTCCAAAAGCTGGAAACCACCGAGCTCATCTGTGTTCTTCATCTGCGGCAAGAGCGACTCCCAATAATTCACGAGTTCTGGATTTTGCGGTTCACGAAAAAGTCCATTCACAATTCCGTCCGGCGCAAGCGAAAAAACATTTTGATAGCGTGTGAGCCGGTTTTTGATTCCAAGCGAATGCACGGCGCGCTTTAACGTTGCGTTGCGTGGCAATTTGGAAACTATTCTGCCGGCGGCGGACTGGATTCCACGCGGCAAATTGCGCCAGAGACTTCCGTAATGCACGCCGAGATGCCTTTTGTAACCGCCAAAAAGTTCGTCTGGTCCCTGGCCAATTAGCACCACTTTCACGTCCTGTCGCGCGCGTTGGCAAACAAAGTACATCGGCACTATGGATGACGCGGCGACCGGTTCTTCGAGCGATCCGACAATTTTTGGGAGCGCATTTTCAAATTCGGTTTGATCGAGTCGAACCGTGATATGTTTTGCGCCTAATAGTTTTGCGCTTTCGGCGGCATCGGCGAGTTCATCGTCCGCGAAATTTTTTCCGTAACCGATCGTGTAAGCCGGCCAGTCGCAGCCTTGCTCATTCATCAGCGCCAGCAGCAAACCTGAATCAAGACCGCCGCTCAAAAGAATTCCGACCGGCACGTCAGCGAGCAGATGCCGCTTGATTGCACCCCGATAAAGTTCCAGCAATTGTTCGATCGCGTCGGCCTCCGACGGTTGTTTTGCGAACGGTTCCGGGGTAAAATCATACCAGCGTTCTTCGCGACAATCCCCATTTTCGACGACCAGCATCGTTCCCGGCGCAAGTTTTCGAACGCCTTGAAAAATTGTCAGCGGCGAAGGCGTGTAACGAAATTGCAAAAAGAGATTCAGCGCATTTGCATCCACTCCCGGCTTGGAATTCTCAGCGGCGAGAACCGGCCGCACCTCAGAACCGAAACTTAATTTGCCGTTGCGGATTTGGTAATAGATCATTTTGATGCCCATCGCATCGCGCGCGACAATGAGCTTCCTTGTCTTCACATCCCAGATCGCCACGCCGAACATTCCGTTGAGATGATTTAATACTTTAGCCCCCCATTCCTTGTACCCGTGAATAATAACCTCGGTATCCGAATTCGTGCGAAATTTGTGACCACGACATTCCAATTCCGTACGTATTTCCTTAAAATTATAAATCTCGCCGTTAAAAACAGTCCAAACCGTCTCTTCCGCGTCAGACATCGGTTGATGGCCGCCGGCCAAATCAATGATGGAGAGCCGTCGGAATCCAAAGCCGAGCGCACCATCAAAAAAATAACCTTCGTCGTCCGGGCCACGATGAAACATCGTGCGCACCATCCGCCGGATTGTTTCCGGGTCAACCGGTTCATTCCGGGATAAATTAAATTGGCCGCAAATCCCGCACATATTGTTGGTTGAAAGTTAAAGGTTGAAGGGTTTTTCTTCGCGCAAATAGAACGCTAGCGCGCGGAACATTTGCGACTGCGCCCAACGATGCATCGGCACGTTATCCCATCCGAAAATCAATTTGCGCGAACGAAAAGAGCCGTCCGGCTTGAGCCAATATTCCAAAATTCCAGCGACCACGATTTCCAATGTTCTTTGCAGTGGCGGAAACAGAGTTCGCAGTAGAAGACAAAGGTTGATGCATTCTGCACAGTCATAAAGTTCACTTTTATAAACGGTCAGGCGCGGCGCTTTGGAAAAGGGCCGGGGCATTCCATTTTCACCGAACAGATTTTTTACATAATAATCCACGCCCCTGGCCAACGCGTTGAGGCACCGTTCGTCGCTCGACAAAAAATAAATTTTTGCCAGTGCTTTCATTACGAAACAAGTGTGGAAATGGTCCACAAAATCCCGCACCCCATCCACGGCATAGGGCCATGAACCGTCAGCATTTTGGTTCTCCAGGACAAAATTCAAATTTCGCCCGGCGGCTTCCTGCAGCCATTTGTCTCCAAGATATTCCGACGCGCTTACCAGCGTAAACGCACGGTAAGCCGAAGCATTGATGACGCCGCCATGGTCGCAAGGCGTGTAAGAACACGTGCTCGCCGTTTCGGAAAACTTAAAATCTTTGATATCATCGCAGACGTGCCGGGTAATGGATTCTAAAACGTTTCTCCATTCTTCGCGCGCTTGCAGATTGTTGATTTGCAGGAAAGCTTCGTAGGCGTAAGGCGTCGTTGTGATCAACGGCGTACCAGCTTTAATAATCCCATTGCGTGTAATCCAGTTAAACGGATAGCCCCAACAAAATTCTTTAAAGTTTGGGCAGCGTGATTTTTCAAGTTCATCTAAAAAGTGGATCGCCCTTTTTAGATACACGGCCTCGCCGGTTGTTTCGTATAGAAAAGCAAAACCCATCGCATAATGCGCATCGGCAATCGGCAGGCGGATCGGATGATGGAACAGGTGGCGGGCTCCTGGCAAAAAAGCCTCGCAAAAAATGATCGGTGCAACTGCTGCCGTGCCGACGAGTTTATTCCGATAATAAAGTGACTTTGCGCGACTGCCGAGAGGGCCGGCAAAGAAGGACTGATGATCCCGCGAGACTTCGCCGTAATTCCCAAGCCAGCGAACAAAATCCTTCAGGGCTTCTGAAACCTTGCCTGTGCTTGAACTTATTAATGTCACTGGTTGCATCAGGACGACTTTGTCCGCCGTCTTTCCAACCGGAAACTATCCACCCTTTTAAATTTGAAAACCGAACGCAGGATGGCTTTAAGCTTTTTTTTCTGCTCCCCGCGGTGAAATTGCATCAATTCATCGGACACAGGACGTTTCCTGCGCCGCACCGCCGCCCAGCCATAACCGAGCAGAAGCGCGAGGCCCCCGAACAAATGCGGCTTTTTTGCGGCGCGGTACGTCACGCGAAACAACTGCCACACAGGCGAGCCGCCGAGGTAATAATCCTTTTGGCCGTATGAAAAAAGCGCGGCGAGTTTGCCTTTTTCCGCTGTGCCCATGGAGCGGTGGTGATGAAATCTCTTTTTAGCGAATGATTTCACTTCCCAGCCTTTCATACGCGCGGTCATGACCGCAATCCAGTCGACGCCGCCGGCACGGCTCGCGACATAACCTCCAACATCACGAAAACATTGGCAGCGAAAAAGTTGGCACGGACCGGCCACAAAATTCTCGCCTTCAAAACTGTCACGGGTTGAGTCGTAATTGCCTTCCTGCGTGAAAGGGGTTCCGGCGACGCCGAGTTTCGGATCGGCGGAAAACTTTTGCAGGAGAAATTCCATATAATCCGGCACGAATGAAACATCGGCGTCGAGATTTCCCAGGATTTCAAACTCAACGTTTTGCAATTGTGCCAGTGCGGAGTTAACGGCGTCGGCTTTGGCGGCAAAGTTGCGACCTTCGCGTTTTGGATTGCGGGTCAATACAATCCATGGGAATTGTTTTATGTAACGCCCGACGATCTCCGCCGTCCGGTCGGTCGAACCGTCGTCAATAATTACCCAGCGTTCCGGCAGCACCGTCTGGACTACCACCGAATCGAGCGTTCTGCTGATGAACTCCTGTTCGTTTCGCGCCGCCGTGATAAGAATATATTTCATTTTACCAAAAGACTCTTGTTTCCGGTTCCGTAAATTCAGACGTAGCAAATGGGAACCATGTCTGCATGGCGTTCACCAGGCATCGGCGGGCGCAGGGGACATTCCCTGGTCGGCCACACGCTCCGGTCCTCGTAAATGAACAATTGATATTTTTCCGGGGCCGAACCGGAAACGCGGACATCAACGCGGCTGAAGTGTGGTTTGTATTTCTCAAAGTAATCCAGGCCGGGCGCGCGCATATGATAAGCCTCGTGCGGATTGGCTTTGGGATATTCGATTGTTTTTCCGCAAACGACGGGCACAGGTAAAATGGCAATGCCGTTTGGCTTCAAGATCCTGCGGATTTCGCCAATGGCTTTTTGATCATCAGGAATGTGTTCCAAAACATGGGAGGCGAAGATAAAATCGTACGTAGAATCATCGAATGGCAGGCTTTGGAGATCAACCTTATGATCAACATTTTTCATAGTCAGATCGGCGGTTTCATATTTTCCGAATCGCGCGGAAAAAATCCGCCGAAAAAAAGATTCGGGCGCAAAATGAAGCATTTTCAATTTGGAAACGTTCAACTTTTCAAGAATTTCCATGACGGCGACAAATTGCAGGCGATGCCGTTCGAGCGCCCGACATTGAGGGCAGACGGCATGTTTTCTAACACCGGCAAAACCGCTCAAGTCCATGAACGGCCCTATATAGCCGCACACAGGACATTCAAAGTGCGGCTTCGAGCGGTTCAACAATTTGAAAACCGGCAGCGGTAATGACAGTTTATTTTTTATTTTTTGAGCAAGACGCATCATGTTGTCATCGCAATGTGATTTTCACACCCGTCGGCGCAGCAGGTTGGGTTGCCAGCGGATTCGGATAAGTGAATGCCGCATAGCCGGGTTGGGGAATGTTGTTGTAAAAATCGCGCCCGGACTGAATCCCAGGATATGAGCTGAACATACCGGTGAGCGTGCCGTCTATCGTGTTTGACCAGCAATAAATCGGTTCCAACACTTCATGCGGCCAGAACGGCGTTCCGGTCACGGTGTTGATCGTGATCAGGTTTCCGTTAGTGTCCTGTCCTTCGTCCTGCACTAAATCACCTGAACCGCGTCCGGGTTGATCAAGGGTCGCATGGGCGAAATAAACCTGGAAATGATCGCCGTTGTTGAAGGTCATCGGTGGATGAGATTGCACCAAACCGGTGCCAAGATAATACATGACGTTCGCGGAATTTGAGTTGACGACCGAAAAATAGCTGCTGTTGGCGCTGCTCAATGCATAGCCAACCAAATTGTTAGTGTTGACCAGAGTATAGCCGACCCATTGATTATTCGTCCAATTTGCGCCGGCCACTTGCAAATAACTCGAGGCGTTCGGCGCAGAACTGGTTCCGCTCAAATACAACGTCGGATTGTTGGAATCCCACGGATTTGTCCCGTTCGCGCCGCCAAACGGAGACCATTGCCCGCTATAAGCGTCCGTGCTGCGAAAATCCCGCAAAGCGACAATTGAGGTATATCCATTGGCCGTGTTGCTATAAATGACACCGGAACCGCCGCGAATGTCTGCGATTGTATACCAGGGGTAATTGGGTGCCGACGGCGAAAAGTGAAAAGTATTATCATAGACTTCAAAGCTGCGCTCACTGCGCGAGCGACCACCGGTTTCCGTGCCGTGATTGGCAAAGAATTCGTTCCAAACTGTGTTGTAACGGAACACGACGCGCGCGCCGCTTTCGCCGTCGCAGGCACCTGCCGGTGCTCCGATAACATTTGTGAAAAAATTATTTTCGACATAAAGCACACTGGCCATATTCTGGCCGGCGCTGTTTTGACCATAAGTCGGTGGCAACGCAAACGACTGGTCGCCAAACTGGTCACCGCTAACATAACCGTTGTCTTCAATCGCGATGGCTTTCATCAAAAATGTGTTGTGGTCGATTACGCTGAAAGCATTTCCGTAATTCACGATGTTTTTGGCATACAAACCATTGAATAAAATATGGTCAACGCGCCATGAAGTGTTTGCTCCGCCGTTGCAAACAATAGAGCCAAAGTAATTGTAACTGGTATTGGTCACGCCACCGAGAAACTGCAGGTTGGATAATTCGGTAAGTTGGTTCGTTCCGAAAATCATGAAAATCTCCCCTCCATTGTTAGCGCGGGACTCCTCATCAACAATGATGGTTTGATTCGTACCCGCGCCACGCAGTGAAACGCCGCTTAAATTGACGGTCTGAGTCCAGATGTTGGTCCCCGGCGGCACGAGCACGATGTCGCCTGGCAGGGCGCCGGCAACCGCGGCAGCCACGTCCGAAGCCGAACCGGTCAGCGCGTTGATGAGCGATGCGTGACAAGGCGAATCTATCATCAACAAAACAATTGCTGTAAAAATTGTCGCAGCCCTTAATTTGAATATTTTCATTTCAATTCTTATGCAAAAAGCGTGGCAATCTTTGAACCGTTCAACCAATGAATCGCCAGAAAAAAATCAATGGCAGAAATTTGAGCATCAAATCTTCGTCATTCTTTGCGAGGCCGGCTCCGCAAAACGGTTTCAACGACAGCCGCCACCCGGTCGGCTTGCGCTTCCCAGGTCCAATTCTTTAAAAATTTATGCCAGGCGCGTTCCGCCATCGCGGTCGCTTCCGGCAAATTTTCCAAAGCTTGCAGACATTTTTTGGCAAATTCTTCCGGTGAATCAGCCATCCACAATTCGACGCCATCGACCACCTCGTAGCCATAAGCGCCGACGCTGGTGGAAACCACCGGACATTTCCGGCTAAACGCTTCGGCAATTTTCACCCGGGTGCCACCGCCGATACGAATCGGCACAACGGACAGCGACCAGCTAGCCATTTCATTTTCCATGTCGGCAACCCAGCCCAAAACATCGGTGTTCGGCAGGTTTTGAAAAATTTCCGCGGCCGATCCTGCCAATCGCAATCGCGCCGCCGGAATTTTTTTTAAGATCGCCGGCCAGATTTTTTCGGCGAACCATTCCAAGCCGTTGCGGTTTGGCGCGTGATTGAAATTTCCGACGAAACCGAAACGCGGCGGATTTACAGGACTTCGGACTGGCAATTCCGCCGGCATTTGAAATCCATTTGGCAGAATAAAAATGTTTTTCGCGCCACTGGCTTTTTTATCAGCCTCGCTGCAGACGCAAATCGCGTCAAAGCGTTCCGGCAATAATTTCTCCCGCCGCTGCCACAAAACCGCTTGCCGCCAGTGGCGCAATTTTTCCAGCGGATGATTAGTCGCCGTAAAACTCGTCTTGCAAACGCCGCTTGGAATGTCGTCAATGTCCAGCACACTCGCCGGCCAGCGCCAGCGGTCGAAGCGGTTGGCCAATTTAAGCGTGTGGATCCAAATCATGTCGTGCTCAGCGGCGTGCCGGCAAAGGCGTTCGGAATCTTCCGGCAAAGCGAGCAGCCGGTCGGTGTTCAAAAATTTCCGGTCGAATTCGTTTCTCATCCGATCAGCAATCTTCCAATTGCATGGTTGAAATTGAATCACATCCAGCAGCGGAAAACTGCCGGTGAATTTTTTCCCGATCGGCAATCTGTTCGCAGTATCATCGGCCAGCACGACGTTAACATGGCCGATATTGTTAAGATGCCGCATCAGATGGCGGTTACGCAGCGTGCCGCCGTTGTCCGGGCCGTCTAAATCATACGAAGTCAGGCAAAGAATTTTCGGCTTCGCCGGCATCAAGCCGCCTTTGGCCGGCATTTCCCATTTGCTTCCCAGCCCGCGACCCGCGCAGACCTTTATCGTTGAGCCTGATTTCATGCCACAAAATGTTTCAAAACTTCAGGTTCTTCGTTCAATGACAATTCTTTGACCGTCAAGGTTTGTGGTTTCGGATATTTCATGAACGTGATGAGAAAAATAAAAAAAAGCGGGTGCAGGGACTTGAATGCCGCTTCCGTCCAGTTATAAAGCACGAACGCGGCAAGAAAGCCGATCTGGAAACGCGCGAATTCAAAATGCTCAGAAAGCATTTTGCAACCTTTGTAAAAAGCTGAAAAAACAAGCAACAAAATCAACGCAAGTCCGATCAAGCCCAGGTTTAAATATGCTTCAAGGTAGCCGTTATGAGCCTCATTCGGATGCCACCAATAAATTTGGGCAAGTTTTGCGGACCGCTCGCCAAGCCAAAAACTTTCAAATCCTGTTCCAAAAAGCGGGTTGATCTTCCAACCCAACAATATCTTCCAAAGGTCAGTCCGCCCTGTAAGCGTCGGGTCTTTGCCTAACATTTCAATACCAACTCCAAAGATTCCGAAGGCAAATTGCGCAAACAGGATCAAAAAAATCCCCGCCGTGATATAAAATCCCAGGCGCTTCCTATTCACAAAGCGGAAACCCAGAAATAAAACCACGACAATTCCAATTAATAACGAAGCCAAAGAGGTCGAACTGTGCGCCATCTTCAGCAGCCAGAAAATCATGGCTAAAAAACCGGCGCAAAGCAGCAGTTCATTTCGCCTGGGCTTGCCGTATTCGCGTTGCCGGACTTGCAGCAGATACCAGACAAAAAAGAATCCAAAAATCAGGCAGTCAAAGCCTAGTTCGTTTTTGTCAGTCGTCACCCCCACATTGGAGGATGCCCCGGTCCAAAATTCATAAGCCCGTCCCCACGCAGGATAATATTTTATCAACAAAATGGAAGCCGGAACGAGTACATAGGCGCAGCGTTTCATCAACCGGATGAATGCTTCCTCCGGGTCGGGCTCGGTGAGCAGAACCAGCGTCATGATCGGAGGGCCAAGACTTTTTATCCAGCGTTTGAATGCGATAAATGGGAAATCCGACCACAAAACCGCGACAAAACAATAAATGATGAAAATGACCAGCAGGCGGTTGTTGGAAATAATCTTTCCAAGCCCGATTCGGCGTTTTACTAAAATCAGGATTCCGGCGAGAATTAGCGCAAAATACGCGACCGCATCCACCGGACTCCCTTCTTCCACCGAGACGCCGCCGATTTGAAAACCAGCCAGTGCGAGCCATTGTGAAACAGCGCGCGAGCAAATGATCAGCAGCCATAAAACAGGAATCCAGAGCGCGCCGGTCACATTGGGCTTTTCGCGCAAATCGCGCCTGAACAAAAGCGCGACGAAAATCGCCGTCAACAAAAATGCTAGTGATGAAGGCATGGCCTCCTGTGATGAAAGGAGCGTGTTCTGGCTAAAAATTTATAGACGCGATCTTCAAGATCGCAGCGGTCAAATAATATTTAAGCATAGCGATTTCGAGTCTCGGTTTGCGCGGCGAAAATTGACTCGGGTTGAACCAGATTTTCCACAAGACCGATGAAGCGTTTACGTTCTAAATCCCAAGAATTCCGTTCATAGACTTTTCGGCCGTTTTCCATCAACCGTTGCAGTTCTAGTGGATATTGATAGGCCCATTGAATTTTCCCTGCCAAGTCAGCAACGTTTCCCCCTTTGAAAAGCAAAATTTCGTTGTCATCAAAATAGTCCCGAATGCCTTTGGTGAACGGAACCAGGACCGGTTTATTCATTGCCAGGTATTCAAAAATGCGGGTGGGAAAATTGAGCCGGGTAAACGAGTTCAACCGGTTTGGGATCAGTCCCAAATCTATTTTTGAAATCTCCTCTGCGATCTCCTCCAAATCCTTGAAACCGTGCGAAAACACCACATTTTCCAGATTTAAATTTCGGACCAATTCCATGATCGTTTCAAAATAATCGGTTGGCGCGCCATAGATATGCAGTTTGATATCGGGGATTTGGGCGCGAATTTGGGCCACGGCTTGAATCGCCAAATCCAGGCCGTGACGTTCCACCACCAAACCGTGATACATCAACGTAAATGATTTGTCCTGGCCCGGGGCCTCAGCCGGGGAAATGTGTTTCCTGAAATCGAAAATGGCCGTCTCCGGAGAATTCATAACAGTCTCGATCTTTTTTGGCGGGCAGCCTCTCGATGCAAAAAGCTCTTTGAAGGCCGTATTAGGCGTCAAAACCAGGTCGGCAAATGCGATGCTGCTTTTTTCCATTCTTTTCAGCCACCGGACAATAATATGTTCGTCGGTCAGGGCGTAGATGCTGCAAAACAATTCCGGCATCGGGTCATGCAGGTCCAAAATGATTTTTGCGCCGCGCAACCTGGGCAGCACTCCGCTGAACACCAAAAAGTCGGGCATGTTATGAACATGAACAAGCTGGTAGCGTTTTTTGAAACTCAAGGCCGAAAGCAAAAAGAACGAACACAACAAAAACCAGGCGTATTGCAAAATGTAAACTAATTTTCCGGCGCGGCGGCGTTTGAGCGGCATGTGAAAAACATTGATACCGTTGATTTTTTCCCGCCAATGTCCGCCGGGATTTTGTCGCAGACAGATCACGTCCACTTCCATTCCCGCTGCGTTCAAGGCTTCGGCTTCGCGGCGCGGGCGCGGATCGGTGGCATAATCGGAGTAAAGAACCACAGCGGTACGCCCGCCCTTGAGAGGGCGGGTGTTGGTCGCGGCCAAAAGGCGCGCGTGTGAGTTTTTTGCTGTGCAACTTTCCTTGAACCAGCTGGCGATTTTGCGCGGCAAGACGTTCAAAAATTGATCGCGATAATTGTCCGAGAGATACCGGAGAAATTCCTCGTAATATGCGGCGGGATATTCCGTGACGTCCGGATGTTTCCCAAAGCCGATGTAATCAGGATGCACATTGATGAGCGCCATGCCGCCGCGCTGTACAATCCAGTCGAGCTTTCTTTTCCAAATGTCAGGCGAAGTTTCCTTAAGAACGAGAAATAATGTGGAGTCCTGCGGCAGGGTATAAGGCAATTCGACATAGCCGCCGCCATCCGGACGAGCCACCCAGAATGGGAAAATCGTGTTGACGCTCTCCGGTTGCGGTTCAAATGGATCGGTATCAAAGGTGGAGGCATCATATTCAATCTCCAGTTCATGCAGGCATTCGCGGTCATGGAGCATGAAGCCCGAGCGGAATCCGCTGGCGTTCCATTCTCTGAGATAATGGTTGATGCTTTTCGCATTTTCAGGAAATTTTTTCCGTTTCCAGTACAGTTTTCCGTCGTGCCGGAGATCATGCACGCCCACCTCAAAACCACTTTGGACCAGTTCCTCGCGTAGTGCGGGCGAGACCCGGTAATCGCCCTCGGGAATAAAATTGAATGAGGAACGAAACCCCAGTTTTATCTCCAGTTCCATCAATTGACGGCATTTCTCCAGACCGCGGAAACTTTCAACATCGTGGGTCAGCAACAGCGCAAATTTTTTCCCGTCTGGCCAGCCCGGCCAGCCGTCCGGCTTTTGGCCGGCAGTTTCGTTGATAGGCCATGTGCCTGTGTAAATCCGGCGTTGTCTCCGGGCCACAATCCTACGCATCGCCATCCGCAGCCTCCACGGTAGATAAGGTTTGAGCCGATAATAAAGGCGATTGCTGTTTAGCATGAGAAATTAATTGACCTGCAGCGGATCAATCATTGGCTTTGCGCTTTTGTCAGCCACGAAATACCACGTTCGAAACAATGCAACCTGGATTTCTCAAACATCTCCGAGAGATTCACGGTGCAGCCGGTCGGGAATATATTTTCGCGTTTTGTTAAGCACACCAACTACGGATGCCTTCGACAATGAAAGCAGGCTGGTCGCTTGTAGCACGGCATTTCGGTTCGTCTTTTCGGATTCCATCACGAGCAAGGTTATGTCCATCAATCCCGCGAGGCGTGCCGTCACACTGGTCTGGCTCACTGGCGGCATGTCGAAAATAATATAATCGTAGTCGCTGGCCTTGAGTTTTGGCACCAGCGAAGCGAAACGTTTGGGCAAAACACGTTGAAGTTTATCGCTGGAATTTTCCGTCACCACATATAGGTTTTCCTGTACACGGGCATTATCTCTTCTTTCACTGACCAACGCGTCATCCAATAGGCAGTCAGCCTCGCCTCTGAAAAATTGTCGGGCCGAACCGCGCTCATGATTCATGTCCACCAATAAAACCCGGCCATCGCCGGTTTCCGAAAGTGAGGCCGCCAATCCGGCGGCAATTGTGCTCACACCCGAATCCTTTTCCGTGCCCGTCACCGCCACCAGCTTCGGTTTGCGGGTGAGGTTGATGCTTTCGAAATAAGCCATCAGCCGGTCCCGTAATGCGTCGTAAAATGGATTCAGGATATTGCCCATCTCCCAGGCGGCCATTTTCAGCTCGCTGGTTCCCGCGGCCGACACGTTGTCACCCGATTGCAACAACCGTCTTTTCGCCGTTCCGGAGAGATGTTTGTGCCCGTTCCTTGAGATGTCAGGAATGGAAAGAAAGAGTGGTAATTTTAATTTTACCTCAACCTCGATCGACCGTTTTACCGAAGTGTCAAAATAAAATTCGATCAGAAAAGCCCATGCCAGCCCGCACCCAACGCCGCCGATCAACAGCAGCAGGCAGGACTTGATCTTTTTTGACCGGTCTTTGGACGGTGGCGTCGGCGTTTGGATGAGATTGATATTGGAAACCCTTCCGGAACCAAGCGTTTCGTCAATACGGGCCTGCTCGAGGCTGCTGGCAAAATATTGATAATTCCCTTCCTGGACTTGTTTCTTCCGCTGAAGATCCGAAATTTTTGACTCCGCTTCATCCATATTTGCCGCGTCTGCCTGGATCTGGTTCAATTCTTGTTTCAATGCTGCTATTCTCAATTTAGGCGACACCGTTCCTTCCATTCCATCGGCGGATGACAACTCCTGTGTGGAAAGGTTCGATGAAGGAATATACGACCCAGCCAGCGACGGATATTTTTCTTCCAGATTTTTTTTTGAGCTTCCCGGTCTCAGCAATTTGCCCGCGCACTTCCACAACCAGCTTGTTTTCGTCTGTATATCCCTGCTGCGTCAAATAATCATCCTGCCTGCGATTAAGAAAATCCAGGTGCGCACAAATAGTCTGATATTCCTCCTGAATATCTGAGGAAACTTCGTTTTCTGGTGTCGCACTGGTTGTTCCGGGATTTAACGCAACCTGGTGTTCGGCCAAATCCGCCTCCGCCTGAAGAATCTCTTCACGAATCCGGGCAATCTGTTGCGCGTAAGATGTTTCTGCAATTTCGATGGAAATGACTCCGGCATTGGTTTTCACAGCCACAAGTTCATTTTCCGTCTGGGCAATCTGAGAACTCAATTGCGCTATTTCTTCAGTCAGAAAATCATCCGATTGTCCAACCGACTGGTGGACCTCCAGATCCTTGTCCAAATACACGCTAATGATCTCTTGGAGCACCGGCTGGACAACCGACGGATCGGGATTACGGAAAATAATATCAATGACGTTCCCATTGTCCGGAGCTTCCGCACTCAAATTATCTTTTATGGCATTGGCAGCTTTGATCGGGTCATTGCCACCCCCCAGTCGCGCCAGGATTTTATCCGGGCCGATGTTTTTAGCCACTTCTTCCGCAATATCGAAGCTGGTAAGGATTTTAATCTCAGAATTGATGATGCTGTCTCCTAGTTCGGCTGGCGGAGTTTCTGTGGTATTATTCGAAGTCGGATTGGGAGAACGGCTGTCGAGAATATAGCGGACGAGTAATTCGGCCTCGGATTGGAAAGGCGGCGGGTTAACCACGTAATAGACAATTCCAGCCACAATTCCCACCACAGAAAGAAAAATAATTTTCCACTTGTGCCGGAATAGCACGAAGTAAATATCGCTTAAGGTAATCCCTGGTGACGATTCGTTATTTTGGCTTTTGTTCATTTTTGTCTGTTTGATTTCACTGATTATGCCCAATGCCGATAGAGTGCTTTGCCGGTCAACCAGGACACGAAACCCGGCAACGATTGAAAAACCTGATTGTGCCAGCCGAAAACCTCATCATTACCTGTGACAAAATTTTTCCCGCGAAAGTCATATTTGAAATACTCGATTATTTCCTCCGAAGCTCCCCAGCCCAGCTTGAAACGCCTTAAACCCTCATTCGCCATCGAAGTCCTGCCCAGATGTAATTTTTTAACACCTTTCTGCAAATACAATTGAATGGCCTCCCACATGGCCAAATTGCTTCCACGCAAATGCTGGAACTTCTTATCCGAAGCCCCGTATTTATAAATCGCCCGGTCGCCTAAATGAAAAAAAACCGAAGCTGCAATGGGCATCTTCTGCCAGCTGGCCACAACCACTATGCCCGAATTCTGCGCTAAAATATGCTTATAGATGTTCGAGAAAAAAAAGAAAGGTTGCGGCGGCAGACCATGTTTTTTTCGCGTCTTGCAATGCAGATGATAAAAAACTTTCATCGCCTTCAAACTTTGTGAAATTTCCACTGTCACCCCGTCATTCTCCGCCTTGCGTATCGCCCGCCGCACGGAGCTTCCCAGTCGGTCAAACTGTTGATTCTTGTTTGAAGCCAGTTCCAAGCTGTGTCCGTAAAATGAAAGCGAGGCTGGAACTCGCTCAAAGAATTTTCGACCGCCGCGACATTCCAGATATTTCCAACCGCGCATTTTACCGAACTCAATCGCGTTCTGGAAAAGATTTTTGAAAGAATCGCCGTCGGAACAAAGCGGCTCGCAATCATCTGTGAAAGGCAGTGCAATTCCCCGGCGCCCGGTCAACCAACTGTCCACTTCCATAAGCGGCAACAGCGAGTGAATATCGTTTGTCTTTTTCGCGGCAAAATAATTCGGCGTATAACCGTATGTTTCAACCAAAACTTTTGCCCATGCGGCACTGTAAAAAAAAGAAAAATTGGGGAGGCTGGTGGCCAGCGCATCCCAATCAGAATGCTGAAGCGGATTTGTCGGTTGTATTTTATCGATGGTAAAATCCAGGCACGGCCGTAAGCCGGTTTCGCCGGCAAAAGAAACTGCGGGTGACGTAAGAATGTTTTCTGTCAGCACGAAATTGCCTTCGTCTGACTCTTTTTTACAACTTTGGCAGGATTGCCAACCACAGTTGTGTCGGGCGGCACATTCCTAGTTACCACACTCCCAGCCCCGATCATTGCGTTTTGGCCCACCGTGATTCCACAGAGCAATACGGTACCAGAGCCAATGGAAGCACCACGCTTGACCAGCGTTCCGACACAATTCCAGTCCGATTCAACCTGCAATTGGCCATTCCCATTAGTGGCGCGCGGATAACGGTCATTGATGAAGGTCACGTTGTGGCCGATGAAAACGTCATCTTCCAAAATCACGCCTTCACAAATAAAGGTGTGACTGGAAACCTTGCAGCGGTTTCCGATTTTCGATCCTTTTTGGATCTCCACAAACGTTCCAATTTTCACGTCATCGCCAATTTCACAGCCGTAAAGATTAGTGAAATCGTAAATGCGGACATTTTTTCCCAGCTTCACGTCTGGTGCAATTCGTTGATACTTCTGGGAAGGCAAGCTCATGACTGGTTTTTGTTTATGCCGATTTTTATTTTGATATTCAAGTTGTCCAGGTGAGAATTTGTTTCACTCTCCAATTGTTTTTCCGATATTTTCGACTCCGGGGCCTTGGCTGTTGGAGCGTGTGGGGCGAAAGCAGGCGGGTGCGAAGATGGTGACGAGCCATTACCATTGAAATGATTTGCAAGGTTAACCGGAGCACCATCCAGATTTAATGACTCCGAAGACGCTTCCAAAATGCGGACGAGTTCCATGCCTTGCTTACCGTCGGTCAACGGTGTTTTCCCATGGTTAATGCAGTCCAAAAAGTGCTGGCACTCGGTTTTTAACGGCTCCTCCTGTTTTATGTATGGAGCATAAACGTCGCCGTAATGGTAGGCATAATGAAATTCTGCAAACGTGTCGTAATGCGGCGGGCGTTCGACGCGTGAATCATACACGCGGATTTTTTCCAATGGCGCACAGTCATCGTAAACGATCATGCGCTTGCTGCCGACAATGGTCATTTCGCGCACTTTTCTCGGATCCAACCAACTGCTATGGATGATAGCAGTACGCTGACGGGAATAGCTCAAAGACATCGTTGTCACGTCTTGCACACCGGGGGTAATGTGCGCGCTGCCCCGGCAGTTCACGGTCATAGGCTGTTCACCGAGGATGTGCTGGATGATTGAAATGTCGTGCGGAGCCAGGTCCCAGGCGACGTTGATGTCCTTTTGAAAAAAGTCCGAGGTTGAGCCGGCGGGCGCAAATATATCTGATTTCCCCGATGTCGCCATGCTCCACGATTTCTTTGATCTTTTGAACCACCGGCGAGTAAAGGAAAGTGTGCGCCGCCATTAATACCAAGCCCTTTTGCTGGGCAATTTCAATCAGCTCCTCGCAATGCTCAGATGACCCAGCCATTGGCTTCTCAATGAAGGTGTGTTTGCCGGCCATTAGACTGGCCTTGGCCAGCGGAAAATGGGATTTGACCGCTGTGGCGATGACCACCGCGTCAACATCAACGCCATTCAACATATGGGTGTAATCCGTTGACCCCTGGACTTCAGGATATAATGTTTTGAGGTGCGCGATGCGGTGTTCTTGCGTGTCGCACATCATTTTCAGGTGGCAATCGGGCAGTGCTCTGAAATTGCGGACTAGATTCGGCCCCCAATAGCCGCAGCCAACTACTCCAACTTTAATTTGTTTTGTCATGATATTTGGTAAATTTTGTATTTCCGTCACCGTCGGCGACAACAATGCCCGGATTTCGGAAAAGGGATTGATTGACGACAGGTAACTGGAGAGCGGCCTTTGGTTGAGCCGTTGGTAAAAGCGATTTCCTCTTTTTGCGCGAATCCCACATTTGAATCATCAAGACCGGGATTGTTTTAAGAATTATTTTCAAATCCAGCCACAAGCTCTTGTTTCCGACATACTTGATATCCAAACGCATCATTTCAACAAAGGTGGTCCGGTTTTTGCCGCTGACCTGCCATAGTCCGGTTAAACCCGGCATGGCCAGGAATCGATCTTTTTGCCATGGGAGATATTTGTCGCTCTCATACGGCAGGCAGGGACGTGGCCCCACCAAACTCATTTCGCCCCGAAGCACGTTGATTAGTTGAGGCAATTCATCCAAACCGGAGGACCGAAGCCACCGGCCAAAGAGAATAATTCGCGAATCACCATGCTCATCCATCTTAATCATCGGGCCGTCCGAACTTATCAACTGATACAGATGCCCTTGGTGGGAAACTGAATCCGCCCCGACAAACATGGTTCTAAATTTGAGGCACATGAACTTTTCGCCCAAATAACCAACCCGCTCCTGTTGAAATAAAATCGGGCCTTTGGAAACTAAGCGGATAATAATGCCGATCAGTACTGCCAGCGGAAGTAGTATCGGCGCCGCCAACAGGATCAGGCCGATATCCAACGCGCGTTTCCCGCGCGGGGGTCTGGCCGTTTCCAGCAGAATTTTACTGTTAAAAGGATTCACGGATGTAAAGAATTTTCAAAATCCAAGTCGCTCATAGCTCCGCACTTGCAGACTTTCACTCCTTTTCCGCGCTCTGAACCTAAATTCGCGCCATTGCGGGCGCTGCGAGAATCGGGGCCATATATGCCAGCGAGCTTCTCGCCGGAATCACCGAATTTCGATTTACTTCCACAGGAGTGGATTGTCCTAAAATATCGAGCAAGACCTGGATTCGTTGTCTTGCAGGCAGGCTGCGTAAAACATAGGCGCTCATTCCGGCAAAAGCCCCCTCGGCAACCTCTACTTCCTCGCCTGGTAAAAGATGATTCTCAACCTTCATCGGCTCTTCCGCCTCAAAACATTTCTGCAATTCCTCAATGATCGAATTGGAGACTTTGGGGACCTCTACGCCAAAATGGACAAGCGTGCTGATGCCGTTTGTATACTTGATTTCATCGATCTTTTCTTCAAGAACACAACGAACAAAAATATAACCCGGGAAAAGTGGCTCAATGACCCGCACTGCACCGCGTTGAGTCGCCCTTTCAATCCGCAATCGGGGCAAAAAAACTTCCATCCTCAAATTTTTCCGCAGGTTCCCCGCCGCGATAAACTCACGTTTCTGTTTTGTCCGGGCACAATACCAGGCGTATTCCATCGGGTGAGAATAGACCGCATGCGATATTACTGATATTAGGTGTAATACGGTTTAATTCTCCCCACGTTCGAAGCCCTCCTTATATATGACCTAAACACATGGCTTTCATGCGGTTAGAAAATAGCCCTGATTTGTCGGCGAAGCCTTTTTTTTCGCCGGTTGCAACAGCCATTCCAAGGCGGTTGAGGCCGAATGAAAATTCTCCGCGTCAAGCCCCCGATTTTTGGCCACCATCACTCCAAATTTTCCCGAATGAACCCATTCCAGACCAGCCACGTGAGCGATCTTGACTAATGAGGCGGCGTCGCGTGCAATCCGTTCGGCGAGACGGAATCGTTCAGAAATTTCGGGCAATTGAAATCCGGACAACCGTCTGGAATCAATCAGAAGTTTTTCAATCCTTTGCCTGCGGCACACGATTACCGCACGGCTAAACAGGTCTGCCATCTCTTCGAACGAAACTTCTCCGACGGGACAGAACACTGCATAGTCCTTTTTCAGTTCGAAATGCTCCAACTTCCTCATTATCTAGATTATAAGTCACATTAAGAACCCCTCTCAAGCGGAAAAACCAGCCATCCGTAAACAGGCCATGCGAAGAACACCTGATATATACTCACACGTTTACCTGTTCTAATCACACTGATGATAAAGCAAAATCTGATTCAAATCTGTCTGTTATGTGTGGCGATGCTGCAAGCAGTCACTAGCAGAGCGCAACCCACGACCGGGATCGCCGGAAGGGGGCTGCACAGCCTCTTTCTCAAGAGCGATGGCGGCCTGTGGACCATGGGTGACAACGTTAATGGCCAGTTGGGTGATGGCACATTTAATAACACCAATCGTCCTGAACAGATTGCCACCAACGTCACAGCGATTGCCGCAGGATTCTATCACAGTCTCTTTCTTAAGAGTAATGGCAGTGTGTGGGCTATGGGCGACAACTTTTATGGCGAACTGGGCGACGGCACGTTCAACAACACCAACCATCCTGAACAAATTGTGGCCAACAATGTCACGATGATTGCCGCCGGAGATTTTCACAGCCTGTATCTCACGAATGGCGGCAGCCTGTGGGCGATGGGCAACAATGATAATGGACAGTTGGGCGATGACACCACAGACAGCGGCAATTTCTACACCAATCGTCCCGAACAGATCGTATCCAGCGGTGTCACGGCGATTGCCGCCGGAGGCAACCATAGCCTGTTTCTGAAAAACGATGGCAGCTTGTGGGCCATGGGCGACAATAGCTATGGCGGCTTGGGCGATGGCACGTTCAACAACACGAACCGTCCCGAGCAGATCGCCACCAATGTCACGGAGATCGCCGCAGGATACGGCCATAGCCTGTTTCTGAAGAGTGATGGCAGTCTGTGGGCCATGGGCTATAACAG
>Ga0206871_10115_pt1 | contig 21805 bp, 22 predicted proteins | sample Alteio_BWOrgCont_33_FD_152627 | JGI IMG/M metagenome (GOLD analysis project Ga0206871, IMG submission 152627) | Enriched cells from forest soil in Barre Woods Harvard Forest LTER site, Petersham, Massachusetts, United States -... | ecosystem: Environmental > Terrestrial > Soil > Temperate forest >...
GGTACGAGTAGCTAGTACCGAGTACCTAGTACTGGGTAAAAGATGGCTTCTTCCGATGACATTTTGAGTTTGGCTGCGCCTCGGGTTGATGCTCGGGTGGCTTATGGCGCGGATGGAAATCAGTTCTTGGATTTGCGGTTGCCTATGGGAAAGGGACCGCATGGGTTGGCGATTTGCATTCACGGAGGGTACTGGCGCGCTAAGTACGATCTGGGGTATATGGGGCATTTGTGCGCGGCTTTGACGGCGCGGGGAATCACGACCGCGAATCTGGAATACCGGCGGGTGGGTAATGCGGGCGGAGGCTGGCCGGCGACGTTTGCGGATGTACGGGCGGGTTATCAGTTTCTATTACAGAATGCGCGAAAGTATGAGCTCGACGCGCAGCGCACCGTAGTAATGGGACATTCGGCCGGAGGGCAGCTGGGGCTTTGTCTGGCAGCGCACGAGAAGGGTGTGAAGGGTGTGGTGTCGCTGGCGGGCGTGGTGGATTTGCAGCAGTCGTATGCACTGCATTTGAGCAACGATGCCGTGGTTGAGTTTCTGGGCGGGACGCCGGCGGAGGTGCCGGACCACTATCGCGAGGCGGATCCGATGAAGCTGGCAATCGGCGCGCGGCAATGGCTGGTGCATGGCGCGGAAGATGACGTGGTGCCTCCGGCCTTCAGTCGCGATTATGTTGGCGCGAAGCAGAAGATGAAAGAGGACGCGCGGCTGGTCGAGATTGCCGGGGCAGGGCATTTTGAGGTGGTCGATCCGCGGTCGGGGGCATGGAAGGCTGTGGAGAAAGTGGTGATGGATGCGGTGGGGTGAGGGCGGCCTCGCCATTCACCTTGAATGAGGAAATGGACCGAGTCCATTTCTTCAATTCGTGATCAGTGTCCAACCTCTGATCGTTTCCAGATGGCCTCTTTGGCCTCCGTGCCCCAAACCGGATTAGGCGTGACCGACACTATGTAACACACGCCATAACCGGGAAGCTCTGCGATCCGCACGATACGACCTTCTTCGCCAGTGTTCTTGTTATGAACTACGGTTCCAACTTCGAATTGCATGACAAACAATAAATTCCGATCAGCTAAGATTGTTATTATTACTATAGCTTTAGATGCACGAGCGATCGGTTCGGATGCGGGTGGGCTGTAACTTTTCACGGGAGGCTGCGTACCTACTTACTCGCTCTGTCCCGGATAACGCGCTCTGTTTCCGCGGCTTGCTGGCGGACGTCGTTGGAAATATCGGGCAGGTCGCGTTCGTAGGGGCGAATGGCAGAGAGGTCATCGGGCTGGCCGATCAGGTAGAGGGCGCGCAGGGCTTCCCAGACCTGGTCGTTCGCGGGATCGACCACCGCGATCTCCGCTCCTGTTGCAATATTCGCTCCGGTTCCGGCTACAGTGCGAATGCGGCCGGGAATTGGAGAGCGGATTTCTGCAATCTGTTTGCTCCCGAATTCCAGCTTGGCGATCAGGCCGCCTTGGTGGACAGCCGTTCCGGGTCGATCTGAGTCGATGATGCGACCGGATTCGGGGGAAATAATGTGCGCGGGCTGCAGCAGCGCGAGAATTTGCGGACGGCCTGTGGCGTCGCCGAATCGCACTAGCGACAGCGCGGCATTGCCGCGAACCATCTGCGAGGGATCGACTAGCATTTTCAGCAGAGTGTCGTGAAATCCCGCGCCGGATGTGTCCTGGCCCATGACCCAGGCGTCGGTGTTGCGTACTTCTTCGACCGGATCGGCGGCCAGGCGCACCAGATCTGGATACCATTGTTTCGTAGTTGAATCGTGGCGCGTGATGCGCTCGCCTACCTGGACTAACGCCTGCTGAATGTGGCGCGGCTTTTTCGTGTCGTGCAGATACTCGGTCAACTGCTGGTCTGAGAGCTTGCGGCCGAACCAGGTGTTCCACCAGAACAGGAATGGCATCAGGCAGATCAGCCAGGCGGTGACGAAGAAGAGGAGTTTTTGAGTGCGGGACATGCCTGGCTTCGGCTTCTTGAGTTCGTCAGCGGTCAGTGAATCGGGCATCAGGACGATTCTTTCCAAATAGGGGTTAGCGTAGTTTGTCGCCGTTCCGCGACCATGTGCGTCCCCAGTAGATGTACAGAGGCCGCCCAACGATAGCGTCTTGGTCAACTTGGCCGAACTCGGGCATTCTACTGTCGCGGCTTGAGTCCCGATTGTCTCCCATCACAAAATACTTCCCCACGGCTACTGTGATTGGTCCGAAGTTGTCCTGCTCCTGGACGTTGCCGCCACCCTTAGGGTGGTAGGCGAATGGCTCGTCCAAAACATGTCCGTTCAGGAAAACTCTCCTATCTCTTCCTTCGATGTTATCACCGCCCATAGCGATCACTCGCTTTACGGTTTGGGCTCCTTCAATGCGCATAACCACGAGATCTTCGCGTTCGCAGGGATGCTGGCGATAGTAATCCTTATCGATCATGAATTTATCGCCCTTAAACAGCGTGGTTTCCATTGCAGACGAGTTGAACTCCATCGCACGGAAACCCACGGCGAACAGCAGCAATGTAAAAACTAAGTTAATCCCAGCGTACGTCAGCGGGATGCCCAGCAGGATCCACCATCGGGACGGTGCGGGCGAACCGATAGTCCTTGTGGCAAGTAATGCGATGTTAGTTGAATACGACGTCAGCAAAAGGGACATCCACAGCAACAGGGCTAGGCCAGGGTAGAAGCGCAGCAACCGCAGCGGCCAGAAGCCCACACAGAAAAGAACAAAGATACCTACAAGGATTTGCCCCTTGCGGCGCTGGCCAAGAAAAATCTGTCCTGTTCCGGGCAAAATGGCTGAGAAGAGAGCGGCAAGCACCCGGCGTTTTGTGCCAAAGGACGATTGCGGGAGAATAGTTGGTTCAGCTGTTGGAATGGGAGCTGATTCCGACACGGCCTGAGCAATATATCAGAAAGCGAAGGTGGCGGCTTACTCTACGACGTCAGCGTCGAGTACACGTTCCTGCTCCAGATAATGCGAGACGGCGTACTGAGCCAGGAGCGGGGTCTGGAGCTTGATTTCGGCACCGATCCAGGCGCCTTTGGGGTATGGGTTCCGCTTCGCTTCGCTCGGCGGTACAGCCGAGGCGGCCGTGGCCACGGGGCTTGCCGACAGGCCGCCGCTGCCGAACTGGGGCCCAAATCTGGCGCTCTGGATCTGGTCGAATTGGTTGATCTCACGCCAGGCTTCGTCGCCTGTCGTGCCGGAGACATCGATTTTTAATTTCACGATCGACATAAAGTCAAAGTCTTCACCACAGGGGGCACAGCGGGCACAGGGTAAACCTTCCGGCCCCATTCAGCTGTGCGGGAACCATTGGTAGAGCATGAAGTATACGATAACGCCGGTTACGCTGACGTACATCCACAGTGGCCACGTCCAACGGGCGATCCCGCGATGACGATCGTATTGGGCACGGAGGCCGCGGCTTAGCGTGATGATCACCATGGGCACGATCACGATGGCTAGCGTCACATGGGGGATCAGGACGATGAGATAGATGATGTGCCAAAAGTGGTCGCCTAGAAAACGGATATCCCCAACGTGATAATGGAAATATAAATAGCAGGCCAAGAACAACGCTGAAGAAACCACCGCGGCGATCATGCAGGCGCGGTGCACGGCTTTGCGGTTGCGCGCAATCGCGTAGCGGCCGGCGACGAGAAGAACTGCGCTGGCTCCGTTGAGACTTGCGATTAGAGCAGGGAAGTAGGCGTATTGTTCAGCGATCATATTTCTTGGCCGTCATATTCTGGCGATCATACTTTGAAGATCAGGCGGCAGGCCTCGTGGTGCGGCGGTTGGCCATCAGGAATGCGAGCGAAAACATTACCAGCGAGAACAGGATTAGAGTTGCGATCGAAGATGGCAGAGGGAATTTGGTATCCATCCCGGGATAGAGCAAGTCGCGCAGGGCTTCGACTCCGTAGGTCAGAGGATTCAAGTACATGAGGACGCGAATCCATCCCGAGGCGCCGGAGAGGGGAAACAACGCGCCCGACAAGAGCCACAGCGGAATCAGAAACAGATTGATGATGCCGTGGAAGGCTGAGGTGGAATCCATAGGCCAGGCGATGGCGAAGCCGAGCGCGGTCAGCGCGAACGAGACCAGAAACACGACCACGGCCACCGACAAGACCTGGAGCAGATTGAGATGCACTCCAGCGAAAGGCGCGAAGACGAGGAAGATCATCCCCTGAATTGCCGCGAGGGTGGTGCCGCCGAGAACCTTGCCCAGCACGATTGCCGAGCGCGGCACGGGGGCGACCATTACGGAGAGCAGGAAGCCTTCCTGACGGTCCTCGATGAGTGACATCATGGCGAAGATCGAGGTGAACAGCACGATCAGGATCAGCGTGCCGGGATAGAAATAATTCATGTAGTGGTCTTGAGCCTGCCCGGCGCCGGAGCGGAAGGAGTTGCCGAATCCAGAGCCAAGGACAATCCAGAACACCAGCGGCGACGCGAGTACGCCGACCACCCGCGACTTCTGCCGGTAGAAGCGCACGATTTCACGCCACCACAGCGTGAATGCCGGCAGCAACACGCCCGCGGAAAGGGGCGCGACAGGTCTCAACAGGACAGCGGTTCGAGTAGCCACGGAGGTTATGTCGCTTTCGCCGGAGGAGTTTTCACTGCCGGAGCCGCGGCCTTCTTCTTGGGGAGCATCCCAGAGTCGCGCATTTCCCAGAATGCGTTCAGCATAAAGACTCCGGAAAGCGTGAGCAGAATCAGGGCGAGGAACAGGCCGTCGACGGTGGTAATCATGCCGTTCATCATCGTCCACACTATTCCCAGCAAAGGGAGTATGCCAAGCACGAGAGAAAGAATAAGCATCATAGAGAGCACGTCACCTCCTGTGATCTTTCGAACTGCTTTCTGCTTCGTTGGTTTCGCTCCAGAACTTGTGTCCGGTGCGGCGAATGAAAACGTCTTCGAGCGCCGGCTTGCTCACCGAAATCGCCTCGATTTCTCCGGGGAATGCCTCGACCACTTCAGTGACGAAGCGGTGAGCGGATTCGCGTTCCATGCGCACCTGATTTTCGAGGACCGTGGTCTCCACGTGAAACCGGTCCTGGATGCGTTCGGCAAGCAACGGCGCATCATGGGCAGCATCGAGCAGGATCACGTCGCCGCCGATTTCGCTTTTCAACTCCATCGGCGTGCCCAAGGCCACCAGGTTGCCTTCATTCATGATGGCAAGACGGTCACAGCGCTCGGCTTCTTCCATGAGATGCGTGGTGACGAGCACGGAGACATGTTCTTCGTCGCGCAACGTTCGCAGGTATTGCCAGAGATCGCGGCGGGCACCGGGATCGAGGCCGGTAGTGGGCTCATCGAGCAGCAGCACTCCGGGATGATGCAACAATCCCTTGGCCAATTCGATGCGGCGCTGCATGCCGCCGGAAAAAGTCTCGACGAGCTCTTTGGCGCGATCGGCCAGGCCGACGCGGCTGAGGATTTCTTGAATCCGGTTCTTCAGGGAGGCGCCGCGCAGACCGTAGAGGTGTCCCTGATGCCAGAGATTTTCATAGGCGGTGAGTTTGAGGTCGATGCTCTGGGCCTGGAAGACGACACCGATCTGGCGGCGCAAACGCGCCGGCTCTTGTGCGGCGTCGCAACCCATGATGGTGGCGTGTCCTGAGGTCGGGAGCATTAGAGTCGAGAGAATGCGGAAGAGCGTGGTCTTGCCGCTGCCGTTGGGGCCGAGCAGGCCGAACAATTCCGCCGGGCGCACGTCGAATGAAACGCCGTTCAGAGCCGTCCGGTCACCGTAACGATGCACCAGGTTCTCGACAGATATGACGGGTGCGACGGAAGGCGCAGTGACTTCCGGGGCGGCGTCGGCGAATGCGGAAACTTTCGATGGCAAGAGGCGTCCTGAGTTCAATATCAGTTTACGACGAGATCGGGTCCGGCATCACGAGAAAGCGCGGTGGTCGCTGAGATCCTTCGCCAAGCAAAAAACGCCTGGCTCAGGACGACAGTTGCCGGGCGGTGGCCACCGCTCGGGGGACGACCACTCATGCGACGGACACGTTCCGTTGCGCCTGGGGTACGCGCTCGGCCAGCGCCACTGGGACGTTGCGCCACACTTGAATTGCAAGGACCACCGTAGTTGCGAGAAGCAGTGCACCGACGGCTACGTGCGCCACTGTGGCTGCGACCATGGGCAGTTCCGGTTGCGCCGCGCCCTGTCCCCAGGCAACGCGCGTCAGGAATGCGGCGAAGCCAAGGCAGAGCTGCGTGATCAGCAGCGATAACATCACGATTGCCGGGCGGCGGACTGTATCAATGTTCGAATAAACCGAAATCGCGCGAATTGCGGTCCAAGCCAACACGAAGGAAACGACACCCGCATTCAGTACGTGAGGCCACCAACTCATGCCATGGTGGCGAAACATTCCGCCCAGGATGAGTTGGACATACAGCGCGAAGATGGAGAGCAAGGTCAGCGTGAACAGGGAGGGACGGCGCGAGTCAAATTCCACATGGGGCTGATCTTTTCGCGGTTGATCTTCATTGGGCCGATCTTCGACCCAGTTGCGTCCGGTGAAGAGGGCGATGGCTACTGCAATGCAGAAAAACGTCTGCGCTACAGTGGCGTGAGCGGTGGAAACCCACGGTGGCTGGAAGAATAGGACTGTAAGGCCGCCCAGCGTTGCCTGCGCGATCACGGTGCAGAAAGCGCCCACAGCCAGCCAGCGCATCCAGCGACGCTTTTCGACTAGCAGAGTCCAAATGGCGATAGCCAGCGTGAGCGACACGAGTGTGCCGGCCACCATGCGGTGACTCCATTCGTAGCGGACACCTCCCACGAAATGCGGAACTTTCACGAGATAGCCGAAGGAGGTCGGCCAGTCTGGAACCGAGAGTCCAGCGTCGTTGCTGGTGACTAAGGCGCCGGCGGTGATCACGACCAGCGTCGCACATGCCACGAACACGGCGAAGGTGTGATGGGCCGAGTTATAGGTTGACGGAGTGGCTTTCAGGGTATTTCCTCTTGGGTAAGCAACCCATGCTTGGTGGCCTCAGGGGAAAGCCCGAGTCTTCCGGGCGGTTGAACGGCACGGCTTAAGCCGTGCCGTTCCAGAGTCCGTTTTATTTAGCGACATCTACTCGGCTGCGGCCTTGAAGCTCTGATCTACGGTCTTGGTGTCCTTCGGTCCGACCGTCACCTTTTGATCTTGCTCGCCGAGTTTTTCCTGCACGAAAGCGATGGTGTAGTCGCCCGGAGGCAGTCCCTTGATTTCATACTTCCCGTCCTTGTCGGTAACCGCGTAGAACGGGCTCTTCACCACGTTGATGTACATCTTCATCCATGGGTGCTGGTTGCACTTCACGGGAAGCATGATCTCTTCGCGGGCGAAATTCTTCTCGAGCGGGGCGGACGACGGAGGCTGCGATTCGTTCCACTCGCGGTTATCTTTCGGCGTGGGATGGATATTGTGCGTGGTCTGATCGTCGTTCTTGATTTCAACAGTCTGTCCGGTCATCACGCCCAGTACGTGCGGATGATACTTGCAGCCGCTCTGGTCGAGGACGACCGCGTCCTTTGGTACGTCGAAGCTGCGGCTGCCGAGTCCGTCTTTAACGTAGACGAAGACGTTGGCGAGATCGCCGTTGGCTACAACGATGTTCTCGGCTTCGTTCATGCCTTTGCAGGCTGGATCCTGGCTCATGTCGATTTTCGACGCCTTCGGCGCCATACCATCGAACTTGACGGTGCCATTTACCGTGGCGACGGTTGCGGGGTCGATGGGCGTCGCCGCCGGAGCCATTGCTGGTTGGTCGGCTGACATTGTGTTGGCCGGCTGTTCCTCTTTCTTGGTGCAAGCTGCCATCAGCAGCAAGCCGCACAGAGCCAGCACGCTGACCGAAATCATCCAACTGGTTTTCTTATTCATGATGTCCTTCTTTCTGTCGTGTTTGATATTTATTGGCTGACCGACGCCCTCGGCTGCTAAAGCCGCTGTTGAATTTGAGGGCTATGCGGCGCGACTGGAAGCCGCACCCTTTCAAAACGCAATCACACATCGAGTTTTGCGCAACCGCCATTTTACCGCGAACCGCCGCTTGCCGCTGAATGCTCCTCTACCGCCGCCTGTTTGCGGTTACTCTTCGGCTGCAGCGCGGCTTTCGCGTGAGGCATGGACGCAGCTACCCTCCGTTGTTCTCCCGCGGTTAACTGGAAGATGTAATCCGTCAGCAGCTTGCGATGATCTCCCGTGTAGCCCTGGAACGACGGAGGCGTCGGTCCGGCAAATACCCACTGGCTATTCTGCTCCTTGAAAAGACCCGAGGGCATTGAGGTTCCCGGGCTGACCGCTTGCGGATCGGTGATCCAGCGCTCGACCCAATCCGGTTTCAGGCGTTCCTTCGCCAGCAGGAAGTTGGGCGCAGTGGCGATCTTGTCATGCGAGGGATCGCCGGTGGCGTGGCACTTCAGGCACGGAGCTGCGGTGCTCGAGAACAGACTGCGCGCCATGTCTGTTTCCTTGGTCGTCAGAACCGGCACATCCTCGGGGATGTAAGGCATCGGTTGCTGCGACAGCGCCTGGAAGAAGCGCACCAGTTTGCGCAGTTCGTTGTCAGAGAACGAGAACGTGGGCATGCGGACCTTCAAATAAGGACGCACGCCGTTGCGGTTGGTGTCGCTGGCGCTCAATGCGGGATTCGAAAGGAACTTGCGCAGCCACTCGGGATCGACTCGCGCCCCTTCGGTCAAGAGCTTCGGCGGCAACTGCTCCTGTACGTCCTGATACTGCTTCAATCCCATCAAAATTGTCTGCTGGCCTGGGATGAACTGGTGGCAGCCCATGCAGTTGTATTTCTTGACGATCCACCAGCCTTCCTGAATGTCGTGGCGAGCGTCGCCGGGCTTGTACTGATAGCTCGCGGGCAGGGAAGTTTCTTCGCTTCCCATCAGGAAGGTCGTAAGATCGAGCACTTGGTCTTTGGTGAGGTGCAGGTTGGGCATGCGCAGGGCTTCGGTTTCGCCCTTCACCATGCCCTGGTCGTAAACGTTGGGCTCAGCCAGTTTGTGTTCGAAGAATCCTTTGTGGTCGTACCAGGGCTCTGTGGCGGGGCCGTCGGGCAGGCGCGCGAGGTCTTCTTTGTCTTTGATGGGCTCGGCATCTTTGCCGCCACGCTGGGCCGTTTCAGTGAACAAAGCGAAGTCGAGGCGCTCGATGGGCTTGCTGCCTTCGAAAGTGAGTTCGGTGCCGATGCGGCCTTCGTCTTCGAAGCCGGCGATTTCGTGGCAGCCGGAGCAGCCGAAATGTCGGACCCATACCTTTCCTTCAGCCTTGAGCTTGGGGTCATCCATGAACGACGCGTCTGCGTAAGATGACGGCTCCTTCTTTTTCTGCGTCATCAGATAGGTGGCGATGTCTTCGGCATCCTCTGGAGCCAGGCGCAGGCTGGGCATGACAGTCATGTTCTGCACTTGCAGTTCGTGGCCGTCGTTGGGACAGCGGCTGTGGTCGAGATCGAATTGATAGGGAAGGCCCTTCTTGGCGTAATCTTCGGGGCCAATGTCTTTCTTTTCGTACGGGCAATAGGGGCGGGTACGCTGGCGCGCGTTGTGAATCCAGCGGACGAGATAATCGTAATTGGCTTTCTCGCCGACACGGGTCAGATTCGCGGCGAACGTGCCGCCTTGCATTTGATCGCCTTCGCCGATGGAGTGGCAGGCCAGGCATCCACGCTCTTCAAATAATTCCTTTCCGTGCGCGGCGTTGCCCGGCTTGTGTTTGGGAAGCGGGTCGGTAAATCCCGATTGCCAGATGTAGGCGGAAATCGCCTGGATCTGATGATCGGTCAGCCGGAAGTTCGGCATCTTCGTGGTCGGACGGAAATCTGTCGGCTTCTTCAGCCATACCGGAATCCAATTCTTGTTCAGCTTGAGGCGGACGTCTTTCAGGTTCGGACCGACCTTCTTCATGTCCTGCATCAGGCTGTGCGATTGGTAATCGAGCTGCTGCAAACGGCCATCCAGTTTGCTGTTTGCGACTCTCAAGTCAACCGCCTGCGTATTCAGCTTATTCGCTTCCTCGTTGGACTGAGCGGCATCGGCCTGCTTCATTAAGTACGCGTTCTGCTTAAGATTATCTATCTTCTGGTTCTCGATCTGCTTGATCTGCTGACTGATCGAGTTCAGATCTTCCGGCTCTTTGTCATATCCCTCGAAGCGGTGACAGCCCATGCATCCGCGCTGGCGAAACAGGTCTTTGCCGTTATTGATGGTCTGCCACTGAACGTCGCCGCTGGCCAGCACCATGTCGGCGGCGTGGCAATTCTGGCAGCCGGCTTGTGCGTTTTCCTTGGGGAAGAGCGGCCACAGCCAGTGCTCGTAGTTTCCGTGCGCTTTCTCGGCGCTGGTGGTGGCGCGTCCGTTGCCTTGATGGCAGGGCGAGCAGCCGAACTTTTCCGGATCATGAATCTGCAACAACTCAGGCTGAGGATGGCTTACGAAGGCATCCGCGTATTCGTCCGGCTTCTTCTCACCTTTCGCGGTCATCGACACCGCGCTGATTTTCAGCGGCTCGCGGGCGTTCATGTGACAGGATTCGCAGCGGTCAACGATGTTGGCCTCCGCAACATTGATCTGCACAATCGCGGGAACCCATTCAGTGGCCCGCCTTTTCAATCCGTCGATCTGCTGCGGTGTGAGGTCGACCATGTGGTCGGAGATGTATTCGTCCATCTTCGCTTTGGCAGCGGTGACGGGCTTGAGCACATCGCCGAGGTCCAGGCTTAGTTTCGTGCGCTCGTCACGAATCGAGTTATAGGTCTTTTCCAGACCCTCGAAGTCATAGTCCTGCCTGGTTCCGTCTGGGAACTCGACGGTTGCTTTCTTCTCTTTGTATTCCTTGATTTCGCTCCGCTTGCTGGCCTTGTCCGATTCGCTCTTGCTAGTTTCGAGTTCGTAGGTCAGCGCATTCACGTAGGCGCGCCGGTCGGTGAATACACTCTGCACCGCGAGCAGGCGCGCGCTGGCGTCGTCGAGTTTCTTGCGTGCTTCTTCGGCCTGAGCTTTGGAATCCTGATAAGTCTTTTCGTAAGCCTGCTTGAGGGCGATGTAATCCGGATTCTGCTCGACATCTTTTTCCGACGTGGCCGATTTCGACCGCGCTGTATTCAAGAAAGCGCTGTAGCGGTCTCTCCATTCCGCCTGGAAGGCCTTCCAGGGCCGCTGGGTCCACGCCTCATCCCACAAAGCCCAGAACAACGTCGCCATCAGAATCACCATCGCGACCAGGTAATAGGCGGCGTACGACTTGCTTGTAATCGGGTCCTGCTCGGGGTTGGGTTGTTCAGGCACCGCTTCCTCCGGAAGTGTTTGTCATTCAAATCTCTTTGTCATTCCGAGCGGAGCGAGGAATCTGCTGTCCGCGCCCGCACCACTTTTCCACGGTGCTCCTAAATATTGAACCAGGGCGTAATCCACACATACTTGATGTGCCACAGCAGGCGCAGCCCCATCTTCAGCGGCAGCGCCACCATGGTCAGCAAAAGAAACTGGGTAATGGAGAATTGCAGCAGACTCATCCGCTTGAAGTCTTTCGCCATAAATCGCCGGAACAGCGAATAGACGAGAAAACCTCCGAGCAGGTAATAGCCGCCGACCACGACTGCGCCGAAGAGTGCCTTCGCCATGTTCGAAGTGATCCCGAAAATGTCGGGAAGGTCGCGGTTCACCTCGTAGATGAGGCGGTTGTGATCCCAGGTTTGCCCGGGCCAGAACCACTGCCACCCAGGGCCGCGAATGAAGGTTCCTATAATGATCATCGCGACCCACAGAATGATGAAGCCGAACAAAAAAGTGCCGATGGAAAACTTTCGCTGCTTCCACGTGTAATAGCCGCTGCCCAGCGGGTTGGTATCGACATATGGAATGACCATAAGGCCGACGATGATCATCGTAGGCATGACCACTCCGGCAATCCACGGATCAAAATAGACGAGCATCTCCTGCAGTCCGAGGAAATACCACGGAGCCTTCGCCGGGTTCATGGTTAGATTTGGGTTGGCCGGCTCTTCCAGCGGGGCATTCAGCGTGATCGACCAGACCATCAGAATAATCGTGACGATGATAGCGGCCAGAAACTCGATGCGAAGAAGAAACGGCCAGACATGCACTTCTTTTTGCCAGCCCGGCTTGAACGGCCAGGTCTTGCGATGGTGCGTCTTGGCCAGGGCGGGATCGGCCTCGAGCTGCGCGATTAACTGATCGTTGGCGTGCGCTTGCTTCCACGCCAGATAAATGTAGAAGCCAAGTAGCGGAATCAGGCCTACGATAGGCACATTGTCCGGAGCCGAGCAAATCTCCCAAAGTTGTCGCCAGTCCATAATTGTTCTCGCGTCACAAAAGTCTTGTCATTCCGAACCGGGCTGAAGGCCCGGTGAGGAATCCGCCGTTTTCCGCCGACGTTACTCTCCGGCCGCTTTCGGCCCTCTTCGCGGCTTGTCGGCCTCCGCTTCCAGCATGACTTGCGCGGGGCCCGAGATTCCGCCATCTTTCCGGACGCGCCAGAAGTGAACGATCATCAAGATCGACGCCACAATCGGAATTCCGATGCAGTGCCAGATGTAGGAGCGCAGCAGCGCATTCGCATCCACGATCGATCCGCCGAGTAGACCGAAGCGCACGTCATTGTACGGCGTCATGCCGAGCATCGAGCCGAACGGGCCTTCATGCCCAAGCAGCGGCGTGGCTCGCGCCATGTTCGTGCCCACGGTTACAGCCCAGAATCCTAGTTGATCGTCGGGCAGCAGATATCCGGTGAACGAGAGCAATAAAGTAAACACCAGAAGGAGCACGCCGATATTCCAGTTAAATTCGCGTGGCTTTTTATACGAGCCGGTCAGAAATACGCGGAACATGTGCAACCACACGCCGATCACCATCAGGTGGGCGGCCCAGCGGTGCATGTTGCGCAGAATTTTTCCGAAGGGCACATCGTGCTCGAGGTAGAGCACATCGCGAAACGCCTGCACCTTGCTCGGGTGGTAATAAAACATCAGCAGAACGCCGGTGTAGGTGAGGATGATGAACAGAAAAAACGTGATCCCGCCCATGCCCCAGGTATAGCTGTAACGCACCGCGTCGCGATTGATCTTCGCTGGATGCAAATGCAGGAACACGTTGGAAAGCACGCCCAGAGCCCGGTTGCGCGGGGTGTCATCGTGCTTGTGGCGGAAAATCGAAGTGTAGACCTGAGTCTTGGTCGGATCTTTCAGACCTTCGATCTGCTCCTTCGCCTTGGCGGGGATATCGACCTTCATCGCCTGAATGTCATCTTTGACGCGGTCGACCAGGCCCACTTTGCCGTTCTTGCCGTTATTTTCGTCAGCCATAATGAGTCCTACGTTCGAAGATCTTAAGGTATTCGGTCTCGTGTCTTAGGTGTTAGGCCTTCGAGTTTACCCAAGACCTAATACCTAAGACCCGAGACCTTGCTCTCTTACACTCCGGTTAAGAATGCTCCTGGATCGTTGAAATGCGACGGTTGCCCTTTCGGCCACTGATAAAGCCGGGAAGTATCGACAATGATCTGCCCATCGGGAGCCAGTTCGACCTTGGCGCGGTCCATGGGACGCGGAGCCGGGCCTTCGAAGTTGATGCCTTCGCTGTCATAGCCGCTGCCGTGGCATGGACACTTGAACTTGTTCTCGCTCGGTTTCCAGTCCGGAGTGCAGCCCAGGTGGGTACAGCGCGCGTAGATCACGAACACTCGGTCGGGAGTGCGATCGACCCAGATGCGGTATTTCTGCTGAAATTTTGTGTCGACGCCCAGCGCGAACTCCGAGGGGTAGCCAATCTTGAAAACCGTGTTGGGTTCGAAAAGAGTGCGAGGAAGAAAGAATCGGAAAAAAGCCAGGAACCATGCAGTCAGGAACGCGGTTACTGCGACCCACACCAGACGGCGCCGGCGGCGGTCGATCTCGGTATTCGACGGTCCGGGCGAGGACAATCCACCAGCCGCTGCCGCTTTCGAGGTTCCCACCGCTGGCGTGCCGACGTATTTCGTGGCATCCACCGCGCTCGTGGCCGCCGGCTTGGCTGGTTCGGGATTCGGGGTGGGCTTCGCGCCCTCCGGTTCCGGCATGTGTCTTCCTCCTTATTCTTCTCTACTCACCGAACAAAAAGTTCTCGAGCAGTAACGTTGTCGAGCAAATTCTGGCTCTTTCCTAGTCGGCCGCCATCAGCACGGGCGGACCGCAGGTATCGACTTCTTCGCCCAGAGCGTCCGTGACCAACTGCGCCAGCGCCGAAATAAACTTTGGAGAATCGTTCAGTCCCGCGCTCATCTCGAATTGAGTAATGCCCAACCGCCGCGCTTCCTCGCGCGCCTCGTGATCAATCTCGCCGAGAGTCTCCACGTGATCGGAAACGAATGCCACCGGCACGATGCAAACCTCCCGCACCTTCTCAGCGGCGAGGTCGTGCAGCGTGCGGTGTAGGGAAGGCTGCAGCCATTTGCTGGCTCCCACCTTGCTCTGGTAGCAGAGCCGGTGAGGATTGCGCCAGCCCCCGCGCTCCATCAGGAGACGCACCGTCTCCTCAACGTGTCGCTGGTAGGGATCACCCTTCGCGATCACCGACATGGGGACGCTGTGTGCGCTGAAAACAATCTCGGCGCGTTCCGGTTTTGGAAATCGTGCCAGCGCCTCTTCGATCTTTTCGATCACTGCGTCCAAATACATGGGATGCTGGTAGAAGGCCCCGACGTTGTGTACCGGAATATTGCCGTGGAACAGGCGCTCCCACTCGTTCAGGCTGCTGCCCGTGGTAGTCGAAGAGCACTGCGGATACAGCGGCAGCAGAACCACTTCGTCGCACTGTGCTGACTCAAGTTGCGCAATGGCTTCGCTGGTAAAAGGATGCCAGTAGCGCATGGCGATGAAGCAGCGAGCGTCCAGACCTTGATTCGTGAGGTCGACCTCGATCGCCCGCGCCTGCCGCTCGGTAAAGCGGCGGATAGGAGAGCCTCCGCCAATGGTTGCATAGTGGTGCTGCACTTTGCGGGCGCGCGTGGTCGAAATCAGTTTGGCCAGAGGTTTGCGGCCGATGCGTGCAAAGGGAAAGTCAATAATATCGGGGTCGCAGAAGAGGTTATAAAGGAAAGGCTCTATCGCAGCCAGCGTGTCAGGACCGCCGAGCTGAAACAGAATCACCCCCACACGCCGTGTTGTGCGCGCCATTCCCCAGATTCCCCAGAACGGGCGAATTTACTCTCATCTGCGGCGAGAGTCAATGGCGGAATTGACGGTTATGAAAGTGATAAGCCGTTCTTAGTGAATCGCGGCCGGCGCGGTCTTGGCTTTTTCCATTTCTTCGATCACGGAGTCAGCGAATTGCGACGTTCCCGCCTGGCCGCCGATATCTTTCGTCAGCTTCTCGGGATGGCGGTATACCTTTTCCAACGCGTTGCGAATTTGCAGGGACGCGTCGAACTCGCCGAGATGACGCAGCATCAGCAGTCCGGAGCGCAGCAGGGCGGTGGGATTCGCAAGATTCTTTCCTGCAATGTCGGGCGCAGAACCATGTACCGCTTCGAAAATCGCACAGTGGTCGCCCAGGTTAGCGCTCGGCACAAATCCCAGGCCGCCCACAAACGCGGCGCACAAGTCTGAAATGATGTCGCCGTAAAGGTTTTCCATCACCAGCATGTCGTACTGATAGGGATTCATCACCAACTGCATGCAAGTGTTGTCGACAATGTGCTCGCCGTAGGTGATCTCCGGATACTGCTTGGCAACGGTGCGGCAGCAGCGCAGGAACAAGCCATCCGACAGCTTCATGATGTTGGCTTTGTGGATGGCATGAATCTTCTTGCGCTGATTCTTGCGGGCATACTCAAAAGCAAATTTCGCGATGCGGGTCGAGGCCTTCTCAGTGATGATCTTCAGGCTTTCCACCACGCCGGGCACCACTTCGTGCTCCAGCCCGGAATACAGGCTCTCAGTATTCTCGCGCACGATGATGAGGTCCACATCGGGGTAGCGCGTGGGGATGTGTGGCAGATTACGAATCGGGCGGAAGTTCGCGTACAGCTCAAACTTCTGGCGGAGCGCAACGTTGATGCTGGAAAAGCCGCCGCCTACAGGCGTTGTGACCGGTCCCTTTAATCCCACGTGTGTACGCTCGATCGACTCGATCACCTCTTTTGGAATGTATTCGCCGTGCTTCTCAAAGGCATCGGCCCCAACCTGGAACGATTCCCACTCGAACTTCACCCCAGTCGCTTCCAGAATACGCACCGTGGCCCGGGTCACTTCGGGGCCGATGCCATCGCCGGGAATCAGAGTTACTTTATGACTCATGCGTACCTCAGTGGCCAGTGGTCAGTGGCCACTAAGAACATTCGGCTTTGCTTAACTGGCCACTGACCACTGGTCACTGGCCACTTTTTTTGGCTTTAACTTCGACTGCTTCTTTCGATTTCACCAAATCTGTCAGCTCATTCATGAATTCTTTCACGTCCTTGAAATCCAGATAGACGGAGGCAAAGCGCACATAAGCCACTTTGTCGTAGCGGCGCAGACGGTTCATGATGAGTTCGCCCAGTTCGCTGGTTTTACGCTCTCGTTCCTGTGACTCGATGACGAACGATTCCGCCTCGTTCACAATCTGCTCCAGCTTGCTGATCGGCACCGGCCGCTTCTCGCAGGCGCGCAGCAGGCCGTTCAGCACTTTCTGGCGGTCGAACTTTTCCCGGCGGCCGTCTTTCTTGACCACCATGTAAGGGATTTCGTCGATGCGCTCGTAAGTAGTAAAGCGCTTAGTGCACTTCAGGCACTCGCGCCGGCGGCGGATCGATTCCGCCTCTTTGCTTTCCCGCGAGTCAACTACCTTGTCATTCGCAAATCCGCAAAAAGGACATTTCATGGCGCTGATGTTGATCGAAAACCAATCGGTCTAGCTACTTCGAATGTTTGGATTGATATAGAAATTGTAACAGGCGAGTGAGGTAGGGCCTTCCAGCCCGTACCTGCGTAATAGACAAAAACCTGCTTTACGCCGGAGGCCCCGCAATTTCCGCTTTTTCGGCTTGATGGCTTTCCTTCGATAACTTCCGCAGTGACAATCTTTCATGGTGCGCCAGCGCCAAGCCTAGCGGCACGACTGCCGCGAACGTAACCAGCCACAGCAGAATTCCACAACTCGCCGCCATCTCCGGAGGCACGTCGAACACGCTCGACAACGCGGCGATGGTCGCCATCTGCGAGCCCCCGCCTACCGCCGGCAACTGCAGCATCGAACCCACCATGCTCGCTCCCATGAGAATCAGAATCTGCGACACCGGAATTTCCAGCGCCGCCAAGCCGTAGGAGTGCGTAACTTCCTGATACGCGAGCGCAATGATGTACCACATCCCCACCGAAACCAGACTCAGCCAAAGCATCGACGCGGGCCCGTGAATCGTATCCAGTCCCGCGCCAAACTCGCGCACCCTCTGGGCCAACCGGTGGCCAACATTCGAGGAAAGATGCCCGAATTTCTCCTCTACCCACCGCGCCACTGCGTCTCCACTGCGTCGAATCACGATCGCTGCCGCTGTGGTTATGAGCACGACGCCGACCAGGAAAAAGCCGCCTTCCTGAAAACGCCGGTAGTACTCCGGATGCGGAATCGCTGGTAACGCGCTGGGCAGAAAAATCGCCAGCACGATCAGCACAGTGAATGCGCCAATATCGAAAATGCGTTCCACCGTCCACACCGCCAACTGCGAAGAGAACGGAAGATCTGCGCGGCGAGCGATCAGATAGGGACGAATGAATTCTCCTGCCCGCCCTAGCAGAGCCAGGCCGGTGAACCCGATCAGGGTCGGAGACAACATGTCCATCGTTGTTGCTTTCGGACGCACCGGCTTCAGGAAAATCTTCCATCGCAGCGCACGCAGGAAATACGCGATATAGATGAGAGCGACTGCATGCAAAACGTGAAACTTCTTGATGTGGTGGGTTTGCGCCCAGAACGTGGCCCAATCAAAGCTCTGCCAGTGACGATATTGCAGGTAAAGCAAAACGGCCAGGATGAGGAACACCACCGTACTGGCCACGATGCGCTTTTTGTCCATGAAGAGGGCAGCCTCGCGCCGCGACCTCGCAACGCGAAGCGGAAACGGCACTCCCAAGGTAAATCAGTGGGAGGGGAGGGTCAAACGAGGGTGCGGGTTACTTGCTGGGTGCCGGGTTAGCTTTGGCTTGGGTCTGCGGAACTGCCTTAGGCGGTTTGGCTGCCGGAACCGGCGTTCCGCTTGCCTTGCTTCTCGAACTCTGTGGAGCCGCGGCAGGCTGGGTAGCGGTTTTCGCGGCGAGTTTCTTCTTGTTGAAGTCGCGAACAATTCGCGCTACGTAGGCTTTGGTTTCGTAATAGGGCGGAACGCCGCCGTACTGCTCCACTCGCTGCGGGCCTGCGTTATAAGCGGCCAGCGCCTTGATCAGATCAAAGTCATAGCGCTCCAGCAGTTCTCGCAGGTAACGTGTGCCGCCTTCCACATTGGCTTGCGGATCAAATGCATTCTCTACGCCCAGCTCCGATGCGGTCCGCGGCATCAACTGCATCAGTCCTTGTGCGCCCTTCGGCGAGACTGCCCGCACGTTAAAGCCGCTCTCGGCGCGAATCACGCTGCTTACCAGATCCGGATCCAGATGGTAGGTTCCGCTCGCTGTTCTTACCACTTCGTTTAGATCCGTCGAAGGCTGGAAGTTCTCCGCCGGAGATTGCGACTGTGCGGGATCGTTCTTCGCCAGTGGCTTTGCCGGTTCGCGCGGCGATGATTCCGCGGGCAGAGCTTCGAAGTGGTCGATCTCTGCCGTTGGCACATCCACAAAACTCGAGTTGTCACCATCGATATACAGGCGGGTGATGGTCCCGATAACCTGGCGGCGTTCGTGGCGGATGGAGAATCCGTTGCGCAGCACGGCCGCGTCGGCGGCGGAGCAGGGAAGCGCGGTCGTTGCGAACAGAAGAATGAACGCTGCCCATTGCCCGATCTGGATTGGCTTCTTCATCTCAGGGATTGCGACGTCCCTCAGGGGCTAAAGCCCCGGATCTTCTTGGCTCCTGCCGCGCCCTTTCAAATCGTTCGCTGCAAATCTTAGCTGCCCACCACTTCTGCTACCGCTGCGGCAACGCCGCAGCGATCATTGCCGAGGGTTACACTCCAGCCGCGCCCGCGCAACTCTTCGCAGGCATTCCCCATGATAACCGGATGGCCGGCGAACTCAAGCATTTCCACATCGTTGTGGTTGTCACCGATGGCCATGACCTGCTCGCGGCTATAACCCCGATGCGCGGCCCAGCGCTCGAGGGCGTGGCCTTTCGAACAACCGGCATTCAGTACATCGATCATATACAGATCCCGCTCGGGATATTCGGTGCGCAGCACCGTGATTCTTCCTTTCATGCCGTTGGCTTCGAGCGTACGCAAAGCCCCGCTCATCCGCTGCATGGAGCCGCAAAACATGGCCTGCACGGGGTCGTTCACCAGTGCATTCTCGATGGGCACGACGAACTCGATGTAGGCCATATTCTTCTCCAGCCAGCGCCGGATGCTGAGGTTCAAGTCATCCAGGTGCTCGAGCACGATTGCGCCTTTGGAGTCCTTGTCAAACTGTAGAACGGTATTGCCACGGAACGCTTGCATGGTTCCGCACAGTTCATGGCAGGTCTCGCGGGGCATTAGGTCGCGATGAAAAGTTTCACCGGCCAGCGAACGGGTTACAGCTCCGTTTGAGCTGATCAGCCACAGATCGAAACCCAATTGCTTTGCGATGGGCAGGGCAAACGCGTGGCGACGACCAGTAACTAATACGACTTCGATGCCCGCAGCATGGGCTCGCCGAAGCGCCGCGAGGTCGTCGTCGGAAATCTGGAATTGGGGATTCAGCAACGTGCCGTCTATATCGGAGGCGAGAAGACGGATCGGGCGCTTGAATGACTTGACCACTGGTGATTCTAGCATTCGCCCAAGCCCGAAAGCCGAAGCCCGAAGCCCGTGGTATTCTGCGCTGTCCATGGGATCACTTCTCTTCTTTCTCGGCGGATGGGGATTTGTTCTGCAGGCGGTGGCGATTGTTCACTTCATCCGCCGGCGGCCGGATACTTACTGGATTTTTATCATTCTGTTCCTGGGCTGGGTTGGTGCGTTGATTTACATCGTTGCCGAAGTGATTCCCGATGCCGGGCTGCTGCGCGGATCGTTTCAGGCGTTTCCGCGGCGGCGGCGGATTCATGAACTGGAGCGGGCCATTCTTGATAATCCTTCGGCCGGCAACTACGAAGAACTTGGCCTGCTCTACCTTGACGACGGAGCTTATGCCCGGGCGCGCGCTTGCTACGATAAGGCGATCTCGTCGCGAACCGATTCGTCCGATCCCTTCTACCGCCGCGGGATCGCTGAAATCGAACTGGGAGATTTCGCCGCAGCGGTTCCCGATCTGGAGCGCGCGGTTGCGGCTGATCCTAATTACGACTTTCAACGTGCAAAAGGCCTGCTGGCTCATGCCTACGCGCAAACCGGACAGCCGGAAAAAGCTGAAGCTCTGTTTCAGCAGGCCACGAAAACCTCCACGAGTTCAGAGACTTACTACAACTACGCCCTCTTCCTGCAGTCGCAGGGGCGCGCCGACGAGGCTCGCGAGTGGGCGCAGAAGATCCTCGATAAAAGGCCAAGCATGCCGGGATACCAGCGTCGGCGTGAGCGTCCCTGGTTCCGTAAAGCGTATGCGCTGCTGGCGAGGCTGCGGCTGCAGACGAAGTAGCGGCTTCAAAGCCTCGCGGGAAATTGTCCCTAGAACTAGAAGCAAACCTCCGAAGAAAAATAATCTTCCAGCTATTGGACCGACCGATGAATTAGGACGATCGCTCCCAAATATTTCCACAAGCACCGTGTGACATCTGACCTTGTGCCGACTTTGAGTTTGCGTAATCATGGTCGAGGCCGTGACGGTCGGGTGATCCCACATCGTCGCGCCCCTAAGTCCTTTGCTTCACGGATTTTGGTATCTAAGTCGTTTAGGCTCCGGATTTTGCCGGGAATTTTCTGTTAACTCGATGATTCTATTAGACCCCCGGGGGAGGGGGGTACCGGGAAAAAGCTTGAACTCAGCGTCCGGTATGGCAGCTCGAACGGCTCACGACAAACTTTATTTCGACAGAGAAACCCACAGCGAGCGCGTCCGGTTCGTCGATGCTAATTGCGGTCGTTGGTGTTGATGTTGAAGCCGAGGATTGCGTTGACTTCTACCGGCTGAGTGCCGCGCATGGCGGGGCGGAACTTCCAATGAGGCAACGCGGCCATGATCTTCGCTGCCATGTCGGCCGAGCCCGGTTCGAGGACCTGGAGATTCTGCAACTTGCCGGAAGTATCGAGTGTGCATTTGATGACGACGCGGGCGTGGGGAAGGCCGGCGGGCAAATCGGTGAGGTAGCCTCGTGGGCCGGTGAGGGTTTCGGACTGAGCATGCGCGGCGGGATTAACCTCGGCGAATTGCATCACGACCGTGCCGATCGAAGTATCCACATAGACAGAGTAGTTGTCGCCTGGGAGCTTGCCGTAGAAATCAAACACTCCGCCGGAGCGCGAGGTAGCGACGATGGTGATGGCCGGCCCCTGGTTCGGCCTTGCCGGAGAGTGGTCGGGAGAATTGGGAGTGCTGCTGTCCGATCCGAAGCTGGGCAGATTGACGACGCTGGTGCTGCCGCCACGAACGTCGACACCGGGCACGGCGGGAGATCCTGTGGGAGCGCTACCGGCGCCGCCGGGGCCGGGCGT
>Ga0206871_10116_pt1 | contig 21663 bp, 25 predicted proteins | sample Alteio_BWOrgCont_33_FD_152627 | JGI IMG/M metagenome (GOLD analysis project Ga0206871, IMG submission 152627) | Enriched cells from forest soil in Barre Woods Harvard Forest LTER site, Petersham, Massachusetts, United States -... | ecosystem: Environmental > Terrestrial > Soil > Temperate forest >...
GATGTTACGCTTGCTAATGCATCTGATGCGATCATTATCGGGTTTAACGTTCGTCCTTCAATACAGGCGGCACGTTTGGCCGAATCTGAATCTATACAAATTAAATTGTACTCGATCATCTACAACGCGATCGAAGAGATCAGAAGCGCGATGGAAGGTATGTTGGAACCAGGTGTTGAAGAAAAGATCCTGGCTAATGTTGAGATCAAAGAAATGTACAAATTCGATAAGGCTACTGTTGCAGGTTGTATCGTATTAGATGGTAAAATTGCAAGAAACAACCGTATCCGTTTGGTGCGTGATGGTATTGTGATTTTCACCGGAGAATTAGGCAGCTTGAAACGTTATAAAGATGACGTGAAAGAGGTACAAAACAACATGGAGTGCGGATTGACCATTAAAAATTACGCAAACATACAAGTAGGTGATATTGTGGAAGCATTTGAAGAAGTAGAAGTAAAACGTACTTTATAGTTCAGGTGCTATCTCAACTAATCTTTTGTTAAATAAAAACAGGGTAAGAGCTATTTAACGATAGCTCTTTACTTTTGACTGGTATGTCTTAACACGATTAAAAGATTGATTGAAGACAGGATTAAAATCCTGCCCATCCCAAAATCAAATAAATCATGTTCGGACAATAATAAAGATCAAAATGAAGAAAAAAATTGTAGGATTTATCGCCGGCTTATTAGTTACTGTTACCTCTTTCTCGCAACAAAAAATTGTTGCAGATAAAATTGTTGCAGTTATAGGCGATAAGGTTATTTTAAAAAGTGATATCGACAATACGATCTCGGACATGCGACGTCAGGGGCAAACTATCCCTGATAACGCAAGGTGTTTAACCTTAGAGCAGGCAATGGGTATTAAAGCATTGGTATTGCAGGCTGAAAGAGATTCTCTACCTGTTACGGATGAAGAAGTAGACGCGGATATTGATAACCAGATAAGATATTTTATCAGTGCTTACGGATCAAAAGAAGAATTGGAAAGAATTTCCGGTAAAACAATTTACCAACTGAAACAAGATTTTAAAGATGGTTTTCGTGAAAGAAAATTGGCTACTGCAATGCGCAATAAAATTGTAGAAGACATACGCATTACCCCCAACGAAGTAGAACAATTTTTCAATAAGATACCTGCAGACAGCCTTCCTTACTTTGAAAGTCAGGTACAGGTAGGACAAATAATTATTCTTCCGGTGGCTAGTCGCGATGCAGAAGAATATTGTGTTGATCTACTAAAAGACTGTAAAGAGCAATTAGAATCCGGCAGAAAAGATTTCAGGTCGTTAGCTGCTATTTATTCTGATGATCCGGGAAGTAAGGATAATGCAGGTGAGTATGAGATCAACAGAAATGAAAAGCAATGGGATCCTACCTTTTTGGCAAAAGCGTTTAGCTTAAAAGAAGGCCAGATATCCAATCCATTCAAATCAAAATTCGGTTATCATATTATTCAACTGGTTAGTCGTACCGGTGATGATGCAATAGTGCGCCACATTTTAAAAGTTCCGCCAATAACACAAACGGAAATGACAGCGGCTACACAAAAATTAGATTCTATCAGAACGGAGCTAATAGCAGGCAGGTTACAATTTGGTCAGGCCGTATCAAAATATAGTGATGACGAAGCCAGCAAATTTACCGGTGGTAGAAAACAAGCTCCGGACGGAAGTACTTACTTAACGATCGATCAGTTAGATAAAGATATGGTACTGACTATGAGAGATCTTTCTGTAGGTGACTATTCTAAACCAGCACCATTTGTTGATGAAAGAGGTAAAAAAGGTATCCGTATTGTTTATCTGATGAGTAGATCTGAACCACATCGTGAGAATTTAAAAGATGATTACAATAAAATAGCGCAACAGGCACTAGAAGAAAAGAAAGGCATTGCATTGGATGCTTGGTTCGGAAAAAATGTGAGTAATAATTATATTTATCTGGATGATGAATTTAAGGCTTGTAGTGAATTGAAAAAATGGACGAACGCAAGTAACAGCAACGTAGCTGGTAATTAAGCAAAAACATAATTATATTTACAAAGCGTTCCTTAAACGGAGCGCTTTATTTTTGCAGGATATTTTTTTCTTGCCGGAAAGACGATAAGTCGTTAATGATGATCATTTGAATTATCTTCCAAACTTACTTCCTCACCGGCAAAAAATCACATAAAAACAAAACGGTTTGATAGATAAACACAAAAAAATAAAGATAGAGGACCATGCCATATTGGTGGGCCTCGTTACATCTGACCAGACAGAAACACAGCTAAACGAATATTTAGATGAGTTAGCTTTTTTAGCAGAAACAGCCGGCGCAGTTTCCGTAAAAAGGTTCACACAAAAATTACCCCATCCCGATCCAAGAATATTTGTAGGTAAAGGGAAGCTGGAAGAAATAAGGAAATATATTCTCTCAAAAGGAAATATAACACTCGTAATATTTGATGATGAATTAACTGGATCTCAAATACAGAATATTGAGAAGGAACTCAATGTTACTACTATCGATCGTAGTGACTTAATATTAGATATATTCGCCAGTCGTGCAAAAACCGCACAGGCGAGAACACAGGTAGAGCTGGCACAATACCAATACATTTTACCAAGACTTAAAGGAATGTGGAAGCATCTGGAAAGACAAGGTGGTGGTGTTGGTACACGAGGTCCTGGTGAAACGGAAATTGAAACAGACAGGCGTATTGTAAAAGATAAGATAACGCTATTGCGTAAACGCTTAGCAGATATTGACAGACAGGCATCCACTCAAAGGCAGGAACGCGGAGAATTTATACGCGTATCATTAGTAGGTTATACAAACGTTGGCAAATCAACCATCATGAACCTGTTAAGCAAAAGCGATGTGTTTGCAGAAAATAAATTATTCGCTACGCTCGATACAACCACACGTAAAGTTGTATTTGAGCAAACCCCTTTTTTATTAAGCGATACGGTAGGTTTTATTCGCAAACTACCACATCATTTGGTAGAGAGCTTTAAAAGCACACTGGATGAAGTAAGAGAAGCCGATATTTTATTACACGTTGTAGATATATCACACAATCAATACGAAGAACAATTAGCCGTTGTAAATAAAACGCTCGCTGAATTAGACGCTAAAGAAAAACCAACCGTTACCATTTTTAATAAAATGGATAAGTACGAAGAAGAAGCTTTTGATCAATGGCTTGAGCCGGAAGTTAAACAGGATATTCTGACAGACTTAAAACAGCGCTGGCAAAATGAGACAAAAGATAACTGTGTATTTGTATCGGCCCTGCAAAAAACGAACGTTGATGAATTAAGACAAACGATATTGAATAAGGTGAGGGAGATGTACCAAATAAGGTACCCTTACAGAGCGGAATTCTTTTATTAAACGCTTTTGTCATCCTGAGGCACGAAGGATCTAATCAATAATCAATCATTCTGCGATAGCAAGAATAAGATGCTTCGTTCCTCAGCATGACAAAGAACTCCTAAATCCTAATGATTTGACAAAACAATACACCTGGCATAAGATCGCTGAATCGATAGACGAAATCTCTTTTGGCCCTAACGGTCTGGCGGAAATACAGGCTGGTGGCAAAACGATCTGTATTGCACACAAAGGTGATCAACTACAGGCTTGCGCCCAAAAATGCCCTCATGCCGGCGCTCCAATGGCAGATGGATATATGGATGCCACAGGCAATATTGTTTGCGCACTCCACCGGTACAAATTCAGCCTACAGAATGGCAGAAACGTTAGTGGCGAAGGATATTTTTTAAAGATATTTCCTGTTGAAACACGCGCTGATGGCATATTTGTAGGTATAACCGATACCGGATTATTTAATTGGCTTAAATAATTGCGTTTATTTTTTTGGGTAAATATAAAAAACCTTACTTTTGCCCTCCCAATAACTAGGGTACACTCCTCCTTAGCTCAGTTGGTTAGAGCATCTGACTGTTAATCAGAGGGTCTCTGGTTCAAGTCCAGAAGGGGGAGCCAATATAGATAAGGGTTTCAGCATAATGTTGAAACCCTTTCTTTTTTCATTCCGACACTTTTCCGACATTTAAATCCGTATTTCATATAATAGATTACCAATATCCATAATTATAAATGAGTAAAACAAAATATTTTCAGAATTGCCTTGGTGTCTTTCAAGGAGGGGGTTGCAAGGGAAGTGCTTATGTCGGAGCGTACAAAGAATGTATTAAAAGAGGGGTTTCGTTTTCAGAAGTAGTTGGGACCTCTGCGGGCTCCATCATTGCGGTTCTAATTGGAGCAGGTGCAAATCCATCGGAATTAGAAGAAATTATTAGCGAAATAAATTTTGAAAAATTTTTATCCCCTCCCCTGAAATTAGAATATTATTCTGCACCGAAAATACCTTTCTACGTAAAGTTTACCCGAATAGGTAAATATTCAAAAATAGTTTCTCATTTAGGATTACATAATTCTAATTATATTAAAGAATGGCTTGATGAAAAACTTAAAAAATTGCTCCCGGCGATTAATGGGCCTATCAAATTCAAACATTTAATCATACCAACAAGCGTAGTAGTTACAGATATTAGAACTAAACGAGTTGAAGTCTTTAGCAATTCAGCGAGTGCTAATAACGATGTAAGCGAAGCTGTACAAAGTTCTTGTAACATCCCCTTCTATTTTCAACCAATTGATATGCGTTACTTAGACGGAGGAATGCTCAGCAACTTACCTGCATTTATCTTTAAAAACAATGAATCCAAAATTTACAATAAAATACTTGCGTTTAGTCTAATATCAGATAACAAGGCTAATCCCATTCAGTCTTTTGAAGACTATATTAAAGCCATATTAGACACTGCCTTGGAAGGAGCCACAGACATACAAATATCCCTACAAGAAGATCTACATATTATTAATATTAAAACAGGCACTATTGGTGCAACGGATTTCGAAAAAATCACGCCCCAAATTATTTCATATTTAATTAATCAAGGAGAAGAAGCAGTTAAAGATTTTTTCAATAACGAAATAGCAAATATAAAATCGACTCAATATAAACATGATGTAGGTATCGATTCTTTTAACACTAATAATTTTTTGACTAAGACTTCTGAATATAATTATAAAGAAATACTAATTTGCGAGTCATCTACAGAATGGGTATATGAAATTTTTCCAACTTTATTAAAATGGGTAGATAATGGATCTAAAATATCATTATTATTAAATGAAAAAACAGATGATAAGAATCATACGGCTTATAGACAAAGGTTATTAACAGCTTTAGGAGTCAATATTTTTTTAGTAGATGAACTACCCTTTAGAGGATATATTTTTGATGGAGAAATAAAAGAAAAGTGTAAAGCCATAATATTAAATACAACAAACAACAAAGGCACTTTTCATTCTAAATTATATGGAGGTGATGAAGATTTTGATGTAATTAAAATGGTGCGGAAAGAAATTATAGAATTAATCAAGATTGATCCTGTAGCTAATGCTACCCCACTTAAAATAGAAAGAGTCGATAATAATGAATTAATAAACAAGTTAAAAGTAGTAAACCAGTATAGTACGGCCAATATTCAGATAAGCATTCAGGAAATTAATATTGAGGAAGTAATATATTTAACTAAATATGTAAGAGGTTATAAATATCGCCAAATAGAAAATTTATTTACATTATATGATAAATATGGAATTAGTTATTTTGAACCAGTTAAATTATTAATGAAAAATGGCAAGTATACTTTAATTACTCCTCCAGTAATAGAAAAAATCGGAGAGAAGATGTATGTAATAGAAGGAAATACGAGACTTACCTATGCCTATAAAAATGGATTAAAAAAAATACATAGTATTGTTATAACTGGCGTGAAAGAACCCTTACCCAGTAAAGGTAGATTTATGTCAAAAGAAATTCTCCTTACTGATAAAGAATTAATTGGAGAGGACAGATATGATGCATTTGATTATGTAAATTTTAGATCAATTGAAAAAGCAGTGAGAGATCCTAAAACTTGTTTAATTAATTAATATGAAAAAAGATTGTATTGATATAATTAGAATTTTAATTAATGAAAGCGCTGAAATCAAATTTGCAAAATTTGTCTCTTTCAATAGTTATGATATAATTCAGAACAGAGTAGATTTTAATGGGGAATTGAAGATTGTTCTCGAAGAAGCATTAGATCTAAGATCTAAATACAATTTGCCATTCTGGGATTGTTTTAATTTATGTCTCTTCAATAAAAAAATAAAGAACTTTTCTTTTTTACGACAATTGAAATTTCATAATGAAAAGGCCGATGAAATTCTGATTGAAAAGGAAGAGGTCAATTCATTTTTATCTGACATTGATTTAGAAGATTATTTAACTTTTAATTCAAAGGTTATCTTGAAAAATGATCAAATAAAACATTTTCCACTTTTAGATTTCCATATTCCAATTAGTATTGAAAATGAAAAAATATCAGTCCAGATAATTAAAGAGTTAGGGTTAAAGGGATATTTATTAGAGAGTGGAAAATCATACCATTTTTATGGGAATGAGTTAATTACTGAAGATGAATTAATTAATATATTATCTTATTCTCTTCTATTTGCTCCCATAATTGATAGGGCATGGTTATCTCACCAATTAATAGAAAGAAGTTGCTGTTTACGAATTTCTAAAAAATATTCAAAGATCCCCAAATTTATTTGTGAAATATAAATTAACTGAATCTCAGTGCAATTTTTGAAGATCTTTCTTAATAACAACTATGATCTAAGAACTTAAATGTTAATACGAACCCTAATATCTCTCATTTTATTATTGATTTTAACTAAAGTCCAAAGCCAAACTGTTGACACAATCATTAGGAATGATATATATACTTCATATTTTAATAATCAATTACACGAACCTCTATTCGTTGTTTACAAATTATATGAAGCCGGTGGCGAATGTAGTAGAAAATCACTTCGTTTTAAAACCGGAGGATTAGAATATTCAGCAATTTCTAAAGATTATAAGGGAAGTGGGTTTGATGAAGGTCATTTGGCAGATGCAAAAGATTTTGCTTACGATTGTGAAAAAGAAGAAGAAACATTTAGATTTTATAATTGTGTTCCTCAAACACCAAGATTAAATAGGGGTATCTGGAAGCATTTTGAAACTGAAATAAGAAAGGAAAGTCAAGATGATAGCTTATTAGTCTTTTGTGGATCGATCTTCGGTAATAAGACTATTGGAGAAGATAATATTGCTGTGCCGGATTACTGTTGGAAAATTGTATTTTCTCTGACTACACATGAAATTGTTTCTTCTATGATATTCCCGAATGATGAGAGTGATACGTATGAAGATATTAATATAGAAGATTTGAAAAAACGTTTGACATATAATTTATTTATTAATTAACTAACATTATCTATGCTCTCAATTGAAAAATGCAAAAAAATTCTTAACGCTGGAGAAAAGACTTATACTGATGATGAAATTTTGAAGATTCGAGAGTTTTTGTATCAATTAGCTGAAATAGATTATTTGCAATTTCAAGAAATGAATAAGGATGAGCATCTTTTAAAACTTACAGGTATCGGAGATATACATAGAATTATCTTGGAGTAAATTATAAATGGCTTCTTACTTAATATCTGAATGTTTTAATAATTTAGGGTTACCGGTAATAATTGGAATATCTTGAAAAAGAAAATCCGCATCATCTGTAACTATACAAGTATTCTTCAATTCAACGAACCTATAATAATAATACAAGTCGTTAAAATCACAAGTGTTTGATAGATTACCTATAAATGTAAAAGGATCAATTTTTTTAAAATCGTCATCTACTACTGTAGTAAAATCTTTATAAGAAATTATATCATTTACTAAAATTTTTAACTGCTTACTATAATCACTATCCTCTTTTAATCTGTAGTCTTCTTTAAAATTTTTTGTTTTATAAACTTGCCCTCCACCAAACCACATTCGCATTGCAATTTTGCGCATATAAGCATTGATAAGTTCAGACATTAACATTGATGTGATACTTATATTAGGTTTATGTTTCAATTTCCTGATTAATTTCGGATCAACTAAAGACGCAGCGTTTATAACAGCATCGAAAAAATCAGCATATTTTTTTTCGTAAGGATGCTCCTGTGAATGGTAGGAAAGTTTGATTGCTATAATCCATGAATTTGCATCGAAAAAATATGATTCAAATTGGTCAGGGGGTACATTCTCTATATCATGTATCAGATATGCCATTAATCGGCAAATAATGAAGCAAGTGCAGAATCATATAATTTGCTTTCTTCTGGATTCGTAGCAAGGTGAATAGAATTATCAACCTTTTCCTTCCATAGAGAATTGTCGAGATGACAAAAGTGTATAAGATTACCTGCCAAAGGAAATTCTAAAAATAATCTGCCAATAGAAGCATTACAAAAACCTGACGTTAAGTTTTTTATTCCTCCAAAATCAAATACAACCGATTCCTTGTTTTTAATGAAAGTAACTGCTCGTGAATAAACGATCTCTCCAAATTTTTGGCTAATGGCATTAGGAGTGCCTATTACTTCTGATATATTTATTGTGGCGCCGGACATATTGTAAAATTAATAAAAAGGGGGCAAAACTACTAATTCTTACTTAGATAACGAAAAATTAAATGAATTGTTGCCCCAGAAACATTATTCTTTAGGGTGAAAGTATTAATACTTCTATTTGAAAAAGCCCAATAGCAGTCATCAGATACGATATGTAAGGCACCCCCATTTTTCATACAATATGAAAGTATCCCTTTCAAACCGGTACCTCCTTTTTCTTCTCCTTTTGTTGAATTACCTTTTGATGCCCAACTGATTGCCTCAGATGCCCTTTTTATTTTGGCTGTTTCTTTTGTGTACTCTTCAATATTTTTTAAAAAGCCACAACCACTATCTACAATTGTAAACTTTAATTCACTTTCGGTTGGGAAATATTGACCACATGCTAAAATTGGATATTCTGTTCTTCCATGTATCCCAACATTCTCAAAAATTTCAAAATAGCTGGTTTTAATTCGATCTTTATCGTCGAATATTATTCCATTCAATCCCTGATGTTTCAAAAGAGCATTTTCAATGTACGTAACAAAAGAATCTATACTTTCAAGCTTAAAGGCCTTAACTGGAATAGTTGTATCCTTATCATCATAGGGCTCAAAATATCTCTTATCATTTACAATATGGTATGCCAATCCATTTCTATCAAGAACATTTAAGTGGCCTTTTAAGGTTTTGTAATCGATATAAAATTTTAATTTATTTTCAGATTTTAACAAATGGCAGTACTTAAGTAATAGGGCTGATAAATTGCCATCAAGCCAATCTAAATTTTCAATATTTAAATTAAACCAGCAATCGTTAAATTTTTTTGCAAATGAATAAAAATCTAATAGGGCTTGAGTACCCTTTGCATTTGTACGTATATCGCCGGATAAAGAATAAGAAATCATAGGATTATCATAAGAGTTAGCAAAGTAAACAATTTTCTCTAATTCAAAAGCGATTCACCTATCTCTATTTTTTTAAAAGTGTAAAACCCCCAAGTAATGTAGAAGCAATTGTTGATATTTTACTTAATTTATCAAGGCTGCTCGGATCAAGTTGTTTTTTGAGCGATTCTATTTCAAGAAATAGCTTATTAAAATTTGCTTCAAAAATTTCTTCTCTCATAACAAAACCTCCTTTAAATTTAAAATCATGGGCTTCTACTAATAGAACAAAGGAGCTATACGATTCTCGAAGATTAAGATCACTAACAAATCCAAATCTTTCGAACTGATTCATAACTGCATTAAAAGTTTTAAATGACACTCCTAATTCATCCAGAATGTCTTTGGTATTTCCCTGTGATAGTCTTTCCACATCAGAATTTTCTACTAAAAAAAACAGAATTCTATCCTTTATTTCTGGTGTAATAATCTCCATATCACTTTGTAAATTTGAGCTACTATTTTTTTGTTCTTCTAAATTCACTATAAGGGTTTGACGCTATTGCAAAATCACAATCAATATTACAGCGTTGCTCAAACGTTACTTCAGCAACACTTCCGATTGAGAGATTATAATTAGGTGCGGGTAAAAATGTTTCCGGTCCTCTGTCTGGAGCTTTGCCTCCAAGATAAGAATTAGCACGTGTTGCCCCTGAATTTAATCTACAAAATTTTACGTTAGGATTTAATGCAATAATTTCATTTGTTGGGAATCTAAAAATTACCGGATTTTCATTCTGGTATCGATTATAATGTCTTTCCAATCTATCGAGAGTTGGCCACATAAAAACCCGATCATTTAGGTGTTCTAAAAAATCTGGTACTTTCCAGTTGTGAGTTAAACACTTTGACAAGGCTAACTCTGAAATTGGACGCTGATCTCTAAGGCTGTAAATTTTATTACCTATTACTATTTCTTGATGCCCTATTCTTCTTTTTCGTTTTATATCAAAATAGTCAGGGTTACCCGACATGTCAATTAGCTCATTCGTACTAACTAATATTTTCTCTTGAATAATTCTTTTTGAATTTTCTACACTTGTTAGATGATACAAGTATGGTCGTTGCTCTATAAATTTATCTATATCCATATTATTTCCAATTACGTCTATCAATTACTGCTCTATAATCAAAGGTTGTTCCTATAAGTGAAACTTTAACTCCGGAACAACGTTCGATCTCTTCGATCAATTCTCTGGTTGGTGCTGTTAATTTTTCATACCTTCTGGCATTTTCATTTTTAATAGAAATATAGTCAGTGAATGTCAAAGCTATATCTGTAGGAGAATTTAATTCGCAAGCTCTTCTAAATAAACTCCAGCTGAACTCTGCTATACGCCGATTCTTTTTTGTTGTTGTAGTCTTTTCTTTTGCCACTAAATCATTCGGATCTTTTCCTGATCGTTCAGCTATAATTTGCATAGTAAGTTCATTGCTTCCAAAAGGTCCGGAATTACCTCCTACACGAATTGGATATGTTCTTGTTACCATTATTATTTTCCTTACTCTCTTAGGTGAAATGCCTGCTTCAGATAAACAACCTGATACAGACGTATCACGTGAAGTCACATGTGGATATAGTCCATGATGTAAACTTAAGCCCGATCCCTGAGTCCCTTCTAATAATATTTTTTTACCGTTCTTATATAACTTTTCTAATTCTTCTGCTGTACTACCCAAGAAAGGCCTTAATTCTTTTAAAAAATGTTTTGCTTTATGCTTGTCTTCTCCCTTCAAACGAGATATAATATTATTAGCTGTAGCAAGCCCTACCCCTTGTCCAGTAGAACCAATCGTGTCTTTTATTTTTTGTTCCTCATCAATATCATTTTGAGTAATAATTACAGCATTTTCGTCAATAACCAATCTATCTCCCTCAATTCCAAATTGTCTTATCTCATCTATTATTTTTTGGAGGTTAAGTACTGCACCGGGACCAATAATTAACTTTGCATTCGGACTTCTGTAAGTTCCTGATGGCAGTAAATGGAAAACATGATTTGTAGGTTTTTCGAAAACTGTATGACCTGCATTGGGACCACCTACTCTCAAAAGGCAATCATATTCTGGTGAAATATGTGCAGCTATCTGACCTTTCCCTTCTGAGCCAAATTGTCCTCCTACTATTACATCAACCAATTCATTTTCGGTCGGAGGTAATAAATTAAAAAAACTTGCGACTCGAATAAATACGTCTTGCTCATTACATCTATCAGTATTAATTACAAGATCAGCCTCATCTTTTAAAGAATTTACCTGCTTTTCTGTTGCATCTTCTTTGTATTTTTTGTATTTTTCTTTTTGTGTTTTACTGTCTAATACTTTTATCTCCCCACGTTCAAAAAATCTCTTTTCCAAACTTTCTGCTGATGCTTCTAAATGTATATGGAATACAAAATAACTATATGCTTCTCTGATATGTTTTATTTGATTTAATATCCTGACAGAATCAATCAAATAATATTTGTTTTCGTTTAATGTTTTAGAAAAGTGAAAATTAAAATTTTCTAATACCCATTTTCCTTCACCGGCTATATCTAATTCTTCGCCGAATTTTTGAAGGAACTCTCTATCAGGTTCTTTACCCTTTAATTTTTTTATAGCTAATCTGTTCAGTCCCTCCCGTGTTTTACAGGAAAGAAATCCAAAAGATTCTTCTAATTTCTTGGTCAATGTTGTTTTGCCGGTACAGATTTCTCCACTAAGTACTAAAATAATTTTCCTGTCTCCCATGTTGAGTCTTCTTTAAAAATTGTAAGGTTGGAACGTATTTTCGGATTATATGCTTTGCCCGGTAAGATGTATATGCTTACCTTGATGCCATTATTTATTAACTCATCGTGTATCATTCCTAAAATAATATTCCAGTCCCCCCTTGCTTGTCCTGCGCCAATTTGTGGCATGTGCACAGAAGCATTCAACTCTTTAGCAGTGGAAGCAAGTTCCATCAAGCAACTTCTTAACTCATTATACTTTAGTGGTATTTCATTTTCTTTAGGATAGAGGCCTTTTTGCGCAAGCATTTGAAATACAAATAGACTTGCGTCAACTTTAATTAAGTTAGAATTACCTAATTGATATTCGCTTTTCTTTTTCGACCATTTCTCCAATTCAGTCTTAACAATAGGATAATTTTTAGCTAAAGCCTTCCCAAATCCGATTCCAAGTCCACCGCTTGTATTAACTATTTGGGCTATTATCTTCTTTCCTGTACCTCTTGGTTTAGTTGCATCTCCATATTCAAGTATAATCTTATCATCGTTTAAAGATTGCTCTTCTGCTTTAGATGGAAGAATCAGTATAGCAACTCTTGGTTTATTATCTCGTTTATAAGGAGAAATTCCTATTGAGAAAATATTGTAATGCTGATTTTTAAATATATCCCATGAATCGGTCTCTCGTGATGTCCAACCCGGAGAGATACATTCATAGGCCTTAGAATATTCAGGAACTTCAAAATCATCAGGTAATTGTAGATCTATATGTTTTGAAGAATTATAATAATCAATTACAATTTTTGAATCGGATTGAAAAATTCCAATTAAAATTGCACAAGGCTTATCTATCACTTCAGTATATCTAATAAAAACAGATTCTAATGATGCTTTATATTTAGTGGCTAATTCTATTAAGCCATTGATTGAAGGAATGGCGTTATTTGCATCATTGGAAAATACTGCATACGGTAACTGTATCTCCGCTGCCGCAGTATTACATAGCTGCTCTAATTGCCTATTAACTTTTGGCTCATCTTCCCTATTTCTAATTTCATCTTCACAATCTGAAAACAAAGTATGAGCTATCTCATGTGCTATAGAAAAATTTATTCTCGTTGGTTTTTGATATGGATTATACTGAATCTGAAGAATATTCTTTTTAAGAGGTACAATCCTTGCATCAATTACGGAATCGTTAGGCAATATGTCAATATTTAATATATTGGCTAATTCTATAGGACTGTATGGTGGTCCTTGCCATCCAAGTTCGAATCCCCGTAAAACAAGATTTCGTGCTCTTGTTTTAATTTCATTAATCGGATCAGGATTACCCGATTCTTCCATTAACCTAATAATAGATTTATGAGTCCATTTAGGCATTACTGTTTTATTTTTTTTTGTTAAAGTCGTTCGGTTTAATAGTCCAATATCCGTTCTCCTCAACTATTGTATAATTATTTTTCAGATCTATTGTATTTGAATTTTTTAACCTTTCAGAGATAGACATACTTAAATAAGGAAATAGTCTTTCTTCCCTTGTCGGTGTTTTTTTATATGTTTTTTTATTATTCATTAAGCGACAATAAAAAAGTGTTAATAGTTTTGTCAATCTCTTTAGCAACAATGTTGCTTTTGCTTGAGTTATGAACTTTGGTTGTATTACCACTATCCTTCATGGTTTTCAAGGTAAGAATAGTAAAGGTACCATTATCCTCTGAAACCTGAACCGTGAGGGTTTTTTCTTCAAGATTCAAAGTCCAAACTCTAACGTCACCAATAAATTTAAATTCCCAATCAAGTAGTGTATCAATAACTGATAAATCATTAATAAGTTCAAGAATTGTTTGTTGTCTTTTTTGTTGATCTACGTCTAATGCTTTATTTATAGTCTTTCTTAACGCTTTTGGAATGTGAGGTAGGTATAAACTTCTATCTGGAAATATTCCTTTTTCAATGGCTTCTGTATACGTTTTTTGATCCGTATTTATTTTCAAAAATTGGTTATTATAATGTGGGTTTCCGTTGCACATTCTATATAAAGTTAAACCAGCATTATAAATGTCATAAAGCATTGTATGTTTAGATTGAGTGAATACTTCCGGCGGTAGCTGTTTACGATAAAAAGCTGTAGCGTCTGCGACTCCCAACGCGTTCATACTTTTCGTTAATCCAAAATCTGATATTAACGCTTCATTTTTATCCGATATTAAAATATTGTCTGGTTTAACATCAAAGTGAATTAATTTTTTTACATGAATATGGTTTAGGCCGGAAAGGAATTGGGTAGCATATCTAATTATCTCTCGAACTGTCAAATATCTACTGTCAATAAGTGTTTTAAGAGATCCTTTTTTATAATAAGGCATTGCTAAATAAATAGAATTGGCGTCTTCGCATGCATACTTTATTTGAACAACATGCTGATGCTCTGAATCATAAAGTTTTATAGCCTCTTTATAAAATTCTGCATGATCTCGGAATGTTGATTTTGCTAACTCTTTAATAACAAGTTGCGCATCCAATTGCTTATCATGTGCCAAATATACTTTCGAATTACGCCCTTCTTGACCTATTTCATGTAACCGTTCAAAGTTTAATTGTGCTGTTGTAATTCCAAGACTCATAATTATAAATTTATGGCTGCTATGGCTGCCAAGATTGATTCTTTTTGATAATTATTATATGTGGACCATGACTCGACTCTGTTAAAAGCGAGTTCGCCAGAAATATATTTTTTAAAGTCTTCACGGGGAAATCCTGCCTTTGCCGAAATATTTGAAATCTGGCCGACAAAATATTTTTCAACTGAACTACTTGAAAGTAACTCTTGCAAAATTGCTTCTATTGAAATTCTTTCGCTACTTGTCCCTTGGGCATTACTTTCTGTAATCCGTATACTGGCACCTGTTACCTTAAACTCCCAAATTATATCCTTGAAAGTTTTACGTATATAATTAAGTTTTTCTGGAAATATTAATGATACGGGAACATTAACTTTAGAAGATACGGAGATAGTGATTTTGTGATCTACTTCTTCTATGACACTAAACCATACTTCGGTAGGGGTGGCTCTTAGCCCAATAGTTTTCATGATTCGAATATATAGCTTTTATTTTACGTCCAATGCATTTATCAATTGCTTTCGAAAAGATAACATTTGATTTATTACTCATTAATCGGTTTATCAATTATTTCTAATATTCTATTTTGCAACTCTTCTAATCCCTTGCCCTTATGGACTTCCCCTTCTATGACCTTCCAGTCCGGTTTTCTGTGTTTCATTCCTCTATTCCGAAAAAAAGGCCTATTACATTCTAAGATCAATGTTTTATTGCGAGCAATTACCCGGTATTTCTCGGTACGTTCAGTTACATCGAATTGTTCAATGTTAATTTTATACCAGCGACTATAATCTTTAATTTTAATTTGGAAGTTCACAGTTCAATATTACTAATAATTTTAGTAATATTCATTTCTTTTTCTTTCGTGGTTTTGAGGAGTCATTTTAGAAGTTCGGAATCAATGGCTTAAATCGAGTCAACAATTAATTCCCTATTTTTACTACAACTAAAAATATGTCTATTGATTAAATAAGAAATTAATAAAATACATACTTCTGTATTGAACATAAGACTGACGTTCTAAATTACCACATTTCACTTCAGCACATCTTATGGCACAATGCGTCAACATATGGCGTAGCTGTGTCTTTTGTGCTGAATAGGCTGTGGTAAGCCTTGAACGTCAAAGGATTTCAGTTTACGCCTATTTTATTTTAAAACCGTTCAAAATTACCACACATGAAAAAAACACTATTATTCTTGCTTATTATATTGATAGCAATAAACGCGCATGCGCAACAATATATACTAAAAAAAAGAACAATAAATGACTTTGCAGCCGTTTGCTGGTATAATTATCGTTTCGGAAATGCAATGTTTATTACTACAATGAATACTTATTTAGGTTACCCGCAATCTAAAGTTGCATTGATAATGGAAAATCTTGACACAGACTCAAAAGATAGAGAAGAGGTTTTTAAATTATTTTATAGAATAGCGAATAACTACGAATCATTATTTAATTATCTCTATGGCTTAAATCTTGAGGCAGGAGAAGCAAAAGAAATAACCAATTATATAATGATTAAATACGGTCCGCCAGCTATTGAAGAAACACAACCAGTTAAAATAGTATGGAAGGCAAAGTCTAATAAATTTTTCGAAGGGACTAAAACATTTTGTGATAGTGCGAATTATTGGAAATACATATTTACTATAAAAGGCAGCAATGTTACTTTGGAGTTATATCCTGGAATAAACAATGTCAAGTATGAAGAAAAAAGTATGCGCGTATCGGTAAATAAATTATTTATTAACGGTGATAAAATTGTAGATATCACCAACACCCAAAGTGCTTTTAAATATGAAAATGGCAAGTTGTACGAATTAAATAATGAAGAGACTTGGAATGAATATGATGAGACAATTAATTAATTACATGCCCATAATTTTTCTTTGTCTTTTTGTAAACTCACCGCAATAGGTTGGTTTGAAATAAGGCTCATACATGGTCATTAATAGCTTGATTTTCTTTTTATGGTTTTTACCTATAGAATTTGCATATCTAAATTTTTTAGGCGTTAATTGCTGATCGTAATAAATATTATCAACAGCAGATTTATGAACAAATTTGTCTTTAATTAAATGTAGCTTTTTGCACCTTTTATCTGAACAAGGGCAATAAAAGTACCATACAGACCCTTTGCCTAAATTACTTGGTAATTTAATTAATGGGACTCTATAGTTAATAGCTTTAGAATTAATCAAATAATCAAACTCAACATATTCATTATATTCCTGAGTTGATACTATTATTTGAATCCCATAAGTGATTTCTTCCGATAAGGCATTCGAACGTTTCCATCTTATCTCACCGTGTTTATAGCCTGATCTGTCAAATAATTTCAATTTAATTAAATCACTTATTGATATACTAAGATGTTCTTCTAAAATTAAAGAATGTGCTGATTTTGCCATTTTCGTTGTTGGATGCCTAAATCTTTAGGGAATAACTTTACTGAAAAAAGATTAATTAATCTCTTTTCTAATTATTTAATTGTGCCTTTTCTAATTTTCTAATAGTTAGATTTAATGCTTTCATAAACGATTGATATACTCTTTCTTTCCCCTCTTTTTTATCTTTTACTGACTGCCTCTTATTCTTGCTAACCTCTATTAATTTATTATTCATTTTATTGATTTTAGTTATGCAGTCTTCTGATTTATTGTAATTAATTAATTCTGAATCTGATCGGTCTGCATTGCTAATTTCAGATTTTGTCCAATTATTGGACTTTACCCCTATTTCAGAAAGTGGACACTTTTCTTTTGAATAATTTATAACCTCTATAATTTTTTGAAAAATAAAAGTGTGTTTCTGGTTTCCATAAATGTTTATTAAAGAATCGAATCGACTTCTGTATCTTTTATTTTCTTTGTAAAGCCGCGCTACTTCTTTTTTATTATCATTTTTTTTTGCTTCAAGAATAAGATCATCAATATGTAAAAGACGAGTTGAATTAGAATACTTATATAGAATGTCTATATTTTTTTTGCTTAGCCCTTTGGGAAGATAATTATCTTCTAATCTAATGCCATCAAGGGTAACGACTTCATTCCATGCGACAGGAAGTATATCCTCTGCCATTTTAATAATTAATTTTTCACTGAGGTCTGATAAATAAAAAAGATTATACAAATCCCTTAGATCTTGCATGTCATCATAATGAACTTCAAATCGAAAAATCTCATCACCCTTAGCATAAGCCTTCACCCTACGATGCGTTAAAATTGCTTCTTTCCCAATATTCCCTTTTTTCCCTTTAGAAGCCATCCAATTAAAAGGAATAGTTTTATATCGTAAAAGATCTAACCGACAGTATTCATTTACAGAAAATCCCGCTTCCAAAATATTTACCCCTAATTCAATTCCTGTTATTTTAGCTTTTGATTTGTCTATTTTCATTTCGCTACATAGATTATTCAAAGCCGTTGTAGCTTCTGATGCAGTGAATAGTCCGCTGTTATCTCCATCACAGGCATATTTATGAATACTTCCAGTAATTTTCAAATGCCAGTATTCTTGTTTAGTTAATTGATCATGTTTCCATCCTAATAGTAATTCCATATTCTTATAAATGGCTTTCCGCCATATCATTCTTTCATAATTATTCTCTTTCGATTTTCTTGTTGGTATTGGTATTTCATTTCCATTTTCTATATCAAAGAATCCTCCAAATTGGAAGTTTTCTTCAAGATATTTCTTGTGCTGTTGTGTTATGAATTTTAAAAATATTGTAAGACTACAAACCATTTGAAGGTTATATGTAGCGATTAGAAACTAATTATAAGTTCCTCTTTGCGATTTTTTTGTAGTGGATCTTAGACACAGAAGTATCTTTTCAATCGGTGATTGAACGAATTATTGAAACTAATATTAATTAGCTTTTAGATTTTTTTTGTATCTCGTGTCTTATCTTGATTAAGTTTTGATCAGTTTCCTCGTCAATTTCCTTAATGGTTTTCTTTTTGCCTTCTTTAATCCAATTAATTAATTCAGTACGAGAAAAATACAGTCGCTTACCTCGCTTCATATGTGGAATTAAAGATTTGCTTGTAAGAATATACATGTTACCTATGGCATTGTGCGTTATTGTACAGGCCTCCTGAATAGATATTATATCATCTTCAGGTTTAAAGATTTGTCTCGTTGACGCAAGAGATTCTTGAATTTTTAGTAATTGGGCTTGTATAGCATTAATTTTGCTATCAATTTCTTGGAAATAGTTATCCATTAATATTAAAGTGTGAATACGATCTGTTGCGTAGTAAAATGCAACACTTTGCGATTTTTTGGAACTGAAGTAATAGTTCCGGCGATTGTTCCACAAAGATAGGAATCTTATTTTATATTTTAGGATACTCGAAATACATTAAGTATTTCTTTGCATATCATATATTCATTATTAATGACAGTAATTAATAATAAAAAATTCTATAAGCCCATTATGAGTCCTTTATGAGCCCTTTGAGTCCTTTATGAGCCCTTTAGTTTTTAATAAAATAAGTTGTTCCTGCACCTGTCTGACCTGTTTTTTCTAACAAACCGAATTTATCCAACAACTCAGCCAGATCGCGAGTGGCCGTCGCCTTTGAAACTTTAAATAGCTCCTGATAGTTGGCATTTGAAATTTTCCCTTTCTCTTTTACAAAGAATATAGCCTTGACTTGTCGATCATTAAGACCTAATCTAATCAATTGTTCTTCTGTCAAATTATTTTTGAATAGTGTAATGATAAAACCTCCATCTCGCTCCTCCATTTCGGGCTCGGGTAAGCCTGCTTCTTTACAAGCAGAGATAATTTTAATAGTTCCACGTCCCCATGCATCTATATAACCACCTTTAAAACTAACATCTGCAATGATCGGATTTCTCGGCCTTGAAGAATGAGAACGTTTTAAAGAAGCCAATGTTAAACCCGCCGGCAAAGAGCCTTCGTTCCAAATACTTATTTTCTCATCATAAACACGAATTTGAATTGGTGCCCCCATATAGTTTCTATGAACTAATGCATTTAATAACATTTCGCGAATAGCAGCAACAGGATATTCTCCCTTTTCAATTCGATGCATTCCTTCAAAATCAATAGGCCTTGTAAGAAATTTATGGTTGAGTTGAGTTAAAACTGCTTGTAATAAAACAATTAAATTACCTTCTTCTGTTTCCTGAAATTTTATATCAGAGTCATCCTTATCAAAGCGGCCGATCTTTACAAGAGTGCTTGGATAAAACTTCCCCGGATCTTTCCCGAACAGAATTATCGCGGCTCTTTTAAGTTGACCATTTTCGGTAAGTCTTAATTTTTCAAATAATTCAGGTAAACTAAGCTCATTGTTTTCTGGAAGGCGTCCTGCTTTTTCAGAGGCAGTAATAAATATTCTAACAGTCTTTTCATCGATATCATCAAATGTTGCTTTGGACTCAATTACATCGTCCCACGTCTTACCTGATTTTGCTAATAAAAATTCATTTAAAGATGCTCCCGTTAATTCTTGCTTTGTACTCCCACTACGGTAATAATACCTGCCTCTTAGAGAAATAGGAACTGAGTATGGGTGAGTTATAATTTCAATAAAATATTTTCCTTCCTCTTCATGAAGGTTTACTTCTACGGTAATACCCAAAGCATTTCTAATTTTATTAGGAATATCATCCATCAGCTTTTTATAATCAGGAAGACCGACCACTTTTCCATTATCATCTTTGCCAATGAATATCAACCCTCCTTGTGCATTAGAGAATCCACAAACCCATTTTAGGTAATCATCATGCCAACTTTGCTTATATTCTATGTTTTGTTGTTCGGGCATTGCTAAATCATTAATTATTTTTATTTTTATTCGCTAAACTTTTTTCAATTACGTTTCCCCAACCATCCGGTATAATCCCTTCTTTTTTCATCCACTGTAATGCTGCCTCTAACCGATCTTTATATTTTATTTTTTGAGTATCCCAATTTAAAAAATCTGCTTTCAATAACTCGTCTGTAACAGATTCGTTTTTAATGATACGATTATTCCAGACGGCATATAATGTAGATATAATTTCAGGTTGTTCATAATCGCATTTACTGAAATAAGATATTAATTTATTTACTCGTTCCAATTCGTCATTGGTAAAGAGGTTATAAGTGTTTAATGATTTATTATGACTTTCCCCAGTTGAAAAAACAAACTGGCTTCCATTTCTTTTTCTTTTAAACCATTTTGCTTTTTCAATTTGTATAAAGTAAGCATGCGTAAAGGCATTATCATATGGACCAGCAGCCTGCTGATAATATTTTTGCCCGAAGTTCCTTTTAATGGCAAAGTAATCTGAAAGGTGCAATAGCTTTTCAAATTTTACATCTCCAAATTTTGTATCATTTAAAGATTGATTGATAATATATGTAGCCAGCATTTTTCTTTTAAGAAATGCCTTTTCTTCTTCTTCAACCGGTAATGAGATCACTTTTGCTAATACTTTACTATTTACCAACTCACCTTTAAACATCTTATCCAGCAAGCTTGGTATTAATTCATTCAACTCTTCTTCAATTTGAATATGATATTCTTTCATTGCATTTACTTTATACAGCAATGCTACAAATTCACGCTGCAAGGTAATATCAGGAACAGGGATTCTTATTTTCATTAATTTGTCCAAACCCAATGTTTTATTTCTTCCAGCTCCCCCGGGACTACAGGCATTTATATCTTCTAATCCTTTTGACGAAAGAAATTGAAAACTTAAAGCAGCGCATTGAACAAATAAAAAGACTAAGAACAGAACAAACTAAAGACATCAACAATTTAATTTACAGCAAATACA